>Ga0114129_10009434_pt1 | contig 13910 bp, 11 predicted proteins | sample RhiMetdeltSRZDD1_FD_80071 | JGI IMG/M metagenome (GOLD analysis project Ga0114129, IMG submission 80071) | Populus rhizosphere microbial communities from Tennessee, USA - Rhizosphere MetaG P. deltoides SRZDD1 (version 2) (version 2) | ecosystem: Host-associated > Plants > Roots > Rhizosphere >...
AGCAGCCGCTTCGACAGCCCCTGTTCGTGCGAGTAACGCAGAAACGTTCCGAGCGCCTGGTCGTTGCGCGGTAGTCCGTACGGCCAGAAGTCCTCCCCCATCTCGCGCCGGGTCGCCTCGACGTGTGCCGTCAGCCACGGCAGCATCCCCTTCAAGGCCGCGGTCTCGTAGAGATCGGTGTAGGTTTCCTGCTGCGCGGCACGAAACGCTTTGTACAGAGATTGCGCCACCCACCGATGCGCATCGTACAGCTCGCGACGGATCACGAGCGTGTGCATGATCGGAAAGATCCCGGTCCGCCGGAAGTAATCTTGCTCAACCGGCATGAAGTCGTCGAAGAGCCGCTTCACACGGCCGTCGCCCCGGCGAAAGCTCGACGGCATCCGGGCGGTGTAAAGCGCATCTATTTCGCCTGCCGACAGCATCGCCGACAGCGTCTGATCGGGACCGATGCGCTGAACCCGAATCTGTGGCGGCAGGTCGAGCCTCAGCTTCTCGGGCCGTCCGGGCTCCTCTTCCCCGCCGGTGAAATAAGTGACGCTGTCGATCGGCAGTGCGTGCTCATCCGCCAGGATCCCGCGGATCCACACGCCCGCGGTCATCTGATATTCAGGCGTACCAACCCGCTTGCCGGCGAGATCGCGCGGCTCGCGAATCCCGCTGCCGGCATGCACGTAGATGCAGGAATGCCGGAACATGCGCGACGGGAAGACCGGAACCGCGATGAACGGCCTGTCTGCGCTGAAGAGCGTCATCACGTAAGACGACAGCGACATTTCCGCCACATCGAACTCGCGATGCCGCAGCATGCGGAAAAACGTCTCTTCAACCGGCAGATTCAGATAGTTGAGCTCGATGCCATCCGGCTGCAGCCGGCCTTCGAGGAGCGCGCGGGTGCGGTCGTAGTTCCAGCAGGCGAGCGTCAGTCTCAGTTTGCCCACGAGGAAGTATATTCTTGCGCCATGGTCATCGATGCGCACGGCCACTACACCACGGTGCCTCCCGGGCTGCGGGTCTTCCGGGCCCTTCAGATCTCCAACATGGGCCGCCCGTCGAAGGGCGCGGTCACCATCAGCGACGACGAAATCCGCGCGTCCCTCGAAAAGGGACAGGTCAGGTTGCTGAACGAGCGCGGGATTGACGTCATGCTGTTTTCCCCGATGGCTTCGGCCATGGGGCATCACTTCGGCAACGCACTCGTCAGCCGATACTGGACGGAGGTCAACAACGACCTGGTCCACCGGGCGGTGAAGTTGTATCCCGACCGTTTCGTTGGTGTGTGCTCGTTGCCTCAGTCGCCCGGTGTGAGCCCTAGGGAGTGTGCCGAGGAGCTCGAGCGCTGCGTCAAGGAGCTCGGCTTCGTCGGGTGCAATCTGAACCCCGATCCAACCGGCGGGTTCTGGACGGGGCCGCCGCTCGGCGACGAGGCCTGGTATCCGCTCTACGAGAAGCTTCAGGAGCTCGATGCCGCAGCCATGCTGCACGCATCCGCCACGTGCAACCCGGCATTCCACACGACCGGCTCCCACTACCTGAACACCGACGCGACGGCGTTCATGCAACTGATGGAATCCCGGATCTTCCAGGATTTCCCGCGGCTGCGTCTGATCATCACCCACGGCGGCGGCAACGTGCCTTTCCAGGAAGCGCGGTACCGGGCCCTGTGCATCATGAACAAATGGGAGCCGTTCGAGCAGTTCATCAAGCGGCTCTACTTCGATACGACCGTTTACAGCCTCGAGGCCATGGAGATGCTGATCCGGGTCGTCGGGGTCGACAACATCGTCTTCGCCTCGGAGATGCTGGGGGGTGTCACCACCGTGGACCCGAAGACCGGCCGGTTCTTCGACGACAACAAGCCCTGCCTGGATGCCATCAGCTGGCTGACTACTGAGGACCGGCAGAAAATCGTCGAGACCAACGCCCTGCGGGCCTACCCGAGGCTGTCCAGCGTTCTGCAGGACCGCCGGAAGGTGCCCCAGCGGTAACTCTCGCTGAGCGTCGCGGATATAATGCTCTGATGGTAAGAATGGCTTTGATGGTTCTGGCCCTGGCCGCGAGCGCGACGGTTGAGCCCCAGACACGACCGGCTCAGACCCCCCCTACCGCGGGACACGTCACGGTCTATCGCAAGGCGACGTGCGGGTGCTGTGGCAAATGGGTGGATCACCTCAAGGCGGCAGGCTTCGAGGTCACCGTCCACGTGGTCGACAACGTCGACACGACGCCGGGGCGCGATAGAGTACCGGCGAGCCTGCGCTCCTGTCACACCGGGACGGTGGGCCGCTACGCGATCGAAGGCCATATTCCCGCCGACGTCGTGAAGGATCTGCTCAAAAAGCGTCCTGACGTCGATGGAATCGCGGTGCCCGGAATGCCGGCAGGGTCGCCGGGCATGGAATCGCCAAACCCGGTCAAGTACGAGGTCATCGCATTCGACAAGCAGGGCCGCACGTCGACGTTCGCCTGGCGCTGAGCACCCCTCGGCGCCACCGGGGTGCCGTGTGCGGGTGTGCGTCGCGCGCAGGCCACCTGCTTCCCGCCGGCCTTTCGGAAGATAGGACTCCAGACAGGCATTCGCTGAATCGCGCGAGCGTCAGGTGGAGATCTCGCGCATCGATCGCTGCCGGCTGGCACGCCTGGGACCAGTGCGGGGTCTGAAAAATTGACATCACCTCGATGCGCCATTTAGAGTCTGGACCAGGCGGCCGGTAGCCGCTTTGGCGTGTACCCGGAGGAGTGACATTGGTGGTGGACAAAGTGGTGGCTGCTCTAAAGGTCGGACCTTCGACCACTGAGCTGCGCGAGCTGGTGTTGCCGGACGTGCCGCCAGACGCGGCCCTGATGAAGGTGGAGGTTGCCGGCGTCTGCGGCACCGACGTCAGCCAGTACAAGCTCCCGCTGCGCGGCGGCCCGCTCATCATGGGTCACGAGAACGTCGGCTATCTCGCCAAGGTCGGCCGGGAGTTCGCGAAGCACAAGGGCGTGAAGGAAGGGGATCTGATGTTCCTGGAACATTACCTCCCCTGCGGCCACTGCGAGTGGGATCACATGGGCGAATATCGCCACTGTGCCGCCACCGAGTGGTTCTACGACGCGAATGCGATCCGCTACGGCTACACGTCGATGGATATCGCGCCGGGCCTGTGGGGCGGCTTCAGCCACTACCTGTACCTGCCTCTCAACGCCGTGCTCCACAAAGTGCCGGCGGGGCTCACTGCTGAAGAGGCGGGTGTCGCCACGCCGATGTCCAACGGCATCCAGTGGGCGCTGATGGACGGGGGCGTGGGCTACGCCTCGTCGGTGCTCATCCAGGGACCGGGCCAGCAGGGTTTGTGTTGCCTGATGGCCTCGAAACAGGCGGGCGCGGACCTGATTATCGTCACCGGCACGTCGAAAGACGCGCGGCGGCTCGAGGTCGCGGGCGCGTATGGTGCCGACCACGTCATCGACGTGAACACCGAGGATCCGCTGGCCCGGGTGATGGAAATCACCGGCGGACGCGGCGTCGACGTCGTCCTCGACTGCACGGTCGGAGGCGGCACGGCCCCGACACTGCTCGGTATCGAGGCGGCCAAGCGGCGCGGCGGCACGATGGTGGTCCAGGGCGAAGGCAATCAGAAGTTCCCTGACTTCCCCATCGGCCGACTCACGCGAAAAGGCATGACGCTGAAGAGCGCCCGCGGGCATTCGTATCGCGCGGTGGAACTGGCACTCCACACGCTCGCCTCGCATCGCTTCCCGCTCGAGCTCATGACCACGCACAGGTTCAAGCTGGACGAAGTGGATTACGCCATCAAATCTGTCGGCGGTCAGGGCGCGGCCGGTGCCATTCACGTGTCAGTGATGCCCTGGGAGTGACGGATACCGATCAGAATCCCGACGTCAGGCAGCGGCTGGCAGAAGCCATCAGGATGCTCGAGCGGGCTGAGTTGATGGATCACAGCGGGCATGCCAGCGCCCGCCGCGACGGCGGCTCCTTCTACATCAACTCCGGTGCGTCCGTGCGCAGCGCCCTGACAGCCGCCGATATCGTCGCCGTCGACTTCGACGGGGTGCTGTTAAAAGGAACCGCAAAACCCCCGCTCGAGTTTTATATTCATGCCGAGATCTACCGGGTGCGTCCGGACGTCAGTGCCATCGTGCACACCCACCCGAGGTGGTCGACGGCCCTGACGATGACAGGCGCGGCATACCGCCCGGTTTACGCCCAGGGCGTGCTCCTCGGGGACATCCCCGTCATGGATTCGCCGCTGTCGGTCAATACGAAAGCAATGGGCGAGCGGCTCGCATCCACCCTGGCTGGGGCGCAGGCCGTCCTCCTGAAGTCCCACGGGGCGGTTATCGTCGGCAGCGACGTCATCGAGGCCTTCGCGCTGGCGACCTACCTCGAGGAAAACGCCAGGCGCCAGCACCTGGCCCTGCAGATTGGCGAGCCCTACGTGTTCAGCGACGCTGAGCAGGAGGCGTGCCGGACGAACCTCTGGTCCCGCCCGCTTTTTGCCAAGGCCTGGGAGTACTACCGGTCGAAATTGGTCTGACCAATGGCCCGGTCAGCTTTATACTGGCTTTGATGAACGTGGCCCCGTCCCGAATCCAACTCTGCAGCATCGATGAAGTGGCCCCAGGCGCAACGCTGAGGGTCGAGGCGGGCGGCCTCGTGCTCGCCGTGTTCAACGTCGACGGCACGTTTTACGTCACCGACGACGCGTGCACCCACGGCCCCGGGCAGCTGTCCGAGGGCTTTCTGGACGGCGAAGTCATCGAGTGCAACTTTCATCAGGGCTGTTTCAACGTGCGTACCGGCGAAGTCGTCACGCCGCCCTGCGTCGTCCCGATCAAGACCTACAAGACCGTCGTCGAGGACGGCGTGTTGTATGTCGAAGAATAGAGCAGCTGGAGTCACTTATGCTCAGGAAGGAACAGAACGATCTCTTGACGTCGACCGGCCCGGGCACTGCCATGGGCCAGATGTTTCGCAGCTACTGGATTCCCGCGCTCCTCACCGAAGAGCTCCCTGAAAACGACTGCCCGCCCGTCCGGGTCAAGCTCCTGTCGGAGCGGTTGATCGCCTTCCGGGATACGAACGGGCGCTACGGGCTGATGGACGAGTTCTGCGCCCATCGCGGCGTCTCGCTCTGGTTCGCGCGCAACGAGGAATGCGGCCTGCGATGCCCCTACCATGGCTGGAAATACGACGTCACGGGACAGTGCATCGACGTGCCGTCGGAACCCGAGGAATCCGGCTTCTCGAAGAAGATCAAGCTCAAGTCGTATCCGCTCGTCGAACGTGGAGGCGTGCTCTGGACCTATATGGGCCCGGCGGATCAGGTGCCCCCGCTTCCCGAGTGGGAATTCGTAACGGTTCCGTCGAAGCAGACGTTCACGACCAAGCGGTGGCAGGAGTCCAACTGGCTTCAGGCCATGGAAGGTGGCATCGACTCGAGCCACGTGTCGTTCCTTCACCGCGGCGACCTCAACTCAGACCCGCTGTTCAAAGGCGCGAAGGGCAATCAATACAACCTCAGCGACTCGCGGCCGGTGTTCGAGGTGGTCGAGAGTCCGGGAGGCCTGTATATCGGCGCGCGAAGAAACGCCGAGAACGGCAACTACTACTGGCGCATCACGCAATGGGTCGTGCCGTCGTTCACGATGATCGCTCCGCGCGGCAACCACTCCGTGCACGGGCACTTCTGGATTCCGATCGACGACGCCAACTGCTGGACCTGGAGCTTCGACTACCACCCGCTGCGCGAGCTGACGGAGGCGGAGGTCTCCGCCATGCGCGACGGCAAAGGCATTCACGTGAAGTACGTGCCCGGCACCTTCCGGCCGCTGGCCAACAAGGACAACGACTACCTGATCAATCGCGCCGCGCAAAAGGCTGGCAGGACGTTCAGCGGCGTCGAGGGCATCGCGATGCAGGATGCGTCGCTGCAGGAAAGCATGGGACCGATCGTCGATCGAACGAAAGAAAACCTCGTCTCGACCGACAACGGCATCATCATGGCTCGGCACCGGCTGCTTCGCGCGGTCAAGGCGTTCGTCGACAAGGGAATCCTGCCTCCTGGCATCGATCCCGTGCACCAGAAAGTGCGCTCCGCCGCAATCGTGCTGCCCCCTGATCAGCCCTTCAAGGAAGGTGCCCGGGAAGCGATGATCGCCCGTCCGGACGTCGCCCCGGCGTCGGTGTGAACCCGAGATGATCAGTGAATCTGCGCGAATGAGCTCGGCCGCGGAAGCCGCCTTCCGCGTTCAGGCGCCCAACTCGCGGCCACGGGCGATCAAGGTCGTTGCGCTCGATACCGCGGCAGAGGCCGTCGTCAGGAGGCTTGCCGCGGGCTCATGGAAGCAGGCCACTTTTTTCACAGCCGAAACGTTCACGCGGAATCTGACGGACGAAGTCGGCGCCGCCGACCTCGTCGTGATGGTGGCCGGACCGGGTGGCCACGCCGAAGCGGCGACGCTCATCGGCAAGGCCTGCAGCGACCGGCGCATCATGACGACGGCCCTCGTGGTGGACGCGCGCACCGCGTCAGACGAGGCGCTCTCGAAAACGCTGTCGCAGCTGCGTCCGTGGTCGCTGATGATGGTGATCGCCGACGCCGACAGCTACATCGAGGACATGCTGGCGGCGCTGCGGGCGTAACCTGCAGGATCACCACGCGTGGACAGACCTCCCAACATCGTGATTATCGGGGGCGGGCCGGCCGGCACCTTCGCCGCCATCGCCGCAAGAAAACAGAATCCTGACGCCCACGTCGTGCTGCTCACCGAGGAGCACTGCGAACCGTATGAAAAGCCCCCGCTCTCGAAAGCGGTGCTGCTCGGGAAGGTCCAACCGCACGACGCGTTGATCGCCGGGCCGGCGGGTGTGGCCAGTCACAACGTCGCGCTCGAGGTGCGCTCGTGCTGTGCGTCGATCGATCGCGCTTCGTCAGAGGTCGTCCTTCAGGATGGGCGTCGCATCCCGTACGACGCGCTGGTCATCGCCACGGGGTCGGTGGCCAGGGAGATTCCGATCCTGCCGCCAGGCATGCCGCGTGTGCACTACCTGAGGACCGAGGCGGATGCCCAGGCGCTGAAGGCGGCTCTTGGCAGCGCGGGGCACCTGCTGGTCGTGGGCGGCGGCCTGATCGGCCTGGAAGTGGCCGCGTCGGCCGCCGAGCTGGGCGTCAAAACGACGGTGCTCGAGGTCGCGCCCCGGATCCTGGCGCGCGTCTGTGACGAGGAGACGGGCGCCATCGTGCACCGGGCACACGTCGCGCACGGCGTCGACCTGCGCGTGGGAACGGCGTTGCGCTCGGCATCCGCGCTGCCCGACGGCAGAATCTCCGCGACGCCCGATAACGGTGAACCCTTGACTGCCGACCTCGTCGTCGTCGGCACAGGCGCCAGGCCGGACGATCGACTTGCTGCCAGCGCCGGGCTGGTGACCGACGACGGCATCGTCGTGGACGAACACTGCCGGACCTCGGATCCGTCGATCTACGCGGCGGGCGACGTCGTCCGCTTCCCGGGCCCCCACGGCCCTGTACGCCTCGAGAATTGGCGTCATGCGCAGGACCAGGGGACCGTCGCGGGCCGCAATGCTGCGGGCGCACGAGACGCGTATGTGACCGTTCCGTCCTTCTGGTCGGAGCAGTACGACCTCTACATTCAGGGGGTCGGCTGGCCGGTCCCGGGCGCGCACCGTGTGCGCCGGCCACTGCCCGGAAACGCCGTCCTCGTATTCGAGGTCCATGAGGGCCGCCTGACATTCGCCATGGGGATCAATGTTCAGCGCGACCTCGCGGCGGCCCGTCGCCTGATCGAGCGGCGGACGCCGGTCGACCCGGCCGCGCTAGTCGATCCGGGGGTGCCGCTCGCCGGAATGCTCAAGCGTTAAAGGTCATACCAAAGCTCGGCAGAATGGCCCCAGGGCCTGCACTGCCGTATTGACAGCGACGCCAAAAACCTACAGAGTGTCGCTCGCACGTTACAAGCAAACATCGATTTTTCACGGAGGGGCGCAAGTGGCGCGAAGACGCTTTCTTGGTCTGACCATTGTGATGCTGGGGCTCCTCCCGGGGCCCGGCGGAGTTCTGGCCCAATCCACGACCGGCAGCATTTCCGGCACCGCCACGGACGAATCGAAGGCGGTCCTGCCAGGCGTGGCGATCACCGTCGTCAACGTCGAGACCGCGGTGACGCGCACCGTGACGACCGGCACGGACGGATACTATCGCGCGCTGAACCTCCCGCCCGGCACCTACCGGCTTACCGCTGAGCTCTCGGGGTTTGCCCAGGTTGTGCGGGACGGGATCATCGTGACGATCGGCAACGATGTGCCGCAGGACATTCTCCTCAAGGTCGGTGGGGTGTCGGAGAACGTAACCGTCGGTGCCGATAACGTGACGCTGGACCTCAGCACCGCCGTTGTCGGCGGAGTGGTCACCACGCAGCAAATCGCCGAGCTGCCGCTCAACGGTCGCAGCTTCATGCAGCTGGCCACGCTCCAGCCGGGGGTCACCGTGAGCCGGACGACCGAACGTGATTTCGGCGGCGGCTTCGGGGGCACCCAGATATCCGTTGCGGGCGCACGGCCCGAGCAAACGGGTTACCTCATGGACGGAACGAACATCGCCGACATCGGCGACAAGGCGCCGTCGAGCGTGGCCGGCGTCCTGCTCGGCGTCGACACGGTCCAGGAATTCAGTGTCCAGACGCACGGCTACAGCGCCGAGTTCGGCCGGGCCGCGGGCGGCGTGATCAGCGCGGTCACCAAGTCGGGAACCAACGCCTTCAGAGGCACCGCCTTCGAATTCCACCGCAACAGCGCAATGGACGCGAAGGGTTACTTCGACGTCGGCGACGACCCGCCGGATTTCAAGCGGAATCAGTTCGGCGGCACGCTCGGTGGTCCGATCGTCAGGAACAAGCTGTTCTTCTTCGGCAGTTACGAGGGCCTTCGCGAGGAGCTTGGCACCACCCGTTTCGCGCGTGTGCCGAACGCCGATGCGCATCGGGGCTTCATCCCCGCCGCCGGCGGCGGACTCCGTTTCGTCGGCGTGCACCCGACCTTCGCGCCTTACCTCGACGCGCTCTATCCACTGCCGAACGGCCGGGACTTCGGCGACGGCACCGCAGAGCTGATTCACGCGCCTGCCGAACCGACCGACGAGGATCTGGCGGTCGGCAAGATCGATTGGAATCCAACCGAAAAGACCTCATATCTCGTCCGCTTCTCGAGCGACATGTCCAGCAATACGCTCTGGGCCGAGCATCCGGACTTCACTGATGTCACGAAGACCGACACGAAGTACTTCACAGCGCAGTGGCAACGCATCTTCACGTCGCGACTTCTCAATCAGTTCCGCGGATCGTTCAACCGGACCTATCGCGAGCTGACGCCGACGCCGCTCAACGAAATTCCGCAGAACCTGTATTTCGTCCAGGAGCCGTTCTTCGGCGTGATCGAAGTTCCGGGTCAGCTGTCGCTGGCCGGCAACTTCGACGATCCGGCGCAATACAACCAGAACCTGGTTCAGATCTCCGACACGCTGACGCTGAACACCAACCGCCACACGTGGAAGGCGGGATTCGACTACCAGCACTACCGCTTCTACGGCTACTCGCACTCGCGGATCGGCGGGACCTTCCGCTTCCGTTCGCTGGAAGAGATGCTCACGCTGCGCCGCAGCGCGACGGCGCAAGCCGATCGCTATCTCGGCAATCTGCCCGACACCGACACGGTCCGGGACATGCGACAGCATTACGCCAGCTTCTTCGTGCATGACGACTTCCGAATGTCCGATCGCCTCAGCCTCAGCCTCGGCCTGCGCTACGAGTTCGTCACCGTTCCCGTGGAGCAGGACGGCAAGGTGGCCGGCCTGCTCAGCCTCGACGACCTCGAGTCCGGCCCGCAGGGTGTCACGCCAGGGTCTCCCCTGTTCGACAACCCGTCGAAGAAAATGGGGTTTGCGCCGAGGCTGGGTTTCTCCTGGAAACCCTTCGATGGTGGCAAGACGACGATTCGCGGCGGCGCGGGCATCTTCTATCAGCCGCTCACAGTGTCGTTCTACCGCGGCACGACATTCCGTCAGTATCCCTATTTCGTCGGCGTCGATCTGCGGCAGCCTGCCGTCTTCGGCCCGGGGATCCAGGACATCCTGGCGCAAGGTCTCGGGTCGGCGGCGATCCAGAAGCGTTCGGAGTTCATCAACTACGACACCGAACAGCCCTACTCGGTTCAGTGGTATCTCAACTACCAGCACGAACTGGGGGCAGGGCTCGTTGCGGAGGTGGGCTATCTCGGCTCCCGCGGCGAGAACATGCCGTACTACGGCGACCCGAACAGCGCGCCGACCGAGTACCTGGCCGATGGCACCAAGCGCGTCGTTCCGGGCGCAAGGGCGCGGTATCCGAGCTGGGGACGCATCCGCACGAGGGTCAACGGCGCCGAATCCGAATACCACGGGGTGACGCTCGGGCTTCAGAAGCGGATGACGCACGGCCTGATGTTCCAGGGGAACTACACCTACTCCCGATCGAACGACACGTGGTCGGGCGGTCTCCAGGGCAGCAGTGACTACACCACGGGCGCGGGCAGCGCCGTCGACTGGTGGGATATCGAGTTCGAGCGCGGCCGGTCGTCATACGATGTGCCACAGAACTTCGTGTTCAACGCCGTGTACTTGCTGCCGTGGGGGCAGAACCTCACGGGCTTCACCGGCGCGCTCGGCAGGGGCTGGCAGATCTCGGGCATCGTGACGCTGTCCAGCGGCCTGCCGTTCCATCCGATCCTCGGCTTCGATCGCGCAGGCGATGGTCAGAGCGACACCGATCTGCAGCGCCCGAGCTGGGCGCCCGGCCGAAACCCGGAAAACGCGATCGTCGGCAATGTCGACCAGTGGTTCGATCCGGAAGCCTTCGTTCTGCCCGCAGCCGGCACTTACGGTGACGTCAGGCGCAACTCGCTGCGCGGCCCGGACCTTCGCGTCGTGGACTTCTCGACCTTCAAGAATCAGCAGATCGGCCGGACGACGCTGCAATTCCGCTTCGAGATCTTCAACCTGTTCAACCGGTCGAACTTGGCCCCTCCGACTGACGTGGTGCTGTTCACGTCGAGCGGCACGCGGGTTCCCGGCGCGGGACGCATTACGACGCTCGTCACCCCTGCGCGACAGGTGCAGCTGGGCGTGAAGCTGCTCTTCTGATGACTGAACCCAACTCCCAAGGACCTCACCGTCGATCGCGAGATTCTTGGGGGTTGGGAGTTGGGAGTTGGAAGTTAACCCCGCACAAGCTATATTCGCGACAGCCTCAACCCAATTTGCATGACTGAGCAAATCGTCAGATTGCAGGCGGCCGCACCCCTGCCGGCACAGGACGTTCACCCGCGAAGCACCCTCAGCACGGCCGTCGCCGTCACCCTGACGCTCGTCGTCCCGGTGATCCTGTGGTTCGCACCGCTTGACGTCGAACCTCACGCGCAAAAGGCGCTCGCCGTCGCGTCGTTCATGATCGGCGCGTGGATCACGCATTCCATGGATCACGGCATCGCCGGGATCATCGGGTGCTATCTGTTCTGGATGCTCGGCGTCGTGGGCTTCCCGTCCGCATTCGGCGGCTTCTCGGAAACCACACCGTGGTTTCTCTTTGCCGCCATCATGTTCGGCCTGATGGCAACCAAGTCCGGTCTCGCCCGTCGGATGGCGTACTGGGTCATGCGCGCGGTTGGCCATTCGTACGCGCGGTTGCTGCTGGGCATGATCCTGTCGGACTTCCTGCTGACGATCCTGGTGCCGTCAGGCATCGCGCGCGTCGTGATCATGTCGGCCATTGCCATCGGGCTGATCGAGGCGTTTGGCGTGGGTCGTGGCAGCAACATCGCACGCGGGATGTTCATCATCCTCGTCTACACGGCGACAATTTTCGACAAGATGATCATCGCGGGTGCCGCGTCGATTACCGCGCGCGGCCTGATCGAGCGCGTGGGTGAGGTCAAGGTTCTCTGGAGCCAGTGGTTCCTCGCGTATCTGCCGTGCGATCTGATCACCATCTTCATCGCCTGGCGCCTCACGCTCTGGATGTACCCGCCGGAGGCGGACAAACTACCCGGCGGCGCCTCGTTCCTCTCCGACGAACTGCGCAAGATGGGATCGCTGTCAATCCTCGAGATCAAGTCGGCCCTGCTGATGGGTCTCGGAATCGTGCTCTGGATGACCGACTTCATCCATCACATTCCGTCCCCGATGATCGGCATGGGCGTCGGGCTGCTGGCCGTTATTCCGGTCGCCGGCGTGCTCAACACGGAAGACGTCAAGAAGATCAACTTCCTTCCGATCTTCTTCGTCGCCTCCGCTATCAGCATGAGCCATGTGCTCGCCGAGACGAAGGCCCTCGACATACTGACCTCGGTGCTCTTCGGCTGGATGGAACCGTACATCACCGGCGTCTGGAGCTCGACGTTCGTGCTCTACTGGTCGGCGTTCTTCTACCACATCATCATCGGCGACGAGATCTCGATGCTCGCCACGTCATTGCCGGTGCTCATGAACTACGCCAAGACGCACGGCCTCGACCCGCTGGTCCTCGGGATGATCTGGACCTTCGGTGCCGGCGCCAAGGTCTTCATCTATCAGTCGGCCGTCCTCGTGGTGGGCTATTCTTACGGGTATTTCACCACCAAGGACATGTTCAAGGTCGGTCTGACGCTGACGGTCGTGGAGTTCTTCATTCTCCTGTTCCTCGCGCCGATCTGGTGGCCCATCATCGGGCTTTAAGGAACGGTGATTAAAAACGTGTCTGTGGCAACTTCCGACACCCAACTCCCGACTGGTCAGAAACCAGACCGTCGTCCGTGGTCCGTGGCCCGTCTCTCACCGCGCCACCTGCCCAATTGCCCGACGAGACACGAGCGACGAGCGACGAACCACGGCTGCCGCACCAGCTAGAGATGCAGACCCCACTCAAAGTCACAATCCCCTCGCTTCAGCAGATGAAGCGCGACGGACGGAAGATCGTTGGCGTGGTCGCGTACGACTACGCGATGGCGCAGATCGTGGACCGGGCGGGCGTCGACATTGTCTCCGTCGGCGATTCCGTCGGCATGAACATGTGGGGCCAGCAGACGGAGCTCGAGGTCACGCTGGATCAGATGATCCTCGCCTGCCAGGCGGTCCGCCGCGGCGTCACACGCGCGCTGGTGAGCTGCGACTTTCCCTACGGCCCGCTTCAGGCCGGCATCGAGCCTGCCGTGAATGCCGCCATCCGCATCGTCAAGGAGGCAGGGGCGGACATGGTCAAGCTCGATGGCGCGTCCGCGTTTCCCGACGCGGTGCGGGCAATCGTGCGAGCCGGCGTCCCCGTCTGGGCGCAGTTCGGCATCACGCCGCATACCGCGCTCCGGCTGGGAGGGATGTCCAAGGCGGGTCCGGATCTCGCGACCGAAATGAAGGATCAGCTCCTCGCCGAAGCCCATCTCCTTCAGGACGCCGGGGCGTCACTGCTGGATTTCACGAACTCGGGGCCGGTGGCTGGCGCCGAAGTGACACGCGCCATGACAATCCCGGTGATCGGCGGGCTCGGAGGCGGACCGTGGCTGGATGGACGCGTTCGCGCGATCGTCAACGCGATCGGCTACTCCGCAGCCGCCCTGGACGACGACAAGACGCCGCGCTACGCGAACGTCGCGCGGATCGCGCTCGACGCGATCAAGACCTATGCGGACGACGTGCGCGAAGGCCGGCAGATCAAAGGTGGAAGACCGCAATAGGCTTCGCTGAACGCGGCCATGTCAACTCCCAGCGTCCAACGTCTCTGGTTAGCGGGACCCACTGCGCCGGAGCACATCGGTCCACGGCGCCTCGGCCTACGCGCGGAAAAATGCACCTCCGGCGATGGCCTCACGATGGCCGCTCCGGCTC
>Ga0114129_10009435_pt1 | contig 13908 bp, 11 predicted proteins | sample RhiMetdeltSRZDD1_FD_80071 | JGI IMG/M metagenome (GOLD analysis project Ga0114129, IMG submission 80071) | Populus rhizosphere microbial communities from Tennessee, USA - Rhizosphere MetaG P. deltoides SRZDD1 (version 2) (version 2) | ecosystem: Host-associated > Plants > Roots > Rhizosphere >...
CGACTTCATCGACATGGAAGAGAAGAAGAACCGCCAGAAGGTGTTCCAGGCGGTGGAGCAGGAGCTGCGCAAGGACCGCGCGCCGTCGAAGGCGCTGCAGGTGTCGGACTTCGGCCTGGTGATCGTCACGCGCAAGCGCGTGAAGCAGAGCCTCGAGCGCGTGCTGACCGAGCCGTGCCCGTATTGCAGCGGCGCCGGCACCATCAAGTCGAGCGCCACGGTCTGCTACGAAATCCTGTCGGAAGTGAGGAAGGTCGGCTCCGACCTCGACGGTCCAGGCGTGCTACTGCGGGTGAATCCGGATATCGCGCGCGCGCTGCAGGAAGAAGAGCGCGGCGTGTTGAAGGACTTGAAGAACATGCTGCAGAGGGACGTCATCGTGAAGTCGGACGTCCATCTGCATCATGAACAGTTTGACGTGATGTCGATCGGCGGATAGGGTCCTGGGTCTTGAGTCTTGGGTCCTGCCAAGACCCAGGACCCAGGTCCCAAGACCTAGGCCGGCGGCATGTGGATCAGATAGTGGACGCCGCCACGATTGATCCAGACGCGCACGTAGTCATTGCCCTTCAGCATTTCCACGCGGGCGCTGCCGGCGCCGGCGCGCGGCAGCTTGTCGGGGCCGGGCATCAGGTCCTTCAGCTCCGCCTGCGGGACGATGCTGACCACTTCGCGGCCGGCCACTTTGCCGCCCTGCAGGAACTCGACCCAGCGCTCCATCTTGATGCCGGGCACTTGCGGTGAGGCGTCCTGGGAGGTCAGGCGCACCTGGTAGGTGCCGGCCTTCAGCGGCTTGCCATCGGCCATCACGCCGCGCGTGAGGCGCACGGACCCGAGAGCGGTCTCGCCGGCGGGCGCCTGGCCCTGCTGAGCTGCCACGGCTGCGGTCAGTGACCCAACCAGCATTGCAACCAATCCGAACTTCATGTGAGTTCTCCTCCGGCCGACATTATGCCAGAAGCTTGCCACTGCCAGAGGCTGGGGAAATGGAGCACAGCCGAGCTATTGGGTAACGGCCGACCTACTTCTTGGTGATCACTACCGACCCGCTATGTGAGCGGACCGACAGAATTGCACTTGCGTCGCCGTAGGTGCCGCGGATGGCCCGCGGGCTGCTGCGGCGCTCGCCGGACCGGATCTGGCCGATGGTGCGCAGGGTGACGGGGATGTCGGAACGCACGCTGCCGCTGAACGTATCGGCATCGAGCTCGAAGCCGGTGTTGCCGGACAGGATCAGGCGCACGTCGCCGGAATGCGAGGTGAACTCGTAGCGCCCGCCCTTGACCAGCGGCGCGTCGAACTCGACGTTGCCTGACAGAGATTTCGCCTCGAGCCGCTCGATCTGGGATCCCGAAAGACGGACATCGCCGCTGACCGTTCCGGCTTCGAGCGTGCGGACTTTAAGTCCGGTGGCGATGACGTTGCCGCTGACGGTGCCCAGGATCAACGCGGTCTGCGTGCCGATGTCGCGCGCCACCACGTCCCCCGACACGGTCTTGGCGAGCGACACATTCGGCGTGTTGGCGAGGTTCACGTTGCCGCTGATCGCCTCGGCGCGGACCTCGCCGCGCACGTTGCTGATGGTCAGGTTGCCGGAGATCGATTTCAACGCCACTGCTATCCCCGCCGGCACCGCAATCACGTAATCCACGCTCCCCGACATGCCGTAGCCGCGGGTGTTGGTGCTGCGCGGATAGATGGTGCGCACTTCCACGCGCCCCTGGAAGGTATTGATCTCGATGCGCAAGGCTTCGAGCAGCCGCTTTGCTTCTTCCGGGTTGCGATGCCGCACTCGCTTGGTGGCGTCGATCCTGATTTCAGAGCCGCTGCCGCCGGTCACCTGGACGTCGCCGGAAAGATGCGACAGGTCGAGCACGGCGCTGTCGTCGACTTTGACCGTCCGCGAGAACTTCTCGATCTGCTCGGGCCCCTGGCGCGATTCCTGGTAGCGCTCGAACCACGCGCTGCGCGGATTCTCGTCGCGATCGACCGCGAGCCCGCGCAGGGTGACGGCCCCCTCGACGGCGCCCGGGGCCAGCAGCGCGGCGGCGACAACGTACGGAAGAAAACGGATCTGCATAGGCGCTATTGCGACAGGGTCTGGAACCGGCGTCCTGCCTCGGCTTGATTGCCCTTTCGCATTTCGTTGATCAACTCCACGGTCTCTTGCAGCAGCGCCACTTTGCTTCGGAGCGCGTCGAACAGGCCTTCCTGCGCGTTCGCGCTTGACGGTTGCGCCCGCAGTGCGGCGCGGCTTTCGCTGATCGCCTGGTCGATGAGCATGAGGTTCTTCTGCAGCACCGCGGCGACCTGCGGATCCAGCTCGCCGGTGTCCTTGTTGGCGATCGTCTGCAGATCGTCGATGGCTTTCTGGTAGTGCTTCTCAGCCGCTGCGAACTCCGCCGTGATGGAATCCATGGTGGGTTCGTTCACGGCGGGCGCGGCCGCGGTCGTGGTTGACGTGGCGTTTCGATTCACGAGCGGCAGCAGGCCGATCATCGTCGCCAGCATCAACACGGCGGCGGCGCCGAGCCACACCGGCCAGTTCCCGCCTTTGCCAAGGCTTGGGCGAGACAGGCTCAGCAACCGTCCTTTCGGCAGTGGCTCGGCGGCAATGGACGACTGCAGCTTCGACCAGAGCTGCACCGGCGGCTCGCGGCGATCGAGCATGAACGCGGCGGCGCGAATGCTGCGCAGGTCGGTCGCCAGCGCGCGGCACTCGGCGCAGGCCTCGAGATGCCGCTCGACGTCGCGCTGTTCTGCGGGTTCGAGACGCCCGTCGACGAGGTCGACGAGGACATCAGCCTGGAGGTCTGCGCACTTCATTTCACACCGTGTGCGAGGTAATACCGAATCCGCATCCTCGCCTTATGCACTTGCGATTTCGACGTCCCTTCCGAGATGCCGAGCATCGCGCCCACTTCCTGGTGACCGAATCCTTCCACATCGTGGAGGAGGAACGCCGCCCGGCACGCCGGCGGCAGCGCTTCGATGGCGCGCTCGAGGTCGATGCGGCTCACCGAACCCACCAGCGGCGTCGGCGACGCCACCGGCGGGGCATCTGGCTCGTCCAGCGAGTCGGTCTGCTGGCCCATCCGTGTCTGGCGGTTGCGCAGCACGTCGAGACAGTGATTCATCGCCAGCCGATAGAGCCAGGTGCCCAGCGACGATTCGCCACGGAAGCTTCCCAGCTTGCGATACGCCAGCAGGAAGATGTCCTGCAGCAAATCGTCGGCTTCCCCGTGACTGCCCATCATCCGGCTCGCCAGATTGTAGAGCCGGGTGGCATGCTGCCGGTACAACGCCTCGAACGCCGACCCGTCGCCCGAACGGATACGCCCGACCAGTTCGAGGTCGGCGTTTCTCACGTCACCTACTGGCTTAGACGGGGCCACGGAAGTGGAGGTTGATGAGGGCACCACGCTCGCAGACACAGACGTGCCAGAACACTAAATGGTTCGTATTTATTTGGATATCAGGCCTTTGCGGCTCCGCCGCGCCAGCGGATCCGGGCAAAACCGATCACCCGTCCTGGGCTCACCGTGAGGCCCTCGGCCGCCAGCAGCGACCGTTTCAGCGCCAGGCTGGTGTAGCCGCCCAGCTTGCCGCCCGCGGCGATCACGCGATGGTAGGGCAGGCCAGGCCGGTCGGCTTCGCGCAGGATGTTCCCGACGGCGCGAGCCGCGCCGGGACGCCCCGCCAGACGCGCCACGTCGCCGTAGGTGGCCACGCGGCCGGGCGGAATCCTGGACACGACCGTCAGCACCTTGCGCTCGAACGGCGTCATCGTCCAATCGTGATTTTGAAGCGGACGCTCGTGCCGCCCAGGTCGGTCTCGTCGAATTCCGCGGAGACGCCGGCAACGCCGATCGCCTCCGGGATCGTCGTCCAGTTCACCTCGCCGGCGAGGCCGAGCCATCGCGTGATCTTGTACTCAGCGCCACCATAGACATGGTAGCCGCCGAATCGATCGTCGACGTCCTCAGCGGGCGTGTTGAAGGGCGAGGTTTCCTTGTAGCCGTACGACGAGAGCCCCGCGGCCGCATACGGGCGAAACCGGGGCACGCGCCCGAAGCGGAATTGCCAGCCCGCGCTCAACTCGAATGGCGTGATGGTGATGTCGACGGGAATGTTCAGCCCGAATTCCTCGCCGCCGAACACGAAGACGCGCTCGCCTTCGTCGTGAAAGCGCGAGGCGCCGACCTCGACAAACACTCCTCCGAACGTCGTGCGCCACGGCAGCCCGATGCGGGCGCCGCCGCCGAAGATGGGCCCCGACGGCCGGCCGAGGATCACCTCGAAACTGTCGGCGGCGGTGAAGTTCATCAGGCCCGCCATGGCGTAGCCGCCAATTTCGACGCTACGCGATGGCGGCGGCGATGGCGGCGGCGTGCGCGGGCGCGGCTTGTCTTGAGCGAAGGCGTTGGCGGCGCTGGTGAGCGCGATGATCAGAGCAAGAGCGCCGACGCGAATCATCGCGCGAGACCCAGGCCACGCAACGTCGCGCGCGGGTTGATGAGTCCGTAGCCATATTGATCGTCCCGGCCGGCGGCGCCCCGGTCGGTGGCGAACCGCTTCATCGCGGCTTCGATCGCCGCCGGGTTGGTGATGCCCTGCTGCATCAACAGCGCCGCGAACCCCGAGACGTGCGGTGTGGCCATCGACGTGCCCTGGAAATACAGGTACGAGAAGCCGTCGGCGCGCGGCGGACCATATTGCGACAACGGACGGTCGTAGGTTTCGAGGAGATCGAGATTCAGCGTTTGCTGCAGGATGCCGCCGGAGATGCCGCCTTGCCGTTGATCGCCGCCGGGAGCGGAGAGCTCGACGTATGAGCCGGTCGTGGAGTAGTAGGTGATGTCGAGCGTGCGGCCGACGGCACCGACCGCCACCATGCCGTCGATGTCGGGCGCCGGTTGGGCGAGCCGATTGGCCTGGTTGCCGGTGTCGCGCGTGTTGCCCGACGCGACGGCGATGAAACACCCGCGGCTCACCGCATAGCGCAACGCGTCGGTCACCACCGGCGACGGCCCGCCGGTCGTGCGGCCGATGCTCAGATTGATGACCTTGGCGCCGTTGTCGGCGGCGTAGCGGATGCCGCGCGCCACCACATCGTCGGTGCCCTGGGACGGGCTTCTGAAGATTTCGTCCCACTGGGCCTCGATAATCTTCACCGGCATCAGCCGCACGTTATAGGCCATGCCGGCGACGCCGTTGCCGTTGTTCGTCAGTTGTCCGACGGTGCCGGCGACGTGCGTGCCATGACCGTCGAGGTCGAGCGGCAGATCGTCGTTCCAGATGAAATCGCGCGGCGCGACGAAACGATCGGCCCCGCTCTCACCAAGCTCGGGCGCGGCCGCAAACGGGACGATGACCCGGCCGAGAGGTGGAAAGGTCCGGCCACTCAGGGTGAATCCGGTGCGATCGATGTACTCCACCGAGGCCGTACGAAAGGCCATGCCGCTGTCGAGCACCGCGACGACGATGTCCCGCGTGGCGCCGGGTTGAATGTCCCACGCGCGCTCCATGTCGATGGCGGGGAAGTTCCACTGATTCGCATACATCGGGTCGTTGGGCCGCGACATCGCGTAATTGCGATAGCGCGGCTGCGCGAACTCCACGTCGTTGCGGCCGCGCATCGCCGCTGACATCGCTTCCGGATCGGCGCTCATCGGAATGCCGACGACGTCGAAATCGTCCGGATCGTCTTTGTACTTGATGATGATCGATCCCGGCACATAGGGCAGCCGGTCGACGCCGTCCTTGGTGAACGGCGCGGCGTCGGCGTCAGTACGCGCCGGGCGCGGTGGATCCTGATCGCGAAGGCCGCTATCGATCGGCGGCAGGCCGACCTCGTGAATGATCGCTTTCGATGCGGGTGCGGGCGACAGCTGGCCCTGGACCCCGGCGGTGTAGAGGCCCGCCGCAGCGGCAAGGGCCAGAACCCACTTCATGGCTTCATGTTAGTTAAAAGTTGAATGTTAAAAGTCAAAAATTAAGTTTTAGCTTTTCAGTTTTCATTTTGAGTTTTCGAGGTAGGTCAGCGGATCGATTGAATACTGCGCGGGGTCGAGCGACGCCGTGACGGTTTTCGGCCCCGACGTGTTCTCCGGCAATTCCCACAAGTTAATCTCAATCGGAAACTCATGCATCTCGCCGCTGGGCGTCATCACGATCTTGACGCGCGGCTTATAGGGATCCGGCGCGTGCACCGCCAGGACGACGGCGATTGAGCCGTCGTCGAGACGCACGAGGTTGCCGGGAGGGTAGATGCCAAGCAGCTGCGTAAAGCGGCGCACCAGGTTCTGATCGAACTGGTGACCGTCGTTGCGTTTCAAGACTTCGAGAATGCGATCCGAGGGGAACGCCTGCTGGTAGGCGCGCTGCGAGCGCATGGCGTCGTAGACGTCGGCGATGCCGCACAACTGCGTGCCGATGTTCAGCGCCGCCCGTTTGACGCCGAATGGATAGCCGGTGCCGTCGATCCGCAGGTGGTGTTCGAATGCGATCACCGGCGCGACCGCCGGCATCTCCGGCGTGCGCCGCAGGATCTCCGCGCCGTCCACCACGTGCATGCGCATGACCTCGAACTCGGCGTCGGTCAGCTTCTCCGGCTTGTTCAACACTTCGGTCGGCGTGCGCACCTTGCCGATGTCGTGCATCAGCGCCGCCAACCCGAGCTCGCGGAGCGGCTGGCCTTCCATGCCGAGCGCGCGCGCCTGGGACATGGTGAGGATCGACACGTTCACCATGTGCGTGAACGTGTAGTTGTCGTAGTTCTTGAGCGCGGTCAGCGCGATCAGGGCCGTGCGGTTCGCCGACACCGCCTGCGCCAGCGAATCGACGAGCGCGCGGGCCGCTTTCGGATCCGGCACGCCTTCGCTCTTCGCCATGTCCCACACCGAGCCGGCGAGGTTGGTGGCGTCGTTATACATGCGGCGAATGGCCGCGATGTCGGCTTTGGACTCTTCTTTTTTTTCCTCGGTCTGGATCCGGCCGACGCGAATATGCGCCAGGCTGCTGAACACCGCGAGCGGATCGGCCGGCTCCACGCCCGGCGCGGCCTGGTCGGGCTTCCGCTCCGGATGCGCGATGGTCATGGCCAGCGTCTGGAGCTCGTCCGGCGTGACGCCGCGCTCGAAGGCGATGCGTTCGATGCCGAGGCTTTTCAGCCGCTTGATCATTTCACCCAGCGACTCGGCGGCCTTCGCCATCGGCATGTCGCCGATGATGATCTCGTTGCCGATGATGCCCACGGCGATCGAGGGCTGGTCGGCGAGCAGCGTGTTGAGCGACTCGTTCAGCGCGTCGAACGCCTTTTTGACGAGCGGATGGGCCGGCGAATACAACTGCGCGCCGCGCAGCGCCGCGGCGAGCCGCTTCAGGAACTCATCCGACGCCCGCAATCGTGCGACGTGATCCATTAGTGCGCTGCTCCGCCTTCGTGAGGTGTCTCGGGTGGGGCTGCGGCGTCGCGAGGTGCCTCGGCCGGGACTCCGGCGTGGAGCCCGGTCTCGGTCTGGCTGGCCTGTTTGGCGGGGCGCCGGACCGGCGCCGGCTCGGCCAACGCGGCCTTCGCCACTTTGCGGACGCGGCCGGGCCCGGACGTCGCGGCTTCCTGCAGCGCGAAGTCAGAGCTCGACGTCCCCATACTGCGCAGCGCGCGCGCCGCGGTGGTGCGGAACCGCGCGGTGCGGCCGGGCGCCCACCATTCGCCGCGATACAGGATGTCCTTCAACGTCGACACCGACCGTTCGTCGGTCGCGACGCGGCCGAGCGATTCCATGGTCTGCGTCAGCAGCCCCTCGTTGTCTGCGGAGAACGGCGTGTTCGACAGGATGTGCAGAAACAGCGGCGTCGCCTTCTCGTCGCGGAAGGCGCCCAGCGATTGCAGGATGGCGTCCTTGGTGCGATCGGCGCCGGTCCTCAGGGCCTGCTCCAGCATTTGATAGGCGTCCCTGGTGCCGACCTGCAGGATGGCCCGCAGCGCTTCGCGCTGCACGCCGACGTCGTTGTCGTCCAGCATCGTCCGCAGGTCGGGGAGCGCGGCGTCGCCGCCGAGGGCGCGCAGCAGATCGACCGCGGCGCGGCGGACCGCCGGGTTGCGCGAGCTGCGCATCTCGTTCGCATACTCGCGCGCCGCGGGGCCGAACGAGATCAGGATGTCGCGCAGCCGGCGCACGGTCTTGGGGTTTTCCTCGCCCATGATCGCGTCCGACATCGGCTTGACCAGCACCGGACCGATCGTTTTACACATCTGTTTGGCGACGCCGAACTCCACATCGGTCGCCTTGTTCAGGAACGTCGCGAGGTGCCGGACCATCGGGCCTTCCACGAGCTTCGTCAGACCGCCACTCGCCGCCGCTGCGAACGGCGACGCGGCGTCCTTCGCGATCTTGTCGATGGTGTCGAGCACCTGCTGCGCGAACTTGAGATCGCCGGCCAGCACCAGTTCGTCGATTTCCTTGACGGCGGCGTCGAGCACGCCGGCCCAGGCGTCCTGCCGCTTTTCAATCAGCAGCAGATCCAGAATCAGCCGCGCGTCGTGCCCGCGGATCTGGTCCTCGGTCAAGGTGGCCAGCCACGCGCGTATGCGCGCCGGTGGATCGTCGCCGATCTTCTCGACGTCCAGCGCCTGGGACTGCGCCTGGGCGAACGTCAGCTCCTGCGCGTAGGAATCGGACACGTACTTGGCATCCGAGTAGTGCATCAGCATTTCGGTGGACTTTTGCCACACACTCTCGAATTGCCCGGGGTCGTCCTTGAACGCCTCCGCCGCCTGCTGCATGGCGGCGGCGAGGATTTCCTGCTGCTTGCCGGGATCGGGGACGAGGGTCTGGAACGCGGTGGCGAGTCGCGCGTTGGCGCCCTTGTCCTTGACGATGTTGTCGACGAGGAACTTGCTGAGCATCTCGTCGGTCAGGCGCGACTGCATCTCCTTCGCCAGGTCCATGCGCGCGCCGCCGCCAGGATCGGTGATGAGCGTCAGCAGCATGTCGGGCGGCATCTGCGCGGCGGCACCGGCCATCTTGTCGAGGACCGAGTTCAGCTCCTCGGGTTTGCGCTCGGCCGCGTAATTGGCGAGCCCGTGCATCAGCTCGAGCAGCGATCTGCGCTGCTGGATCGAGTCCTCGCCGCCGGCCTTGCCCGCCTCTTGCAGCTTGTGCGCGAACTCGGCCAGGCGCTCGGGGCTCTCGGTCAGCGCCATCATGTCCTGCATCGACGCAGCGTCGCCGCCGCCCCCGCCCTCGTCTTTCTTGTCCTTCTCTTCCCGCAAGAGCGTGAGGATGCGATCCCACGTCGCCGCACTCTCGCCGCCGCCGGCGCGCTCGCGCAGCACTTCGGCGTAGTCGATTTCTTTCAACGCGATCGCTTTATTGCCGGTTTGCTCCCAGGCCTTGGCGACGCCGCCAATGGCGCGCGCGTCTTCGGGTGACTTCGCCAGCAGCGTGAGGAAGGCGTGCCAGGCGTCGTTGTCGAGACGATCCATCAGGGTCATCTCGATGATGAGCTGCTGGTGCAACAACACCGCGAGCTCGTTCACCGACTGCTCGGGCTTGGGCAGCCCGCGGCCGGCGACGACCAGCGTCTCGGGAAGCACCGTAATCGGAAACGGACCGTTGTAGGTCGCCTGTTTGCTGGCTTCCGAGATGCGGGCGAGCGCCGCCTGGATCGCGGGATGCGTCGGCGGATACATCGACACGATTCGCGTTGCGGCCTTACACGCTTTGGCAAACTCGGCCAGCCGTGCGGCAACCTCCGGCGACAATGTTTCAGTCGGCGCTTGGGGAGCGGTCATTGCTGTCCGAGGGAGGAGCTGTCCAATTATAAGTAGCTGAGCGGGTCAATGCCTACCTGTTGTGGGTCGATGGCCTCGACCACGGCGCGTGTGAACTCGCCCCGCGCGTCACGGTCCCAGGTGTTGGTCAGCAGCGGAGTTTCCAGCGTCTCCCCCTTGCTGTTCATGATCAGCTTCACCTGCGGCCGGAAGGGATCGTCACGGTGCGTCTGCGTGACGACGCCGACTTCCTCGGTATTCAGTCGCACCAGGGTGCCAATCGGGAACATGCCCATCAGGTTGACGAACCGGCGTAGCAGCGTCTTATTGAACGTCGAGCTCTCCTGCTGCGACATTATGTGCTTGATGCGGTCGGTGGCCATTCCCTGCCGATAGGCCCGGTTGCTGCGCAGCGCGTCGAACACGTCGACCACGGTGACGACCATCGTGCAGAGATTCAGTTTTCGACTGCCGACGTTTTCCGGGTAGCCACTCAAGTCCATTTTCAGGTGGTGCTCGAACGCCACCAGCGGTGCGAGCGCCGGCGTTTCGGGCGTCCGCCGCAGCACGTGCGCGCCGTCGACGACGTGCTGCTTCATGATCTGGAATTCTTCGTTGTTGAGCTTGTCGGGCTTGTTGAGGATCTCGAGCGGCGTGTGCACCTTGCCGATGTCGTGCATCAGGGCGGCGAAGCCGAACTCGCGCAGCATCGGGCCCTCGAGATCGAGCGAGCGTGCCATGGCCATCGACAGGGCCGCCACGTTCACCATGTGCGTGAACGTGTAGTTGTCGTGGCGCTTGAGGGCGGTGAGCGCCAGCAGCGAGGTGCGGTCCTGGTAGACCAGGCGCGACAGGCTGTCGATGATGCCGCGCGCATCGGCCGGATCGGGCTGGTTGCCCGCCTTGGTCGCGGCCCAGATGGTCTCGGCGCTGGCCACGGCCTTCGAGTACATCTGCTTGGCGGCGGCCAGGCCGACCGGCTCGCTGTCTTCGTCTTCAACCGCGACTTTCGAGACCAGGATGCGGCGGATGCCGCGCGCCGTCAGGCGATCGCTCACCGCGGTTCGCGCCATGCGGTCGGCAAGCTCGTCCATCAGGGCGCGGATGTCGGTCACCTCCACGCCGCGGGCGAACGTGATCTTCTCGACCTTGCGCTCGCGCATGTCGCGCAACAGGCCCGCCATGTTGGCCGAGCCGCGCGGCAGCCGGAAGTCGTTGACCACGACGTCGTCTTCGAGGAACGCGACGATCACCGCCGGCACGTCGTTCAGCGTCGGCGTGAGCACGGCGTGGAGCGCACTTGCCGTGCGCTGCACCAGCGGGTGTGTCGGCGCGTACAACTCCGCCGCGCGCACGGTGGCGCCGAGACGCCGGACCAGATCTTCGGCGGTCTTGCTCATGCCGTTTCCCTCGCGACCCCCGCAGCCTGCCGCTTCAGGAAGAAGTCGCCCGTTTGCGCCAGGTCAGCGATCGCGGCGCGCGCTTTCGCCGTCCCGATCCGCTGCAGCGTGCGCAGGCACGCGTCGCGCAGTTTCGTGGTCCGGCCCCACGACAGCCAGCGCTTCTGCCGGGCCAGCGCCGCGACGGGCTGAATCGCGCGTTCGTCGCGCAGCGTGGCCAGCGCCGCCAGCGTCTCCTGCACCAATGGGTAGTCGTCGCTGAACGGGTCGCATTCCTGCACGATGCGCGTCAGCATCGGGACGACGCGCGGATCCTTCATGCCGGTCAGGGCGGAGATCACCGCGGCGCGCGCCTCGCCGGTGGCGGCTTTCAGCACCGTATGCAGCGCGCGGGTCGCGGAGGGGTCGTCGATGACGGCCAGCGACGACACCGCGGACTGCAGGACGCGTGGGTCGCCGCGGCGCAGCAAGGTCTGGAGCGCCGGCACCGCCGCGCTCCCGCCAATCTTGCCCAGCACTCGCGCAATCTCGCGCTGCACGAACCAGCGTGGGTCCTCGATACCCGCGGTGAGATGGGGAATGCCCGCGGCGCCCATCTTGCTCAGCAGCTGTGTGGCGCGCTCGGTGGCGACTCCATCCTCGCGGTGATAGGACGAGATGAGGCTCTTGATGGCGGCCGGGCCGATGGTGCGCACGAGTTTTTCGAAGGCCGCGAATTCCTCCGCGCTCTGATCGGCAAGCGTGCCGGCGGCCTCGCCGAGCGCCGCGGATGCGCCAAGGCCGTCGATCGCCTTCTGGCACGCGTCGGGCGCAATCGCCGGCTTCCGCTTCACGGCGCCGAGCAACTCGTCCACCACCGGCTGGCATTCACCGTAGGCGCCGGCCAGCAGCAGCTCTTCGACGAACGCGCCCATGTCGCGCGCGGTCTCGGCCATCCGTCCGGGCACCGTTTCGTTACGCAGCAAGTCGATGAGCAGCTGGCCCGACAGCCGGCGCACGCTTTCATGTCCGAGCGTGTCGAGCCACTCGTCCATTTCCGGCGGCAAGCCGCGCGCGGCCAGGTCGGCGGCCCGGCTCGCGGCCGCGTCCATCGACTGGCGGTAATCCGCCGAAACGTAGGCGCTTTCGTCGTATTTCAGGAGCAGGTCGTCGAGCGATTTCCGGATGTCGTCGATCGGCCGCTTGCCGCCGAAGTCGCGCTCGGTGATCAGCTTCTTGGCCAGCGTCAGCACGCGCCGCTTGCGCTCCTCGTCGGGCGCCAGGGTGTCGAGCACCTGCGCGAGCCGGTTCGTCGGATGCCCCGGCGACGACATCGCGCGCGCCAGCAGTAAGGCGACCTGCTGGTCGTCGAACGACTGCTTCAGCGCGGCCACAATCGGAATGCCGTCTGCGTCCTGGTGCTCGTCCTGCAGCAGCAACTCGAGCGCGGTCGAGGGCTCGAGGTTGCCGGCCGCCAGCGCCAGCGAATCGATCACTTCCTGTACGCGCTCGGGCTCGAGCGCGGCCACGGTCTTGGCGATGTGGCGGTAGACCGCGAGCACCGTCGCGGCCTGCGTGGTCACCATCGGCGAGCCGTCGGGCGTGACGTACGGCTCCTTGGTGTCTTTGCACAGCTCGCCGATGGCGCCGACGTCCTTGGAGATTTCGATCAGCCGCGCCTGTTCTTCGGCGGTGAACGTCTGGCGGCCCATGATGATCGACCGCACGATCGACTTCCATGTCGCATCGCGCCGCGCCGGCCCCTCGTCGACCTCGCGCTCGAGCAGCTCCTGGTAATCGATCTGCTCGAGGACGAACGCGGTCTGATCCTCGGCGGCCCAGATTACCGCCGGACCGCCGCGCGCGCGGCGAGTGTCACGATCGAGCGACAGCACGTTCAGCAGCGATCGCACGACCGGATCGGGCGGCGGCGCCACCACCGTGAATTGCAGCACGTCGCGATCGTGCAGCAGCTCGGCACATTCGACGACGGAGAGGTCGGGTGCATCCAGCGGCAGCCCGTCGATCAGCAGCGCGTGCGGCGTGACGGCGAGCTGCAGCAGGCCGCCGGCCGTGGCCTCGGTGCACGCGGCAACCATGCGATCCACCGCGAGCGCGACGGCGGGATGTTCCGGCGGGTAGAACCCCCAGGTGCGCAGACCGATGGTCAGGGCGCGAGCCAGATTGACCGCCTGCTTCGTCGTGTCCGCAGCCGGGGAGGAGCGCTGGGCCATGAGCACCCATACGATATACTGCCGACCGCCCATGCGAGCGGTGGACATCATTCGCGCCAAGCGCGACGGCGAAGCCCTGTCGCGCGAGGCCATCGAGTCCTTCGTTCGCGGGGTCACCGACGGCGCCTGGGAGGATTACCAGGCGTCCGCGCTGCTCATGGCCATCGTCCTGAAGGGCATGAACGCCGTGGAAACGTCGTGGCTGACCGAGGCGATGGCCAATTCCGGCGATCGCGTCCGCCTGCATCACATTCCCGGGATCAAAGTCGGCAAGCACAGCACCGGCGGTGTCGGCGACAAGGTATCGATCGTGCTGGCGCCGCTGGCCGCGTCGTGCGGAGTGGTGGTGCCGAAGATGTCGGGGCGCGGCCTCGGCCACACCGGCGGCACGCTCGACAAGCTGGAAAGCATTCCCGGATTTCGCGTCGCGCTCACGCTCGATGAGTACAAGCGGATCCTGACAGAGGTTGGCTGTTGTCTCATCAGCCAGACCGAGACCATTGCGCCTGCCGACAAG
>Ga0114129_10009436_pt1 | contig 13907 bp, 6 predicted proteins | sample RhiMetdeltSRZDD1_FD_80071 | JGI IMG/M metagenome (GOLD analysis project Ga0114129, IMG submission 80071) | Populus rhizosphere microbial communities from Tennessee, USA - Rhizosphere MetaG P. deltoides SRZDD1 (version 2) (version 2) | ecosystem: Host-associated > Plants > Roots > Rhizosphere >...
CCCCCGCCCTCGTGTTCCTGAATGCGCTCGTCCTCGTGCGCCCGCTCGCGCGGAGCCTGCCGCACGCCGGTGAGCTCGCCACCCTGAACGCGCTGACCGCGGGCTTCTACGCGGGTTTTCTCGTCATCGCCGCCGTCGCCCGCCGGTTCGTCACGCGCACGCTCTCGACGGAGCTGGCCGCGCGGCCGCACGTGGCCTGGTTCACCGGCGGCATCCTCGCCCTCACCTATGTGCAGGTGTTCATCTGGGTGCACGCCTGGCAGCGCCAGCTCCCGCCGGTGGCGGTGTACGGCCCGCTCCTCGTGCTGGCGGGCGGGCTCGTCTTCTACGTCGAGCGCCGCTTCCGCCTCGTCCTCGGATCGGATGCGGACGCAGGCGAGGAGTCGTTCGTCGGCTTCGCCCTCATCCTCGTCGGGTTGCTGGCGGGATTCGGACATCCGTACGGGCGCATCCTGTGCTTCGCCCTGGCCGGCCTGCTGTGGCTGTACCAGGCGGCCTTCCGCCGTGACGCCATCCACGATTACCTCGGCTTGCTGCTGCTCGTCCTCGGCGGCGCGTCCGTCGGTCTCCTGGACGTGTTTCCGAAGCCCGCGCTGGCCGCCATCGGGGTCGTGGTCTGCGGCGGCCTCGGAGTGACGGCGGTCGTGGCGGGCCGGCTCGATGTCCCACGCCTGCGCCAGAGCGCCATCGAGCTCGAGCAAGCGCTGCTCGCCTTGACCGCGATCGTCGCCGGCCTCGCGCAGTGGCACTTCCACTCCGAGCCGCTGTACACCGCGGCGATCCTGATCGTCGTCGGCGCGCGGCTGCTGGCCCGCGCGGTCCGCCACGAGCGCCCGCGTGACGGGCTCATCGCCGCCATGACCCTGGCCCTGGCCCTGCCTTACCTGGGCTTCGCCGACATGCGCGGCCACGCGTTCGCGGGCAACACGCTGGTCATGGGCCTGGCCTGCCTCTCCATCCTCTGGCTGGCCGGCCTGCGGCTCGCGCGCTCGCCGTCCCTGACGGCCATGCGGTCGACCGCCGTCTTCATCTATGGGGCGTTCGCGCTGGGGGCGATGGCCGCCCGCGTGCTCCTCGAGCGGCAGTTCGTGCCGAGCCTCTCGTGGTCGGTCTCGTTCCCGGAGTACGCGGGGCCGCTGCTGATGCTCGGCGTCCTCGTGTACACCACTTACCTGTCGCGGTCGATGCTGCCGATGATCGGCGGGATGTTGCTGGTCGTGGTGTTCCTGCCCGCGATGAAGGCGGACTTCCAGGCCATGTTCCCCGCGTTGTCGTGGGGCACCGGCTATGGCAGCGCGGTGACGGCCCTGCTGCTCGCCGTGCTGGCGTTCTACGTGCGCGGGCTGCGGGCGCTGCGAGACCTGGGCGAAGGCGATCGGTTCTTCGGCGAGACGGCGTTCCCGTGGCCGCGGTACGACCATCGCGTCATAACGACGCCGCTCGTGGCCACGGTGCTGTTCCTGGCCGTGCGTGTCGACAGCTGGTCGGTGCTCCGCAATCTCGCCCAGGGTCCCCCGCTCAAGACGGCCGCCGGGGTTCTGATCACGGCCATCGTCTGGACGCTCCTCGGTGTCTGGGCCCGCGACCGCGCCGTGGGTTCGTGGGCCGTGCGGCTCGCATTTGTCGTGCTGCTCGCCGGCCTCGTGCTCGGACAACGGGGGTGGGGCGGACCCACCGGCCTCGAGTGGCCGATCCTGATCGCCGGCGTCGTGTGTCAGGTCGCGGAGATCGTATACCGCGTCGTGGTCTTGCCCCGGCATCCGTGGGCGGACGCGTTGCTCGTTCGGCCGACGGCGGCCGTGCTGCACTGGGGCAGCGCCGTCGTCTCCTTTGGCCTCGTCGCCGCCCTCGTCATCGGCTACGACGCCACGCGTCTGCGGTGGCTGGCCGCCTTCGTTGCCGTACAGCTCGTGCGCCGCGCGGTCCGCGACCGCGGCCTGGCCGAGGGCGCGCTCACGGTGGCGCTCGTCTTCGTCTACCTCCTGGCCGAGACCGCGCCGGGCCACGGCTTCCTCCTCGCGCGCCTGAGCTGGGCTCACACCCTGTGGCCGGTGCTCGGTTTCATCTCGGCGATCGCGCTCCTGACCTTCGCGCTGGAGCGGACGCGCTGGTTCGACACTCTCGTGGCGTTGCTCGATCCCGCCCGTGCGGCGGCGGCCCTGCTGCTCCTGGGGCTCAGCGTGACCGCGCTGACGACGGCCGTGATCGAGCCGCACGTCTCGCGCCCGCAGCAATGGGTGTTGGCGGCCAACCTCGCCCTGCTCGCGCGATGGGCCCTGCCGGGTCCCGTGTGGCTGCTGGCGCTGGTGCAGGCCTATTTCGCGTTGCTGGCCCCGGCATTGACGGCCGCGCACGGTGAGGAAGCGCGGCTCCGCGTCCTCACCGCGCCGGTGTCGCTGGCCCTGCTGGCGCTCGCCGTCGCGCTGGGGGGGGTGACGCGACGGGCGTGGGACGGCGTGGCCTCGAGCGTGCTGCGGAGCCCGCAGGCGATCCCGGTGCTGCAGACGCGCGTGGCACCGTGGCTCGAGATCCCGGCGGTGCTTTTTGCGGCGGTGGCCACGCTGCGCCATTCCCTGGAGCACGCGCTGCGGGCCGAAGCGCGCGAGCTGATGGGGCCGTATCTCGCCGGCGTCGCCCTCGTGCTGCTGGCGATCTCGCTCGAGTCTTCGATCGTGGCGTGGATGGCGGCGGCGGCGGTGACCCTCGGCAACGTCCACGCCGTCCGCCTCGCGGCGGGAGACGCCCTCGTCGCCCACGGCGTCTCCGAGCTGCACCTCGTCGCCCTCGGGGTGGCGGCGACGTTGTTGCAGAGCGCGGTGGCGCGCCGCCTGTGCCGCCCCGGGCCCGCGCGGAATCGTCTCGAGCAGGTCACGCTGGCGGCGGCCGCGCTCGTCCTCACACTCCTCGGCGGCAACTTCGCGGCGGATCCGAACCTGCAGGACATCACGCCGTATCGCTTCCTCGTCTCCGGCGCGATGGCATTGGCCGCAGGCCTCAGCTTCCGCAGCGCCGCCGTGCGCCCGGAGCCCGACGAGGTGCCGTACGTCGGCCTCGCCTACGCCGTCTATCACCTCGGCGTGGCCATGGCGCTGTGGTGCCTGGTGCTGCTGGTGCCGGTGTTCCGACAGCCGATCGTGGCGCTGCCGGGCCTCGCGCTGCCTGCGCTGTACTTCCATCTCGCCGCCGAGCGCTTCCGCCGGGAGGGCGACGCGCGGGAGCGGCACTACGGCCGATCCGCCGCTGTCATTTCCATCGCGGTGCTGGCCCTGTACGTGGCGCGGCCGCTGTTCCAGATGGCGCTCTTCCCGGAGGCCGTTGTCCGCACGAACCACTACCACTACAACGCGCCGCTCGTGATGGCGCTCGGCGTGCTGCTGCTGCGTGCGCACGCATTCGAGCCCCGCTTGGCGGTGGCCTGGACGGGCGGCGCCGCGCTCATGGTCGGCACCTACTTCGGCGCCACGAGCTGGCCGGGTCTCAGTCCGTTCGAGGTGCGTTTCCCGGCGGCGTGGGCGGGTGTCGCCATCGCTCACGCGTTCGCCGGGCTGTCGGTGTGGCGCGGCGTCCATCGCCGCTGGCTCCAGGCGCTCGGGAACATCGACGATCCGACCTGGGAGCGGCTGGCGGCGGCGTGGCATCTCACCGCGTTCGTGGGGGCGCTCGACTTGGCCTTCATTGCCGCGGTCCACGCCGACGCGTGGCGTTTCGGATGGGGCGCGCTCCTGGGCGGCACCGCCGCCGTGCTCTTGTGGCGCTCCTGGTGGCGGCCGGCAATGACGATGGCGACGGCGGCCCTGCTCGCGCTCGGGGTGGCGGAAGCGGTGCGGCGGCCGTCGTGGCTGTCCGAGATCGGCCTGCTCGCCGTCGCCCTGGCCGCGGCCCGGCTGGCCCCGGGCGTGTTCGCGCTCATCGTGTGGTGCACCGCCTACGTCATCGCCCATCACACCGAGCCGGAAGGGCTCGCGCGGTGGGAGGCGATGACCTCACCGTGGAGGATGGCGGCGCTGGCCCTGGGGATGGCGGTCACGGTGGAGATCGCGCGGCGGCGGCCGGCGTGGTTCGACACGGCACCGGCGGACGGCTGGGCCGAAGGCCGCTCGATGCGCCACTGGCTCGGCGTGCCCGGTGCCGTCCTCGCCGTCGTCGCCTCCGCTCTGCACACGCTGCAGGACATCGGCACGGGTGGAGCGCCGTCCGCGCAACTGGCCACGAGCTACCTGGCCAGCGCCACCCATGCCGTGCTGGCGCTGTCGCTGGGCGGCGGTGTGCTGGCCTGGTCCGCGGCCGCGCTGCTCGCGCTGGCGAACATCCACGTGATCCACACGTTCTTCGGGCCGGCCCTGGCCGGCCACGGCGTCTCCGAGGTGCACCAGATCGCCCTCGGCCTGGCTGGGATGGTCGTGGCGCTGTGGCCGCTCCGCCTGATCGCGTGGAGCGACGAGGGCGCGCGCCGCCACCAGGACGTGCGTGCGGCGGGCGCGGCCGCGGTCGTCCTCTGTCTCACCGTGCACTACATGCTGGTGCCAGGCCTCGCCGACTTCGGGCCGTGGCGGGCCGCCGCCTCCGGCGTGATGGCCTTCCTCGCGGCGGAGGCCTTCCGGGGTCGCGCTCGACGCGTCGGCGGATCGTCCTCCGCCGACGAGGCGTCGTATCACGCCGCGCTCGCGGTGGGCCTCTGGTCGCTCGCCCTCGTGGTCCCGGTGCTGCGCACGCCGCCCCTGGCCCTCGTCACTCTGAGCGTCCCCGTCGTGTACTTCTGGGCGCGGGCGGAAGTGTGGGCCTCGCTCGGCGATCCGGTGGCGGCGCGATATCGGGCCTCGGCGGTGGCGGGATCGGCCCTCGTGCTGCTGCTCTACGCCTCCCGATGGTCGTTCGCGGCCGCGCTGTTCCCTGGGGAGGTGCCGGGCACGCGGCACTATCACGTGCACGCGCTGCTGGTCTTCGGCCTCGGCTTCCTGCTCGTGCGCCTGCACGGCCTGGGCGCGCCTCATGCGGTCGCCCTCGCCGGTGCTCTCGCCGTGCTCGTGGGCTCGTACTTCGGCGTGACCGCCTGGCCGGGTCTGAGCCCCTTCGACCATCCGCTGGAAGCGGCCTGGGCGGCGATCGTGCTCGTCCATCTCTGGACCCTCGCCACCCTCCCGAGCTCGTCGCTTGCGGTCGTCGTGCGCGGGTTCGGCGGCCTCGACGACGCGCAGTGGGGGCGCCTGCGCGCCGCCGTGGGCAAGGCCGCGCTGCTCGGCCTGCACGTGGTGGCGATCGCCGCCGTCGCCGACGGCAAGACGGACACCCACGCGATCGCACCGCTGCTCTGCGGGACGGCCAGCGTGCTGCTGCACCACGGCCTGGTGCGACGCGGCGGGCTGTACTTCGATCTCGCCGTGCTCGAGAGCCTGATCGCGCTTCATGCCGACATGTTCGTGCCCAGCCATCTCCCGCTGGCCCGCGTCGTGTGGATGCTGCTGGGGCTGCGCGGCCTGATGTTGCTGGTCCGAAACCGCGTGCCGGAGGCGGCGGTTTCGCGACTCGACCTGTGGGGTACGCTCGCCTCGCTGCTGATCGTGGCCCACGTCTTCCATCACCGGCCGTGGTCGACGGCCGGCCTCGTCGCGACGGGTCTGCTGGCCACGATCACGACGCTGGTGCCTCGCCGTGCCGCGACGGCGGAGACCTTCGGCGAGCGGCTGGTGGTGCTGCTCCTCCTGCTCACGCCGACGTGGCTGGTGCACTTCGCTTCCGCACGATGGGACACCCTGGGTCCGCTCTCGCCGTTCCACGCCGAGCCGGTGCTGCGGACGGCGCTCGCGCTGCTGCTGACCGGGGCGGCGGCGATCGTGGTGCCGCTCTGGCTCGGCACCCACACGGCCGCGGTGGGGACGCCGCGCGCGGCGCACCAGCTCCGACGATTCCTCGAGACCTCCGGGGAAACCGTCTTCGCCGGGGCCTTGTACGTGAGCTCGCTCGTCGGGGCCGCGCTCCTCGTCCTCCACTACGATCGCGTCTACACGAGCCGCTCGCTGATCCTGTTCGTGCTGCTGCTCGTGGGGATGGCGGCGGGCTGGTATCGCAGCGGCCGCCGCCGTCGCTCGTGGATAGAGTGCTTCGCCGCCGAGATCTGCGGCGTCTCGGCCCTCGCCCTTCTGCGCCGCCAGTTGCTCCTCACGACCACCTTCTGGACGCACGAGTACGACCTCTGGGCGAGCCTGGCCTCCTCGGCGATCTTGACCGGCCTCAAGCAGCGTCTCGACCGCCGGCCCGGCGCCGACGAGGTGAAGCGCCCGGTGACGCTCTCGATCCTGCTGATGCCGGCCCTCGGCCTCTTCTGGGCGGTGTCGCATCACCTCGGCTCGGACATGGTGCTGCTCGTCATCGGTCTGAACTCCGTCCTGTTCGCCTTCCTCGGCCGCGAGCGGCGGGACTCGCCGTACAACCTGGTGGCCGTGACCGGTTTCGTCGCGTTCGTGGTCATCGTCTTCTGGAGCCGGCTCGAGCTGCGCGTCCTCCATGCCTACGTCGTCCCCGTCGGGCTCGGAGTGCTGCTGCTCGTACAGCTCTTCGAGAAGGACCTGCGGCCGGCGGCACGCGACCGCATCCGGTTCGTCACGCTGGTGCTGATGCTGGCCAGTGCCGGGTATCACGCGCTCCTGGACCCGCGCCACCCCGTGGCCTTCAATCTCGCGCTGCTGCTTTTGTGCGTGGCGTGCATGGCGGTGGGGACCGTCCTCCGGATCCGGCTCTACGTGGGGCTGGGTTTCGGCGTGCTCCTGCTCGATCTCGCGTCACTGGCCGTAAAGGCGCTCATCCGCATGGAATCGAGCGCGCGCATGACGTGGGTGGGCGCCGCCGTGTTCCTGCTGGGGGCGGCGATCGTGGCCCTGGGCGTGCTGCACAAGGCGCGGCGCGACGAGATCGAAGAGGTCCTCGCGCGGTGGCGCGCGCGGCTCGGCCTCGGCTCGGAGTGACGCGGACCCCCGGCAAAAAATCTTGCACTTCCGCCGCCTCCCGCGCTGCCTGTACGGTGTGGCTCGAGAGGTGAGTGATGAGAGGCTTGCGAGCACTCTGCGGTGTGATGGTCCTGGCGGCGGTTCCCGCGTCGGCGGTCGATGACGTCCGTCTGTTGCGGCTGACGCCGCCGTCGGGTGAGATCCTCGGTACCTGGGACGTGCGTTTCGACTGGCACGAGCAGGTGGGGGGCTACGTCGAGGCGGAGTTCGCGTACACGATGGACTCGGTCGGGCTGGCCGCCATCAACTGGTACGCGGAGGGCCTCGACGCTCAAGCGAGCCACGGCTGGCGCACGTTCGGACCGGGCAGCGGCCGCTTCACCGTCCGCTTCAGCCGCATGTGCACCGGCAAGACGCCGGCTCCCATCACGACGGACTTCTTCCGTTACTCGCTGTCGGAGTCGCTGGCCAGCGGCATGACCTTGCGCGTACTCGATCTCGATCGACAGGCCGCCCGCTATCGGTTCGTGTGTCCCGAGCGCGGCCTGCCCGACCTCGTCTCCACCCTGAGCGCGCCGGCCTCGATCGCTCCCGGCGGCACGTTCGCGGACGGAGCCGGGGTCACCGCCCGCAACCGCGGCGAAGGTCCGGCGCCCGGCACGATCGGCACGCTCGACCCCGGGAACGGCTACATGGTGGACGTCGTACTCTCGACGGACGAAGTGGTACCCGAGGGCTTCGCGACGTTCTCGCCGACGTTCACCGAGGACGTGCTGATCGCCGGCGGACGGATGAGCCGCACCGGTGACCTCGAGGCCGGTCGGTCGCAGGTCTACACGCTGGAAGGAGACACGATCCCGGCCGACACGCCGCCCGGGCTCTACTTCCTCTGCGCCCGCATCGATCCCGGCGCGCGCGTGCGCGAGGGCAACGAGCACAACAACGTGAGCTGCACCCCGATCCGCGTGGGCGACGGCACGCTGGGCGACGTGCTCATCGACTTCGAGCGGCGGAGCGAGCCGCGCGCGATCTCCGGCGCGGATGCCACCACCCTGTACGAGCACCTCGGCGTCACGTTCCCGTCGCACCCGAAGATCCTCAACAACCCGCCGCTGTCGTCGGGCTTCCAGTCGCTGATCCAGGGCGACGTGCGCGCGCCGCGGCCCGAGCGGACGTGCGGACCGCTGGAGATCGCGCTCCATCCCGGCCTCCACGCGCGGCGGGTGACCTTCGAGGCCCACAACGTCGGCTTCATCGACTTCCCGCTCCTCATCACCGCCACCGCGCGCGACGCCGCGGGCACGGTGGTATCGGAAGTGCGGCGGGTGAGCGCGAGCCGTCCCGGCCGCCTGCGGCCGATGGAGGTCATCGACCTGCTGGCCGAGGCCGGAGAAGGCGACGTCGCCGGTGTCACCGTCACGTACTCCTCGTGCCCGCCGCACGTCGTGATCGACAACCTGCTCGTACGGACGGCCGCGCCCTGACGCGTGCCTACCCGGCCGCAGGCAGCGTGAAGTAGAAGCGGCTGCCGCGGCCGGGCTCGCTGGTGACGCCGATGCGCCCGCCGTGCGCCTGGACGATCTCGCGGGCGATGGCCAGTCCGAGGCCGGTGCCCTTGGCCTCGCGGCCGGGGACGCGGAAGAAGCGATCGAACACGCGCGCCACGTGCTCGGCGGGGATCCCCTCGCCGTCGTCGCGGACCTCGAAGCGCACGGCCTCGCCGTCGGTCTCGGCCGAGGCCGCGATGTGGCCCCCCGCCGGCGTGTGGCGCACGGCGTTGGTGAGGAGGTTGGTGAGGACCAGCGCCGCGCGGTCGCGGTCGGCGCGCACGGCAGGGCAGTCGGGCAGGACCTCGCGGGAGAGCGTCACACCCTTCTCCTGCGCGGCGGCCCGCACCGAGTCCGTGGCATGGTCGATGAGCGCGGCCGCCGGTACCGTCTCGAGCTCCATCTCGAGGCGGCCCGCCTGCAGGCGCGAGAGGTCGAGCAGGTCGTCGGCCAGGGCCTGGATGCGCTCGCCGTCCGCGCGGGCGGCGGAGAGCAGCTCGCGCTGCGAGCCGGTGAGCGGACCGGCGGACTCCTCCAGGCAGAGGTGCACGGCCATGCGCAGCGACGTCAGCGGCGTGCGCAGCTCGTGGGCGACGGTGGCCACGATGTCGCCCTTCATCTCCTCGAATCGCCGCAGGCGCGTCACGTCCTGGAGGCTGACCACGACACCGGCGGGGCCGGTCATGGCCCGCGGCGTCCACAAGCGGTCGCCGGCGCGAATCGCCTCGTCGATGCCGGCGAGAGAATCGAGGCGGCTCGACGCTCGCCCACGATCGGCCAGCGCCTCGCAGGCGCGGCGCAGCGCCGAGTCCGGTGCCCAGGCCGCGGAGGCGGTGAGGCCGCGGGCGGCGGCGTTCGCGGGCCGGAGCTCCGCGTCCTCGCCCGACACCCAAACCGGTTCGGGCAGACCGTCGAAGGTGGAGTACGACGCGGAATGTTGGGAGAGCGCCTCCGCGACGCGGTTCACGCCCTCCGCCATCATGGAGATCTCGTCGCCTCCCGGCAGGCGCACGCGTGTCCCGAGGTCGCCCCGGGCCAGGTTCTCGACCGCATCCAGCAACACGCGGCGCCGGCGGTGTGCTTCGCGCTGGAATTCGACGAACGCCCATGCGGCTCCGGCGGACAAGAGCACGAAGACGATGAGGAGGGCCCACTCGTAGCGATCCATCAGGCCGTTTCCTCGGACGCGAGCAGGTGGAGGTCCAGTCCCTCCGACTCTCGCACCATGCGCGCCACCATCGACAGCCCGAGACGCTCTCGCCACGAGCGTTGGGGCGAGCGGCCGATGACCACGTGGCCGACTCCGCGGGCGCGGGCGAAGTCCACGAGGGCCCGCACCGGATCCTTCGCGTGCAGGAAGACGACCTCGGCGCCGAGCTCGCGCGCCTTCTCGACGCTGGCGGCCAGATGGCGGCGCACGTCCTCCGGCATTCGCGACGGGGCCTCGCGCGGCGTCTCCACGTAGACGACGAACCAGTGCGTGTTGAGGCGCCCGGCGATCCGCGAGCCGCGCCGCAGCAGGGCCATCGCCCGCGGCGAGAACGACGAGAGACACACCATCACGCGGCCGCCGAGGCGCACGGCGGGGGCGGCCTCCGCCGGGCGGGCGGCCAAGGCCTCGGCGACCTGCCGGAACGCGAGCTCGCGCAGCGCCTGCACCGCCTGCGGCCGGAACCAATGGTCGCGCGCCCAGGCGATGCGCTCGGGACCGTAGATCGCGCCCGCCTCCAGGCGGCGGCCCAGCGTCTCCAGGTCCGCGTCGACGTGAACCAGCACGTCAGCCTGGCGCAGGACGAAGTCGGGCACGGTCTCGCGGACTGTCACGCGAGAGACGTTCTCCACGATCTCGCTGAGGCTCTCGAGATGGTAGGTGCCGAGAGTCGCGAGCACGTCGATGCCGGCGGCAAGCAGCGGCTCGACGTCGAGGTGGCGCCGCGGGTGCGGGCTGCCCGGGGCGTTCACGTGCGCGAGATCGTCGATCACGACCGCCGCCGGATGCCGGGCCACGACGGCGTCGACATCGAGCTCGCCGCCCGTCACTCCGTGATGCTCCAACGGCCGAGGCGCCACGCGCGGGAGGCCGTCCAGCAGCGCTTCCACCGGTCGCCGTCCGTGGGTGTCGACAAAGGCCACCGCCACGTCCGTGCCGGCGGCGTGAAGGCGTCGCGCTTCCTCGAGCATGCGCGTGGTCTTGCCGACGCCCGGAACCGCGCCGGAATAGAGGATCAGCCGGCCGCGGGGCATCGTCAGTCGACGGGGCGGCGCAGGAGGACGACGATCACGACGGCGAACGCGAGGCCGAGGAACAGCCCCGCATCGGGCGACCAGTCGAGCCAGCGCGCCGCGTGCACGCTGGCGAGCATGCACATGATGACGATGAAACCCGCGGCTCGGAAGCCCAGCCCGCGGCCGCTGTCCATGAGCATGTCGAGGGGGCCCGTCCTGCCGATCGCCCGCACGTAGCCGTCGATCTCCTCGCGCGACAAGCGGCCCCGCGCGACGCGCGCGTCCGGACGGCCACCGCCGACGCTCGTGCGCACGTGCGCGATGACCTCGCGGTAGGCGGCGTTGATCTCGCGCATCTGCGCGGCGGCCTCCGCCTGGCCTTGGGGATCCGCCGCGTAGCGATCGGGATGCCATCGCTTCGCGAGGTCGCGATAGCGCTGCCGGACGCTCGCTTTGTCCGCGCTGGGCTCCAGCCCGAGCTTCGAGTACGCGCGGCGGAGGTCCCGGCCGGTCCCCGTCACCTGCCCCCCATGCGCACAAGAGTAGTGTCGTCCGACAGAGTAGACAACCAGTCACCGTCCGAATGCGCGGTCCTGTGGGCGCGCGCCGCGTTTCTCCGCCAATGGCGCCGGCGTGTACGTGGTACGGCCATTGCTCAAGCCTCGGGCACGCTCGAAAGGCGCAAGAGATCGAGCGAGGAGGAAAAGATCATGTCTGCTCGGGGTTGGACCCGCGCTCTCGTCGTGTCGCTCGCCGCGCTCCCGTTCGGTTGCGCGTCCGGAGGGACGTTCCCGGCCGCCACCGTCACCAACGTCACGCTGTCGAATGCCGGCTATCGCATCGTCGCCACTGACGTCGAGGGCGAGGCCTCCGCCGGCTACCTGCTCGGCGTCAGCGCGTCGCGCGGCCAGGAGATGACGACCCTCGCTCTCGCGCGTGTGAAGGGCGACGGGATGCTCTACAAGCGCGCCCTGCAGAACCTGTGGGCCAACTTCGAGACCCGCCACGGCAAGATCGAGGGCCGCCACCTCGCCCTCGTCAATGTCCGCTTCGACGGCGACGCCTTGAACGTGGTCGGTCTGTACACGCGCCCGAAGGTCTCCGTGCGCGCCGACGTCATCGAGTTCACCCACTGACCCGCCGCCGGACCCGCCGGTCATCGGACGGCCTTCGATGACCGGCGGCGGCAGCGCGGACAGTGGCGGGCGCTCAGCCACGCCGCCGCTGACAGGAACGACCCGACGACTCCGAACAGGCACGCGCACGACATCATCTCGAGGGTCATGGTGTCCTCCTTGTGAACTAGCAACCGCGCAGCTCGACCGCCGGGTTCTGGCGCTTGATCTCCGCAACCAGCTCGTGCATCCCGTCGAGACGGGGATCGAGCAGGACGCGGCCGCTGTGGTGCCGCAGCACGAACCACCCTCCGTGTCCGAGATCGGAAGGGGCCAGCCGTGTGATGTCACCGATCGGGATCCTGACGCGCCGCAGCGGCGCGATCAGCTCGAGGCACATGTCCTCCAGCCGCACCTCGTAGGCGACGCGGCCGAGGATGGCGATGTTGATGCCGAAGATGAGCAGCGGCAGCGCGAAGACGGGCGGCGGGATCGGGTTCTTGGGCTCGCTCGCCGCCACCGTCCCCAGGATCGCCAGGGAGCCGACCGCCACCACCGACAGGAGGACGACCGGCGCCCACACCGCGCTGGGTCGATAGTGCCTGTAGACCTTCACGACTGCTTCTCCTCAGTTGTCGGCGCGGTCGGGCTCGGCTCGTCACCGGCAGGCATCCCCGCACGGTCCGCGAGCAACAGCGCGGCCAGCTTGTTGAACACGTTGACCGAGCCGAGCGCGCTGCTCGCACCGTCCTTGCCGTCGCCCGCCATCACGAACAGCCGCTCGGGCACGATCGGCTGCGCGCTCTTCGAGAACGCGTCGGCCACGAGGCTGAGGGCGAACAGCCGGGGGTCGCCGTAGGCGCGGATCTTGTTGAGGAAGACCGACGCCTCCGACAGGCCGACCTGCGAGACGCGGGAGGCCTGGCCCTTGCCGAGCAGCTCCTGCGCCTGCGACTCGCCGTTCGCCCGCACCACGTCGCGCCGGGCGAGACGCTCGGACTCGGCGAGCTGCGCCTCGCCGCGGTTGGCGGCGATCTCGACCTCGATGCGCGTCTGCGTCAGCTCGGCCTGCTTGGCGGCGGCGGCCTGGGCGTCGTTCAGCATCTTCAGGCGCTGGGCGGCCTCCTCCTGCTTGCCGAACGTCTCCCGCTGCTCGTCGGCCAGGCGCCGCTGCCGGAGCTGGTCGAAGAGACGATCGATGGCGTCCGGCTGCCCGTTCTTCACCTTCGATTCCGGCCGGCCGATGAGCACCGCCACGCAGTTGATGTCGAACTCGGAGAACCGCCGGCCGAGCTCCACCGTCGCCCGGCGCTGGATGTCTTCGCGCTTGGTGAGCAGGTCGAGCATGCTCGAGCTCTGCGCTACGTCGCGGAAGTACGCGGAGAGGATCGGGTCCAGCGTCTGGCTGATCAGCCGGCGCACGTCTCCGAAGCGCTGGATGACGCGCGGGGCCTTCTCGTAGTCGATGTGCAGCACGAGCGACAGCGGCAGCACCGGCTCGTAGCCGTCGGCGGTGATGAGGTCGAGGCTCATCAGGTCCTTGTCGTACTGGTGCAGCTCGACCTGGCCGGTGATCCAGCGCAGGACGAAGTTGACGGTGGGCACGAGCTCGACGCGGAGCGCGTAGGGGTTCAGCGGGTACTTGCCGGGAGGCAGCGCCCGCTTCCACACGCCGCGGTCGCCGTGCTCCACCTGCTCGCCGTAGCGGAAGCTCTCGCCGGTGACGTCGATGCCGTGCCGGCCGTAGTACGACACGACCACGCCCACGTAGCCGATGGGGATGAGCGTCTTGGCGTTGATCTCGACGGTCGCGAACCAGCGATTGATGAAGAACGTGCCGTCGGTCAGCACCTGGAGCTGCTTGCCGCGATGGCCGCCCAGCGCGAGGAACGCCTCCGGGTCCTGGAAGTAGGCGTGGCCTTCGCCGTCTTCCGGAACGCCCGGAGTGAATCCGGTCGTTCCTTGTCTCTCGGGATCGCGTTGCGATCCCGAGGGGCGCACCTCGGGCGCGATGATCTCGCCGGATTCGATCGGCGAGCCGTCGTGGACGGTGACGACGCCGATGGTGTCGTGGGTGC
>Ga0114129_10009437_pt1 | contig 13907 bp, 10 predicted proteins | sample RhiMetdeltSRZDD1_FD_80071 | JGI IMG/M metagenome (GOLD analysis project Ga0114129, IMG submission 80071) | Populus rhizosphere microbial communities from Tennessee, USA - Rhizosphere MetaG P. deltoides SRZDD1 (version 2) (version 2) | ecosystem: Host-associated > Plants > Roots > Rhizosphere >...
GTCGGCGAAGTACTCATCGTCGGCGCTTCCGGCGTTCTCGGACGGAAGCACGGCGATCTTGCGGTCACCCGTGGTGACGGCATGAGTTCGAGACCAAAGGACTCCAAGGGCACCGCCGACTACTCCCACGATCGCGACCGCCACGCCCACGGCCGCCCACCATGACAGCCGCCGAGGCGACGCGACCGCTGCCGCGACTGGCATAGTGGCCGTCGACTCGAGTAAGCGTGCGAAGTCGGCGGCGGTCGCGGGGCGGTCAGCCGGAGCTTTCGCCATCGCCTCCTCGACCGCGCCGGACAGCTGCCGGGAAATCGTGGATCTCACCGTGTGAAGCGGGCGCGGTGACTCGGTCATCGCGCGCGCGATCAGCGCCTGGGCAGTGGGACCCGAGAACGGCGGCTCGCCGGCCAGCATCTCGTAGAGGACGGAGCCCAACGAATAGATGTCCGTGCGGCCGCCGATGGCCTTGTCACCGGCGGCCTGCTCTGGACTCATGTACGCCGGGGTGCCGATGACCGTCCCGGTGCTCGTGAGGTTCTCGTTGGCGCCGCCCAGGGCTCGCGCGATCCCGAAGTCGGCGACGATGGCCTGGCCATCGATCAGCAGAATGTTCTCGGGTTTGATGTCGCGGTGAATGACGCCGTGCCGGTGCGCGTAATCGAGCGCGAGCGCCACCTCGCGGGCGATGCGCACTGCGTCCGCGACGGGCAACTGCCGCTCGCGGGAGAGCCGGTCCCGCAGCGCCTCGCCCTCCACGAACGGCATGGTGAACCAGAGGTAGCCGTCGACGCTTCCCGAGTCGTAGACCGTCAGGATGTGCGGGTGCTGCAGGCTCGCCGCCACCCGGATCTCGCGCTGGAACCGCTCGGCGCCCAGTGACTCGGCCAGCTCCGGATGAAGGACCTTGAGCGCGACGGGGCGGTCGTGATGGATGTCACGTGCGCGGTAGACGGTGGCCATACCGCCCCGACCAATCTCTCGCTCAATCTCGTACCGCCCTGCTAACCCGTCACGTAATCGGCCGAGCTGTTGGGGCATGCACGCTCAAGGAGAGGACCTACAGGTGTGATGTCGGGCGTCGGCAGGTTCGCCCGGGCGAGCGCGTACGTTGCACCAATGTAACGACGTGAGCAACACCCAGTTACTCCGTCCAGACGGTAGTTCCGCCACGTTCGTCACCAGAGCCGCCACTAACCGTTAGGCGATACCAATCATGTGAACACGGCACGGCGCGTGAGCTCCTGCTGTGTCTCTCGGACCTCAGCAAAGTCTTCGGCCGGGCTCTGGCCCGTACTCATCGCGACTACCTGTGTGCGGAGGAGCTCGTGTCGCTGGCGCCACAGGCGACCCTCGTGAACGTACGACAGCTCGACCCATTCGGCGACCTCGTCATCGCCGCGTGCGACGACCGTCTGCCCGGGCGCCGCGAGGCTATCGAGGGCGGGCCGGTTACGAGCGGTCTGGATGAAGATGGCGCGATCCGGTTCTCGAACGAAGTAGAAGGCCGGAGACACTTCGCCAGTCACGATCGCTGTCCAGCCTCGAGGGAGCGGCAGGGAATACACGCCCGCTATGTCGAGCCACCATTCCTCTCGACCTGGTCCGTCGACGACGGTCGCGACCGGGTCAGCCGTACTGTGATCTGTCGGTGCGCCCGGCGCGATGCATCGGATCCGTGGTGAGTCCCCCCACGTCGCGGTGGCCATGAGCGTCTCGTCGTCGGCGCGAGCGAACTCGAACGGAGCCGCGGCGGGGACGACGCGCTTCCCGTAGCCCGAGACGGCGACATAGACGTGGCCCGTGTGGGGCACCGCGGTCGATCGCCTAACGCAACAGCTGCTGGAACCGGGGATTCCCCATGAGCGGCTTGAACGTCGGATCCAACTGGAGAACCGCGGGTGTGGGCGTAGGACGTCGGCCGGTACATGCCGGCCGACGCCTACGTTGCTTCAACACACCGATCCGCGCAACGGCTGAGAGCCCGCCCAAAGGTCACCGCCCTACTGAGCCGTCAGGGTGCCGAGCAGACCATGCGTCTCATCGCTTGGCCCCGCCGTGAAGAACAGCGTCGTCGCCGGAGCTGAGCCGACGCCGAACTCCAGGTCCCACAGGCCGTCGATCGCGAGCGAGACGTTCTTCGAGTCGTGCAGGAAGCCGCGGAACGCGCCCGACGTGGCGTCGTACGCGCCAATGAGTCCATCGCCGAAATTCCCGATCAGAATGTTGCCGCCTGCACTGCCGAAGCTTGCCGGCGCCATAACGACAGCCCACGGCGAATTGAGTCTGCCTTTGGATACGAAGCGCTTCACCAGTGTGCCGTCCGCATTGAAGATGTCCACGAAGCCGTTGCCTACACCCGCCTGATCGTCCTCGTTGTCGGGCGCTTTCTGCTTCGCGAACGTGACCCAGAGCTGTCCGTTGATCGTGTGAATCCCGAACGGCGCGTAGCCGGCCGGGACGGACTTGTCGGTGAACGACGAGACGTACTTGAAGGTTTTGTCGAAGACGTCGACCGAGTTCTTCTTGAAGTTCGTCGCGTACAGGAAGTTCGCGCCGCCGTTCGTTGCCATCGCGAGACCCTTGTACACTGCGTCGCTGGCCGACCGATCCGCCACGACCACTGCGTTCGAGCCCGAGCTCCATCCCGAGATCGTTCCGTCCTCGCCGGCGAAAATGAACGAGGCCTTGGCGCCACCGTTGATGAGAAAGTCGGTCGTCGGGTTGAACACCTGCCCGGTCGGGAATCCGCCCGGCGAACCGCCCGCCTTGGGGATCCCGACGACCAAGGCGAGCTTGCCGCCGGTCGCGTTGTACAGCGTCGAGAGATGCGTCCCGTTGTCACTTACCCACAACGTTCCGCCCGAGCTGAACGCGAGTCCCCACGGGTTCACCAGGTTCGGATCGACGGTCGTTGCACCGAGCGACGCAACGTCGCCCACGAGCTTGGTTTCCGCGTACGCGGACGGCAGGGTAGGGGTGGTCGGGTTGTTGTCCGAGCACGCGGCGACTACAACGGTGAGTCCCGCGATAATGGTGGCAGAGCGACAAGCGGTTGACACGGAGCACTGCATAGGCGCCTCCAGGATGAATGCCTGTGCCCGGTGGCGCGGTCCGCCATTGCGTCGGCGAACGCGTCCCGGGTCGGACCGAGGATACAACCGCACATCCTAGCCAGCGCGTGAATTTCGGTGAAAGGAAGCGGCGCCGCCGAGCTCGGTGCACTCCAAGCGACGAGCCCTGCGATCCTCGGCCTGACAACTGGAACGCAAATGGAGCGCCTCGTCAGGTCACGTCACCGCGGCGCGAGACCGGTAGTGCGGACACGGTTCAGCCGATCCGGGGGCATGCCGTCAATCGCCGCCACACTCTCGTGCACCGATACGTACCCATCGCGAAGGAACTTCAGCGGCTCACGCCGCGCGTTAGGCGCTGGCGCCGGCACGCGCCGCGGCCACGTCCCGGAGTTGTCGATCGTGAGCCGAGGCACTCTCTCGATCGCGCGCCACGCGGCAGTGTGTGACTCATGAATCTCGGCGCGCTCAGGGTCCTTTGGCGGCGCAAGCAGTGACTTCCCGGCTTCGTTGATCGCGATGTCCTTCGCCACCGCCTCGCCGAGCATCCAGCGTAGTGCGATGCACTCGGTTTTCCGGTTGCCGTTCCCGCCGCCGACATCCGAGTGACATCCGCGGAACCAGACCTCCTGGATGTCCTGCGCTTCGATTTCCGAACGCTCCTCGTCTGACAGTCTCCACCACGCCGCGTTCTTGTTGCGGTCCAGATCCAGGCGCCCCCACGTGGTCACGTCGAACCAACCCCGCTGCTCATCGAGCGCCACCGCGTGGCGAACGGCGCCTACGATCGGGTTGTGCCGCAGGTGCGGAAGCATGACGGGACGCAGACCGCCGTACGACTTCACGGTGTCCCACACGCCGAGGAAGTGAACGCGACACTCGCGCTGGTGCTCGGCCGTCCGGAATCGAGCGATCTCGTCACGCGCCGGCAGCATCGGTTGGTACAGCGCCCAGGCACGGGCAAAGAGCTGCAGGTCGTCGTACCGATTGCGCGTGGGAAGGCCACAGCGGTAGAGCAGTCCGGCGAGCGTTCGCACCGTGAACGCGCCACGACTGAAGCCGAAGAGATAGACGCGGTCGCCCTCGTCGTACAGCCCGGCCAGCGCCTGATACATCTGCCGCACGTTCTCGGCGAGACCGTAGCCGAATGCGAGGCCGAGTACGAGCGAGGCTCGTTCCAGCGGGCGGAAGCGGGACTCGTTAGGTGCGTGGAGCACCTCGAGCGCGGGGCGGTCACGAATGGTGGTGGCGTACTGTTCGATCTCCTGCCATCGCCGGTCGTCGGTGCCGATGCCCTGATCGTAGACGACGACCTGAGCGGCGTGATCATCCAAGGCGACGTGCCGTACGAGCCGAGCGACGTTCGACTCGTGTCGCTGGAAGGAGTTCCCGGTCCCGTCGGAGCAGATGACGATGTTGCGCGGCACGAATCACCTCAGGGCTCGAACGCGTTCCATCGCTCACGTGCCTGCTCCATGAGTCGGCCAAAGCGTGGCTCGGAACGCAGCGGCGAGAAGAACGGCTCGTACTCCGCCAGGAACGGGTAGTTCACGACGCCCAGATCGATCATGCGCTCCACGGCGTCGAGCGCGGCGTCGGTCTCACCCACCAGCGCGAAGGAGTCGGCCATCCACCACGAAAAGATGTCATCCCATCGCGCCGCCTCGCGCAGGTCGGGCGTGAGCACGTTCAGCACCTGTCGTCGGTCGCGCGCCAGCGCGAAGCCTAACGCGGACGCGAGGCGCGCCCAGGCCATCGCCGGCGCGTCACTCGAAACTCCATGAAGAATGGCGATAGCCTCCTCCGTCCTGCCATTCGCGGCGAGCGTCTGTGCGTGGACCATCCGGTGAGTCGGGTTGCCTGGGTCGACGTCCACCGAGCGCTGCGTCCAGCGCAGCGCTTCGGCATAATCGCCATCGCACATGGCGACGATGCCGTACATCGCCAGGTTGATCGACGTGAGTGGGTCGACCTGCTGCAGTCGGTCCATCAGCGCACGCGCCATCGGGACACGCCCACCAACCGCGTAGTGGTAGCCAAGCCAGAGGAGCGCCTCCGGATCGTTTCGGTCGAACACCAACGCCTTCTTGAAGTCGGCCCTCGAGCCGGCCGCATCGGCGCGATTGTTTCGAATGGCGCCGCGAAGTCCGTACGCCTTGGGTGAATTCGGGTTCAGCTCGAAGATGCGGTTCGCGCACGCGTCGGCTCTGGCGAGGTAGTCCTCGTACTGCTCCACCGGCACGAGGCCGACGTTCACGTGCTGCCAGTAGATCAAACCTTCGGCGGTCAACAGCAGCTCGTTCTCGCCCACCAGGTCCTGTGCCTGGCGGATCAGCTGCAGCGCGCGGTCGAGCGACGGCTTGGTGAAGCTCCAGATCTGCTGACGGGCCAGCAGATAGAACTCGTAGGCCCGCATGTCGGCGATCGGACGCTCGGCGAGACGGCGGTCCTCGTCAGGCGTTAGGCGAAGCCGGAGCGCCTCCACGATCTGGCGTGACAGCCGCTCCTGAATGTCGAACACGTCGTCCAGCGTTCCGCTGTACTTGTCGGCCCACAGCGGCGCATCCGCTGTCGCGTCGACGAGCTGCGCCGTCACACGAAGGTTCGAGCCGGCGGTCCGGATGCCGCCCGTGAGCACGTACCGCGTCCCGAGCTCGCGTGCGATCGTGCGAACGTCCTTGTCCGTTCCCTTGAGTCGCATCGCGGACTGCCGTGAGATGACGCGGAGCGTCTTGAGCATCGACAGATCGGTGATGATCTCGTCGGTGAGACCATCCGCGAAGTGCTCGCTGTCCGGATTCGCGCTCAGGTTCGTGAACGGGAGCACGGCAACACTCTTCGTTTCGCCGGTGAGCGCGACGCTCGACACGTTTCCACTAGGCGTCACCGCGCCGTCGAGAATCGCGAGCACGTCACGAGCGGTCGGCGGCCGATTCGCGGGATCTTTCGCCAGTAGTTGCGCGATCAACGTGCATAACGCGTCCGGGACATCTCCCCGTGTCGCGCTGACCAGCTGCGGAGTCTGAACGAGATGAGCGCGCAGGAGTGCGGTCGGGCCGACGCCAGCAAACGGCGGCTCGCCGACGAACATCTCGTAGGCCACGCAGCCGAGTGAGTAGAGATCCGCGCGCTGGTCGACGTCGGGGTCCGCGGAGATCTGTTCGGGCGCCATGTACTGCGGCGTTCCCACGGCGAAACCGATCTCCGTCAGGGCTCCCGAACGATCGGCGTTCCGGGCCGCGTCCAGCGCCTTGCTGATGCCGAAGTCGGTGACCGTCGCGCTGTCGCCGGCGAGGAGGATGTTCTCGGGCTTGATGTCACGGTGTACGACGCCGTGATCGTGAGCGAAGTCGAGCGCTCGCGCCACATCGCGCACGATCCCGACGGCCTCGGCAACCGGCATCGCGCCCGTCCGGACAAGACGCACACGCAGCGATTCGCCTTCGACGAACGGCATGGTGTAGAACGGGAGACCGTTCATCTCGCCGGTGGTGAGCACCGGCACGATGTGCGGGTGCTGCAGCCGCGCGGTGAGCAGGATCTCGCGTTTGAACCGCTCTGCGCTGACTCCCGCCGCGAGGTCCGGCGACAGCACCTTGACGACTACACGCCGCGCGAGCGCGCGTTCTTCGGCGACGAAGACGCGGCTCATGCCACCGCCGCCGAGCTCTCGTTCCAGGGTGTACGCGCTGGACAGCGCGATCTGGAGCGAATCGTGGAGACTCGAAAGGACGCTATCGCCGATCTTCCTGTTCACTCGCGTCTCCGGTTTCGTACGCTCGTCGACGGCCTAACGAGAGCGCTCGCAGCCCATGGGCTGCGAGCGCCTCACGACCTCCTGCCTTCGAGCGTACTGAACGCGCGCGAGCGCGTCAACGTCTTCCGGTCACCGAGTTGATCTGGTCGAGGGCCTTTTGCTCCGACTCGCTGACGAGCGTCCCGCCAATGCCGAGGATCCCGCCTTCATTCGACGCGTTCGCCACCTTGTTGGCCACGTCCGAGACGAGTTGGCGGAAGTTGGGCCCGTCCGCCGGACTGTTTCGATCGACCAGCTCGATTGCCTCGCGGACGATCGCGATGGCGTCGGCGGAACTCTTGCCCTTTGCGTATTTCACCAGCTCATCCGCCGACAGCTCCGTTTCGAACGCGAGGCTGAGCACGGAGGTCGGCGACGCCTGTTTCCTGACGTCGGCGATGACCCCGGCCGCCGCGCTGATCTCCTTCGCAGCGCCGATCGGGCCGGACTTGTCCGCCATCATCACGACGTGGGCTGCCGCGACCGGCGCCATGCGCACGCTCTCCCATTGAACGGACGAGAATTTGGCCTTGGTGTCGTCGGCTTTTCGTCCCGTGTCGACCGCTTCGCGAACGACGCGGACGCTCGGGCTGCCGCTCTTCTCGAAGTCCGAAGCCTCGGTGGCGAGCAGGTTGGCCACGCCGGCCCCGTCCAGCTTCTTCTCCCGTGCAATCTTGCCCAGGTAACCGAGCACGAGCGGTGCCGCGATGTTCAACAATGAGCTCGCATTGAACCCGAGGACGCGGTTGAGAGACGTCCCGACCGCGCTCGAGCCTCCGCCGAAGATCGATGAGAGCACCGACGTACCGGCACCGCTCTTCACCAGGCCGGCGAGGTTGCCGAGGATGGAGCTGCTATCGTCTTTCGGCAGCGCCTTCATGATGTCGGCCAGCCCGCCGGCGGTAGACGCTTTCTGCGCGAGCGCCGTGGTGATCAGCGGCCCGATCACTGCCATCCCTTTCGAGACAAGATCGGGCTGGAGCCCGACTGCCTTGCCAATGTCCTGGGTTACCGAGGAGGACAGCGCCTGGGTAAGACCTTCAAGGATTGTCGCCATGAGTACGTCACCTCGTGCGTTCGAATGATGTGCAGGCAGACTACGTTCGATGTCCATTGGCATGTGCGGTAAGTGGACCTAGGTCCCTGCCGATCGATGACGGCCGAACCGTGGCCGTCCATCGCCCTCCCGCCTAACGTGGCCCATCCTCCTTGCTGCCGCGGCGACCGGGCCACATTATTTCGAGTCCAAAGCAACTGCGCGAGCACCTCATGGACGCCCGGCGGGAACCGCGGCCAGAAAGTCGCCAGGAGCCTCGTCCTGCGGATCGGCTCACGCCGTCCGCGCGGGACGCCGAGCGGGCCATCGAGGCCTCGACGCGCTGCTGGCTGCTCCACCGGTGGAGCCGGTGGACGCTCTACGAAGCCCTCCGGCCCAGTCGCGCCGTTGGCCCGTCCCTTCGCCATGTCGCGGCCGTCGCCGAGCTGCGCCGCCGCCGGCATTGTGTCCGATGCGGCAAGCGCGACGACCGGTACGTCAGCCAGAAGTCCCTCCCAGCGGATCAGCCACCACCAGCCCGCGGTTTCGCAGCGATCGATTCGAGGGACCGTCCAGCCTCCCGACGACCGGATCGCGCCGACTGACCGCGTCCATCGCCGAAGGACATCGCGAAATTGTCGATCGTGGTCTGAGCCGTGCAATTGGCTCGGCGTATGGCAATTCGCGAATTCCAGGACCAGGACGGCACACGATGGACGGTGTGGGACACCGTGCCGGTGAGCACCGTTGGCCTCACGGGTAAATACAGCCGAGGCTGGCTGGCCTTCGACAGCGGCACCGAGCGCTGCCGGCTCGCTCCCATCCCGGACGACTGGGCCGACCTGCCGGCCGAGCGACTCGTGCTACTGTTGCGGCTTGCCCACGCCGACACGCCGGGCGACACAAAGCTGACCTCACTCGAGAACGAGCGCCGAGTCGGCGAGCGGCGGCACCAGGAGCGGCGACTTCAGGACCGCCGCAGCAACCCACCCACGCACAAGCCGGCCTGACGTCGGCGGACGTCAGGCCAGGACCCGATTTCCCGGAAGCGCCGGGGCGGCTGGCAGGCCGGTCACCTCGAGAATCTCACGCTCGTCCAGGGTTTCGCGCTCGAGCAGGGCGTTCGCGAGCGTCTCCAGCGCGCCGCGATGCACGCCGAGCAGACGCCGCGCCTCGTCGTAGCATTCCGTGATGATCCGCTGGACCTCGGCATCGATGATACGGGCCGTCTCCTCGCTCACGCCCTTCGCGGTGTTCAAGCCGTCGAGGCTCGAGAGATACGGGTTCTCGCGCGGCGCGAGCTGAACCATCCCCAGCCGCTCACTCATTCCCCATCGCGTGACCATGTTGCGAGCGAGCGTGGTCGCCTGCTCGATGTCGTTCTGCGCGCCTGTGGTCTTCGTCCCGTACACGAGCTCCTCCGCCGCGCGTCCGCCCAGCATGCCGACGATCCGCGCGCGAAGGTATTCCTCGGGATAGTTGTAGCGGTCGCTGTCCGGCCGCTGGTACGTGACGCCTAACGCCTGACCGCGCGGGACGATCGTGACCCGGTGCACAGGGTCGGCGCCGGCCACCACGAGCCCGAGGATCGCATGGCCGCCCTCGTGGTACGCGATGCGCTCGCGGTCAGGGCGACTCATGAGCAGCGGACGCTCCGGACCGAGGATGATCTTCTCGAGGGCGTCGAAGAAATCCTTCTGCTTCACGTCGTTCTGATCGCGCCGAGCGGCGAGCAGTGCGGCTTCGTTCACGAGATTGCGGAGGTCGGCACCCGCGAGCCCCGGTGTCGCCGCGGCAATCTCGTCGAGCCGCACGTCCGAGCCGAGTGGAACGCGGCGAGTGTGGACCTTCAGTATCGCTTCGCGTCCGGTCTTGTCCGGCAGGTTGACGATGACGCGGCGGTCAAAGCGGCCCGGTCGCAGGAGGGCCTTGTCGAGCACGTCGGGCTGGTTGGTCGCCGCCAGCACGATGATCCCCTCGCGGCTGGAGAAGCCGTCCATCTCCGTGAGGATCTGGTTGAGCGTCTGTTCCTGCTCGCTCGAGCCGCCGATCACGGACTGGCCTCGCGCGCGTCCAATCGAATCGAGCTCGTCGATGAAGATGATGGCGGGCGCGTTCTCGCGTGCCGTCTTGAACAGGTCGCGGACGCGAGCGGCACCCACGCCCACGATGATCTCGACGAACTCCGAGCCGCTCATCGAGAAGAACGGCACGCCAGCCTCGCCGGCGACCGCGCGCGCGAGCAGCGTTTTGCCCGTTCCCGGCGCGCCGACGAGCAACACGCCTTTCGGTGCGGTACCGCCAAGTCGCGTGTACTTCCCGGGATCTCGCAGGAAGTCGACGAGCTCGACGAGCTCGTTCTCGGCTTCGTCGATCCCCGCGACGTCTTCGAACGTGACGCGAGCGTCCTGCTGCTGATCGAACCTCCGCGCGCCGCTCTTTGCGATGCCGCCAAGCACGCCGCCACCGCCCAATCCGCCCGCCTGCTGCGCGCGCCGAAACAGCCAGAAATAGAAGACGAAGATCAGGATGGTCGGGCCGAATCCGAACAGGAACGTCGTCAACGGATTCCCGCCCTCGTCGATCGGCTCGGCGGAGATCTGAGTGCCGTTCTCGATGAGGAGTGCCTCGAGCCCTTGATCGACGAAGGCCGGTAGCGTGGTGGCGAACGTACTGACCGGCTTCGGCTGTGCTTTCGCCGCACTGTCGCGCGGCGATCGATACGGCACGGGTGTGCGAAAGTGGCCGGTGAGACTCTCACCGCGACTGTAGATGTCTTTGACGTTCTTCTTGATGACTTCCTGCTTGAAGAGCGTGTAGGGCACCTTCGCCGCCGCGTTTGGCGACGGGAAGAAGTACCGCATGAGCAGGAAGTTCGCGGCCAGGATCGCGAGGAACGTGAGCCACGCGCGGCGGGGCGGCATGCTTGGCTTGGGCGCCCCGGGTTTCGAACCGCCGCCTGGCGTCGGGGAGCCGGTGGGCGGTGTGGGCGGGCCGCCGCGGCGCTGCGGGGTCGTTTTCGGAGTCGCCATGCCTAACGGGGAAAAGCGTGAGCGGGTCCTGCGCCGGCGCCGTGAGCGGATGGCTCCCGGCCGCCAGCCCTCCTTCAAATGTATGCGGCAGAATCCGCGCCTACGGTTTACGGGCGGTGGCGGGTGGCAGGTCGGTGAGCAGCAGCGTGTTTCCAACGACCACGCGGTGTTGCGCGAAGTACCCGGCGTTCACCTCCAGCGCGTACCGGTACGGCACGTCCGGGGTGTAGGTGGGACACCCCTGGGCGACCTCGGTGGTGCAGGGGACCATGGCGCGAATGCTCCGGATGACGCCTGCCGAGTCGGCGAACGCGATGTCGAGGGGGATGCGGGTGCGGTACATCCAAAAGCCCGCGTCGGCGGGCTGCGTGCTGTCATACACGAACAGCATGCCGGCGCTCTCGGCGAGGTGACGTCGCTCCATGAGTCCCATGCTCTTCTGCTCCGGCTTGACGGCGAGCTCGACGCGGAGCGGAATCGTGTCCGTCGCGCGCGCGAGACGCACCCGGGCGGAGTCGAAGGACATCACGTGCTCGTAGGCGTCATCCTCGTCTTTCGCGTTCCCGCCTCCGCAGCCAAGCGACAGGAGAGTGGCGAGGGCGAGTGCAGATGGGATCGCGGCGTGTCGCGTGAATCGGTTCATCGGTCGGGTGTCGGCACCTAACGAGTTCAGTCGAGCGGTCACAGATCGAGCACGGAGTCCAATCCTCGATGGACGCCCACGAGCGTCGACACGCGACGAATGGCGATGAGCGCGCCGTCGACGTAGGGGCGAGCACTGCTGCCCGAATCGTGCCGAATGCTCAGCCTCTGGTCGGGCATCCCGAAGATGACCTCGGCGCTGATCACGAAGCCAGGCAGGCGAATCGAGTGCACCTGCGATCCGGTGAGCGTCACACCCCGTGCCTCGCGGGGACCAATCGTCTGGTCGATTGGCACAGTGGGTTCCGGTGCACGCACCTTCGCCAGCCGGGCCGCCAGCTCGCGAGCAGTACCGCTCGGCGCGTCCACCTTGTCGTCGTGCGCATAGTCGATGATCTCCCACTGTGGAATCAGCTTCGCCGCCATCTCGGCGAACCTTTGTAACAAAACGACCGTCAAGGCAAAATTGCCGCATGCCAGTACGGCCCGGTGCTGCCGGTGGGCAATGACGCCCAGGTCGGTGAAGTCGTCATCACTGAGGCCGGATGTGCCGACCACCACGTGCGCGCCGCGCTCCAGCGCCGCGAGAATGTTGTGTTTCGCGCTGTCGGGCTTCGTGTATTCGACGAGCACATCGCAGGGAACGACCAGCGCGTCCGGGGCCGACGCGTAGATCGGACAATCGATCTGCGAGTCGCCAAGGACCTCGCCGAGATTGCGCCCGGCATGTGTGCGGGAGATGGCCGAGACGAGGGCGAGATCCGGCTGCCTGACGATGGCACGTGCCAGCTCGGAACCCGCCCAGCCGGTGGCGCCCGCAAGACACACCCGAATTGGCATCGCGATGGTCGGTGGAGTGTTGATACCTAACGCCCTAAGTTGAAGCGTACTCGGCGACCGTGTCGCCACGAACGAACAGCGAAAGATGAAGATCGTTGCCCAGACACCAACAGAGCTGATCATTCGCGATTCCGCGATGACGCTTCGCGTCGTGGGACTGTTCCTCGCCGCGCTGGGGGCGTTCGCGATCTTCATGGGGCTGACGAGCGACCCGGAAGGGCGCATCGGTGTCGTTCCGGTCGTAATCGGCTCGCTTCTCACTCTTGCCGGACTGTCGCTCGCCGTATTGCCCGCGCGCAAGACGTTCGCATTCAGCCGCGGGGAGCGGATCTTCATCATCGCGAAGGAGCGGTTTGGCCGCGTCGAACGTCAGGTCATTCCGCTCGACCAGATCGCCGATGTCTCGCTCGAGGAGTCGGCATCGAGCGACGGCAATACGTATCGCGTATCGGTCACGCTCGCGGACCAACGTCGCATCCCGTGGACGTCGTACTACTCGAGCGGGCACGCTTCGAAGCAGGCGGTCGTGAATCTCGTGCGCGGGTTTCTCCGGCTGGACGCCGCGCCCGCGCTCGGCTCCGGGGTGATGACCGCTAAGGACGAGCGCGACGTTCGGCGCGGGCGCATCGGGTTGTTCATCATGGGTGCGTTCTGCTGCGTCTTCCTTGTCATTGGCGCGACGATGCTCGCAAAGGAACAGCGCCGTCTCTCCGTGTTTCAGCCCGTTGAAGCGACTGTCCTGAGCACGCGCGTCGAGGAGCACAGCGATTCCGACGGCAGCACGTATGAGCCCGTGGTCGTCTACCGCTACCGCGTGAACGACCGTGAGTACACGGCGAGTCGCGTGACGCCGCTCAAGGAAAGTCGCAGTGGCCGCTGGGCCAACCGGGTCATCGCACGCTACCAGGTCGGACGCAACTACACCGCGTTCTATGATCCCGAAGATCCCGGAGAGGCGTTTCTCGTCAGGAGTCGCAGCGTGATCCCGTGGGCGTTCATAGCATTCTCGATGGTCGGACTCGCGTTCATTGCCGTGGGGATCCGCGGTACACGTGAGATGACGCGGATGGCCTACCGCGTCCGGCAGGTCGCCCGTTAGGTGTCGGGCCTGCATTGCGTGTAGGACAAGGCTCCGCAACAGCAGGGAACGGATCAGCCGGATCTTGAACGGCGATCTTGCGGATCGCTCCGCGACATGCTCTAACTCATCGCGCAAGCGGCCGGGAATTCTTGCCTAACGGCCTCGGTATGCTCCTATCCAGCCATCGGAGGCTGTTTGCTTTGTCATTCTCGGCCCGGCCGGTGGTGACGTATGCGGACCGATCGTCAGATCCGCTGTTTCCGTCGAATCCGCGATCCCCTTCACGATTCTCAAACGACTCTGACCCCTTTGATCCGGCGCGGACGGCCGACCAACTGCCGGGGACGGGCGACGGGCGAAGGGGGAGATGCGGAAAGCCTCTGGAGGCATCTCCGCTGTGAGATGGGCA
>Ga0114129_10009438_pt1 | contig 13906 bp, 5 predicted proteins | sample RhiMetdeltSRZDD1_FD_80071 | JGI IMG/M metagenome (GOLD analysis project Ga0114129, IMG submission 80071) | Populus rhizosphere microbial communities from Tennessee, USA - Rhizosphere MetaG P. deltoides SRZDD1 (version 2) (version 2) | ecosystem: Host-associated > Plants > Roots > Rhizosphere >...
CAACAAAGAACTCAGTTCCGCCCGCCCGTTACCCGGTCCGGTTGGCTTTTGATGCCAAGAATGCGACATGCTGGCCGAAGTCTGTGTTGTAGAGGTTGCGTGCCAGCAAAGCGAAATAATTGGATAAAAACTCTGGCGCAATATAAGGGGCGGTGTTCTCGCGTGCCACGCCAAGCACCCATTCTGCATAATACGTTACGGTAATGCGACGCATGCGTTTGGTGGCATTATGCAGCTTTAGCCGAATAATTTTGACTGGTTCCTCAGGAGCGACAAAGATCGTCACGCTCTGTTCCAATCCGTGACTCGCGTGCTCGAAAATAGAGTAACCCGCCCCGTGGCGGATGAGATAGGGCGCGTCTGCACGCGCGGGAAGGGGAGTGGGTGACCAGATCTGACCGGTGTCTTCGTCCCGCAGGTAGATGGCTTCAGACGGTGCATCGCTCACAGGATCGTTTCGCCAGGGCGTCAGACGATTCTCGCCGCTGTTTTGTGACCATGTTGTGCCCATACCAGATTCTGAGACCAAACATCCAAATTCCGAAGTGGCAATCACGTTGGTCCAGGGTGCGGGTGTCCACTGATCGCGTTCAAGGTAGGTTACATACTCGCGTCCATCTTGAGTGAAACCACCAAGGCCATTATCAAAGAGCAGGTCTGTGGGGCGCTGGATTTCAGCTTGCGGATCCAGGGGTGGAGTCAATTGTTCGATCGGAATAAAGCGCGGGAGGCGGACAGGATCTGCATCCAGTTTGGATAACTGAGATTCAAGCGGACCGGCTCCTCCATCCAGAACGACGCGGGCAACCGTCATCAAAAGAATCCGTTCCGCTTCGTTCATCTGATCTTCCTGAAGGATGAAAATGCCGCCGCGTTTATTAATCCATATCTCGCTGGCCGTGTTCTCCAGCAGCCTATAGATCCGATCCTTGAAACCCTGTTCATAACTGGTTTCACGCTGGTTGAAGATGACAAGGTCGATCATCAAGCCGCGTTTGCGCCAATAGGTATGTGCCAAAACTATTTCACCCAGTATATCAAGATCTGCCTCCTGCTTCATTCGTACGAGAAGAATTGGATAATCACCAGAAATACCGAATGACCATAAGCCGGGTTGCCCCAGTGTATTGGCGTTAAGGATGGCTGGTTCGGCACGCAGTGCATTTGATTGATACAGCATGGGCGAAAGAAGTTTTTGAAACTGTTGAACTTTTTGTGAAGTGAGATCGAGCTGCGCCAGTTCATGTTCGGCCTGCAAACGAATCTCCTGAGTTGCTCTGCCGATTTGAGACCAGCGATGATAGCGGCGAGCCAGGTCAACGGCTTCTTTGCGTGAATGAGCGGTCAGTGTGATGAAGGCAATGTGAACGGTTTGATAGGGTGCAAGAACAACTTCAGCCTGTAAGGAACAAATGGGATCAAGTGTCGCTCCGGTGGTGCGCGAAAGCGTGGAGGTCTGATTGGAATTTAAGAATGCAGCTGGTCGGCGTAATGTACCACCCCGCCCGAGGAATTTGGCTCGATCTGTTTCATACCCTGTTAAGTTCACAGCTTCATGATTGCTGATGAAAAAATGTGCCATGTAAACAGGTTTTTCATCTGATGAACGCGGGCGGCGGCGGAATAACAGAACCTGATCCTTTTCCAGGAATTCACTCTCGATAAACATCTTGTTATACGCTGGATGGCGCAGGTCAACGGATTGTTGTGTAAGAATGACCTCTGCATAGCTGGTGAGAGCCAGAACGCGCGATTGACTTCCGTGGTTTGTAAGGCTGATTCGTCTAATTTCCACATCATCATTGGCAGCCACGGTCACCACCGTGCGTAGAACAATATCTCCGTCCTGTCGTTCGAATTCAACACGATGCGGATAAAAATTTACTTCGCTTCGATCGGGAGGTGCCATCGTTGGCTGATGTGTGGCCGACCATAACCGTCCATTTAGGCGATCTTCCACATAAATCCAACTGCCATGATCATCCAAGGTAGGATCATCACGCCAGCGCGTCAGTTCCATTTCCTCCCAACGACTAAAGCCTGAGCCAGCCGCGCTGATCAGCAGGCTATATTTTCCGTTCGATAAACAATGGATTTGAGTATGGGGTGCTTCAGGAGAGACGCGCCACGGGTCAAGAGAGATGGTTGTGTAGGCATTACGGATCGAATCCACTTGCTGATGGCGCGGATGTTCGGTTGGCGCGTGAGTCGGCGTTTGTTCCTGCAAAAGCAATTCGATGCTTTCGATGCGCGGGTCTGCATGGAAGCGTCGAATCATCCGCTTATCAAATAGATAATTGCAAATGGAAAGCAGACTCATTCCCTGATGGTGCACCATGAATGATTTGATGGTGGCATGATCTTCCCCAGTCTTCAAACGGTCTGCTGTGAAATCCACTGACTCATAAAGGCCATATGTCCCCCACATTTTGAGAGTTTCAAGCCGCGTAAGGTTTTGCATGACGGCCTGAGGCATGAAAGGCAATGCCAACATCGAGGCATATGGAGCTACGACCAAATCCTCGGATAAGCCGCGCTTATACCCTAAAGTTGGGATGCCAAAGGCTTTGTATTGATAAACCTGGACTGCATCAAAGCCGTAGTAGGCAGCTTCTGATGTTCCCCACGGTATCCCATGTTCAGCACCATACTGGATCTGCTCTTCGATTGCCACGCGGCAACTTTGATCCATCAATGTATTGGGATAGCTCTCCATGAACAAAGTAGGCATGAGGTACTCGAACATCGTGCCACTCCAGGAAAGCAGGCAGCGCACATTTTCAATTTCCGTCAAGGGGCGGGCAAGATAAAGCCAGTGATCTTGAGGTACATCGCCGCGGGCAATCGCCACAAGGCTGCCAATGCGTGCCTCGGAAGCAATGAGATCATAGTAATTGGCATCAAGCCGACCCGACTCGACGTTATACCCAATATGAAAGACATGTCGCTGAGGATCGTAGAGAAAGCCAAATGGCATGGACTGGAAGAAGGCTTCGGCCCTCGAAGCGAGAATAGAATAATTGTCTAGTAACGATGATGCGCTTTTTCGCGCTGATTCCAGATCATATGCAAGCGTGTCGCACCATTCAAATGCATCCTGCCCATTTTCATCCAATAGACCCCCGATTTCCTCTATGACATTGCCAGCTCGTTTGCAAATATCTGGAATTTCCCCAAGCTTAGGATGTAATGAAAGATTTTCTTCCAGTGCTTTCCACGCAACAGAAATCTCGGAATTTGAATCCTGTTGTTGATCAAGACGCGGCATGTCTGCCATGGCAAGCAGCCAGGGGGCCAGGATCTGGATGTCAATTCGGATTCTTCTTAATTGATGGCGGACACGGTCGATCCAAATTGAAAGCCGGCGGGTTGTCTCTGGCGCGGAATCTTCATCAGATTGTTGGATCGCCTCCCAAAGCATCGCTTCCAACTCCACCTGACCTTCCTCGAACAATTTCATTAGTAAAGTTGGCGAAAATTGATCAGGATCATTGAGAACTTTTACCTGTGCTTGTAAAGAAGCAATGGCGGCATCTAACTCCTTGGCGGCATGGCCCAAATTTGCCTCTCCCAATGAGAGCGAAAGCATTCCGAGGGTATCCAACAACCCTTCCCAATTGATCACAGGCCTCTGCTCCATTTGATAGCATCCCTGACGCAAGGCGATCAAACAGGCGGCTAGATTTCCGCTATCCACAGTGGAGATATAACGCGGCGGCAGAGGAGCGAATGTGCGCGTATCATACCAATTCAGAAAATGGCCGCGGACTCGCTCCAAACCATCCATGCTATCGAAGGAATCGCGTAACCGCACTGAGAGTTCCAAGGGACCGATATAGCCCAGGTCATGAGCAGAAAGCGTGGAAAGCAACATTAAGCCGATATTGGTGGGTGAGGTGTGATGCGCTACTAATCCGCGCGGATTTTCCTGAAAATGATCAGGAGGGAGCCAGCGATCTTCTGGACCGACAAAGTGTTCAAAGTATAACCAGGTGGAACGCGCCAACAAACGGAGCTTGCGTTCCTGCGCTGGGATAATCTTGATGACAGGTCTTTTAGTGGGCTGGCCGATGCGTGTTGCAATATACGGTGAAGCCATCCAGCCGAGTAGAAGAGGCGCCGCCATCCACAGCGCTTGATGATGCAGAAACAGCAATAAGATGGAAAATAGGAATGCCAACAGTGGAGCAACAATCATGGCCTGCCAGGCCGATTTCAAATGTAGTCTTTTGCCAAAAAGTTGAACGGTATGCGCAGCACTAACCCATTGCAGCATTCTTCTGTGTGTAATAAATAAACGTGTCAGTGTGGTTGTGATCGCGTCGAGAATGATGATCGATTCGTGAGGCAGAAAGATGATCTCGAATAAGGAGCGGAGGGCTGCCAGTCGCAAGGGACGCGTCACCACCGTTGAATGTTCTTTTGAAAAACTGTGATGAAGTTCAGCAATAAAATTACTAATGATAGCCATCAAATAGGGCGAAAGTGCAAATGCCATCCATACCAGACTGGAACCGGGTAAGATTAGCCATCCTGTGATCAGGAAAATCAGCACCGTAGGAGGCACCAAACTGCGGCGCAGATTATCAAACAGTTTCCAGCGATCAATCGTAGAAAGTGTGTTGGGTGCTTTGCCCTTTGCGCGGTGTGGCACCTCCTTTCGAAGCCACGGCAACAACTGCCAGTCGCCGCGCACCCAGCGGTGTAAGCGATCAGTGTAGATCAAATAGTGAGGCGGATAATCTTCATACAATACGACGTCGGTTACCAGTCCACAACGTCCCTGCATGCCTTCGAAGAGATCGTGACTTAATAATCGGTTTTCCGGGATTTTGTCGTGCAGACTTTTTTGGAATGCCTCGACATCATAGATACCTTTCCCTACGTAGTTGCCTTCATCGAACAAATCCTGATAGGCATCGGATACTGCGCGGGTATAAAGGTCAATGACTGCATCTCCTGAGTAAACGCGCGTGAAAAGAGATTGATTCGCAGCAGCCGGTCTTACCTGCACTCGAGGCTGGAGAATTGTATGACCGGCTTTAATCTCACCTGAAGTTGGATCAAATTCAGCCCGGTTCAACGGATGTGCCAGGGTGCCGATTAACTGGCGGGCGGCTTCGCGTGGTAATACAGTATCAGCATCCAGCGTGATGACATAGCGAATGGTTGGTAAGACGCTCAAGTCCCCAAATTTGATAATAAAAGTAGTTGAGTCATTTCCACTTAACAGTTTATTGAATTCTTCCAGTTTGCCGCGCTTGCGTTCCCATCCCATCCAGCACTCTTCGCTATCATTCCAGACCCTTTCACGATGGAAAAAGTAAAACGGACGATAGTCATTCTTGCCATATTTTTTGTTCAACTCTTCAATCGCAGCTTGGGCCTGTGCAACAGGCTGATCGTCTGTGGGCATTTCTTTTTCGGGCGCATCCGCAAAGTCTGTGATCAGTGCAAAGAAGATGTTTGGGTCACTGTTGCCAATAAAATGATGTTCAATCTGGCGGAGTAGGAGGGGTGCATCCCGCTCCGTGGCAAGCAAAGCAGGCATGACAACTATCGTGCGATATTCTTCTGGAACGCCATTTTCAAAATTCAACTTGGGAAGCGTGCGTGGCGGAATCAGGGAAACCACAGCTCCATTAATGATCTCAATCGCGATGGATGCAGCTGGCAGGATAGTGAGAGCACCTGCCAGAACGAGTTGAATAATATTCCCTCCAGCTTGAACCGCATAGTAAACGACAAGCAAGCTGAACAGAAGAGTTAAGATAAAAATACTTCCCAAATAGGTAGTGGTCGCGTTCTTTTGGATAACACGAACCGACCCCCCTGAAAACTTTGGACGGAAATTGATTCGGGATTCAAGGACCTCTTTGCCGGGCGCGATCAGATAGTAACCGACATGCTTCTCACGGTCTGATAATCCTGCTTGTGCAAGCTGAATTGCCTGAATTGCAATATCCGCTTCACTCAAAGATGATCCACTCGCCAGTTCTTCTATGACACTACGATAATGATTGCGCGTCTCAAAATCCATTTGAGCGTAAACAGCGGCAGGGTCATCGCGCAAAGTCTTTTCGAGAAAGCTTGTTGATTCAAAAAATGTTTTCCAGTCTTGTGTCGCCAGCAGGCGGAGATTCAAAATGGAGTTGGCGACAATTCCATCAGCATCCCCCTGAGGGGAGGCAGGCGCAAATGATTCAATCCTCCTCCGAAATTTGGGTTGAGGGCCCACATCCCACTTTAGTTTGGTCACAGTTGTCAATGCTTCTGCGAGCGATTCCAGCACAGCGAGCCGCAGCATCAACGGTAATGCCCAGAGCTCTCCGGTGGTGAGGGGAGTCACCTCCTGAAATATTTGAAGGAAGTTTCTGATATGTTCGAGGTCGAGGCGCGTATCCTCCCGCTGTGTGTTTGAGAGTGCCACGATGTAAATGCGCGGCCAGCCTTCCTGCGTCTTAGGGAGACGCTGATAATAATCTGCTGGTAGATCTTCTTCTACCTGCCGGATGGCCTGCTCAATGACATAGAAATTATCGAGTAACCACTCTGCTGTTTGAGATGTGGAGACCTGGGCTTTGTTGGTTTCTTCAAAGTACTCAGAACATTTCTGGAAGAATTCCAAAAACTGTTTTAAGCGGGCGGGGGTATAAAAATTTGTACGCCGCGGGGCGCACTTGCTTAATTCCCGAGCCAGTCGAGTAATGATTTCTTCAGTTGCGTGGGTGGTTGGCGAAATATTTTGTTTTACAGTTTCAGCTTGCTGTAACGGCGCGGTGTTTTGCATTGATCAGTGTCCCTGACCTTCTCTTACTGCCATTTCAGCGCGCGTCGGATGGATTTCTGTATGAGGCATATCCTGCATGATCATGAGAGATGTATTCCCATAAGCAATAAAACTGGTTGTTACACTTCCATAAGGCCAGCGTCTTTCCCCTGAGTAACCGTGAGCAGCCAGTAGCATCAGATCAGCATTGGATTCCTCTACCATGTCGTGCAGGACAGCAACGGCATTATCACCGATGGAAACGTGAGTCTTCAGCTTCAATTCCTTTATCGGGAATTGGTGGAGAAGTTGTTTGAAGTAACGAGTGGCTGTCTGGTAATTGCTCTCAACAAATTTATTGATCAATTCCGTATCTTCCTCCGAGAGTGGAAAGCGGTTGATCGCCTGCGGTTTTTCAACCACACATTCAAGGATGATCTGTGATTTGTGGAACTGCGCCAGGCTAATAGCGAATGGAAGGACAAATTCTGAACGGGGCGAGCAATCCATCCCGACAAATAATCGTTTGTAGCGGACCTTTGTCATTGTGGCAGATGAAGGGAGATAGGCGCGCACAAGCAGGGTAGATTTATAGGAGCGCAAAAGGATTTTCTGAACCACGCTGCTCACATTCCAGCCGCTTAACCCGCTGTTTCCATGCGTGCTCAGGGCGATCAGATCCACATTATTGTTGTGAGCAAAATCGATCACACTATTAGCGGGATTTCCCTCCAATATAATGGACTCTACCCCCAAGATGCCAGACTTATTCAATTGACCAACAATCTGCTCGAGGTATTTTTCTGACTTTTGTTTTTGCAGATGCCATTCCACGGGGTCTACCGCTGGGCTCCCGTTTTGTGCGTGTTGCAAAACATGCAAGAGTGTTACACGTGCATTCGTCACTGGAGCGATTGCCATGATGTGTGGCAGCACACATTCGGCGAGTGTAGAGCCGTCCAGTGGGACAAGAATGTGATTAATCACAGTCGCCTCCATAGCGTTTAAGAAATTGTTTACTACTATGAGAGCTTTGATGTTCTTTCCGTACCGTTTCCCCATTGAGGGAATTATATTACAGAAATTCATACCTTTAATTAAAACGAAAAACCTGGGGATTATTAACGCAGAAAAGCCAGGATTTCCTGGCTTTTGACTACAAAGTTTTGGCATAAATGGCCCTCTGGAGTCTATTTGATGACCTTGAAAAACAAATCAACCACTTGTGGATCAAAATGCCTGCCAGATTGCTCATGGAGATAAGTTAGCGCTTCTTGCTCAGACCAGGCCGGGCGATAGGGGCGATCAGAGGTCAGTGCATCCCACACATCAACAATCGCAAACAGGCGTGCAGACATTGGGATTTCCTTGTCTTTTAACTTGCGCGGATAACCTGTCCCATCCCATTTCTCATGATGACTGTGGGGGATATCAAGAGCAGGACGCAAGTATTCAATAGGGTAAAGCATGTTATAAGCAAACTCAGGGTGCTTTCGCATGATGAACCACTCATCATCGGTGAGTTTGTCCGGTTTGTGCAGGATTGAATCGGGAACGCCAATTTTTCCCATGTCATGCAGGAGGGCGCCTCGGCGGATATGCAAGATTTCATCCTCGTTCATACCAAAAGTCCTTGCCATCTTCACTGTCAATTCTGCCACACGTCGGCTATGACCTTCCGTTTCCCGGTCGCGTAGATCCAACGCATGTGACCAGCCTTCAATCGTCGCTTCATAGGCGGAGAGAAGTTGCACATTTGCTTCCCGAAGCTTGGCGCGTTCCTGGAGCAGCTTTTGATAGCGATTGAGCCGGGTAATTCCCATCAGGCGGGCACGCAATTCATAACGATCAAAGGGCTTGGAAATAAAATCATCAGCCCCTGCCTTCAAAGCGTTGAGCAAAGATTCACGATCATCCAATGCGGTGAGAATGATGATCGGAATTTCAGCGATCTGAGGGTCATTGCGAATGCGCTGGCAAACCTCGAAACCTGTCATGCCTGGCATCATCACATCCAGCAGGATCACATCCGGCAAAAGTCTTTTTGCCTTTTCGATGGCCTGCAAACCACTCTCCGCCATTTCAAGCTCATAGCCCTCTCCCTCCAGAACGGATTGCAGCGTTTCGCGGCCAATATATTCATCGTCAACAATTAAAACCATACTGCCCATGTTGTTCTCCTTATATAGTTCAGACAGATCCATTGTGATGGTTCCTTTGGCTTAATGGTGAAAATATAGCTCAAGCATCTTTATCGACAAGATGATATTTGACAGCCAAACGGACAAGGCCCGCAAGATTGCGAACATTTAATTTTTCCATCAATTTTGTGCGATGTTTCTCAACTGTTTTCTCGCTGATGAATAACATTTTACCGATCTCAGCACTTGTGTATTCCTCCGCGATCAATTGCAAAACTTCCTTTTCGCGCGGCGACAAAATAGAAAGTGGATCGCTATTCTGTATCATGGAATGTGGATTGATGGCGTTTTCAACAATCATCTCTGAGATAGGGCTGCTCAAATAGGTCTTCCCACCTGCGACAGCCCGTACCGCCCAAATTAATTCATCACTGACAGATGATTTCAATACATAGCCTTTGACACCACATTGCAGAGCCTGATGTACAATTCCTTCATCTGAATACATGGAGAGCAAAAGGATATATGTGGGGAGCTTCATATCGCGGATGTTTTCAGCGGCCTGGATGCCATTCATGCGCGGCATCATAATATCCATGATCAGCACATCTGGCTTGAGCAGCTCTGTCATTTCAATAGCCTCTTGTCCATTGGATGCTTCACCTAAAACGTGAATGTCGCCTGATTTCTCCAGGAGGACGCGGATACCAGCTCTCACCATGAGATGATCTTCAGCAATGAGTACGCGGATCATTTCGCATCTCCTGCTTTGTCATTGTTCGATAATGGAAATTGCGCGGAGAGGATTGTCCCACGCTTTGGCGTGGAATTGACATTCAGTGTGCCTCCAGCAATAGTGACTCGTTCACGTAATCCTGCCAGCCCGATTCCGTTTGATCGAGTGCTCGCTTCGCTGAATCCGATCCCGTTATCCTGAACGGTCATATTGACCGTATTTTCCTCGACGCTCAAATCCACCCAGACCTGGCTGGCTTGTGCATGCCTGATGATGTTTGTTAGCGCCTCCTGTAAAACACGATAGAGCGTAACGTTATAAATATCCGGGAAAGCTGGGAGAGAGGAATCTGCTTCGAAAATGACCTTCATCCGAGTGCGACGGGTAAACTCAGCGCAATAAGTTTGCATAGCTACTTTTAATCCCAGTGTATCGAGAACAGGAGGACGCAAATCGCGGGCAAGCCTGCGGACCTTTACCAGCATCTCATAGGATTGATTGTAGAGCGATTGCAATCGTTCGAACATGGTTTCAACTGGAAGGGATAGATCGTCTTGTAAATTGCGGAGCGCGAGCAGATGAGTGGTTAATGCCTGACCAAGATCATCGTGCAGTTCGCGCGAGATGCGCTGACGTTCCTCCTCTTGTGCTGCAACAGTACGCTCAGCCATATGACGAATGTTTTCTCGTTGCTCCATTAGCATGCGGTAACGATTCAAACGCGTAATGGTACGGACGCGGGCGGTCAATTCGCGCCGATCAGCTGGTTTGCTCAGAAAATCATCGGCGCCGGATTCAATGCCTCTCACAAGCGAGTCACGATCATCCAGGGCGGTGAGCAGAATAATTGGGACAGCAGCAAGTTGTGCTGTGGATCGGATGCGGCGGCATACTTCATAACCATCCATACCAGGCATCATCACATCCAAAAGGATCAAGTCAGGCTGAAGCTTTTCAAGCATCTGAAGCGCCTGTATTCCATCTTTCGCCAATTGAAGATCATAGTTTTCGCCTTCCAGCATGGCAACCAGAGTTTCTCTGGCAGTTGGGTCATCATCCACAATTAGAACAGTGCTCATTGAGACTTGACTTCCTGGTCGTTGAAAAGACAAATCTGGATAATTTTTATGAGCGCCTTCAGGTTAACAGGCTTGCTGATATATTCATCCATTCCGGCCTCAAGACATCGCTCACGATCACTTGGCATAGCGAGGGCGGTCAGGGCGATGATTGGAGTATATTTGAAATCAGGTTCGCTTCTTAATTTGCGAGTGGCTTCCAGACCATCCATGCGGGGCATTTGGACATCCATTAAGATGAGATCAGGTCGAACCAGCTTAGCCTGGACAATGGCATCTACACCATCCTGTGCTGTCACCACTTTATAACCGGTGAGTTCCAAATAATCCTTGAGCATCATGACTACTTCTTTTGTATCTTCCACTAGCAGAATAGTAGGCTTGTTCGTTTCATTGGGTTTGATAGCGCGAAACTTGCCAGTGATTTTCATTCTGGCAGCTGCATCCATCGCCAAAGCTGGCTCCCAGGGTAAAACGATGGTGAAACGGCTCCCTTTATCTGGATCACTAAAAGCATTGATGCCGCCACCATGCAGGCGTGCCATCTGTGCGACCAATGCCAATCCCAGACCTGTCCCTGTTGTTTCACGCGCTAAACCAGAATCCAATTGTACGAAGGGTTGGAACAAGCGGGCCAGATCTCCTTCCTTGATGCCGATTCCATTATCCCAAACAGTGATACTGATCTTATTGGCATCTTCGTCTCCGTGGACTTCCAGACCGAGCTTTCCATTTTCTGGCGTGAATTTGACCGCATTGCCCAACAGGTTGACGATCATTTGTTTGAGCCGGCGTTCGTCGGCCCACATCAAACCCAGACCGTCATCGATCTCAAGGGACACCTCTTGATTCTTTTTCTGCGCCAGTTGTTTGATCATGCGCAGGCTGGCCTGACAAACTGAGTGAATGTCCACTTTGTTAATATCCAAAGTGATCTGACCAGCTTCGATCTTGGCAAGATCAAGAATGTCATTGATGAGCGACAACAAATGATGACCACTCTCACCGATGGTGGCGATATATTTCTGTTGCTTCTCATTCAGGGGACCGGCGATCTGTTCTGCAAGACTTTCTGAAAGACCCAGAATAGCATTCAATGGCGTGCGCAATTCATGGCTCATGTTGGCGAGGAATTCATCTTTTACCCGCAAAGCGCGTGCCAGGTTTGAATTGGCGCGGCTCAGGTCAGCCGTGCGTTCGTCCACACGCTGTGCCAGTTGATTCCGTTCGGTCTCAAGGGCGACTTCCATTTGCTTGCGTTCGGTAATATCCCATGCATAATCTGCAAGGCGCACGGCGACCTCAAGATCATATTGAGTGTAATCCTGCGGTTTATTGGCAATCCCCATGACTGCCATGATCCGTTCATTGCGAATAATAGGAATGACTATTTCGCGCGTGATGGGGACATGACCTTGTGGCAACCCTCTTTTTTGGAATAACGATTCGTAATCGTTTTGGATGAGCGGACTTCGCTGACGGGCCGCCTCGGCCCACACTCCGGCTTGGTCCAGCGGAAGATGCGTGCCTTCGCTAGCAGGTACACGGAATATCTGCAATGTATTGGTGGACCATGTCTGCATTCCGAGGGTGATTTGGTCATCATTGACAAAATGGAAAAAGCCAATCGGGCTGCCTGTCAATTCGCTGACTTCGTCAGTTGTCGTTTGCATCAATTCATTGAGCGTATGATGCGCGGAATATTCAATCAACTCAAAACGTTTTTGCATGATGGTCTCAGACCTTTTGCGGTCTGTTACATCTTTGGCGACGACTGACACGCCGCGTGTGGATGGATAGGCATTGATCTCAAATGAGATTTTCTGCCCATTCAAGAGAAGCGTTGTTTCGAAAGTTCTAGGTTGATGGGTTTTGAGAACACCTTCGTAAATTTGGCTGATCCGGGTCTGTTCTTCTGATTCCCCAAATATTTCCGGCATAGATTTGCCGATTGCATTCTTGGCTGGGATTCCAGTCAACGTTTCAGAGGCTTTGTTCCAATGGGTGTAATGAAGATCATGATCCAATTCAAACAGGATATCGGTGATGCTATCTGCCAGCTGGCGATAATGTGTTTCGCTAACGCGCAAAGCCTCCTCCGCTCTTTTGCGCTCTAATAATTCCTGCTCAATGGTCTGGTATAAGCGTGCGTTTTCAAAAGCGATCGCAGCCTGACTTCCAAGAGTTGCAAGCAGGCGTTCATCCTGTTCTGTAAAGGCATTAGGCTCTTCACTTTCCACGCTAATGACACCGATCACTCGTTCGCCTACTTTGAGCGGCATATATAGTCCTGACTGAATGCCAGCATGAGTGTCAATATATTGAGGATGGGCATGAACATTGCCTGTACGGAGCGGTGTGCCGGTTTGAATGGCCCAGCCGCTCAGCCCTTGCCCAACTTTATTAATCAGAGCAACGAAGTGTTGTTCTGTCGCAGTTCTTTCCTCCTCCTTCAGATCGGGCAGATTAAATGCCACTAACTCCAGTTCATCACTTTCTTCCCTTCTCAAGCGGATCGTCACATGATGCCAGGGGAGATAACGCGCAAAAGTGTTTATAACCCGATTCCCAATTTCATTTGGTTTGAGCAGGCGACCTACGGCAAGTCCGTTTTCATATAGGGCCTCCAATTCAGAGACACGACGGCTGATTTCGATTTCGTTCTGCTTGCGCTCAGTGATGTCACTGATCGAAACGATAACTTTTGACCAATCCTCTTCATATCCGTGTAGGATGGCACCGTTGACGATCACCTCTATCTGCCTGCCATTCACAGTCTTATCTGTTCCTTCCCACATAAATCTCTTTAATGGACTCATAAAACCCAGGATCTCTTCCTGGAAATGGTTGAGAGCATCCTGGCTCAGGACCTGAGGTAGTCCTTTGAGAATGACATCCTTTTGCTTGGTCTGATAAAGTTCCATCGCGGCGTTGTTTACGTCAGTAATACTTGCTAAGGATGCAAGCTCAATCACCTCATCTGAATGGGTGGAAAAATATTCCTTCAAATTAGTGATTCCGTTTTCCAGTAAGAGATCAATTCGTTTTTTGACGAGAGAAAAGTCCTCCTCCCAAATAGGGATAGGCGAACTATCGAAGAGTTCACGGTAACGGCTCTGACTTTTGACCAGGGCGATTTCCGATTCCCTGCGTTCTGTGATATCCGCAGTGATGCCTGCTA
>Ga0114129_10009439_pt1 | contig 13905 bp, 15 predicted proteins | sample RhiMetdeltSRZDD1_FD_80071 | JGI IMG/M metagenome (GOLD analysis project Ga0114129, IMG submission 80071) | Populus rhizosphere microbial communities from Tennessee, USA - Rhizosphere MetaG P. deltoides SRZDD1 (version 2) (version 2) | ecosystem: Host-associated > Plants > Roots > Rhizosphere >...
CGCATCGGCTCAATACTGCCCGAGCGACGCCCTTTGCTTGGTGTGTTGTAGCGCCCAATCGAAGACGACAGCTGCGATCGGGATGCCGATGGCTCCGAAGACGGCGAGCCAGAGCGCATCCGACTCCCACCCGCTTCCCTCGAACAATGCCGAGCGCGCGCCGTTGAACGCGAACCGCAGCGGCGAAGCATTCCCGAGCGGCTGTAGCCATCCCGGCAGCGTCGATATAGGAAAGACCGCCCCGCTGATGAGCGTCAAGGCGAAGAGGCAGAAGCCGACGATGGTCACCCCTGCCTTGAACAAGAGGGTAAATGCGCCGGAGATGATCCCGATCGTGGCGAGCGCCGCTCCCGTCGTCAGGAATATGACCACGACGCCCGGCCAGCTCGGCGTCGTGGGATCCACCCCAATCCAAGCGAACGCAAGGCCCAGGTAGAGCGCCGCCCGGAAGAGCCCGAACAGGAACGGAAACCCGACGAGCCCGAGACACAGGTCGAATGACCTGAGCGGCTGGACAACGAGTATTTCCAAGGTTCCCGCCAGCTGCTCTTGCCGGATGCGGTTCGCGATGCCGGTGCACGCAGTCTCGACCACTGCGCCTATCGCTGCCCCAACCGCGGCGAAGGCGAAGTACGAGGGTGCGCCGTGCAGGCTCTCGGTCGGGACGCCCTCGAACGTTTTGGAGATGAAGTAGTACGTCGCCAAGAAAAAGAAACCGCTGACCGCGTCGAGGACGAAGGGAAGGCGGTACGAGCGGGTAACGAGGAAATCTCGTCTCGTAAAGGCCCGAACCATGGTGGCTCGCGTCAACGGCCGCGAGAGCACCTTCCTCCCCGAGATCGTCCGATCCGCCGTCTGCGATTCGGGTAGCCGCTCGGCCGTTTTCTCGTTCATTCGCTCACCAGGGGAAGCTCGATCCGTGAATCACATTCCTCGAGGTCCTCTCGCCGATGTGTGGCGATCAGAACGGAGACGTGAGGCCTCTCGTGAAGGGCCTTCCAGAGTCGCTCAGATGCCGCCTCGTCGAGTGAGCGCGTCGGCTCGTCGAGAAGCAGCAACGTCGGCGACCCGATCAGAGCGCGTGCGAACGCGAGTTGCTGAACCATCCCGGACGAGCAGCGATCCACTCGCTCCGCGAGGATGCGCTCGAGGTGCAACTCGACTTCGATCGCCCGCACGAGACGCTCCGATTCGCGCCTGGAATAGCCCCGCACCTGAGCATAGAAGGCGAGATTGCGGCGGCCGTCGAGGCGCAGGTAGAAGGAGCGCTCCTGCGAGAAAGACGTGCCGACGAGCGTCCGCGCGGCCAGCGACCCGGCCTGGTGACCCTCGATCTCGGCGGTTCCGCTCGTCGGGTGCACGCTGCCGGCGATGCAGCGGAGAATCGTCGACTTCCCCGAGCCGTTAGGGCCCCAGAGCGCGATCCGCGCGCCGCGATCCATGCTGAGATCGAGGCCTCCGATCACCTCGCGGCGCCCGAACTGTCGGTGGAGGTCGCGAACGACTAACACTGATGTGGCTGCCATGTCTAGAGGGGACGCTCGGCGACCTAGTCTCGCAAAACGCCCCGAGGGTGCTCCATATGGGGATTTGCGAGACCTCGCCAGCCCACGATACCGTTCGAGTCAGGATGCCTGACGCCGACTTCTTCGCGGCAATGGGGTTCTTCACGCGCCGCGGATTTCTCGATTCGGAGGCATGCGCGAGCCTCCGCGCCGAAGTGGGAGCGGCGCCGGCGACTGCGGCCACCGTGCGGACGGACGACCGCGCCTACGACGTCGATCCCTCGACCCGAAGCACCGAATGGGCCGAGGTCGCGCCCGAGGCGGTCGCGCTCGTGGAGGGGCGGCTCGCCGCGCTCATGCCGGAGGTCTCCCGCCACTACGGAATCCCACTGACCGGTCTCCAGCCGCTGCAATTCCTCGTCTACCGTGAGGGGGACTTCTTCCAGCGCCACCGCGACCGCGGCGAGGGCGACGAGACCCCCGCGTTTTCGCGCGCGCGCCGCGTGGCGGCGGTCATTTTTCTGAACGGCGAGGGAGACCCCTCGGCTTCGGTGGCCTATCGAGGCGGGGCGCTGACGCTCTACGGATTGTTCGAGCAGCCCGAGGGGGAAACGCTCGGGTTTCCACTCGAGGCGGAAGAAGGGCTCCTGGTCACGTTCCCGGCCGACGTCGTGCACGAGGTTCGCCCTGTAGAGGCGGGTGAGCGGTACACCGTCGTCACCTGGTTCGAGGACGGGTATTCGGAGAACCAACACTGATGCCGAACGCCGACTTCTTCAGTGCGCTGGGCTTCTTCACCCGGAGGGGATTTCTGGATTCGGCCACATGCGCGCGCCTCCGGGCCGAAGCGAGACAAGCGCCGGCGAGCACGGCCACCGTCCGGACTAATGACCCCGCTTCCGACATCAACCGCTCGATCCGAAGCACCGAATGGGCCAAGGTCGCGCCCGACGCGGTCGCACTCGTGGAGGGGCGGCTGGCGCCGCTCGTACCGGAGGTCTCTCGCCATTATGGAATCCCACTCACCGGCATCCAGGAGCCGCAGTTCCTGGTCTACCATCCGGGGGACTTCTACGTGCGCCACCGCGACCGAGCCGAGGGCGACGACACCCCCGCATTCTTGCGCACGCGGCGAGTGGCGGCGGTCATCTTTCTGAACGGCGATGGAGACCCTTCGACGTCGGCCGCCTATCGGGGTGGGGCGCTGACGCTCTACGGACTGTTCGAGCAGTCGGAAGCCGACACGCTCGGGTTCCCACTCGAAGCGGAAGAAGGGCTCTTGGTCACGTTCCCGGCCGACGTCATGCACGAGGTCCGCCCCGTCGAGGCGGGTGAGCGCTACACCGTCGTCACCTGGTTCGAGGACGGGGATTCGGAGAACCAACGCTGATGCCGAACGCCGACTTCTTCACCGCACTCGGCTTCTTCACCCGCCGTGGATTTCTGGATCCGGCGACATGCGCGCGCCTCCGCGCCCACATCGGCGCGGCACCGGCAGAACCGGCGACCATCAGGACTCACGGCGACACCTACGATGTCGACCGCTCGACCCGAAGCACCCAACTGGCCGATGTCGCGCCCGAGGCGCTCGCGTTCATGGAGGGGCGGTTGACTGCCGTCATGCCGGAGATCTCCAGCCACTACGGAATTCCGCTCACCGGCATCCAGAAGCTGCAGTTCCTCGTCTACCGAGAGGGGGACTTCTACCAGCGCCACCGCGACCGCGCCGACGACCAGGATTTCTTGCGCTCGCGACGCGTCTCGGTGGTCATCTTTCTGAACGGCGAAGGAGACCCGTCGGCGTCGGTCGCCTATCGAGGCGGGGCGCTGACGCTCTACGGGCTGTTCGAGCAGTCGGAATCCGACACGCTCGGGTTCCCACTCGAGGGGGAGGAGGGGCTCTTGGTCACGTTCCCGTCCGACGTCGTGCACGAGGTTCGCCCTGTCGAGGCGGGTGAGCGGTACACCGTCGTGGCGTGGTTCGAGAACGGATTGGAGGATCGCCGCTAGGCGAGCAGCTACGCAGCGGCGGGAGTCAGAAGGCGTTGTTCGAGGGCGTCGAGCATTTCGGCCAGCGCGTCCAGTCCGGGGCGCATGGAGACGCGGAACACGGGGACTTCCGCTACGAGCTCGAGGAACTGCGTCCCCATTCGTCGCACGATCGAGGGGTCGTCGAGCGAAAAGTAGAACGAGTGGTAGAGCACTGCCGGAAGCGACTCTTGGGCCGAGACCGGGGCTATCGTCGAGCTCCGACCTCGTTCGAGCAGTGACACCGATGCGATTTCACGAGGACCGGAAGCCTGATGCCTCAGCATCTCCGTCTTGCCGTCGGACTGCCCAATCCTCGTGGGGACATCGAAGAACTCGGCTACCTCCTCTCGCAGGCGGAGGACGAATGGCAGTGGGACGGCGGCTATCCCTCTCCCGTCCACGTTGAAGGCGACCGCGTCGTCGGCCCACATCTCGAAGCCGCGGCGTCCGAGTGCGTAGGCAAGGGTCGATTTCCCGGACCGTGACGCGCCGCAGAAGACGTGAACGCCGCGTGCGTCGCTGACGGCACTCGCATGCAGCACCTCGTGGCCCGCCGCCTGGAGGGCAAGCGGCAACGCGATCCGGTAGTAGGTGTCCCGGATCCTGTCGGCGGACGCATCCGCCTCGGCCCGAGCCTCGATGTAGCCGTCGTCGGTCAGGAAGCGGAAGCAGGCAAGCCCCGGAACGCGGAGCCAACCGTTGCCGTCGGCAGCGCGAGTGTACGCGCAGACGCGCCCCTCGTGATCGAGATGTCGCTCCCATCCGAGACCACTGGCAAACGCAGGGGAGTCCGGAAGACTCCCCTGCACGATCCTCAGTCGCGGAACCTGGGTCGCGGACAAAAACTAGTGCCGGACCGCACGCGACGCTAGCGTCGGCGGCCCGTCCCGATCTGACTGATTAAGGCTCTTGGCCCGACGGCTTCAGCGGCTCTCCGGGGTCGGCGGCCGGAGTCGACAGTTTGCCGCCGCCAGATTGAACGACGTCCCCGACCTTCCCGAGCGGAGTCAGCCGCATTGATTCCCATTTCCGCTTGCCATCCTCGGCAGGCATCGCTCCTCCTTGGTTGTTCGGCTGAATGTAGTTGTGCAGCACTATACAGACGTTCCCCGATGACTCAAGCCCCTCTTACCCACGTCTCGAGCGTGAGCAGTTGCCAGACGCGATAGAGATCTCGACGGTCGGATGTTGCCAAGGCGCTGGCGATCAAGGTGTCGACCTTTGCTCCGTCCACGACCCCGAGGTCGATGAGTGCCTTGAAACCTTCAGCCCGACGAAGCGCGGGTGGAAGCTCGCTTCGCATCTTGGAGCGCTGGTATTCGCCTGAGACGACCTTCTTCTGCCGCTCGAAACCGAGGTTTGGAAAGCGGCGGGCAAGGCTGCGTCGGACAACACCCTTCTCCAGTCCCCCGCGGAGAAGCAACTCAGGCGGCACACGGTAGAGAAACGAGACGAGGTCTGGCTGCCAGTAGGGGTGCATGAGGTGGACCCCGGCTCGTCTGCCGTCTTCGTAGTCGTCCTCTCGTTGGGCCGCGATCGCCGGGTGGTCCAGAACCATCGCGCCGTCAGATGCGTAGAAGTGGAAACGGCCGCCAACTTTTCGCGGGGTGGTCGTTCGGGCGACGTCCTCTTCCCGGCGTGCTCTCAGCTCTGCCCGAAGCCTGGGATCGGGGGCGACCCAAGGCAATTCGGTTCGTGCGAGCACTCGGCGCCGGCGGGCCTGCAAGACAGCCGGAGCGTATTTTGCGAGCAACGGCCGCCCGTGGAAGCGAAGAACCTCGCGCAGCCCATATTCCCACAAGACATACCGCAGTCCCGAAACCGCCGGAACGTCGAAGGACGCGAGCCTCGAGCGGGTGAAGCGGTAGAGGTTGCCCAGCTGGCGTGCGTGAATGAAATCGGCGGCGATCTTGAGATCGACCGTCAGCCATTCGTCGCCGCCGCCGCCGGTCATGATCACGCGCGCGCCCCGTTCTGCGCCGGCCTTGGCCAGCTCCTGGTACGCACCAGCCCAGATATACGTCCGTGGCAGGGGCCAGTCAGCGCACAGGTCGAGCGATCGCCGCAGGAGGCCGTCAGGCGCAACGCTTTCTTCGAGGCCGAGCATGATCTGGGGTAGGCCGAGGGCCTTCGCCACCCCGAGCTGTACGTCCGCCTCGCTCGTGTCGGGAGTTGGGAAGGCCAGCGAAAGCGCCAGGGGCGTCGGCAGTTCGTGGCGCCTGGCCAGATCGAGCGCCATGGCGGCGATGCTCACCGAGTCGAGGCCGCCGCTGAGAAAGATGCTGCCCGGTCCAAGCTCGAGGCACTGCCAGACGGACCGCTCGAGCAGCTCATCGAACTCCTCGAGCCCGTCGGCATCCACCCAGCCCCGCTCCTGCAGGTCGTCGTCGGGATCCCAGTACCGCCTCGACGACGCCGTGCCGTTCGTCAGGGTCCATATATGGCCCGGGAGGATGCGCCGGATGCCATCCAGCGCCGTGTCCTCGGGATCAGGCCAGCGCCAGTAGAGGGTCTCGGCCAGTACGGTCGGGTTCGGCGTCCACTGAACGCCAGGCTGCGCAACCAGGGTCTTCGGCGTGGCCGCGAAAAGGATCTCCCCCTCTGTACGCGCGTAGAAGAGCGGCTCCGCCCCGAGCTGGTCGCGTGCAGCGAGGAGACGATCACGCTCGGCGTCCCAGACGAAGATGACAAAGATCCCGCGCAGTCGCCGAATGCCCTGTTCACCCCAGCGCCGGTACACCTCCAACGCCAGCCCGGCATCCCCTTCGGGAGTCGACTCGAGCCCCAGCTCGCGTGCGAGCTTCTCCCCGTCGTAGAACACCCCGCGGGTGGCGACCTTCAACCCGTCGGCAGCAGCTGTGCTCGCGCGCGGGTCCGCGCTGTCGTCGCCGAGCCGCTCGAGCTGCAAATCGGCTTCTCCGCGACCCGTGCGGCGAAATCGCGCGAGCCACGGTATGAAACGTGTTTCGGCTACGTAGGGTTCACTCGCCTGCGCGCTCACGCCCGTTCGATGAGGTTATGGCGCTCGAAATCGTCGAGGAGCGTCTCAAGCTCCTGGTCAGCCTGTGCGCGGTCAATGCCGTACTCGTCGGAGAGCGTCGCCGCAATCCCCTCCTCGTCGTGTCCTTCGCTGAGCAGCTCCCAGGCTCGGGCCCCGGTCGGGTTCAGCGAGTACATCTCGTTGGACTGGAGATGAACGAGCACCCGCTCGTCTCCGACTTGCCGGCTGATGACGTCGTTGTTCGGCCGTAGGTTCTTGTTTCCCATCGAGTTCCTCCGCGGGTCGTTAGCTCGTTTGCACTCTAGGCGCTAGCGCCGGTTCAGCGCCGCGGTCAGCGGATCGGCCTCCGAGCGCAGCATCGAGAGAAAGCTCGGCCCGGCCTTGAACCAGCCGGCGAAGACCGTTCGCGCAGAGCCGCCAGTCACCGGGAGCACGCGGTGCTCCAGGTGCTCACCGAGCTCGAACAGGAGCGCGTCCCCGGTATTCGCGTTTCTGACCTCGGCGCTCGAGCCGGTGCGCCGATCGCGCACCTGAAGCTCGCCGCCCTCGTAGCGCTTCGTCCCGAGGTTGATGCTAAGGGCCACAAGCCGGCCTTCACCGAGGTCGTTATGCCATGAGTCGTGGTGGTCAGCGGAAGGCTCCAGACGGTACACACGGCCCTCGAAATGACCGATCTGCTCGCACCCGCTGACCGACTTGACGACCTCGAGCATCCGCTCGTCGTTGACGAGCAACAGCAGCCAGGCAAGCGTGGCGTTTACCTCCATACACGCCTCGACCCCGATTCCGGGATGCTCCCGCCGGTAGAAGTCCGACCCCTGGATCTGGCGGGCGATCTCGTCGGCGAGAGGGCGGTCGAACAGTCCGGGAATCAGGAGGCAGTGCCGGCGCCCGAACTCGTCCTGAAGCAGCGCGAGCTCCTCCCCGGACGGGACGCGGAGCTGCTCCGAAGGTGTTGCCGACCCCGTGATGCGAAGCATCGGGTGCAGACGATACCGCGTCTGACGGAGCTGAAAGCAGGTCCGTACGACCTACCCTCGGTCGGAGGGACCTCCGCGCTCCGCAACCCGCCGCGCACGGCCGTGCGTCCTCACCGCGACGGGCAGCTTGAGGAGAATCCAGAAGGGCCGATAGGCGTACGCAAGAGCCAGGCCGATGCTGCTACGGCTGGCGAGTGGAGACCACATGCGCATGAACGACGGCGTCGGAACGAGCTCGCGCGCGAGTAGGCGGATGCGTGGCCGAAAGCCGTGGGTAGTCGACAGGCGCTCGATGCCCTCGGCAACCGGGGGGATCCCGAGCGCATACAGCGCCGTGGGGACGTCGGTCCGCTGATCGATCCCAAGGCGCTGGATCAGCTGCGACCCGAGCGGCCTCAGGGCAAGCCCAGCTGCAAAGCGCGGCATCGCATCGAGTCGCAGGGCGAGGTCACACGCCGCGCTCCACGTCTCGTCGGGGAGGCGCTCGAGCGCGCGATCCAGGTCGGCAATTGGCTTCCCGGCGCTCGGACCAGAGGTGGCCGCGTGAAGGGCGATGAGCAGCGTCCGCATCGGTTCGCTCGGGATGTCGATATCCGTCCCGGAAATGCGGATGTGCTCGGTCTCCTCGACGGCGACCGTCCAGAAGGCGTCGTTCGAGACGCGAATTCCATGGAAGCCGTAATGAAGGTCGAGAGGCAGCCCCGCAGGAAGCCGGTCACCGAGCGGCGGCCCGTCGATGACGAATGTGGTGGCGTGCGCGGCGATCTCGTTCGTTAGGCGACCAGCCTGCGTGTCGCGAAGACCGAGCTCTGTCAGCGTCTGTGACGTCCGGTGAAGGTCGGAATGCGCGACCAGGATGTCGATGTCGATGTATCCCCGAGGTTGCCGATCGCCGTAGAGCCAGCGAGCTGTCACAGGCCCTTTGAGAAGGAGCGCCCGAATGCCGCTGGCCCGGAGCGCGGATATGCACTCCGTGGCGAGGGCGTCGAGAAGAAGCGTCCGGGCCGCCGTCGCCATTGGATGATTCGATGCGATGTCCGAGCGGGCTGACACGAGTCAAGGCTACCCGGGGACGCGCCAATAGTCCGGACGGCCCATTGACCCGGGAATGGATCCGCGAGATGCTCCATGCTCTTGCCTGTCAACCCCAATCCGACCAAGCTCCTTGCCCTTCTGCTGCTCGCCTCGCTCGCCGCACCGCTCCCGGCGCTCGCGAAGCCGGCCCCCGAGACGACGATCACGTCGAGCCCGCCCACGACCACACCCTCGACCACCGCCTCTTTCACCTTCACCTCCTCGATCAGCCGATCGAACTTCTCCTGCTCACTCGACTCGGCCGCGTACGGCAAATGCACCTCGCCCAAGACGTACTTCGGCCTTTCCGTCGGCACGCACACCTTCGCGGTCCGCGCGACCGCCGCCGGTGTCAGCGACCCCACGCCCGCGACGTACAGCTGGACGATCCCGGCGCCCAACACCCCTGAAGGGCAGGGCTACTCCGACTCGAACACGCCGCAGGCGAATTCGCAGGCGATCCAGGCGGCGCTCGACTACGCACAGGCGAACAACCTGCGGTTGGTCCTCGGCGCGCGGACGTATACCTATGCGGGGAACGTCGTCGTGCCGAGTGGCGTCGAGGTCATCGGGCTGTCGTCCGACCCCACCACAGGGACGGTGCTGAAGAATGTGGCCTCGACGCCGGGCGTGATCATCGCCAACGGGAGCAGCACCTTGGGCGGTTACCGCTTTCAGCACCTGGCCATCCAGGGCGGCAGCGCCGGCTTCCTCGCCGGGCCCGACGGCCCCACGTTCGCGGTCTTCAGCGATCTGTGGATCTCGGTGCCGGGCGGCGAAGGCTGGCAGTTCACGGGTGGCGCCGAGCAGGTTCTGCTCGAGAACATCACCTGCACCAATACATCGACGTGCGTCCACGGCTACCTCAACGAGACGCGCGAGAGCCGCTGGGACAAGTCGACCTTCCGCAATTTCTCCGCCTCGTACGACGCGAACGTCATCGACATCGAGACGAACCTCCAGAACGACCTCCGGTTCGAGAACGTGACCATGTCGCATATTTCGGTGAGGGGGGTCGAGCTCACTTCCGACGGTGGCACGCTCGCCGGCGAGATGAGGAGCATCCTCGTGATCGGCGGGTGGTCGACGGATGTCGCCGGGGCCGCCTGGAAGATCAAACCGGCGAAGTGGCCGAACAACACGCCGTATCCGGGGTTGCCGACCTTTGCGGGCTGGCTCACGTTCAAGGGCGGCTCCTGGGGCAAGCTCGACCTGACCGCGGCCAGCAACCCCGTCCTCCTCGACCACACGACGTATACGGCGCTGATCGACCCGAAGCACGTCGCAACGGCCTACAACGGCCCGACGGCCGCCGATCCGACCGCCCCGGGCCCGCTTCCGGTGCAGACGGTCGATCCGCAGGCGACGCCGGAGGCGTACGGGTATTCCGACGGCGCCTCGGGTTCGTCGAACGCGGCTGCGTTCTCATCCGCTTTCGCCTACGCCGCCTCGCATGGAGTCCCGGTCATCCTCAAGCGCCGGCGGTATACCTATGCCGGACCGATAGCCGTCCCGGCCGGTGTGACGATCTTTGGCGGGAATGGCTTCGGGGACACGAGCCAGGCGACCGAGCTCGTGAACACCGCCGCGACCACCCATTTCGACGTCGTGGGCTCAAACATTCGTTTCGAGGACGTCCTGCTGCTGCAGGGATCGACGGGATTTCGGCTCTCCTCGCCCGCCTCCAACCTCACCTTCACACACCTGAGCATGCGGGTCTGGGACGGAGTGGGCTGGGACGTCTCCGCCGCGATCAGCGGCCTCCACCTCGCCGACATCTCCTGCGCGGGTATGGGAGTTTGCTTCCGCGCCTCAGCTGCCAGCTCGGTGTCGGCCTCGGACTTCGCCGATATCTGGGCGCTCAACAACAGTCAGGTGTTGCGGCTCGAGGGAAGCCAAAGCAACCTCACCTTCATTGGGATGCGGATGCACAACACGTGCCGGCTCAATCCCAGTTGCGCAGGGTCGGACGCCTACTTCTCGGGCCCGATCACCAACATGTCGGTCATCGGCGGATTCGCCGAGACGGGATACAACGACTACACCTGGGAGCTCCATCCGACGCCGGGATCATCGATCGTCTTCGAGGGCGGCCACTGGGGAGCCGGTGACACGACGGTCACTGCGTCGATCTACGTCACCGGCTCGGGATCGAGCGTCAGGCTGCTGAACGTCTACTCGCCCTACAAGCCGGTCTTCGACCCTGACTATGTGACCACGGTCTTTCCGGCCGGGTCGATCGCCGTCACGCACTGACTGCGGCGTCGGCGGCCGAACGCCCATGAGTAGCCTATGAACGCGACCGGGCGCAATCCTTACGGAGGCTAAAGCCATGGACCTCACGTGCTACCTACTCGATGACTATCCGGTGGATATACGGCCCGCCCGTAATCGTCGAGAGTGGATGAACCGGACGCCGGGTTCGTACGCGTATCGATGCCTTCCGCTTTCGATCGCGAACGCCCACGGCTGGGAGGTTCGCGCGCCTGTGACCTGCGAGGCCGAGTGGAACGGTGGCTCTACCAAAGGTGATATCGAAGTCATGTTCGAGGACGGAGCAAACAGCCTCGGAAGCAGAAGAACGACACCTTTCGCGGAAAGCCATTTTGGAAGCGGCATTCTGACTTTCAATATAGGAGTTATTCTACGTACACCGCCCGGATATGATCTTTGGGTTAGTGGACCGGCGAATGACTTCAAGGACGGCATTCAAGCGCTGTCTGCCGTAATGGAAACTGCTTGGATGCCATTCACCTTTACGATGAACTGGAAGTTCACGAGACCGCATCTCAAGGTACGGTTTGAGAAAGGCGAACCTTTCTGCTTCTTCTTCCCAGTCGAGCATGGCTTAGTGGAACGGTTCAATCCCGTGCTCGATCAGGTCGGCACTGATCCAGATCTTGAAAGACAATATAAGCTTGCCTACCAACAACGCGCGCTCCTAATCGCCTTTGAGCAAGCGAAAGGTGACGAAGTGACAATTAGGGGCAAAGATCGGTTCGAGGGTTGGTATATCAAGGGAGAGATGCCTGACAGCACCGCAATTGCCGACCATAGAAGACGTATTCAGCCTAAACCTTTCAAGACCGACGCTAGCCCTTCAGCACCGGAAGGTCATAGGTCTTCGGGAACCACTTCTTGACCAGTCCATCGAGCGTCCCGCTCGCCCGCATCTCGGCGAGCGCCCTGTTCAGGGCGGGGAGAATCGGACTGTCGGCCGCCACCTGGAACGCATACTGGAGACCCGTGGGAACCTGAGCGGTGAACTTCAGACCGTTGCCGGCGAGGGAATAACCCACGGGGAGGAACGTCAATAGTGCATCCACCTCGCCGTTCTTGAGGGCGGAGGAGGCTGCGTCGAGGGAGGAGAACACCTCCGGGGACGCCTGAGGGCGGACCGTCGCCACGACGTACGCCTCCGAAAACCTACTCAGGACTCCGATTTTGAGCTTCGCAACCGCGGACAGCGTCTGCGCACCCGCCGCCGGCGAGCCCGTCCGCACGAGCAAGCCCAGGTTATCGGCCAGGAACGGCGCGCTGTACCGATACCGGGAGCTGCTCGCGTCGACGAGGTTATTCACCACGAGGTCCGCCCGCTCCTGAACATGCACTGGCGCGTGGGCATCGATCCATCGCACGCGCGGCACGCTGTAGCGGGCGGCGATGCGGTTGACGAGGTCGGCGTCGAATCCCGTGACCTTCCCACCTGAGCGCACAGGCGGAACGAGCAGCCCATCCAGCCACACTCCGCTGACGGCGAGCGTGCCGGGATGCTTCAGCGGAATCCGCGACGCTGAAATGCCCCCGGCAGTCGTCACGGTCGGGCGCGTGTGTGCTGGTTCGCCGGGAGCCGCGCCCGTGACGACCGCGCTGGGCTCACGCCATCCCCACGTGTAGATCGCGAACCCGCCGACGATCGTCACGATCACGATGGCCAACGCGGCGAGGCCGAGCGCGGTCCATTGCCGACTAGGGGACTGGTGGGCGCGATGTTCTGCGGGGGAGTGAACCGTCATCGCCACTCACCGCCGCGGTGCATCTCGTCGGAGGCACCTGCCGGCCGTATCTGGACCAGCGTTCACCGCGCAGAGTGAAAAATTCGCCGCATGTGTGGACTATCTCAACTGGCAGCCGCGTTGTCCACAGGGATCCTCGCAGGCGCTGAGGACTCCCCGGTCCCGCCTGGACGAGCTCGCGTATCACCTGAGCATCGGAGTCCGCTGGCTCGCACCTGCGGCGTCGTGAGCGGGCGATGAGCAATTGCCGCACCGCGCGGAGCGGAGACGTCAACAAGCGTCGCCGTCGGCCTACCTGCTTCGTTCGGTGCTCCGGCGGGCTTGACAGTGCCATGAGTCTTCCCGAAGCTAACGCCGGAGGCCTCTGGATCGTCTCGTGAGCGGTGTGCCATTCCTGGAGTCGCCGGACGCTGCGACGAGGCGTTCGCGTCAAGCTGCAGATCTTCCGCGCGGGGTCGACGCGCTCCTCGACCGCCTTGCGCCGCTATACGGTCTCGGCGACGAGCTCGCTTCGCTGCGGCGAGTCGGCCGCACGATGCCGATCGAGCCGCTTGAGGTATCGGTTTCGCTCGGCGCGCAGGCGGCGTCACGAGACCTGCGCGTCACCGTCGGGCTTCCAAGCCGTCCAGACGATCCCGAGAGCAGCGCCGCCCTATGCGCTCTGCTCGAGGGGCTCGGGGTCGGGACGGCGGCCGCCCCCACCGTTGGCGCGCTCGCGCTCGCGGCCCAAGGCGCACGCCGGCGTCGGTTCGCGTACGGCGCAGCGCTGAGGGCGCGGCCGGGTCGGGCAGTTCGCCCCCGGCCTGCGACCTGGATCGGCGGCGACACCGTCGCTGAGCGCTCCGCCCGCGTCGCCGAGGCCCTCGGGTCGGTCGGACTGGACGACGCGGCCCAGTCAGGACGGTTTTGATCTGAAGCAGTACATCCCGATCGCATATTCGTCCTTCAGGATCCCAGCGAACAGCGCTTGGAGTCCCACACGGGCCACGAAGAACTTGTCCGAGTCGTGCTCCTTCGCTGCGTCGGTCATCTTCTGCATCTTGTCGGCACGGGTGCGAAGCTGGTCCAGGAAGGAGTTCGCCGCAGCCTCGACTCGGGAAGGCGTTTTGATGCGGGCTACCTGGTCGGCACGCTCTCGCTCGATTTCGACGCCGCGGTCGCCATTTTTGGCGAAGGCAGAGATGGAGGAAAGATCAAGAGCGTCCTCCTGCTGGTTCTGCTTGTGGCAGATACGGTGAACGGCAGCCGCGTACTGCGCCTTTGAGACTGGCGTCTGCGACGCTGTACTGGTCGGCGAG
>Ga0114129_10009443_pt1 | contig 13902 bp, 16 predicted proteins | sample RhiMetdeltSRZDD1_FD_80071 | JGI IMG/M metagenome (GOLD analysis project Ga0114129, IMG submission 80071) | Populus rhizosphere microbial communities from Tennessee, USA - Rhizosphere MetaG P. deltoides SRZDD1 (version 2) (version 2) | ecosystem: Host-associated > Plants > Roots > Rhizosphere >...
GCTCTTCATCCACTCATAGGTGCGCTGGAGCTCGTCCTCCGGGATCGGCGCCGGATCGACCAGATAGACCCGGCTCTCGCGCAGGTCGGAAACCTTGAGCTGGGCGATCTCCGGATCTTTGTCCTTATGGCGATCGATGAAGTAGTGCATGTAGGCGGACTTGTTGGCGTTGATCCGCCGCACCGCCTCGCGCACTGCGCGGTTGAACGCGCTGTAGGTTTCCGCATCGACGCGATCGGACGCGACCTCGGTGCCGTGATGGAAGCAGGCAATGACGGGCCGACAGCCTTTCTTCTCGGCCAGCGTGATGTAGGGCTCGGTCAGCGTAGTCGCCTCGCACAGCCCGTCCATCAGCGCCTTGAAGCGATATTTTGATCCGTTCGGCAGGCGGCCGGTCTTGATCAGCTCGCGCGGGATGAAACCTTCCAGCATCTGCAGCGCGAGATAGTGCGTGCCGTTGTAGTATGGCAGGCCGATCAGCTGGCCGGCAAGCTGCTGCGGAGTCTGCACATCGGAATCGCCGCGCACGACGATGGCCGCGTAAGTCACGATCGAGCGGCGCCCGACCTGGCGGCTTTTGACCTTGGTACTTTCCACCCGCGAATAGTTGCCCCATTCGCAGGCGTTGTAGAGGTCGGCCTTGCCCTGCTCGAGCTGGCTGCCGTGGCTGGCGAAGCGGGAGGCTTGGCGGTGGTCCGTGATGTGCAGCGTCGGCGTCTTGTCGACATGCGACTCGCGGTCGATCCATTCGATCTTGATGCCTTCCTTCTCGAACAAGCCTTCGTCATAGGCGACGAGCTCGGCCAGTCCCTGGAAGGGCGAGGTGTTTTCCAAGCGCAGCGTTTTCATGAATCGGCTCCGTGGCTTCTAGGTAGAAAATCCTGTATACAATCGTATTCAGAGCATTATATACGGATGCACCCTGTCAGCTGTCAAACGCCTGCCGACGAGAATCTCGTATCGAAGGCACTGGAACAGGGGATGAGTTCCCGAGATCGACGTTGCGATCGAGGTCGCCTGATGGCGGATGTTATTGAAGAAGGCACTTTCGCCCTCGTCGACGAGATCGCGCTGCGCACGCGTTCGCGGGCGGAATTCGTCTACGAAAGCCTTCGCGAGGCAATTTCGGACGGCCGGATCGGCGCCGGCGAACGCGTGCGCGAGGAGGAGGTTGCGCGCAATCTCGGCGTCAGCCGGACACCCGTGCGTGAAGCTTTGCAGCGGTTGCAGCAACGCGGCCTTCTGGTCCTCGGCGCGGGGCGAGGGCTCGTGGTCGCGCACCTCAGTCAGCAGCAAGTCATCGAGCTTTACGCCATGCGCCAGATCCTCGAAGGATCGGCCGCACGATTTGCCGCCACCCATGCCACGCCTGCCGAAATCGCATTTCTCTACCAGTTGCAGGAACAACTTAGGGCGGCCGAAGGCGACCCCTTGCTGCATGCAAATCTGAACCGTCAGTTTCATCAAGCCATCTACGAGGCGGCTCACAACCGGTATCTCTTGCAGACACTCGATACGCTGCTCGATTCGTTTGCGCTTCTTCGCAACACTACATTTCGAATACCGCACCGCCAGCGGAACTCGGACGAAGAACGCAGGCGAATTATTGCGGCGATCGAAAGGCGCGATGCGGATCTGGCGGAAAAGGAAGCGCGCGAGCACATCCTTCAGGCGCAGCGGGTCCGCTTCGAGAGCGCCGGCCCCGGCAGTGTCGGTCCCGCCCGCTGACGTTTGCCCGGTTGGGGTGGCGAAAACTCAGAGAGGGATCGCCAGCAGCGTGTCGATCTGCCGGCTGTCGAGCACCACGATCTTCTCCTTGAAGCAGGGCGCCTCTGAGCCCTCGAGCACGATGCGGTCGTCATAGACGCCGGTGGCGAACAGCAATGTCTCGCCCGTGTGCATGGTGCGCACCACCATGAAATTGGTGCGCGCGCGAACGACACCGCCCTCACCTTCCTCCAGCACCGGCGGCCCGATCATGTGCCGGTAGCGCTGCGCCTCGTAGACGTTGGCCTCGCGCAGGGAGCGCACGCGGTCGCGCAGCATGGCGCGCGAGGTGGCATAGATCATGCCGAGCGGCATGCCCTGCGCCAGATTGTCGGCAGTGGTGACAAGATAGCGGCACGCCTCCGTGAAGAAGTTCGGCCAGTCTTCGAGCTTGTCGCCGTCGAGCGCCTGGATGTAACGCGCCTGCAGCTCCTGCACCTTGAACGTGGTCTCGACGTTCATGGCGCAGTCTAGAGCCCCATCTGCGCGCGATAGAACGTCCAGAAGCCGCGCACCGAGGCTTCGGTGACGCGCGTGTCCTCGGACTTGATGCCGCGGCCGCCCATTTCCACCACCGAGAGCACGTCCGCTGCGGTATTGACCCCGCGCTGCACGAAGCCGGGCGCGGCGCCGTCCTCCATCGAGATGTAGCCGGCCGGCCCGATCAGGTTGGCCTGCTGCAGTCGCCGCTCGGTCATGGCCTCGTCGTCGTCGGCAAAGCCGAAGATCGTCCACACCAGCTCGGTTCTTTCGATCCCATGTGTCACGAGCCGCCGCACCGCGAGGCTGTTGCGGGTCTGCTGCAGCACGAAGGTTGGAGACACAGAGAGGATCTGGAGACCGATCCCGTCGCCGTATTCATCGACGTGATGCAGCATCTGCGGCGCCTCGAGCCCGAACCCCTCTTGCGCCGCGCGCATGCCGGCCTGCTCGTATTCCTTGCCGCCGGTATCGGCAGCGAGCGAATAGCTGATGTGGTTGCCGCCGGTCTCGCTGATCACAAGACCGCCCTTCTGCGACAACCGGTTCAGGCGGAACGTGGTGAAGAACGTGTGCAGCAGGCTTGCGTGATAGCTGTCCTTGACGTTCTCCATGTAGAGCTTCCAATTGCTGGGAAGCATCTGGCTGTAGCCGCCAAGCACGCGCACGGGCGCGCGCATCACGCGGCGGATACCCTTGGCAATCTCGGGCCCGAGATATTCTTCCAGCGGCGGCGTCTTGTCAGACAGCGTGCCGAAGATCAGCCCGCCGATGGTCTCGACGCGTAGTTTGCGCGGCGGATTCTCGTCCGGCCGCGCGTCCGGTGGCATGCCGCCTTTGCCGGCCATGCCTTTGCGGAAGGCGACGCCGGTGAGGTTGCCAGCGAGGTCGTAGCTCCAATTGTGATAGACGCAGACGATGTCGCGCGCCTCGCCGCGTTCGTTGATGCACAGCAGCGAGCCGCGGTGGGCGCAGCGGTTCTCGAACGCGTGCAGCTTGCCCTCGGCGTCGCGGGTGACGACGACCGGCATCGCGCCGACCGCGGAGGTGCGATAGCTGTTGGGCTTGGGCAACTCGGCTCCCAGGCACAGGAAATTCCAGGTCGCGCCGCGGAAGATGCGCTCCTGCTCCTCCTCGAACAGGTCGCGGTCGGAATAGACCCAGTACGGCACCCGCGCCACGCCTTCCGCCGGCCAGCGGCGTGCGGCCGCGGCAGTCACCGAGCCCCTCCTCTGCCGCCGCGGGTCCTGATCATTCCAGCTTCACGTTCGCTTCCTTGATCACCTTGCGCCAGCGCTCGACCTCGCTGCGAAAGTATTCGGTCGTTTCCTTCACCGTGCCGCCGACGATCTCGGCCGAGAAATTGTTCATGCGCGCGACGACCTCCGGACTGCGCAGGGCCTCGTTGATATCGGCATTGATCTTGTTCACGATCGCCTGCGGCGTGCCGGGAGGCGCAACAAACGCAAACCACGCCGCCGACTCGAAGCCCGGCAGCGTTTCCGACATCGTCGGAACGTCGGGCAGCGATGCCATGCGCTTGGCGCTGGCGACCGCAAGCAGCCTGAGCTTGCCGCCCCTCACCTGCCCGATCGACACGCCGAGATTGTCGAACATGATGTTGGCGGTCCCACCCACGAGATCGTTGATCGCCGGCGCTGCGCCCCGATAGGGAACGTGCGTGACCTTTACGCCTGCCATCATCTGAAAAAGCTCGGAGGTGAGGTGAGAGGTCGTGCCGTTGCCCTGCGTGGCCGATATCACCTTGCCGGGATTGGCCTTGGCGTAGGCAATCAGCTCGGCCACGGACTTTGGAGGAAAATCCGGATTGGTCAGCAGCGCGTTTGGCACCCGGCCCATAACGGCGATCGGCTCGAATTTGAGCGGATCGAAGCCAAGCTTCGGATAGAGATTTTGATTGATAACGAGCGGCGGCGCCGGCGCGGAGAGCAGTGTGTATCCGTCGGGATCCGACTTGTAGGCCGCCTCGGCTCCCACATTGCCGCCGGCTCCGGAGCGGTTCTCGATCACGATCGGTTGGCCCCACTTGCGCCACAGCCAGTCGGCGACCACCCGCGGCATCGCATCGGCGGTGCCGCCGGCCGGGAATGGCACGATGACCTTGACCGGGTGCGCCGGATAATCCTGCGCCGGCGCGGGCAGCGCCATCATCAGCCCGGTCAGCGCCGCCGCGACGCCAATCACCCATCGCCGGATCGAAGAAAGCCAAATCTGGTCCGAAGACATTCCGGTTCTCCTTGGTCTCATCCTTGGGCGCACCGCGATCAGTCGATGGTGATCTTCGCCGCCTCGATCACCGGCGCCCAGGTATCGAAGCTCTGCCTGATAAGATCGCGCATCCGCTCCGGCGTGCTGCCGAGCGGATCGGCCTCGAGCGCCAGGATGCGCGTGCGCAAATCCGGCATCTGGAACGCTTTGCCGATTGCGTCCGCGGTCTTCTTGCCGATCTCCTTCGGCAGGCCGGGTGGACCGGCCACCGCCATCCAGGTGTCGGCATAGACGCCGGGCAAGGTTTCCGCGATAGTCGCGACGTTCGGATAATCTTTGAGTCGCTCGCGGCTGCCGACCCCGAGTAATTTTAGCTTGCCGGCGTCGATGTTTTGTTTGTTGGCGAGGAGATAATCGGGCACGAGATCGATCGTGCCGGCGAGCAGGTCGTTGATCGCCGGCGCACTGCCCCGATATGGAATCTCCGTCATCCGGAAACGGCCCTTGAGCATCAACAGCTCGCCAAGGAGATGGCCGGTCTGACCTTTCCCCTGATGGCCGTAGTTGATCTTGCCGGCATTGGCCTTAGCATAGGCGAACAGCTCGGGCGTGCTGTTGACCGGCAACCCCGTACGCGCCAGCAGCACGAGTGGATAGGTCGCCAGCACGCTGATCGGCTCGAGGCCGCGGGTGTCGAAGGCCGCCTTGGCGAACAACAGGTGCGTGACGCTGAAAGTGAGCTGGGCCGCGCAAAGGAGCGTGTAGCCGTCAGGGGCGGCGCGCAGTACCGACTCGGTGCCGACGCGGCCGCCGGCACCGCCCGGGCGGTTCTCGACCACCACCTGCTGGCCAAGCAGGCCGCTCCCTTTGTCGGCGGCCAGCCGGCACAGAAGGTCTGCCGTGCCGCCGGCCGGATACGGCACGACGAGCGTGATCGGACGGTTCGGGTAACCGGCCGGGGCTTGCGCCATGGCAGCCGAAGCCGCCGAGATTGCAAGGATCGCCGTCAGGACCGCGCGAGAGCCTATGCGTGTGTCCATGCTCAAACCTACTCGTAGTACTCTGGCGCGAGCTTCTGACGGTCGCGCTGCTCCTTGTCATGATTGATCCAGAGCTGCGCTTTGTGCTCCGTCAAGATGTTGGCCATGCGCTGCATTGACGCTACGGTTTGTTGATTGTCCGTATTCTGCGCCGGTACGCGCCGGTTGTCCCAATTGTCCTTGAAGTGAACGGCGTCGCCGGACAAGAGCACGGTGCCGGTCTTCGGCAGCTTGACCAGCAGCGACTGGTGGCCGGGCGTATGACCCGGCGTCGAGATGATGATCACGCTGCCGTCGCCGAACACGTCATGGTCGCCTTCGAGCTTGGTCACCGGGTGCTCCGGCTTGAAGCGCGGCCCCACCGGCGAAGGCCAGTCGTATTCGGCCTTCTGCACCAGCAGCATCGATTGAGGAAACATCGGCACGTTGCCGATATGGTCGGCATGGGTATGCGAGATGCCGACGTATTTGATGTCCGCAGGCTTCACGCCCAGCTGCTCGAGTTGGGCCGCCAACGTTTTCGGACGACGCCAATGGGTCGCGCGCGGATCGGCAGGCGCCTGTCCATCAGGCATGGCCGCGATCGCATCGGTTACGCCGGTGTCCCACAAGAACCAGCCCTGTGCGTGCTTGATCAGGTAGCAGCTGTCGACGAAGTCCTTCGACTGGCCGACATTCACGCCCGGCGACCAGCGTGAAATATCGCCGGCCCGGCCCTCGCCGCAGTTGAGGATATAGAGCCGCTCGACCCCCGGCTTGGTTGTTTGTCCGACCGCCGTACCGCCACCCGCGATGGCTAAAATTGCAACAAACGCAAAAACCGAAAAGCTTTCCCGCATGGCTTTCCTCCCGGAATTCCGGAGTTTTCCGACCGACCACCCTGGCCACGTCGGTTGCGTTGGCGACGACGGTGCATGCCCTACCGGTGTCAAAACCTGTTGATCGCCCCGGTGTCTCATTCGACAGGGCTGCCGTAATCGACCACAATGAGACTTCCTGAAGCGGGCGAATTCATCGCCCGTCCCCAGCCAGATGACGGCACGTTTTTTCCTTCTGCTGCGCTGGGCCTCGATCCTGGTTGGCGTGTAATCATGGCGTAACGCGTGAGGAGTAGTTGAAGGTCGCGCCTCGCCTGCCGCATGATGAACAAAAGGCAGCACGATAACAACGGGTCGACTTCGATCCGGGGACGGCGTCGGGAGTACAACAAGAGGCTGCTATGATCAGTCATTTAATCCGCATCGGTCTGCTGGCTGTCGTTTGCGCCACCTCCGCTGCGACCACCGCCACCGCCCGAACCGTCTTTGACGGAAACTGGAGCGTCCTCATCGTCACCCAGCGTGGAGACTGCGACCGCGCCTATCGCTACGGCGTGCAGATCCTCAATGGCGTCGTCAGCTATGACGGCGGCATGGTCAATCTGGTCGGTCGCGTGTCCGCGAACGGTGCCGTTCGCGTGATTGTTTCAGCAGCTCAGGGACAAGCTGTCGGCCAGGGACGCCTGTCGCGCAATGCCGGACAAGGGAGCTGGAACGGCCGAAACTCCACCGGCGTCTGCTCCGGCTATTGGACCGCCGAGCGGCGCTGAACCATTCCCAGCCGCAATTGCGGCAAAGCTTTCCCCCGATGGCCGACAATCGGCTTTGCCGAGTGCCGGCCATCGGTGCTAACGAGCATCTTCCAAAACCAACGGCACGTAATTTAATAATGCGATTGTCGTCTTCGATCTGATTGGAGAATACCGGTGCATCCCACCCGTGCATTCGCCAGCCTGGCCGTCGGTATCATTGTCGTCGGGATGATCGCGTGGCCGATGCTTCCGGCTTCGTTCTCGTCCGGGACCGGTCTCGCGCGCGCCGAACCGCAACAGAATGCACCGGCACAACAAAAGGCGCCGAAGAAGGCCGCGCCGAAGAAAGGCACGTCGAAGCCGGCACCCAAGGTCACGCCCAAGCAGGCCGAGCAGCCGCGGACGGCCTTCACCCCCCAAGAGCAGGCAATCGCCGTCGTGCCGGGAAATCCCGACGCGCGGGTGTGGGGTGACTCCGCCGGCGACTTCCAGCGGGTGCTGCCGCAGGCAAGCGGACCGTGGCTGGCCCTCTCCGGCGGCGGCGCCGACGGAGCATTCGGCGCCGGCCTCATCACCGGCTGGACGCAAGCCGGCAACCGGCCGGAATTTGCGATGGTCACCGGAGCGAGCATCGGGGCGCTCATTTCGCCCTACGTGTTTCTCGGTCCGCGTTACGACAACGAGTTGCGCGACGCGCTGGTCTCGATCACCGGCGCCGACATCTTCGAAGATCGCCCGACACGCCAAAGCTTCCTCGACACCTGGCCGCTGAAGCGTCTAATCGAGAAGCGGGTGACGCCCGAGCTCATGGCCGAGGTCGCCGCCGAGTATCGGCGCGGGCGCCGGCTGCTGGTGATCACGACCAATGTCGACGCCGGGCGCCGGGTGATCTGGAACATGGGCGCGATCGCCGAGGGCGGCGATCAGAAGGCGCTCAAACTGTTCCGCGACGTGCTGGTGGCGTCAAGCAGCATCCCCGGCTTCTTTCCGCCCGTCGAGATCGAAGTCGAGGCCAATGGCCGCAAATTCCAGGAGATGCATCTCGACGGAACGGTCACGGCGCCGTTCTTCATCGTGCCGGAAGCGATGCTCGGCGCCGCCGGCGGCTCGCGCCTGCCGGCAACCGAAGTCTACATCATCCTCAATTCGAAGCTGGTCCCGGATTTCGAAATGCCCGAGCGGGACACGCGCTCCATCCTGGGCCGCCTGATCAGCGTGGTGCTCAAGACCGGATTGCGCGCGGAGCTTCTCCTCGTCGGCGCCAACGCGCAGCGACTGGGCGTGCCGCTCAAGGTCGCCTACGTGGCAGAGTCATTTCAACAGCCCGCGCGCGGCCTGTTCGACGAAAAATACATGAAGGCGCTGTTCGAGTTCGGCGCCGAGCAGGCCAGAAAAGGCTCGGCGTTCGAGAACGTCGTTCCCGGTGCGCCGGACTTGCGCACCGGTACGCCGCAGTAGGGATTCTCCGCATCTTCATCAAGTCACCGGAACCGCGAATTCGGCACGGAACTTTTTGCGCGGCCGCCGCATTGGCTTCAAGGGTCTTGGTCCGCGAGGAAGCCCGTGCGCAGAGCCGCTCTCATCATCGGACTGGCAAGTCTCGTCGGGATCGGCGGGGCGGCGGCGCAATCGACCGCTCAGCGGCCTGGCAATACGCCGCCTCCGCAACAGGGAGTCACCTGCCCGCCTGACGTGCGCGGCGCGCCGCCCACGGTCGGCGGTCCGCAAGCGCCCGACCTCAGCGACAAGCTCGCCGACTCGAAAGGCGTCATCTGTCCGCCGGCCGGCATCGACCAGAAGATCGAGAGGCCGGCGCCCGGCGGCGGCGAGCTCAAGGTCGTGCCGCCGCCCGGCTCGCCGGGCGGCAATCCGAACGTGCAGCCGAAGTAAGGGACGCGGCCCAACCCCGCCGACTGGCAGCAATCAAGTGATGGTCTTCTTCGGTTCGGTGAGACGGACCGCGACCTGCCACATCAGCCAGAACATCAGAAAATAAAGCGCGATGAACACCATCAGACCGATGTAGGGCGAATACAGGCGATCGATCGCAAGCCCGATGCTCGCCGAGATCGACTGCCCCACCAACAGGCACGCGATATAAGTGGCCAAGAGACTCATGCCGCTCCTCCTCGAGGCTTCCTCTCCGGCCATGATCCGTCGGGGTACGGGCGCGGCTCAACCGATGCGAGACGATCGGTCGCGCCGTTACGCCCGGTCGTGATGTCGCAGGGCCGGCCACACGCAGGCACCGTTGGAACAATCGGGAATGGACGCGCCATGCGATCAAAAGCAAAAGCGAGCCGATTTCACATCGGCTCGCTTGGCCTCGGTAGAGACGCCTGCGCGTGCAGGCGGTTCGCTCAGCTCGCGGCCCGCAGGTTGACCTTGGCCTCTGCGATCTGGGTGAGCTTGCGGTCCGCCGCCTTCTCCTCGTCCAGATTCTGCTCCAGCACGCTGGCGCAATCGTTGCGGCCGAGCTGCTTCGCCCATGCAATCAGGGTGCCGTAGCGCGTGATCTCGTAATGCTCGGCTGCCTGCGCCGCGGCCACCAGCGCCGCATTGAGCACCGCCTTGTCATCGACCTCACCAGCGATGTCGTCGGCCTCCTCGATGATGCCGTCGATCGCCGGACAGTCAACGCCCGCGGGCTCGACGCCGTGCATCTTGAAGACCTGCTCTACGCGCGTCACGTGGTTCTTGGTCTCGCCGAGATGCTTCTGGAACGCCTGCTTGAGCTGCGCGTCGGTCGCCTTGTCGACCATCTCGGGAAGCGCTTTGAGGAGTTGTTTTTCGGCATAGTAGATGTCGCGCAAGGTGTGCACGAACAGATCATCCATTGTCTTGATGTCCTTGGAAAAGAAGCCCATGGCTCGACCCTTTCATGTTTGTTGTTTTGGTCACAGAGCGAGCAGACGCAGCCCAGATGCGGCCACACCACGCAAAACGCCCGTTTACACGGAGCCAACGATCAAACCTGCAGCGGGTTCCGAAGGTTCCGGGCGGTAAACTGCCGTGCTTGAGCGCGGTTTTTTTTCGCGCACGTCACGCGGCATCGTGCTGCTCGCTTGTGCGAATCTCGACTTCGGACGTCAGCGTGCGGTGCACGGGACATTTGTCGGCAATCTCAAGGAGCCGCGCCCGCTGCGCGGTATCGAGATCGCCCTCCAAGCTGATCGCACGCTCGATGCGGTCGAGCATCCCTTCCTTGGTCTCGCAGGCCTCGCAGTCGGCAGCGTGGATTCTCGAGTGGCTGAGCCGCACCGTCACCCGGTCGAGCGGCAGGGCCTTGCGCTCGGCGTAAAGCCGCAGCGTCATCGCAGTGCAGGCGCCGAGCGCGGCAAGGAGCAGGTCGTAGGGACCGGGCCCGCTGTCGAGGCCGCCGACGCTCAGTGGCTCGTCCGCGATGAAGCGGTGCGGGCCTACCGTGATCTGCTGCTGGAAGCGTCCCTGCCGCGTCTCTCTGACCACGACCGTGCCCGGCTCGGCGGACACGACCGGTGGCGCCTCCGGCATCTCGAGATAGCGTTCGGCCCAGGCGGCGATGACGTTCGATACATAGGCCGCATCGCTGCGCCGGCTCAGGAGGTGATCGGCGCCGGCGAGCGAGACGAAGCTCTTGGGGTGCCTCGCCGCCGCAAAGATCTGCGATGCATTATCGATGCTGACAATATCGTCGGTCGGCGAATGAAAGATGAGCAGCGCCTTGCGCAGCGACGCGATCCGCGGCGCGAGCTTCTGCTCGGCAACGTCCTCCAGCAAGCTGCGGCGGATGCGGAAATTCCGGCCGGCAAGGGCGACCTCCACCTCGCCGCGTTCGCCAATCTCGTGCAAGCGATCCTTGAACAGGCCGGTGACATGGGCCGGGTCGCTCGGCGCCGCGATGGTCACCACCGCCCGCGCTTCCGGCACCGCGGAGGCGGCCGCCAGCACGGCCGCGCCGCCGAGGCTGTGGCCGATCAGGATCGCCGGCGCGCGCTTTGCCGTCCGCAGCTGGTCGGCCGCCGCGATAAGGTCGGCGACGTTCGAGGAGAACGTCGTATTGGCAAATTCGCCTTCGCTCGCCCCGAGGCCGGTGAAGTCGAAGCGCAGCACCGCGATCCCCAATGCCGTCAGCCCTTCGGCGATCCGCCGGGCGGCATGGACGTCCTTGCCGCAGGTGAAGCAGTGGGCGAACAGGGCATAGGCCCGCACCGGGCCTGCCGGGCTGTCGAGCAACGCAGCCAGCCGGTCGCCCTCTTTATTGCTGAAATCGAAACGTTCGGCCGGCACGGCTGCCTCCCGTCCTGATGGCGTTAAGACGCTGATTTTATTGCATTCGGGACCCCGACCGAACCGTAGCTCGGTCAGCGGCGTTAGGGGTCCGTGAACCACAAAAAAGCGTCAACGGACTTTGAACCAATTTCTGCCATAGAGCGACTAAGGGACGGGCGAGGGAAAGTCTTACCCAAAACGCTACTTGGATACCCCAAACAGGCCCGGCTAAGCCGGCATGAACACAGGATGAGGCTCATGTTTACCCTGCAGAATCGCACCCGCAACTTCGCCGCCGGCGCGCTGGCCCTGTCCTTGGCAGCCTTCTTTGGCGCCCCCTCCACCGCAACCAGTTCTCCCAATTTCGACGGCCTCTGGAGCGTCGTCATCGTCACCGAGAAGGGCACCTGCGACCGCGCCTACCGGTATCCGATCCGCATTTCCAGGGGCGCGCTGGTCAATGCCGGCGACAGCCCGATCACCATCACCGGCAAGGTCGGTGACAACGGCTCGATCACGGTCCGGGTCAGCCACGGCAACAAGAGCGCCACTGGTTCCGGGCGTCTCGCCGGCAAGATGGGCGCCGGCTCCTGGAGCGGCGGTGACTGCGCCGGCACCTGGGAAGCCGAACGCCGCGGCGCCTGAGCCCCCGCGCTCTGCCACTTCCTGATTTTGACTGATCGGCCTCTCTCCGGAGAGGCCGAACTGCTTTTGTGGCCCAGGCGATCGAAGGGATAGCCGGCGACAGCCCTTGCACGCCGTCATCCGCGACCGTAAAGACGGCCGACCCCCTGCCCCGCGCGGCGCCTCATGCAGACACCCATTCGAGAACTGCCGCGTACCCAATTGCCTCGGCCGTTGATCTACGTCACCGCGGTGGCCTGCGGCGTGTTCGCGGCTATGGCCATGCAAATCCTGTTGCGCGCGGCCGCGATCGATCTCGCGGCTTCGTGGCAGACGCTGTTCTCCGCCCAGGCGCTGCAGCTGCGCTCCGCAGGCCCCTGGTGGCTGATGATCGGCGGCGGATTCCTGATCGGGGCGGCGACCGCTGCCGCGTTGAGCCGCCTTCCCCTGCCCTGGCATCGCCTGCGCTTGCTGCGTTGGCTGTTGAGCGCCCTGCTGGTCGCAGGGCTGGCCGAGGTCGGCCACCTGGCCAGCAAGGTGCCCGCGGCCAGCGGCGGCGCGCATCTCGCGGTCAGTCTCGCCGCCCTCGGCGGCGCCGCGCTGATGGCACTGTTCGGCGCCCATTTCGCCATCCGGCGATAGCGGACATGACCCGCCATGGCGCGGGTTTGCGCGTTCCTAATGAGAAGGGCTGCCCTCGCGGGCAGCCCTTCCATTGTCGAGCCGTGGTTCGGCTAGAGCCGTAAGACCGTCGCCTAGGCGACGCAAATCCCCACGGAGAGGATCCAGCTCACGGGTGCCGATGACCGCGGCGATTGACAATGAGACACTGGATCACCTCCTTTCAGTTGTTGACGAAGGTAACCAATATAGGCGGGCGCAGGAGATTCGCCAAGCGCGGGCAAGGGCGACCAGGCGCGGTCAGGCGCGACACGTCCGCTCGATGGAACGAACCGGGGGCGGTGCGGCTTTGCCCTGGCAGAACCAAAGTCGGAATGCTCATGGCTCGATATTTCTTCCGGCTCACCGACGGCAAGGAGGTCCTGAAAAATTCCAAGGGCCTGGATCTCCCCGGGAACGCCGCTGCCCGCGAGGAAGCGGTGGTATTTGCGCGCGAGCTGAAAGCGGACAAATCGCTGCCCCGGAGGAACTGGAGCGGCTGGTTCGTCAGCATCGTGGACGAGCATGGGCACGAGGTCGACACGGTCCCGATCGCCGACGTGCCGCAATAGGGAGCGCGTTCTTCGAGCAGTTCAATGTTGGCGAGCGGATCGCGGTCTATTGTGACGACCGGAAGCGCCGCCACAGCCACAGCGCCGTCAACACGATCAGCGAGCCAACAACAGCGGAAACGATGTCGCGCAGCGACACCGCGATCTTGTCGAGATTTGGAAGCCACCCGAACAGACGGAACAGCAGCCCGCCGATCAGCGCCCCGGCGAGTCCGAGAGCGAGATTGCGAAACAGGCCGAAGCCTTCACGGTCCCACGTGATGATGCGGGAGGCGAGGCCACCGCCGATCAGGCCGACGACCACCCAAACAATCAGCTGATCGACAGATGGCATCGGCGTCTCCTCGACAAATGAGCACTGGAACCACACGCGCGGACCCAGTCCGCACAGACGCTCAAGCGGCGGCACACTTTATTGGCGCAGGGGTCGCCGCGCCACAGTTGCGACTGGACAATGCCTAAACCTAATGTGAGTCCTCAAAGCACGTTTCTCGAAAATCTGTCAAAAAATTTGCGACTGTGCTCTTCGCGATTTCTACCACGAGCCGCCAGCGCCGGGACCTTGGCCGCAGCGTCAGCGCACCAACTCCCGCATCGCCTTGTCGAGGCCTTCCAGCGTCAGCGGATACATCCGCCCGCCCACGAGCTGACGCATCATCCGGATCGACTGGGTGTGGTCCCATTCCCGCTCGGGTGTCGGGTTGAGCCA
>Ga0114129_10009444_pt1 | contig 13901 bp, 17 predicted proteins | sample RhiMetdeltSRZDD1_FD_80071 | JGI IMG/M metagenome (GOLD analysis project Ga0114129, IMG submission 80071) | Populus rhizosphere microbial communities from Tennessee, USA - Rhizosphere MetaG P. deltoides SRZDD1 (version 2) (version 2) | ecosystem: Host-associated > Plants > Roots > Rhizosphere >...
ACAACCTACCTTAATAGGCACAATCTTCCATCTTTGATGTGTTTAATAGGTTATTGCCCAGATTAACCTGAATCAAAATCGCTTCAATATGCAGAGCCAACAATCCTCTATAAGAGAGCCAACAATCCTCTTGATATTGATCACGAGTTTTTATCAACTGAGTTCGGGAGTTTGTCTGAATAATTTCTGCATCAATCGCTGTTTACTTGCTCTTGTACAGTGCCAAAAAAAAGATAGTTAGTGTAACTCTATTGATGGTACTCGTCGCTTCCTGTCGACATCGATGGCATCGAATTCTTCGTTAATTTGGTTTTGGATTTGCAAAACCCTTAGACCCTTACTCGTAGTTTTGAACTGATGCCCTAGTTCATCGAATTCTACCAAACCTTGTTCTGTTAGCATTGCAAGATAATCTCTCAATTGTGCAAAGGACAGATATGATTTGTACATTATTTTGGTTTTAGTTGCTCCACCGTTTGCTGCTTCTAATATCAATCCAACTATATCAGACCGACTTCTGTATTTCATGAATTATCAGATTATTTAACACCGTATATTTATGGGTCACTTTTCTTTTTTACTAATTCCGTGTCAATTTTTAAGTAAGAATGTAACTACAAATTCTTCACATCTAAACGCAATTTGATCCTAATATTCACTTGATATATTATTTCTGTTGTCTACTTTTTGTCCGAGATTACTTATTAAACTTTAATTGTGAATATATGATGGCATACAAATGCAAACCCGCCTTACGTATGCTAAGTTCTTTATAGATCCATTTGATTATCATATTTTGTTTTGATGACAAGGGGAATAAATTTTCTAAAATATATGGAGAGTCTAGAAGAAAGATTAAATCAAGTAGTCCAGAGCATTGACGGTACTGATAAGCACGATAATTTTGAGCACAGGATTGCTGATGAAGCTCTCTGGGTTGAAGTCGTTATAAAAGAAATAAATCTTGTTTCAATGCAGATCGCAAAAGACATTGAGAGTCAGGTGGACTTGAGGGTTTTGAAATCGGATTACATTGCAAGTCCACACGAAGTACCATTTACCAGGCTCTTGGCTATGGAAATATTTTTGTCGGCTTGGCTTGGATGGAAATTGAATGAAGTCACTTTTTCAGCCGATAAGGCGAGTAAGGACTCTCCCCTATCGGCACCGAATTCATTTAAATTAATTCAGGCTGCATTTGATTATGGGGAAATGCTGTCAGACAAATACCATCCCAAATCTATAAAACAAATCATAATCGAAGAACGTAGACAGTAACTAGTAACTTATCGCGAAACTTGCGGTTAAATCATTTTTTACCCAATGGAAATTAGACGGTAGAATGCAACGCGCCATTTCGAGTAGTCAAAGCATAGAAAGAATAAAGTTAATTTAAAGAAATCACAGGAGGGTTCCAGGAGAAGAAAAATCTTCATGTGATAGTTTTACTAAAATCAAAGGATCTATTGGTAGTTTGTTATTAGTACTATACCGAATCATTACCAATTTGGTACTAGTTAGCACCAACTTATTCATTTTCCGCTTTCTTCATGTCTTTTCCCAGCTTTGCCACTTGCCTAACGCTATCAATTTGGATGTCATTACTCCTAGTTAGTAATTTCGAAAGTGTGGGATTTGCTTCTTTGCCCAAACTAATTGCTTTTTTCCCTTTCCTAAGAATAGAAATGGTAAGGTTGTTATTATCAAGTATTTGAGCAACCTTTTTCGCTGCCTTAATCTTTTCAAATAGCCCCTGGTCATTTTCTTCTTCCTCTATCATCTCAAAAATTGAGGAATCTTTAACGTCAACCAGTAGTTTGTCTTGTCTAAAATCTAATGACAGACTAGGCTTGTTATCTATTTGTATGTTAATTTTTCCTTTTGGCAGTTTCAAGAGTCGCACTAGATTGTTAACTGCGGGATCGTCCTCGTTAATATTTAATTCACTTTTGTCAGACAATCTTTTAGACCCATACCTACTCTATATCATTCTATTCTATAACCTTTGATTTATCCTGAACTTGGGTCGCCATAACAAATTTGCCGTTGATCTTCCATTTAGCACTGCCTATCTCCTGACCCCCGGGACCAGTTGCCTTTGGGAGATCTATTTCTAAGTTGTTAAACTCGTAAGTTACAGCCATATCTTTTCTGGTTAATTTGTCAAGAAGCTCTTTTGCTATCTCAGACCAATTCGATAAGTTATAGTCAACATCCGTACCTATTGACTTGGCTTTTTTTGAAGGCCTGTCTTTCAAGTTTGCCATATTATTATAGGCACAGCATAGCTTATATCTTTAAATTTAACCGAAGCAGTTATCTGGCCTTAGCTTCATATTTTTATAAGCTTTGCTAATTGTTTGTTCAATTCTAACAAGTCTGATCCCTTCCGCTTAATTCGATAAGTTTTATTCGTGTAGTCATATTCTAACAAACCTTCACTTAATAGGTGATCGAGGTAGTAGAGTAGCTGCGGATATGACAAGAAGGAGCTGTACATTATTTTAGTCTTAGTAACCCCATTTCCAAATGCAGCCGACTGTAAAATTGATCCAATAATTTCATCTCTGCTTCTATATCTCATAATTCTCATAGTACCTCAATGTTTATAACGATTAGAACCATTTGTAGGCTGTTTTTATTTAATTTTAGGTTTATGCGATTAAATTATAATTTATGATCGTCTAGATTATCCTAATATCAAGCAATCGAAATTACGAGAATAATTGCCGAAACGTAACATGTAATGAATCCAATATCAATAAAAACCAATCCTCCTTTCATTTCTAATTTACAGGTAACTGATGGCAAATCATAATCAGAAAATCAACAATCGGGGTTAACTGCTTCACACTTCAGAAAAGAGGTTATAACTATGGACCAGCCAATAGCTACGACGCAGAAACGTCAGAATAGCATGAGCTGGCTTCTTTATTTAGGCTCTTCAACATATTTTGGGTCGTATTTGAGAGCAAAAGTAAAGCACTACATCCTACATTCATACGTTCTTTTGCTCGCTCGGAGAGTTGATCCTTTGCCTGACCCTCTAGATTAGTAATGTTTGAGATTTTCTTTTCTTCACAATTAATCTTCAAGGTGTTAATTTCTAAAGTGGTTAAGTAGCCTTCTGTCTGTGATGCAAGACACGGGTCTGAAGGGCTTTGTTCTTGGTCAATTAACGGGGTCGGGAGTGGCAGTTGCTGGTCCATGGAATTGCAATCCAAAGGAAAATTGGATGAGGTACTTGCCAACTTGCAAAATTCTAACTTGACTACCGGATCAAGGCTATCAACAGTTCGTCTGAAGTCAGGGAGGAGTTGTAGAATTACATTCTTATAATCTGCGAATTTTTCGGGATTTTTGTGTTCAATTTCATTTTGAAGCCTATCAATAAATTTGGCGAATTCGAATTGTGCCTCTGCTCGTATTTCCCATTCGGAACGTGCTTGTGTTACTGAAATATAACTATTAATCGCAATTAATGGAAGAGAGAAAAGTAGAATATAAGTTATGATTCTGTGATTTTGATCTATCAATAATCTGTTTCCTCATATTTTCTAATGTCTAATCAATTAACGACGATGTTAAGATTTTTCGGCATCTTGGTGAATAAACACACAATCCAAACCCATTTTTAATTCTGAAGCTATTACCTAGACGAGAGTAAAGATTAAGGGCTAAAATAAGATTGTTTAAAGGGACCATTCACCAATATTATATGTACTTCGTCTCATGCAAACAACTATCTCATGTTCTAAATGTCAATTGGATCATCTGATAGCCGATCCGGATTCGGGGGAAATGGTGTGCACTATTTGTGGTTTGGTGGCTCAAGAAAAAACTACGGATACCAGAGTGCAGTTTTCTGACAAGCGGATTGACGTAAATCGAGTTGATGCCTCTTCGTTATCTTCCTTTGATATGGGTCTATCGACTGTCATAGGCAAGACAGACAAAGACGCAAGAGGACAAAGGATCCATCCCTCTGCCCATGCTGCCATACGGAGACTAAGAACATGGGATCACAGAATACAGCTATCTGAAAGTAAAGACAGAAATCTGAGACAGGCTTTCCTAATACTCGACACATTAAAAGGTAAACTTAATTTGTCTGATATGACTATTGAAAAGGCTGCCTACATATATAGAAAGGCCGTCACCAAGAGATTAATTGGTGGTAGATCTATTGATTCTGTTCTTGTCGCTTCCGCGTACATCGCAATGAGGGAAACATCTTCGTCTATATCCCTAAGGGAGCTTTCGAGAATTAGTAATATTCGATTAACAACCATTGCAAGGATGGTGAGACTACTGTCATTAAAACTTGGCATCTTAATTCCGATTGCTGATCCAACTACATATGTTACCAAGGTAGGAAATATACTTAGTTTAAGCGAAAAAAACAAACGACGAGCTGTTAGTCTAATGGACCACCTTAAAGAGAGCGGCTACGCTGACGGAAAGAGTCCACTGAGTATTGCGGCTACTGTAATTTATGTTGCCTGCATTAGAGGTGGCGAACAGATAACCCAAAAAGAAATTGCCAAAGCAGCGAATGTTACAGAGGTAACGGTCAGAAATAGACTGAGCGACCTGAAAGAAAAAAATTTTGTCTAGTTCAAGTAAAAAAATAAAAAGTAATTTGAATTAATTTAGGCTTGATTGACTATTTGGTCTTTCAAAGCTATGCTGTGTTCTACTCAAAATAATAGTAGAAAATGAGTTTTTTCTGGGTGTCCAGTATTGATTATTCTAGATGGATCAATAGGATTTTTTCTCCCAACTAAGTTAGAGTCAGTTAGGTCTTATGTAAGACTTGTCTTTCCCAGCAGTTCATCCAGGAAAGCTGAAACTATTTTTCTAAGGGCATACTCTAGCGACAACATCATTACACAACTCATCAGTTTAACATCTTAATAGCCCCGCATAAAAAGTTCAGGCCCCGATTATCAGAAACTTATATGATCATGCTTTCAAGTTGGAAAATTAATAACAATTCCGCTTATTGCTATAGGATATGACATTTTCAAATTGGAGGTATATGATCTTAAACTATTAGCCATAAACAATCAGTTCTAATCGTTCTTTGTTTAGATTATAATAAATTCTTCTGCAATTTCAGAATCTGATTTCGTGGATCAGAAACTGGAAAATAGGATTAGTGTACATGTTTCAACAAGAATTATGTTGCGGCCCAAGTTCAAAACTGTACGTAAATACTAAAAGATTCTCATCTCATTAGTTAAATGATTGTTTATATAATTAATGACAACCACAGAAGCATGCCCCATCTTTTGAGGGCTCAAAAGTTATTGTATTATGCTTACAATCTTCGCAGATAAGATACCCTTCTATGTTTCTTGTTTTATTAACTTGTTTGCTCACTACGAGCTTCGCTTTTGGAGAATGTTTTTTTGGATTTGAATTGTATTGTATCATAACAATATATTCCATCATCAATATTTAAAATCGACGGGTCTGGTGGGATGACAAAGCACTAAGTTTTCGGCATTGTTTTGAATTATCAATTAAGTGTATATGGAACGACAAAGTATTTGAGCCTTTGAATTTGTGATCGGTCCATCGTGTGAATAGTCTACCCTTCATAGATGATAATTTGCTTATTTACCTATATTCATACACTAATATAATATGACTTCGATGTTTTTAGGTCCTGATATATGAAGTAAACACTTTGATAGTAACGAATTAATTAATAGAGAGAAGATGATTAATTCCAAAAATCAATTTACATACTAAAAGGACAAAAGCCTTTTAAGTATCAAATCGAAGTGTAACTTCATAAATTTGAGAGATTCTCGGGCAGCATCTTACTCGACGGCTTCAATTTTGGTAGTCCTGCTGGCAATTAGTTTGCTGTCGAATCAGTATGTACATAGTCAAAGTACAGGTGGAAACAAATCAATATTATCGGAAAACGGTAAAATGGATCTGAATGAAACTGGAAATAAAATTCTTCATCGTGGCATAGCTGTTTCAGAAGAATTTAGTCACCCTTATCTAAATAATACACACAGAGTGATCATTTTACCCTTCAGAGAAGATTTGCGAACATATACTGGTATTTTGAATTTTAGGGCATCTACACCAGTGGAGGTTATTCTTGGTCAGAGAGTACCGATAGATAGTGCGATTCTCTCCAATGTCGAGAAAAAATTTGGAACATTGGAAGCTGGCAATATAACTCATGGTACAGTAAAAGCTTTAGCAGCAGGAGCAGTATTGAAGCCACAATATGGAAATTCGCCCCAGTATTATTCTGCGTCAATCCCTTTTATAGCTGACTCTATAGTACTTCGTGCAAAACAACCATTTGTTGCGGTGTACTTGGTGTCTGCCGAGGTTCAATCGCCAGAGCAGGTAATAAAACTAGAAAAGTGAGTATTGCCTGTTCGATAATGGCCAGTTAATTATTTCCTGAAGGGTAAGTTCAGGAGAGTGTATGCTGAACGTGAAATAAGATAAAATGTGTGTGTCTTGGTTTACACCTAAAGATGAGATTTGTGGATTTCAAAATCGGACAAGTATTTGAAAGACATCTAGCGATAAGCAGAGGCGAATCTGACAAATACTTTGCATTTTCGAAAACAAGGAACGTTTTATTAGAAAATAGTGAACTGGCTGCAACGGAAGGAATTATAGGGTCATTTCTATCGGGAAGAAGCATACTAGCTCGTGTAGAAGGAGAAATGACTAGATTAGATGAATTTTCTGATAATGTTATGATGCTATACGGAATGGACGGTGATCCCTCTTGGGGATATAGACAAACTAGATTCTTGGCTGAAGTACATCCAGGAGAAGAGCTCTTGATAAAGTATATCGTGTCGAATAAGAGCAAAGTTGACAAACATGGCTACGGCATTTTATCCATGGACTTTGAAATTTGCACGTCGAGTGACAATAGGCTCGTGATAGTCTCCCGCAGAAATCTATATAGGATGAAAGTATGAAGTAAGAAAGTAATTAGTATAAAGGATCTTGTCGATCGCCAACATATGCAAATCTTTGTTACCTAAAAGTACATTTCCCAAATCGTGGGTTCACTAATTCTTCTGCGGTGTATTAGTTTATTAGTAGGAGATTATCGAATAATACCAAACTAACCATGAGTAACACTTGCGAGATCTGTGGATGTGAAAACCCTGCCACCTGTATGTACGAGAAAGAGGGAGAGGTATTTCGTATGGTTTGTGAACTCCACGACAAACAAATAAATGAAAATAGTCTCAAGCCAGAGTTTAAATGTTAATATTCTATAGAGCCGATTCGGAAATTGACCAGAGATAAATCTGAAGATTAATTAGATAAGCAGAATTCATGCTCAAAGTATATAATTCTTAGAAAAATCAGTTAGCTTGGTGCGTGTGTATTTGACTTCCGACCATGTTTTCAGCCTTAGCAAACCATTTGTGATTACCGCAATTATCATGCTACTCATCGGTTCTGTAGTGGGTTCATTTTGGATGATGGCTATTTTTGGGGTTATACTACCAGAGGCAATTGCGAGGACAACTAACTTACACACATTTTTACAGTTTGATGGTTTTATAACGCTCATGGTAATGGGAATCAGCTATATGATAATTCCTAGATTTAGAAACATTTCAATACCTTCTGTGAACTTAGCTTATACGTCTTACGCCCTTATCCTCATCTCTATTATTTTATCTATTCTGACGGAAATTTCATTTTGGAAGGACAATACCGGTCCTTTCCTTGCAAATATTTGCAGAATTTTGGGTGTCAGTATTTTCTGCATCTTGATCACAATAACACTAAGGACACGGCCGAAGCTCCTGAAAATGACGGACTTCTTTATCGGATTGTCTATAATACTTTTTGCGTTCTTGACAGTTTTCCACACCTTAAATTATAACGAAATAAAACACAATGTTCTACTATGGTTAATGTTTCCTGTTATGATGATCTTCGGCATAGAATACAAAACATTGCCTTCATTCATAGGCTTCATTTGGCCTAGAAAAACATTATCGATCATTTCTGCGGCATTATTGACTCTGTCTGTTGGTTCCGGTATTGCCAGCTCCTTTTACAATGATGATTTAATAGTTAACGTCTTATTCCGCTCCTCATTTTTAGTAGGAACGGTCGCCTTCATATGTGCCCTCAATATCTTTGCGGGATTTAACACCAATGATATTTTAAAACTCAGTAAAGGGGAGAAACGGGCTAGGTACAAGTACACTCTTGTTGTCTCTAAGTTATCGTTTGCGTTTCTTTTGATAGGAATTACTCTGTCAAACATTTCAGGACTTGTTACAACTTTGTTTGCCTTGTATGACTTGTGGATACATATTATTGCCGTAGGGTTCATTGGCCTCACTGTGGCCTTGTATTTACCGTTAATGCTATCTCCAATTCTAGGGCGCCCAATTCGATTTTCGTATTTTAGTAAACTACCAATATGGCTGATAATCATATCCTTAAATGTCCGAACTTTCGGGATGTGCTCGTTCAAGTGGTTTCCGTATTCCATACTAGCACCACGTTTCAGTACTTGGCCATCCCATTCAGTCTATCTGGCTGGATGATAGTGTCGGCAATTCTATTTTTTATGTTCATGATACATCGGTCAATGAATGTAGCCACACAAATCTTCCGCGAAGACGAACGACATCTCTCTAATATCTGGTGGTTCAACAATCAACTATCTATAGATTGTCCAAAATCCATTTATGATCGCCGTGTAAATATCCTTCAGGAAAAATTTGAGTAGAGGATCCCGTCCAATTGGCGTTACTGTTATATCCATACTGATGATAGCGAATGCGGCGTTACTAGTCGGTGGGGGTATTTTCATAATTCTTGTTATTCCTGGCGTTATAAATGAGCAACTTGCCGGTAACCAGACAAATATAACCATTGGGAGCCAGACAATTGGTAATGTAGGTAAGACAGCAACTAGTCTAATACATGCAATAATTATCGGCGTTTCAACTGTGTCTATTGCATTGGGTGTTGGGGCATTTGTGTTAGCATTGGCGTTATTGAATGGCAAGGGTTGGTCTTGGATGATTTCTGTGATACTCGCAATAATATCTGTGATCTTTAGTATCGTTGCAGTTGCTAGTGGCGGCTTTACAAGCATTATAACCTTGATCATAAATGGGGCGATAGCATACTATTTGTATAAGCCTCCAATCAAGGCGTATTTTGGAAGGGTTAAAATCCCAAGGTAGTCCTGTCGGCTGGTCGGGGGGATATTTTTAGAACTTTTATAACATTCTGTTATGACAAATATGATTTCTGAATTTCATGAGATCGGTTCCAACATAATTTAGTATTGGAGTAAAACACTAGGGGCCTTGGCTTTGTATTACTTTGTTATGAGGGATTAAATTATTTCGGCTATCACAGAAGTAAGATATAGGCAATTGTTCCCTAAAGATTAATTGCATGGAAAAGAAAAGCAACTTTATAATGATATCCATCATTATGTTCTTGTTCTGTGCTACTTTTGCGATTTTCATCGTTTTTTCTTTACTGTCACCCTCATTCGGAATGAAGCTAAATGTGAGCGATTATATCGTTACTGGTTTTGGAATTAACAATAGTATTCCCTACTTGACAGTTCAAGGAATTGCTGGTGGCACTTATGATCCATCTTTGGGTGACGAAGGCTATTATGCATATGTGTTCAATACGGACAAGGGAATTTTCCAGATAACAGTTTCTGAAGGTAGTTCGAATAAGCCCTACTATGGAGCAGAACGTATAGTAAACAAGGAAATAAAGTTGCATGGGTGTTTAATAACAGAAAGTGCCACAGGTAAGCCCTCATTTGAAAACAATATTGTGAAATATTTGGACCACAGTATGAAGTTTACTAAAGTTAATACTGCATTAACGATTCTAGTGACTTCCGACGACCCAGACGAACGATGCAGGACTGGCCAGCATATACAGCAAATAATTCCAGTTAAAAATCAAACAAGTACAAATGCAAGTCTCATTCAGACTGACAAAAAGAGCAATCAAGTGGCTGGCAATAACACCTTGGTCGCTGGATCTCCGGGTTTTGTAGACATCGAAACATCTAGTGGAGAGTATCACTGTAATGGTTCTCCTAGGATGGGCAAAGTAGATGGACTCTTTGTTGACGCATATATTAGGCACGGAATGGAAAGCGGACAATGGACATTAGTTAACATCAAGAACGACGGGGAGGATACTAATGGAAACATCGTTAATGGAAGTGTGTCAGAATCGACATACACCATATTTGGTAAAACAAATAGAGATATGATCTGCCCTACAATTTACGACCGGGTTATCATAACTGGGGAATGTGGAGAAGGAAAGACCGTGGAAATGAGGACTCCTAATGGTAAACAGATAGCCGCTCTTAAAGGAAATGCAAGATGTTTGCCAGGATAATATTCATTCAATCGCAGGTTTTCTTTGACTTTATTAGTTAGGTTACCAATCAGATAGAAATAAGTTCCTGCAAACTGAACCACTTTAAAAATAATTAGATCTTTCACCCATAGAGTTACAATTACAAAAAGGCAGTTCGATGCTCTATTTTATCTATTCCGTCCTAGCACTTTAAATCCTCTGTTAAGGTATGACCGGCTCCGATGATCGTCTTGTAAATGTTTTCCTTATACGTTGTTGAATATGACCAGAGAATACTTGTTCAGAATAGAAAACAAAAATAGCAGAAGCAGCATATAATGTATTATCATTGATAAAACAAGAAGTCGAATATTTAACTCGTAGATTCGAAACTGAATTGCATGAATTGATAGAGGTCAGGTCTAAAATTATGGAATTTCTTAAAGATGAGAAGATCGATAATGAATATACAAACAAAATAAGTACGAGGATACATAATGCAATTGAATCTTTTAAGAATGAAATTGACTTTATAGAATAGACCTAATCTATCTATGCTACCCAGGCATGTTCTTAATGGCCCACCTCCGAAAAATAAGTTGCCACCTAAAGCATTCAATATCAAGTGTGTACCGTGGCCCATTGGGTTATCTATATGCAATTACAGAGTATTTACTCTATTTTTAGCAGTGGCTTTGTACTTTATAAATAGCGAAAACCTATTCTAGTCCGCTTAAATCTCATGTCAAGCGACAGTATTTCACCCAAGGGGCTTATCATAATGTTTGGAGGTGCCGCAATTGGCGTTTTTCTATTCTTTGCAATACTAGTTTTTCCAATACAAAACCTTTTTCGAGAATCAATAAGCGAGGAAGTGAAAGTAATCAGTAAAAGCGCAGGTGAATGTGTAGTCGACAGCCAAGATCACCCAAGGAGTATTTCAGACTGTAATTACAATGTGGGAGACAAACTTGTGGTTACCTACAAACCGGGAACTATCCCCATCGAAACGCACAAAAAGATAACTAGCTCTTAAACCTTCTCGGCCCTGGGATAATAGTGAAGACGTTAAATGTTAATGAGTTATAATTGGGTTACGTAAAAGATGCGTTTAGGAAGCCGGTTGGAAGATAGTAAGCCTTGTGAGTTGAATTTCAAAATCACTACCCTAGTTAAATTCAAAGAATTGTATGTTGATGGACAAGTTGTATAACGACGAGATCTTTCGGAATTGTAAAAATAGTCTTTAATTGGGGAAGGATAATTTGGAGCGAGCCCGTCCAAATTGTTCGGGTGCATTTCCTGTAGTGTGAGTTCAAATTAAGTGGCCCTAAATGGGTCGCTGTTATCCCATTCGGGAACCGGAGTATCCCTTTTATGAAGTTTCTTTGGCTTTATGTTTTTTGTGGCTTTATCTTTACTATCGATCTGCTTGGACCCTGTGTCCTTATTACTTTTGTCATCATGAGAATCATTAATGTTAATTATTTTGGTATCTGACATCGGTTCAGTCTTATTTACAATGTTACCAGAGTTACTCGATTTCGATTCACCGCTTGGTCCCACTATTCCGACTCCTGCAATATGTACTTCGTCCATATTAATTGGTGAATTTAAGGAATCACCTAGATTAATTGTATCATTACTGTTGGTATTGATTTTCTCAATCTTGTCATTGGTTGTGGGAATCTCGATTTTTGTAGAATTCATATCGATATTTTGAGGTGGCTTTTCCACTCCTCCATTAGTATCATTTAGGTCGGCTTCATTATCTCTTATTTTAGTTAAATCAGTGAGCATGGTATTCGGGTTGATATGGTCAGTTGAAGCCTCTTCCATTGGACTTGTAACCTGCATTTGGGCAGGATGGTTTTTCTCCTTTTTCGAATTGTCATTAGAGTTGCCTGATCCTCCATTATATTGAGGTAAGACGCCATTAAGGTTTACCGATTTATAATTACTTGATTCGCTTATGTTTGCTTCATTAGAATATCCATGCATTTTGGATGGTACCGTGGAAACATTGGTCTTAATGCCAGTAACGTTTATACTATTAAATTTTGTTGTGGTATTACCTGTATTTCCGTTGAGACAAACTATTTTAGATGTTAGTTCGTTAGGTCCTTCGGTGATGAGGTGATAGGCTTGGGTGTATTTAAAACTCCATTCCGAGTAGTCATTACCGCTATTAGGTCCTGTGGGAGTTACGTTTTGCATGGGTTTGAGATCGTTCCAATCGATATATACCTTGCAATCTGTCATAGAGGTGTCTGTAGAAGTACCATTAACCACAAGAGTACCTACGGGCACAGCGCTGTTGGCTTGGGGATAAGTCACTCTAACTCCAATTTTGTCTGCGAGGCTGGTCATATTGCCAGTTTGTGCTAATAATGGAGTATTAGCAAACAAAAAACTATACGCCAAAAGTAAAAGGAAAAAAAGTGATATTCCTAGTATTGAAAGAAATGTTACTTCCATAGGTAGAGGTGAGTATTTATCGCTTATAATGAGTCCCGAGTGAGAATATATTGAATAAATTAGTGAGAAGATCCAGTCCCGTTTCCTCCTGAATTGTTCTCATTGTTTGTAACTTAAGAGTCTTATTATAAAATTCAGACCAGGCGTGGAAATATTTTACTTCTTATCATTTTTATCTGATCAATCTAGTATCTGGCATCATTAGTAATTTTTTAATTCGGGAATTAGTGCTAGAATGGTTCAAGAACGAATCTGGTCCTTCTGATTTTTGGGTTATAGTTAAGTAACCAGCAATTTCTCAAACGGTTGAATAAGATTAATCATGGAGAAGAACCATTTATTCTTATGAAAAAAAGGGTATAGAAAAATTCTCCTCAGAATGTCTGGTCCTTACCTTCCGCAATATTAGATACATAATTCAAGGTCTTGACATATTACCTCAGCAATGATATTGAAGAAAAGAGAGATTCAAGATAATCAATTTACGGGCTCAATTGTTGATCTAATTTAATAACATCATATACGACCTTAGTTAGAACTAGGAAAAAATTATTCTTTTCCATTTATTAATCATCCCCTCTAATATATAGAACGCACTAATAGGGCGTTATATACTGTCTAGGGAAGACAATGACCGCATCACCGAATACACGAAAGTGAATTTATAGATTTCTTTCATCCGCGGTGATAAGACTGCCCGTGAATCCAAAGGCAAAATGAATTGTTATTTTTCTATAGTCCTAAAACTCGTTCACATAGTCAGGTACTTCATTAAGTCTTATAACCTATGTGGACATATACGGGAGTGATATGATGAGTACACAAAAGTTCTTGCCTGTAATTATTGTCTTGGCAGCTACGATGTCCCTATTTGCTGCTGGAGCAATAGTCAGTTCGGTGAGCGCACAAAATATGACGGGAGGAAACATGACGGGAGGAAACATGACGGGAGGAAACATGACGGGAGGAAACATGACGGGAGGAAACATGACGGGAGGAAACATGACGGGAGGAAACATGACGGGAGGAAACATGACAGG
>Ga0114129_10009445_pt1 | contig 13901 bp, 13 predicted proteins | sample RhiMetdeltSRZDD1_FD_80071 | JGI IMG/M metagenome (GOLD analysis project Ga0114129, IMG submission 80071) | Populus rhizosphere microbial communities from Tennessee, USA - Rhizosphere MetaG P. deltoides SRZDD1 (version 2) (version 2) | ecosystem: Host-associated > Plants > Roots > Rhizosphere >...
CCCAAAAGAAAGGCGCGCCTAACGTAACTCTTTCGCCTGACGAAATAGTGGGGTTCGACAAATATCCCGCGAGAGTGCAGCAAATCCTCGATTCCGGGCTTGCGCTAACAAAAGAAAATCTGGGTTACACATACGGCTCAGCCGATCCCGCGAACGGCGGAATGGATTGCTCCGGGTTCATTTATTATCTTTTGACGGAAAACGGATTCAAAGACGTCCCGCGCGATTCCAGTCAGCAATATGTCTGGGTGCGCAAGGCCGGGAATTTCAATGCAGTCTTGAGCCGCCATGAGGACACATTCGAGCTCGACGCTCTTAGGCCGGGTGATCTGCTCTTTTGGAGCGGCACCTACAACATCGATCGCGACCCGCCGATCACACACACCATGATTTATTTGGGTCGCGAAAAACGAACCAATAAACACGTGATGATCGGATCGAGCGACGGCCGCACCTACGACGGCAAACAGCGCTTTGGTGTCAGCGTTTTCGATTTCAAAATGCCTCCGCCACCGCAAAGCGGAGACGCCAAAATCAGTCCGGTTTTCGTCGGCTATGGCCGGATTCCCGGTTTAGACGAAGATCACTGAGGGCGACACGGTGTACTCGCGGCATGGATATATCTCTATTACCGCTCGTTGGCCTTAACGAAACGCCGCTGGTTCCTCAGCGAACCGCAAAACTCGATAACAGCGGGCAAGGATGCAGAAGCGAAGACCAGACAATGGCTGGTTCGGCACGGATTCGCAGGAGAATTGTGCCAAGCGTTCGAGGGCTAGTGGAGTTTCGCGCGATTCGTTTCTTGGCTTGATCGAAAATTCAACTCATTGCCCGTTCTCGATTGCCGGACTCGGAGACGTCTTCATCTCTGGCGCGGTTGGAGGAGGAACGTGCACGCGATGAACGCGGCGCTCATATCCGACGAATGCGATCGCAATCAGAACAAGCGTCACGATGAGAACGACGCGCTGTTCGTTTTTCGAGAGCTCGAAAATCCGGAACAACCGCTTCATTTTTTCGCGTAACGGATCGGGTCATCCATTGCAGCCTCGCGAAACCCCTTAAGCCGCAGAAGACACGAGTCGCATTTGCCGCAGGCGCGACCATCCGGAGTTGGATCGTAACAACTGTGAGTCAGCGAAAGATTGACACCGAGTTCGACAGCTTTCCGGATGATTTCGGCCTTCGAAAGTTTGATGAGCGGCGTGTGAATTTCAAAGCGCCGGCCTTCGACGCCCGCTTTTGTCCCGAGATTAGCAAGTTTTTCAAATGCTTCGATGAACTCCGGCCGGCAATCCGGATAGCCACTGTAATCAATGGCGTTCACACCGAGAAAAATGTCGCTAGCCAGAATTACTTCTGCCCAGGCGAGAGCGTAGGCGAGAAAGATGGTGTTGCGTGCGGGAACGTACGTGACCGGAATCCCATGCGCGATTTCTTTTTCCGGTCGCTGCTTTGGTACATCGACGTCGTCTGTTAACGCGGACCCGCCAAAGACCCGCAGGTCGATCGTTGCGACGCGATGTTCTTTTGCGCCTAACGAGTCAGCAACGCGCCGAGCGGCTTGCATTTCGATCGCATGGCGTTGGCCGTAATCGAACGAGAGTGCGTATGCCTCGTAACCGTCGGCGATTGCAACGGCCAGTGTTGTTGTCGAATCAATTCCGCCGCTTAACAGAACGACTGCGCGTTTCATGTTCTACGAGGGCACCTTTGCTTGCTAATCGTGGCTTGGCGATTCGCCTCTCCCTTCGCAAGGGAGAGGGTAGGGTGAGGGTTCTTCTTCGTAATCACGGTGGACCGAATGAAACCCCTCACCTCAATCCTCTCCCCTTCTACGAAAGGGAGAGGCGGAAAAACAAAGCGAAACACATCTTGGCGTCCGACACATCATCGGCCGTCGCGAGTGATTTTACCTTTGTCTGGATACTCCGCACGAACGGTGAGAGCGATTCCGCCGCGTGCCGAGAATTGCGCGGTCACGATTGCCTCCCTTGGCGCGCATGCTTTCACGAAATCGTCCAGGATGCGGTTGGTTACCGCTTCATTGAAGGCGCGCTCATTCCGATACGAAGCGAGATAGAACTTAAGCGACTTGCTTTCAACACAGAGACGATCGGGGACATAATCGATATCGATCCTGGCAAAGTCAGGTTGTCCCGTGATTGGGCAAACCGAAGTAAAATCGTCCGTTTCGAAATGAATGTGGTAATTCCGCCGGGGCGCAGGATTTGGAAACGTCTCGAGCCGCGCCTCGGCAGGCGAGGCGGGCAACCTCACTTCGCTCCGTCCGAGGAGCGTCAATTGACCTCGACGTTTTACTTTTGCCACAGCAATACAAACGTTGGTCCGAAGGCGATTGAGGTCAATCGCCCCTACCTTGGAAAGCCCGCAGATCGTTCGCCACGTCTGGATATTTTGCTGCGAGCGCTTCGACGTCACCGATCTCTACGTCAACTCGTTCTACCCCGGGCCATTCGGTGCTCGCGCCGAGGAACCAGCGGCGATCTCCAATGACGCGCGCAGTGTGGAAGGTGTTGCCGGGGATCAAAAGTTGTACGCAGTGACCAGCGCGCAAATCCGGACCAACTATTGCCCGTTCGGTTGTTCCATTTTCATGCAGCATTAGAACTTCGATCGGATCACCTAAATAACGGTGATAAAGCTGATCATTGCGGATCCGGTGCAGGCGTACAGGCGCGTCCGGTGTGACCATGAAATAGAGTGCTGAGCCGGCTGGCCGACCATCAACGAACGGCGGCGGAAGACCACCGGGCGCAATTCGTTGTTTACTAATAAACGTCACGCGCACGAACCCACACGTCGCGTGCGGCTCCAATTTTAGGAGCTGTTGAACCTCCTGGGCTGTCAAATCGTTGTTCATTTGTTTTCTTACGCCTTGAACATCGATTGGCGACCACCGAACGTCCAACGTCAGAACGGACACCAAAGCTAAATTCCAAAATGAACGATCGCACAGGCGTAATCGATGTCATCGCGGAGGACCCGAAGACCTGCGAAGCGGTGCTGGTGATGAATGAGCCTAACGAGTGGAACGGGTCCGACGAACAATTGCTTGCGTTACAGGAGCGACTCAACGCTTATGTCTCGTTTCTGCTTGATGGCGAAATGGCGGAAACACATCCCGAGCTTGCCGGCAAACGCGCACGAATCGAGCTGCGTTGCGCGCACATGCCGGATGCGAACGCACTTGAGTTACTCGGCCTCATCCACGATCAACTCGCGTTCCAGGAAGTGAGGCTGGAAGTGGTGATCACGAATGATCCGCCTTCGCCGAAGGTGGCAGGGTGAAACCGGAGCGCTACAGCTCGATCGCGTAGCGCTTCATCTTGTTGTAGAGCGTGGGGCGCTGGATGCCGAGTAGTTCCGCTGCTTTTTTCTTGTTCCCATGGCATTCCGCGAGCGCCTGAATAATCGCCGTTCGCTCCATATCGTCGAGGCTCTGAACGCCGGAACGCGGCAACCCGGCAAGCTCGGTTTGTTGCAGCGCGGTTGGCAACTGTATTTCCGCGGGCAGCTCTTTCACATCGATCATTCCCTTTCGTGCCAGCACCACGGCGTATTCGATCGCGTTTTGAAGTTCACGAACGTTTCCCGGCCACGAGTAATCGAGCAATTTTTGAAATGCTTCCGGCGAAATGTCCGGCTCTGGTTTGCCGAGCTGCTGAGCAAACTGTTTTACGAACGCGGCGATCAGCGGAGGAATATCCTGTTTCCGTTTTCGAAGAGACGGCACCTCAATTTGAAACGTGTTTAGCCGGTAATACAAATCGGAGCGCAACCGATTTTCCGCGAGCGCCTGGGGAATTGGCCGATTGGTCGAAGCGATCGCCCGGAAATCAGCTTTCATGGTTTGCGTGCTTCCAAGAGGCCGATACTCGCGTTCCTGCAGCACGCGCAAAAAGCGCGTCTGCAATTCCGCAGGCATATCGGATATTTCGTCCAGAAAAAGCGTGCCGCTGTCGGCCGCCGCGATCATTCCAGGAAAATCATGCATCGCACCGGTGAACGCACCCTTCACATAGCCGAAAAGCTCTCCTTCGATCATCGTTTGCGGAAACGCTGCGCAATTCAGTTTTACCATTGGCTTTCCCGCGCGCCGGCTCCGCGCGTGGATGGCATTAGCGATTACTTCCTTGCCCACGCCGCTCTCACCCACGATGAGTGCGTTCGCGTCCGATGGCGCCATCGCGTTGATCAACTCCTCGATTTCGTGCATCAGCTTGCTCTTGAAAATGAGCGTTGGCCGCGCCTCCGCCATTTCCAGGCGGCGCTCAAGTTGCTCTGTCTTCTCGCGCAGTTCTTCGGTTTCCTGCAAGAGTAGCTTTTTTTCCAAAGCTTTCTCCATCAGGCTAAGCAGCTCCTCAGGCGCGTACGGCTTGCTGATGAAATGATAAGCGCCGCGTTTAATTGACTCGATAGCGTTGTGCAACGAGTCGTGCGCCGTCAAAATAATGACCTGTGTCTCAGGGGCCTCGGCCTTGATCTGATCGAGCGTTTCCAATCCGTCGGCGTCGGGCAATTGAAGATCGAGCAAGACGAGTGTCGAAGGTTTGGAGCGTAATGACTTGAGCCCCTGCGAGGCCGTAGACGCCGTATCGACGTGATAACCATGCCGTTTTAGCAGTGCCTCCAGCGTCAGCAACACAGGACGCTCGTCGTCGATGATCAGGACGCGATGGTTCCCGGTCTTCATATTATCGATTCACACTGTCGTAATACGCACCCCGAACGCGCTTCAGTTTCTTCAAAGCCAGTAAGTTACGCGTTGCATCAAGCATTCTGATTGCCTGAAGCGGGAAGTACGAGCGTCGTGCTAAGCGCCGAGACATCCGGATCATATTGAGCATACATTTCGCCACCGTGGGCCTGTACGATAGCGCGAACGCGATTCAGACCAAGGCCGTAATGGCCGTGGCTGACTCTCCGAAGCGGCTCACGGGCCCAGTTCTCGGTGGGCAGGTCAAATCCACTTTTGGGCTCCCGAAGGGTAAACAGGAGCCGGTTCTTTTCGAGCCTGGCAATCGCGACCAATGCGCACTTGTCGCAGTTGTGGCGGAAAGCATTGGCAAAAAGCTCGCCAAGCGCTTCCTGCAAAAGCTGTGGATCAACATTTAACATCGCGTTGCCAACGTGAATATCCCAGATGATCGCCGTGTTCCCTCCGGAGAAATCACGATCGATTTTCTTGCGCAAATCTTCCACCAGATCCGCGGCCCGGTACGCGATTGAATTGGGTTTGATCTCACTGACCGCTTTGGAAAGCGATTGTAAAGCCGACGTCAGCCCGGCAACCATTCCATGTAACCGTTTTATTTCGCTCTTAATTTCATCTTCCCGCTCCAGCTCGCCGATGTAAGCGGACTGCAGCTCGATCGCATTCAGGTGATTGCGAAGGTCGTGACTGAGTTGCCGAATAAAACGAACGACGTCGCTCCAGGCGACGTTCAGGTTGTCAGTTCGATCCTCAGAAGGTGGCTTCGCCATATTCTGGCTTAGTCTGCACCATTCTACCCGGTGTAGGAAAATCGATCGTCCGCTGGTTCGTCGCCGCGCGAAACCCGGATATGTGGATCGTTGTTTGCTAAGTGACGCAGGACGTGAAACACATCTTCCGGGTCTGCGTCAATGGAACGCGCGAGTTCTTCGGCGGTTTTCCCGGTCCCATCGGTTAGATTGACGCGCACTTGTTTTTGAAGTTCCAGCAATCTTGTGGCCGCCTTTTTTCCGGCTTCGACGCCCGGTTGATCATAAGCATTAATGTTAACCAGCGACCCGTAAAAACCTACTGCGCGCTCATAGAGTGCAATTAATGCACCGATATTAAATGCGTTCGCTTCGGGAATGCTCATGGTGATCGATTCGCGGCCGCTCTCGTAAAGCGCGCTTCGTGTACCGCGCAGAAACCCGTGAAGGTAGTCACCACTTGTTACGCCATCTTCGATTTCGATCGCCGCGTTGCGTCGGTCCTTGTCCACTTCAATGAAAGTCACAAAGAAATTCAAAACCCCGTCGCGCAGTTGTTGCACATAAGCGTGCTGGTCGGTCGATCCCTTGTTGCCATAAACCGCAATGCCTTGGTGAACGACTTTGCCGTCGAGATCCTTTTCTTTTCCGAGCGATTCCATCACCAGCTGTTGCAGATATTTCGCGAACAATGCCAGCCGGTCTTTGTAGGGAAGGATCACCATATCCTTGTCGCCTTTGCCGTTGCCGGCGTAATACCACATGAGCGCCAAAAGCATCGCGGCATTTTGCATTACGTCTTGGGTGCGAGTCAGCTGATCCATAGCGGACGCGCCGGCGAGAAAATCATCGATGTCAAAACCTTGCAGCGCCATGGGCAGGAGCCCGACTGCGCTCATCACCGAAGTTCGGCCACCGATCCAATCGTGCATTGGGAATCGCGCGAGCCAACCGTTCTTTTCGGCGTATTTGTCCAGATCGCTAGCAACACCGGTTACAGCGACGGCATGCTTGCTAAATTGCAGCCCTTTTTCTTTGAATTTTGCTTCCGCCTCGAGCATGCCGTTTCGTGTCTCCTTCGTTCCGCCAGATTTTGAAACCACTACGACAAGCGTCTGCGCGAGTTCATCGCCCATTTTCTCGAAGACTCGGTCAAAACCGTCCGGATCGCTGTTGTCGAAAAAGAATATGTCCATCGGATCATGCCGTGATCCGAGCGCCTGTGAGACGAATTGCGGTCCGAGCGCCGAGCCGCCGATGCCGATGAGCAATACGTGCTTAAAGGGTTTTCCGCTTTCAGCGGTGATTTTTCCGGTGCGAATATCCTCTGTGAATGTCTTGATCCGCTTGATCGTCTGTTCGATCTCGGTACGAATTTCTGGAGTGGGCGCCAGAGTGGGATTCCGAAGCCAATAATGTCCAACCATTCGTTTTTCGGTGGGATTAGCGATTGCCCCTGCCTCTAACGCCCGCATTGCTGCAAGCGCTTTATCAACCTTCGGCTGCATCTTTTCGAAGAAATCGTCCGGGAACTTCATCCGGCTGATGTCGAGAGAGAAACCGAGGTGGGGGTAAGACAAGTAGTACTGCTGAAAACGCTGCCAGAGAGAAGAGGACGACATTGTGTTAAGGATTCAAAGACACTTGAGTATCGATCCTCGAGTCTGTAAATCCAAATAAAACGACACGGGGCAACGCGGCCGCCGTGGTCAGCGTCAATAGTTGCCCTCGAACCGTTCTCGCGATTGCGAAGTTCGTCCCGGCATGAAATTCAATTGCAGCCCCCGATCGCGAGAATAGCTTCGCGGTATCATGGCAAGTCCCGACACCAGGCAAGGCATGCCACATTTGTTTGCAGGATTGATCTCTTTCGGGTTGGTAGCAGCTGCTTTGTTTTGCGCAGAAATGGCAGCGGTTCGTCTTGAGCACGCTACCATTCGCGCGAGCGCTCCGGAATTATTCCCGCTTAAGAATCAGGGGCTCGCGTTTCAACGCGCGGCCGCGCGTGCTCCCTACGTATTGCCGCTTTACGGCAGCTCGGAATTGACAGCCGTTCCGGTGCCCGAGCGGGCGCATATTTTCTTTCGCACTGCGCCGACAGGTTTCCAAGTTTCGCCCGTCGGCGCTGGAGGCGCGAACTCACTGATCATGTTGCAGAAGATTGGCGCGCTTGGTTCGGCCCTGCGCGGCAAGAAGGTTGCTATCTCGCTCTCGCCCGGCTGGTTTTTAAAGCCCGGCCCCGGATGGATGGAAGGCTACAAGGGGAATCTTTCCCTGATGGCGGCGAGCGAAATGGTATTCGGGACTGCACTCAATTTCAGTCTGAAGCGTGACATCGCCTCACGCATGCTGAGTTGTCCAAGCACGCTAAAAAACAGTCCGCTCCTTGAATTCGCGGTAGAGCGGCTGGCTTCTGGCCGTTGGTTCGATCGTATTGCTTTCTGCCTGCTCTGGCCAGTTGGAAAGGCACAGACTACCATACTGGAGTTGCAGGATCATTTTGCGGCATTCCATTACATCCGGCATAAGATCACGCCCGCGGCCCCGTTTCATCCGAAACCACCCGATTGGTCGAAACTTATCGCAAGGGTTGACGACACCAATATCACTGATGTGGACAAGATCAGAAGGGCTTCGAGCCCAGGCGAAGCAAAAGCGCCTGATCGCCGTGATGCGGTGTTTCTAGAACGCATGAATGCATCCACAGCCTGGATCGATTTGGAATTGCTCTTGCGCACCCTCGCAAGCGTTCATGCTTCGCCGCTACTGCTCAGTATGCCAATCCCCGGCGATCTTTACGACCGAAACGGAGTGTCGCGTTCGGCTCGCGAAGATTATTACGTAAAACTCCGCGCCCTCGTACAGCAATACCATTTTCGGTTGGTTGAATTTGAGGGGCATGATGAAGACCCGGCTTTTCTTTACCGTCACCAAAGTCACCTGACCGCGAGAGGCTGGATCTATTACGACCGCGCCCTTAACGATTTCTTTCATGGGCGTGCCCCCCGGAGCTGATTAGAGCGACACCCGCATGCGCGGTTATTAGACAATCCGGCCTGTTCTGAATGTAGGGTATTGTCCTACGTGATCTCCCAATTCGACCTCACATGCGGGACCTTACCCGCGGGCATAATCTGTAGCCATCATGGGCTCCGCCCGAACTGGCACACCGCATTTGTTTTCAGGCGCCATCGCCGTTGCTGTCGTCGCGACGACTCTGCTGGCTGGCCGAATGGTTGCCATTCATCTTGAACGCATCACTATTCCGTCGACCGCTCCGGAGCTTTTTCCGCTTAAGAACCAAGGAGTGGCTTTTCAACGTGCCGCAGCTCGGGCAAAGAACGTTTTGCCGATTTACGGCAGCTCCGAACTAGTCCTTCCGTTCCCGCAAAGGGCGAGCAAGTTTTTTTGTACCGCGCCAACAGGGTTCCAAGTTTCACCGGTGGGCAATCCAGGGATCGCTGCGTTAATCATCATGCAAAAAGTGGCGGCTCTCGGTCCGGATTTGCACGGTAAAAAGCTTGCTATCTCGCTTTCACCCATCTGGTTTTTGACGCCCAACCCAAGCCCGCGCGCGTACGAAGGGAATTTTTCGCTGATGCTGGCAAGTGAAATAGTGTTCGACACGCCGCTGAAATTCAGGTTGAAGCAGAAGATTGCCTCACGCATGCTGGAATACCCCAGTACGCTCGAACAAAGTCCGCTGCTCGATTTCGCGTTGAAGCGACTAGCCTCCGGCCAGTGGTTTGATCGGGTCGCTCTTTGCGCGCTCTGGCCAATTGGGAAAGTGCAGACTGCGGTAATGGAGTTGCAGGACCATTACGCAGCCTTCGATCATATTCGGCGTGAGATCGAGCCTGCCAGGCGCCATCCAGGAAACCCCGGTTGGCCAAAGCTGATTGCAAAAGTAAGCGCACCCAGGGCCACGGATAGAGACAAGATTGAGAAAGCCTCGAACTCTGGTGAGCAAATAAACCCCGGTTCACGGGATGCGGCGTTTCGGAGCCGGATGAATAAAGCTCCTGGATGGGCGGATTTGGAATTGCTGTTGTGCACACTTGCCAGCGTTCACGCTCAGCCGCTGCTGCTCAGTATGCCGATAGACGGGCAGTTCTATGATCACACTGGCGTGTCGCGGTCGGCCCGCGAAGGCTATTACGACAAGCTTCGCGTCCTGGCACAACGATACAATGTTCCGCTGATTGAATTTAAGGACCACGATTACGATCCAGCTTTTCTTTTACGCCATACCGATCACCTCACCGCGAAAGGCTGGATTTTCTACAATCGCGCGCTCGATGATTTTTTTCACGGCCGGCTCCCAGGAAGTTAATGAGTCTCGACGTTCCGGCGCCTGGGCTGGAGGCCCCGGAATAGTGCGCACACGACTGCATGGATACAGGTTTTCGTGAAAAAGTTTTACAAGTGCTGAGCTCGGTGACCGAGACCGATGAGGTCCGCGCTAACCTCGAGCTACCTCTTTATGAATGCCAGGTATTGGACTCTATCAAGACGGTGGAGTTGATGATACGAGTCGAGGAAGAATTCGGTCTCAGGATTTCCCCGGCGGAATTCGAGCGCGAAACCTGGGGGACACCGCGCAGGATTATCACCGACCTTGAGAACCGTATGCGGGTGCATCTGTGAGCTGGATCAGGGCACATCCAGCGCTTTGGCGAGCGCTGCTGATTTTGTATTACCTCGCGGTGATTGCGGGTCTAATCGCGATCTACGGCCGAGGCGACTTTTCCACGCCGCCGTTTGTTTATCAGGGCTTTTGAGTGAATCTCATCGAGCAAATCGACCACTGGGCCCTGGCTGCTCCAAACGCAATCGCACACATCAGCGGCGATAGGAGGCTCACTTATGGCGAGCTCCGCCGGCGTTCAGATGCGCTCGCTGCGTACCTGGCAAACCGCTTCGGCGAAGATCGCGCTCCCATCGCAGTGCTTGGACATCGAGAGCCTGAGATGCTCATCGCGTTTCTGGGAGCCGTAAAGTCCCGCAGGCCGTATGTTCCGCTGGACACTGTATTGCCTCAACAACGCATCGACAAGATTCTGGCAATCTCGCGCCCCGCGTTGCTCCTCACGCCGGAAGAGGTCACAAAAATTTCCGGCTCTGCTGCGGCTGCGCCTGCTACTCGCATCCAACGCGACGACCCATTTTACATTTTGTTCACCAGCGGCAGCACTGGTGAACCGAAAGGCGTTATCATTACGCTCGGTTGCCTGGAGCATTTCGTTGGATGGATGCTTGAGGAACAGAAGGTGATCCCCTTCGCTGAGACCTTCCTGAATACCGCGCCATTCTCATTCGATCTGTCGGTAATGGACCTGTATTGCAGTCTCGCCAGAGGAGGCACCCTGTTCAGCATAAACCGCGATCTGGTTGAGAATCCGAAAATGCTTTATCGCGTGCTCGCCGGTTCCGGCGCTACGAGCTGGGTCTCTACGCCGTCGTTTGTGCAAATGTGCCTGGTCGAACAGAAATTTGCAGAAGGAATGCTTCCACGCATTCGGCGTTTTCTTTTCTGCGGTGAAACACTCGCTGCGCAAACTGCGGCTCGTCTGCTCGAGCGGTTTCCGCGCGCCCAAGTGTGGAACATGTATGGCCCGACTGAGGCGACCGTGGCCACCGCTTCCGTTCCGATAGACCAATCAATTTTGGAAACGTATCCGGCGTTACCAGTCGGACGCGTGATGCCTGGAACCGATGTCTTTGTCGTGAACGAGGCTGGCGTGACCGTGCCGGCAAACGAGCGAGGCGAAATTGTGATCGCGGGACCAAACGTTAGCCCTGGATATCTTGGGCGTCCCGATCTTACGGCGGCCGTCTTTTTTGAGCATTGCGGTCGGCGCGCTTATCGAACCGGTGACCAGGGCCGCTTTCGCGATGACTTACTTTTCTTTGAGGGCCGCGTGGATTCCCAGCTCAAGCTCAGCGGTTACCGCATCGAACTTGGCGATGTCGAAGCAAACCTTCTCGCCTTACCTTCTGTACGGGACGCGGTCGTTACACCGGTGATTAAGAACGGCGTCGCCCAGTCGCTCGCCGCTTTTGTGGTGCTCCGCAGCCAGATTGAGGAATCGCATTTCGAACTGACCCAGTCGCTGCGACGGCAACTGGCCGAGCGGCTGCCCGTGTACATGTTGCCGCGCAAATTCGTTTTTAGCGACGCCCTTCCGCTGACGGCGAACGGCAAAGTCGACCGAGCCCGGCTGGCCCAGTCGCTGTGATTCCCTACGCTGATTTCACGTATTTTGGACTGCTGCTTTACGCGGTAGTTCCAACGCTCATTCTGGGTTTGTTTGGCAAAGCAGGCTGGCGCTGGGCGACCGTTATCACTGCCGGGATGCTTCTCGTGCAGTATCACGGGTTCTTAAACATTCGACCGCATTTTTCAGTGCGTGAAATCTGGATCCTGATCGGTTTTGCCGCCTGGCAGTGCGCGATGGTGTACTTATTTGCAAAAAGCGGCGCACGAGCCGGCTGGCCCTTCTATGTTGCCGTCACGGCAAGCTTGCTTCCGCTTGCGGTTTCCAAATTTTTTCCAGTCGTCTCGCCGAGAAGCGAGTTGGGTTTTCTGGGAATTTCCTACGTCACGTTTCGGGCATTGGATGTCGTATTTTGCTTGCGCGACAAAGTCATGGCCCTGCCTGGAACGCTCGATTTTTTGATGTTTCTTTTTTTCTTTCCAACCATTTCAGCCGGGCCAATCGACCGCTTCCAACGTTTTGCAGGCGAGTGGAGAAAGAAGCGAACACGCCCTGAATTTCTCGTCGATCTCGACGGCGCCGTGCACCGCATTTTCCGGGGGTTCTTTTACAAATTCATCGTCGCTGCGCTGATTAAACAGTACTGGATGGAGCGGGCTGCCAGTAGTGGGAGCTTCACAGCCCTGGTCAGCTACATGTATGCGTACAGCTTCTATTTATTTTTTGATTTTGCCGGCTACAGCGCTTTTGCGATTGCTCTGAGTTATCTTTTTGGTGTCCACACTCCGGAAAATTTCGATCGACCGTTTCTCGCCCGGAATATCCGCGATTTCTGGAATCGGTGGCACATCACTCTTTCATTTTGGTTTCGCGACCATGTTTACATGCGTTTTCTCTATGCGGCGATGCGCGGCAAATGGTTTGCGCACAAGGAAGTTGCCCCAATCGCAGGTTATTTTCTAGCCTTTGGACTCATGGGCCTGTGGCACGGGCCTGAGCTTCACTACATCGCCTACGGATTTTATCAGGCGTTGTTGCTCTCTGCGTTCCACATTTTTTCTCGCTGGGGCAAGAAGCACCGCTATTGGCGTGATGGTTTTGTCGCACGGGCTGCGGCTACCTTCGTCACATTCCAGTTTGTTTGCTTCGGTTTGCTGATTTTTTCAGGACGCATCGGAGCTGCTCCGCTGCCGCATTTTGCCGGCAAAATCGAGCGCGCGGACTGCAAGGCGATTTCCGGCTGGGCTTGGGACAAGAATGCCGTGGACGCTGAGGTTCAGCTTGAACTATGGGACCGTGATGGGTTTGTCCTGGCGATCCCGGCGAATCAGTTTCGCGAGGAGCTCACCGGTTATGGAAACGGCCGGCACGCCTTCAGGGTCCGGACACCCCCGCAACTTGTGGACGGACGCCCGCACGCAATCCATCTTCGGGTTGCTGGGACAAAGCAGGAGCTAACCGATTCGTCCAAAATAATTCAGTGCCAATAACGTCAACGACGAACGACAAAGCGCCGACGTGATGTGTTACGTCGTTCCGCAGTTACATCGGATTTACGATTTCTGATCTAACGATTCAATGTCGCCAAGCCGCTCGTTATTGTTGTCCCTGCGCGACCTCATATTCTGGCTTCGCTGCGCCCATTAACCAGCGATCGAACCAGCCGACAATATGTTGCAGACGCTCGACACGGTGCCACGGCTGGCCGGAACGCGAGAGCTCGTGCGACTCATTGGGGAATCGAACCATCACCGTCGGAATTTTGCGAAATTTGAGCGCCCGAAACATTTGTTCTCCTCCCGAGCCTGGCGGCGTCCGGTAATCCACTTCGCCAAGGATAAACATCATCGGCGTCGTCACGTTCTTGATGTAAGCGATCGGCGAACGAGCTCGATACTCCTGAGGGTCTTCGAACGGCGGCCCTTTGAACCACGTGGGTTGAAAGAGGGTGAAGTCCCCCGTATACCACCAGTTTTCCCAGCTGGCGATGTCGCGTTGCGCTACCGCCGCTGCAAAGCGGTTTGTTTGGCCCACCACCCAGTTGGTGAGCAGCCCGCCGCCACTGCCGCCGGTCACGCCGAGCTTTTTCTCATCGATGTAGCCGCGTTTAATTGCGTCATCCACGCCGGCCATCAGGTCTTTGTAGTCGTCCCCAGGGTAATGATACTGAATGACGTTCCCAAATTCCTGGCCGTA
>Ga0114129_10009446_pt1 | contig 13901 bp, 13 predicted proteins | sample RhiMetdeltSRZDD1_FD_80071 | JGI IMG/M metagenome (GOLD analysis project Ga0114129, IMG submission 80071) | Populus rhizosphere microbial communities from Tennessee, USA - Rhizosphere MetaG P. deltoides SRZDD1 (version 2) (version 2) | ecosystem: Host-associated > Plants > Roots > Rhizosphere >...
AATAGACGACCATTGCCCCAAGCGCGAAGAAGATCGGCGTCGCGATCAGATAGGGCAAGAACGCCTTGCGCTCGTGATGATAGAGCCCCGGCGCGACGAACATATAGATTTGCGCGGCAACGATGGGAAACGAGAGAAACGCCGCGCCGAACATCGCGAGCTTCAGCTGGGTCACGAAGTATTCGAGCAGCGCGGTGTAAATGAATTTCGAGTTTTCCGGGCCTGCTACCCAGACGAATGGCCACACAAGGATATTGTAGATGTTCTTTGCGAAAACGAAGCAGAGGGCGAACATCGCCGCGAACGCGATCAGCGCCTTGATCAGCCGCGAGCGCAACTCGATCAGATGATCCATCAACGGCGCCTTGGTGGCCTCGATATCTTCGTGAGTCATGATTTGCCCCCGGCCTGTTGAGGGGGCGGCGCTTCTACAGAGGCAAAATCTTTTTCACTGACCGGTGGCGGCGGATCGGGCAGCGGCACGCTTACATCGACCTGTTGTTGCGGCTCCGGCAGCGCCGCCGGCGCAGCGGGTGCAGGCTCGCTCGTGGTCTCGACCGGTTTCGGCTCCGGCATCTCGAATGCGCGCTCGATTTCCTTCTGCGTGTCCGCCATCGGATCGAAACGGGTCATATCGCTGACCGAACTCTTGAGGTCCTCGGCCTGCTTTTTCAGCTCGGCCAGCTCGGCTTCGCGCATCGCTTCCTGGAACTGGCTCTGGAACTCGCCGGCCATTCGCCGGATCTTTGCCATGTACTGGCCGAGCGTGCGCAACACAGTGGGCAACTCTTTCGGCCCGATCGCGATCAGCGCGACGATGCCGATGACGACGAGCTCGCCCCAACCAATGTCGAACATGGATTAGTAAACTCCAAGGCGCCGAGGCACCCCCGCCGCCGCGACGATCATATCCGCCGCCACCCCCTACGCGCCGACCGCAGCGATCAGGAGCGTGCGCCTTCCGCGCGGCGTTCGGCTTCCGTCTTGGTGGCGCCGCCGCTCGCTTCGATCGTCTTGACTGGCTCGCTCTTGCCGTCAGCCGACTTGTCGTCTTCCGACATGCCCTTCTTGAAGGCTCTGATGCCGGACGCAAAATCGCCCATCAGGGAAGAAATTTTTCCGCGCCCGCCAAACAGAACCAGCACGACCACCAGCACGATGATCCAGTGCCATATACTCAGGGAACCCATCCTTTATCCTCCGCAGCGACGGCTTTCGGCTCGTCCCGCCATGATTTCGAACCTAGGCTCCGCAGGCGGCAAAAACAAGGACCTCACACCTGGTCAAACGACCGCGTGATGAGAGGTATTTACCTTAATTCCCGGGGCTTATTTCTCTGAACGCGCCGGTGGGGCGAGGCCCAGATCAAGATCGCCGGGTTCGAGAGGGTCCTCGTCGTCGCGCAAAGTTGAATCGTCGGACGGTACGGGTACCGCGAACCCGGCGGGCAGGTTGCCCTCCAGGAGGCCCGCGCCTTTGAGTTCCTCGAGCCCCGGCAGGTCGCCGACCTCTTCCAGGCCGAAATGCGAAAGGAACGCTTCTGTCGTTCCGTAGGTAATCGGGCGGCCTGGCGCCTTGCGGCGGCCGCGCGGCTGGATCCACCCGGTCTTGAGCAAGACGTCGAGCGTGCCAGCCGCAGTGACGACGCCACGGATTTCTTCGATTTCCGCGCGGGTCACGGGCTGATGATAGGCGACGATTGCCAGCGTTTCGGTGGCGGCACGCGAAAGCTTGCGCGTCTCGACGACCTGCTTTGTAAGCAGCCACGACAGGTCGACGGCGGTGCGAAACGCCCATTTCTTGCCGACCTTGACAAGATTGACGCCACGGCTCGCGTATTCATCGCGAAGTTGCGCGAGTGCGCTCTTGATGTCGACTCCGTTAGGGAGCCTTCGCGCCAGCATAGCTTCGTCGAGCGGCTCGCCTGCGGCGAATAGAAGAGCCTCGAGGAGCCGCAGTTCTTCCGGTCGTGACGCCGGAGCTGGCGCGGCCTCGGTGGCCGGCTCATTGTTTTGCACCACCACGAGCTTCTTCTTGGTCGCTCCCGGCATGGACAACTTTCCCTTATGCTTTTTCTTGCGCGTCATGCGTCGTTGCATTTCCAATCGCGCCGACGCGCTTGCGCATGTAGAGCGGCGCGAATGACTCTCTTTGGTGAATTTCAGCAAGCCCCTCGCGCACGAGTTCGAGCGCGGAGGCAAATGAAGAAGCAAACACCGTTGCGGCAAGCGCCGGTTCAACGACATAGTTGATCAGAAATGCATCAATGCGGGACCAGTCCGTCGACTGGCCCATCAATCGCTCTAGCGCGGAGCGCGCTTCGGCCAATGACCATACCGTGCGCTGCTTGAATCGCACACGCGACAGAGCGCTGCGCGACCGTTGCGTGGCATAGGCTGACAGCAAATCGTAAAGCGTCGCCGACCATTCCGGCTGCTTGATCTCGGCAATCGGTTCAGGAAGTCCGCGTGAAAAAATGTCGCGATTGAGTAGAGGGCGCTCCATCATCCGTGATGCAACGTCGCGAATTGCTTCAAGCCGGCGCAGGCGATGAGCCAAGGCCAGCGCCATCTCCTCCGCGCTCGGCCCCTCGCCGGACTCCACTTCGGGCAGCAGCAGGCGCGACTTGAGATAGGCGAGCCAGGCCGCCATCACGAGATAATCGGCGGCGAGTTCGAGGCTTAGCTGCCGCGCCGCCTCGATGAAAGACAAATACTGGTCGGCAAGCGCCAAAATCGAAATCTTGGAGAGATCCACTTTTTGCTGGCGCGCGAGCATCAGCAACAGGTCGAGAGGACCTTCGAAACCCTCGACGTCGACGATCATCGCGGGCTCGGTTGTGCCGCGGTCGGCGCTCAGGGTGGTGTCGAATTCCTCGGTGCTCATAACCGTTGCGACGACGTTCGCCCGTCGCCTGCGATTTGCGCGAATATCCTGCGTGCGGCGTGCGTGTCGAATTCCTCGGGTGCCGAACGGGCGGCAAGCGCGGCATCAGCCCGAACTGCAGATTCGCCAGAAAGTTCCGGTGTTTCCGCCGCAACGGCCTCCATCTCGCGCATGTGGCCGTTGCAATGAAGCACAAGATCGCACCCCGCCGTCAGCGCGGCGCGACTACGTTCGGCGATGGTGCCCGACAGGGCATTCATCGAAATGTCGTCGGTCATCAGCAGGCCTCGAAATCCGATAAAGCCGCGAATCACTTGCCTCACCATTGTGACCGAAGCGGTGGACGGCGCGACCGGGTCGAAGGCGCTAAACACAACATGTGCGGTCATGCCGATCGGCAAGCTTGCGAGCGCGCGGAAGGCTGCAAAATCGGTCTCCTCAAGGGTCCTCCGGTCTGTATCGACTACAGGGAGTTTGTGGTGGCTATCGGCAGTTGCCCGACCATGGCCTGGGAGGTGCTTGAGAACCGGAAGGACACCCCCGGCCTGAAGTCCCTCCGCGATCGCTTTGGCGAGAGCGGCGACCTTGCCGGCTTCGCTGCCATAGGCCCGGTCGCCTATGACCTGATCGCTACCCGGCAACGGCACGTCTCCCAAGGGCAGGCAATCTGCATCGATTCCCACCGGTCTAAGATCGGCCGCCATCAAATGGCCAGCAAGCCGGGCTGCTGCAATGCCGGAGGCCGGATCGCGGTCATAAATCTCCCCATAACGCGCGCCGGGCGGATACACGGGCCAGTGTGGCGGTCCAAGCCGCTGGACGCGCCCACCCTCCTGATCAACGAAAACCGGCGCCTGCCAGCCGACGCAATCTCGAAATGATTGAGTGAGTTCCGATAGTTGATCTGGTGCACTCACGTTTCGCTTGAAGATGATCAGGCCCCAAGGCTGAGTATCGCGGAGAAATGAGCGCTCACTGGCAGTAATGCTCAAACCTGCCAGGCCCGTGATGAACGCGCGCGCCGCCATTCGCGCGGATTAGCCCGCGTCCGACGCCAGGGTCAAGTTTTTGCTCGTTAATTCTTCTGGATCAAACACTGGCCGCCTGCCGCCTTGAGGCTCGAGCACAATTCGCTCGCCTCGTTGGCGTTGGCGAAGGGTCCAACCATGGCGCGGTAGTAAGTTCCCTTTGCCCCCAGATCGACCTTTTGGATCGACAATTCACGCCCGCCTAGTTGGCTCGGATACTTGGCTTGGAGACTGCGATATGCCGCCTGGGCCTCACCCTCGCTGCGCTGCGACGATAGCTGGACAAAGGTGCCGCTGCCCGCAGACGTGACCGGTGCGGGAGTGGCCGGCGGCGGCGCAACTGCGGCCGTCTGGCTGGGTGGAGCCCGCTCCTGCGTCCGTGCCGGCGACGCGTCCGGTGATAGCGATAGAGGCACATTGGGTGCCGGGGTTGCCTGACGTACAGTTGGCGCGCCGCGTGCCGGAGCGGTCGAATTCGCATTCGGTTCTGGTTCGGATGTCGCGTTATCAGCTGAAGGACGTGCTGCAGGTGCCGACCCCGTTGCCTTCGAAGCTTGCGGCGGCGAACGGGTTGACGCGGCGGCCGCAACCGCCGCCACACCCTGCGGCATCGCTTCGGCTGGCTGATCCGGGCGGATCGCGATCGTTCGCACCTTCTTGGGCTCGCTTCCAACTACGCCGCTGCCCAGTGCCGATTGCTGCACAGGCTGTGACAAAACTACCGTCGCAGGCTTATCGATTGGCTGCTCCTCGCGCGACATCAGTTTTTCGCTCTGGCCGCGTTCGTTGTTGCGTTCGGTAATCAATTTATTCGATTGCGCATCTTTAGCGGTCGCCGCTGGAACGATCTTGGTCGGACTCGCATCCGCCTTGATGACCGGGGGCGGCTGGTTCGCAGTCGATGAACCAAACAGGGCGCGATAGCCGAAAGCTCCTGCCGTTCCGACCACCGCCAATGCACAGACCCCGGCGATCGCCATAACGGCGAAGCGGCGACGAGATGGCGGAGCATCCTCGTAATATTCCTCTTCGCCATATTGAGCGCCATCCTGCTCGTACGCATCGTGCTGATAATCGTCTTGATTTGGCGCGTAACGTGCTTCGTGCTGGGACTGGTAAAGATCTTCGCCCGTCACCGGCGCGCTGCCGTACGACTGACGTCCGTAATTCTGGCCGGAGTCGCTCGAAAGCTGCCGCGTCGATTGCTCGACTGGCGCCGCGCACCCGGAATAAAAGCGATCGCCAGAGAGTTTCTGGGTGCTCGCGGGCTGCCGTGCGCCGGCGCCTCCCTGCTCGCCGTACGACGAGCTGGCCGACTGGTTGCTCCAATCGGAATACTCGGCCGGCGGCCGTGAAGTCGGTCGCCCTGCCGAGCTACCATATTCTCCGAATGGATCGGTTTGCCCGATCAGTCGGGCGAGTTCGGCGAGCGGATCATTGCTCGGAGCTTTCACCTGGCCGCGCACAGGCGGTTCACTTGCACGGTACGCTCGCTGGCTTTGGTCGTCGGCCATTCGGTCCCCGGTCACTCAGCTCGTCCTGCTCTTATAAACGCTGGCCATTCACCACGCCAAACGCAGAGTTGTGGCAGACGAGACTTATCTCATTTCTTCCGGCGCGCTGACCCCAAGCAACGCCAAGCCCGAGGCAAGAACGGTGATGATCCCCTGCACCAGAGCGAGCCGGGCCTTTGTCGTTTCTGGATCATTCTGGATAATGAAGCGTAAATGAGGCAAGTCATTTCCTTTCGTCCACTGTGCATGAAATTCGCTCGCTAATTCATATAGATAGAACGCAATTCGGTGCGGTTCATGGGCGGCTGCGGCGGCTTCAATGGTGCGAGGGTAGAGGGCGATGCGGCGGAGAAGAGAAAGCTCGCCGGCGTCGCTGAGGCGATCGAGGGATGCCCGTCTTAGGTATACCGCCCGCTCGGATGTCACTTCGGGGAGAGCTGGCATTGCCTCGCGCGCATTTCGGACTACGGACTGCCCTCGTGCATGTGCGTACTGCACATAGAAGACCGGATTCTCGCGAGAATGCTCGATCACCTTGACGAGATCGAAATCGAGCACGGCATCGTTCTTGCGATAAAGCATGTCGAAGCGAACCGCGTCTCGGCCGACTTCCTCTACAACCTCGCGCAACGTGATGAACTCGCCAGCCCGCTTCGACATTTTCACCGGCTCGCCGGCCCGCAGCAAACGCACAAGCTGAACGAGCTTCACGTCCAGTTCGGCCTTGCCGGCACTGACGGCTTTGACGGCCGCCTGCATGCGTTTGATGTATCCGCCATGGTCGGCGCCCCAGACGTCGATCAGATTCAAGAACCCGCGGGCCACCTTCGACCGGTGATAAGCAATATCGGACGCAAAATAAGTGTAGCTCCCGTCTGACTTCATGAGCGGCCGATCGACATCGTCGCCAAAATCGGTCGAGCGAAATAGAGTCTGCTCGCGGTCTTCCCAGTCGCCTGGGCTGCCGCCCTTTGGTGGCGGGAGGCGGCCTTCATAGACCTCCCCGCTCTGACGCAAGCTTTCAATCGTGGCGCCCACTTCGTCCCGCGTCCCTTCTATCAGGGAACGCTCGGAAAAAAACACATCGTGGCGCACGTTGAGAGCACCGAGATCATCCCTGATCGCGGCCATCATCATGCTGACCGCTTTCGCGCGCACGACGGGAAGCCAATCGCTCTCTTTCATCGTGCTGAGCTTCACGCCATGCTCGGCGGCAAGCTCAGCACCGACCGGTTTGAGATAATCGCCCGGATAAAGGCCCTCGGGAATCTCAATGCGCTCGCCGAGCGCCTCGCGATAGCGCAGGAAAGCCGAGCGCGCGAGGACATCCACCTGCGCGCCGGCATCATTGATGTAATATTCGCGCGTGACATCGTAGCCGGCATATTCGAGCAAGTTGGCGAGGGCATCGCCGAATACCGCGCCACGGCCGTGGCCAAGGTGCATGGGACCGGTCGGATTAGCAGAGACATATTCGACATTGGCCTTCTCGCCCTTCCCCATGCTGGCGCGGCCGTAGTCCAAGCCGCCTTCAAGCACGAGCCTGAGTTCCTCACCCCACGCATGCGGCTTGATGACAAGATTGATGAACCCCGGCCCCGCGACGTCGACCTTGGCAATTTTTTCGTCGGCACGCAGTTTCTCGGCGATGCTTTCTGCGAGTTGCCTCGGTTTCTGCCCCGCGTCTTTTACAAGCACCATTGCCGCATTGGTGGCCATATCCCCATGGCTGGGATCGCGCGGCGGTTCGACCAAGATGCGCGAGAGGTCTGCTCTGGGTCCGAGAATTGAGCCCGCCGCTGCGCGCACGCGTGTGAGCATATTGGCGAACAGATGTTGTGGCTTGGAGAGGCTCGACATTGTGACGCTGCGGCTAACGCAATTCCGAGGGGGAGTCAAAAAAATCCAGCAGATAAGATCGCGTTCACGCCTATCTTGTGTTTTCACGACGAAAGGCACGACTACGCTCGAGCGCCTTTGGCGTGCATCGCGGCGCGGTAGGCAAATACGATGGCCGGACCAAGCGTCGTGCCAGGACCGGGATAACTTCCCCCCATGACCGAGGCCATGTCATTCCCGCAGGCATAGAGACAGGGGATGGGCTTTCCATCGCGGCCAAGCACGCGCGCATCCTCGTCGGTGGCGAGCCCCGTGCTGACCGCGATGTCAGCCGGCCAAACCGCGAGCGCGTAGTAGGGCGGCGTCGCTATCGGGCCGACGCAAGGATTCGGTTTATGCTCGGGATCGCCGTTGAACCGGTTGAGCTCAATTTCCCCTTTTGCAAAATCAATATCGACACCGGTCTTGGCAAAACCGTTGTGACGCGCGATCGTGCGTTCGAGTTGCTCAGGATCAAGAGCGATCTTCCCGGCGAGCTCCGGAATTGTGGCAGCGCGCAAAACATAACCGCTGTCGACGAATTTTCCTGGATTCCGGTGGCCAGGATAAATGACGCCCAGGCCATATTTTCGCAGGAAGATGGCATCGCAAATGAGCCACGCCGGAATCGACGGCGTCGTTTTGTTGCTCTCGAACATCGCCAGGACGAAATCATGGTACGATACCGCTTCATTGACGAAGCGTCGGCCGGCCGAATTTACTGCGATCAATCCCGGTTTGGCGCGGTCCAGCACGAGGTGTGGGAACAGGCCCTTGCTGCCGTCGCGCCTCGGCACGATTGAGACCGGCGACCATAGACCGCTTGTGCATTGCTCGGGCGTGAGCGTGGCCCCGAGGCGCTGGCCAATCTGCAAGCCGTCTCCGGTGTTTCCTTCATAACTCATGGAATGCGCAGGAACAGGCTGAGGCATGAAAGCCTCGCGGAATGTTTTATTGTGTGCATAGCCGCCCGTCGCAAGCACGACGCCCTTGCGAGCTTTGACCGAAATGTCCCTGCCACCGACCCTTAATCGTGCACCTTTGACACCACTCGGGTCGGTGGTGAGCTCGACAATCGGCGCATCGAACAGAATCGGCACTTTGCGTTTTTGCAAGCTGTAGTAAAAGCGGCCAATGAGCGCGTTGCCCATCATCAGGCGCGTGCCGCGCCGATACTGCAAACGGTCGACGACGTAGCGCGAAAGAGTTTCGTCGTATAAATGAAATTGGCGAGCGTGTCGAAACGACCAATCAGGGGAGCGATATCGGCTTTGCCCACCATCATCCCGCCGAAGAGCATGAACTCGGCAATCGGCGGCCGCACGCGCCAAAAATCCGCGCCAAGCAGGCGCCCGTCGAACGGTTCTGGTACGATCGCGCGTCCGGCGACGGCGGCGCCAGCCATGTTGCTGCGATAGTCCGGGTGTTTTCCGCAAGGCAGGAATTGCACGTCGGATCGGGCGCACAGGTAGTCAACCGCCGTCGGGCCCGTGAGGAGATAGGCGTTCCTGAGCTCGCGATTGGTTGCCTCCCCGATCAGTGCACTCAGGTAAAAATCGGCCTGCTGACCGCTATCGTTGATGCCGGCCGCGCGGCTCTGGCTGTTGCCAGGAATCCAAAGCGTGCCGGCCGAGGTTGATCCGGTGCCGCCCACCTGATCCGATTTCTCGCACAAGAGCACATCAAGCCCTTCAAGGGAGGCCACGAGTGCCACAGCCATTCCGGCGGGCCCCGCGCCAGCCACGAGAAGATCGACCTCTCGGTCCGGACCATTGTTCGTTGTCATTGTTGGAGTATGAGACATCATTTTTTGATGTCATGAGGCGCTGAGGCTGTCATCTCAATACGTCAGATTGCTGCAGAGACATTTGCAGGTGTCGCGGAGACTTGATTGGACGGACGGCGATCATCTCACTGATCCGCTGATCGGGTGACGCCGTCAAATTAAAAAATTGTCACTCTGGCTGCATTCACGTTCAGTCCGAATTCATCGACCGCGTCCTAGGTTGGGAATATTGTGGTACGCGCAGCTATGCGCCGCGACACGACTGCAGCGCGCCTCCGCAGCATATTGGAGCAAGGAAATGACAACGCTAATGACAAAGCTAATGAGTGCCCCGCTTGATCACGACGTCGAATGTGGCTGTTGCATTGCTTGCAACAGCCGGCATCGCCGATGCCAAAAACACCATCATAACAATGACAGCCAATACAACGGAGCCAGCCCTCATTTCGTTGTCAGCGGACAACCGGCTAACAAGAAGCGTGTACTGCGCGATCGCAAGGACAAGAAGGAAGCGAAGCGCAAAAAACAGCATTGCAAGACCACGCCGGAAAAGCCCGTCGCTGACGCCCCCCACCAACCCGAAGACGATAACAATAAGCAATGGTGTGACGACCTACACCACCTTGCCGTTCGATCCCCGTTTTTCAGTCGAGGTCGCCAAGCCCGGTTCGATCACTGTTCATAGCGGCGATCGCACCGTTACACTGCCGGGCGCTTCCATAACCGTGCACCGCCAGATCATGTCTAAATCACTCGTAGAGCGCGCCGGTCTGCAGGCGATTGTCAATTCGCACGGCGACACTGTGTTCGCCATCAAACCAGCTGGCAATACCCCTGTACAAGACACCGGCTTGGGCGCCCAACTGAAGGGCGTCGCCAAGGATATCGGTAACGGACTCGAAAATCTCGGCGTGGGGCTTCATCGGTATCGGAGGACCGACTCCACAGGAGCCGAAAACCGGGACGATCACTCAGGAATAGATTTGGACATCATCCGCAGGGCGAGCGTGCATGACCGCACTGGCAATGGGTGCCATATTGATGGCCACCGTGAGTATCGTCAACTAAAGGCAATCATCTTAGCCCCGGCGTCGTTTTGAAATATTTCGCGTGCTCGATGAGCGCGTATCGATCAGTCATTCCCGCGATGTAATCCGCGACGCGGCGCGCCCGCCTTGCATCGGCACTATCGATGCCTTCGCCCCACTCCGGCGGCAAATCTGCGGGCGTCGCCATGAAATGCCTGAACAGCTCTCGTACGACGCGTTCGGCATCCTCCATCACGCGCATCACGCGATCGTGGCGATACATGCGGGCGTAGAGAAAATTCTTGACCTCACGGTCGCCCTTTTCCATCGCGGGCGAAAATCCCACAATCGGCCGCGAAGCCTCGCGCACCTCCGCAGCCGTCCGTGGCTTCAGCATTGCCGCGCGCCGACCGCTTTCGGTGATGACGTCTTCGATCATGCGCGTGATAAGGGCACGAACCGTTTCGTGCACGCGCCGCGCCGGATCGATTCGAGGATGTTGCGTGTCTATAGAGTTCAAAAGCTCGCCGACGAGTGGCACCGCAGCGATTTCACCGAGAGTAAAGAGATCTGCACGCAATCCATCATCGATGTCGTGCGCATCGTAGGCGATATCGTCGGACAGCGCAGCGACTTGCGCCTCGGCGCTGGCATAGGTCCACAATTCCAGATCCTGGATCTTCGAATATTCGATTATGGGCGCCGGCGCACCGTGCCTGGTATACCTGCCGATCCCTGCACCATTGCGATCGATGAGGGGCCCATTGTGCTTGACCAGACCTTCGAGCGTTTCCCAGCTGAGGTTCAGTCCATTGAAATCGGCGTAGCGGCGCTCAAGATCCGTCACAACACACAAAGCTTGCGCATTGTGGTCAAATCCCCCATGGCCGGCGAGGCACTCATCGAGTGCACGTTCGCCCGCATGGCCAAATGGCGGATGGCCAAGGTCGTGCGCGAGCGCCAGCGCCTCGGCAAGATCTTCGTCGAGCCCGAGCGCGCGCGCGAGCGAACGCGCGATCTGGGCCACTTCGAGCGTATGGGTGAGTCGCGTGCGGTAATGATCGCCTTCGTGATAGACGAACACCTGTGTCTTGTGGGCGAGCCGCCGGAATGCCGCCGAATGGATGATTCGGTCGCAATCCCGGCGGAAAGCATTGCGGGTCGGGCTGATCTGCTCGGCAAAGCGGCGGCCACGGCTTTGCGCCGGATCGGAAGCGAAAACGGCCCGTTCGCGCCCTGTCTCGACCGCCATTGGCGTTCTTATCGCTAAATGCGCCGCATTGACCTTGCTGGCCCGCGCACTTAACTATCCGTTGGGCTTTCTGCCAATAGGATCGGCCTGAAACGTACAGAGATGAACACAAGCGTCACGGTCAGCGAACGGGCGGCACGACGGATCGGCGACATCCTCAAAGGGGAGCCGAGCGGCACCATGCTGCGCGTGAGCGTTGAAGGCGGTGGTTGCTCCGGCTTTCAGTACAAGTTCGACATGGCCCGCACCCAGGCAGCGGACGATCTCGTCATTAGCTGCGACGGCGCTGTGATTCTGATCGATCCGGTCTCGGTCAATTACATGGCCGGCTCGGAGATCGATTTCGTCGATGACCTGATCGGCGCCTCGTTCAAGGTCAATAACCCACAAGCCACGGCCTCGTGCGGCTGCGGAACCAGCTTCGCGCTCTAATGTAAAAGTTAAGGCGTGCCACGAGCGGCACCTCCTTTTTACGTGCCTGAAGCTTATGCCGTTGCCGTCACCGGGATGAAGGCGTAGCCGTTTCCATCCTTCTTGATGGTGCCCGCACCCGGCATGCTGTAGTGATAGCCGGCCACGGTCAGCTTGTCGGCAATGGCGCGATCCATCATCTTGCGGCGGTTGGTTTCGGCCAGCGCCCCATCGGCGTCGAAGACCGCGTGCCAACCCGGGTTCTTGACGAACAGTACGGGAATGTTGGTGACATCGCCGAGCACCAGCAACTGCTTGCCCGAGCCGACGAGATAGCTGGTGTGACCCGGTGTGTGACCTGGCGTCGCGATAGCGCGCGCGCCCGGCACAACTTCCTTGTCGCCATCCACTTGTTGCACGTTTTTCCAGGTCGGAAACGTCGCCTTGACCCGATTACTGATTGCTTGTGCCGGTTGCGGCACCGATGAACCGGTCCAAAACGCAAGCTCGCCCTTTGGCAGATAGATCGTGGCGTTCGGATAGATCTGCGCGTTCGTGTCTTTGGCCATCAACCCGAAGATATGGCCAGGATGAAAATGGGTGACGACGACCGCAGGGATCGATCCGGAGAAGATCGAGACGCTGAATGAAAGATCACCAGTGTCGATTCACAAACTGATTGCTAACGGCTCCTTCGGCCCCGATGAAATCTAGGTCATGAAGGCTGCTTATGAAGCTGCTCTGATCGATGTGGGCGTCGCCGATTCAGACGATCCGATCACCGAGCTTATTGCAAAGTCGATTGTCAACGTGACCGCCGGCGGTAAGCGCGACCCGAAAGAAGTCATGGAACGCGCACTGAATGCATTAGGCGTTCGGAGGTCTGCCGCTTAGGCCAGCGCCTCGAAATTCGCGGGGTCCATATTCACACAACGCTACTTGGCGCTACCTGGGTCCGGTGGCCAAACGACATAATCATCTTTAGTCCAGCCATAATAACCCGCGGCGTGGTGCCCTGTTGAGGAGGCTATCAACTCGCCAAAACGGCGATGAACTTTATAATCGAGGGAGTGCTCTAACCTGTCCTCGCGCACGCCCTCGTTACGCACCAAGGCGTCAAACTCCAACAAGTTCGATTCATTCGGATTACTGGCCGTGTCGAGTGAATGGTAAAACGCCAAGTTGTTTCCGAAAGGAACCCTCAAAAGGGTGTGATCTCGCAATGGTGGGTTCCGTTGTCTACATCCCTTGCATGTTGTCGCGTAAGTCGCGTGGCAGGCCCCTAAACGCGCCTGCCGCTTTCATTCATCCGTGTCAGCCAATCGTCGCCGAGCAGACTTTGTCGTCCCGACTAGCAGAGCATCGCCTTTTTGGGGCGGCCACTTTTTGACTTTAGGGGCGGACCACTTTTTTAAGCTTGTTTTCTTCGCCGTTCGCTTGCGCTCAATCTTAGTCCTTTTTTTGCCTTTCGCTTTTTGGCCATGTAATTGGCCTCCTTGATTTCATTTTAGACAATACCGTTGGTAGCTACAGCACAGTCAATAAACAAGACATCGGGGTCGGAGGTCACAATGAGCAACAGCAAGCGTCACCACCGCTTTACATCACGCCGGGAACGGCTTTCGCCCCAAGAATGAATGCCCGCAAATTCATTGAACGCGATTTTCCGGCAACTCGCGCTATTGATGGGACGTTCTGACACATATCCGCCCGGGGGCTCGAGTTTTAGGGTTTTGATATCAGCGAGCTGGTATCAGAGCATGACTACGCACACTCGCTATCGTTTTATCGGTGTTGCCATGGTGCTCGCACATCTGCTCATCGCCTTATTCGCTATCCTTTTGGCGGCACTTCTATTGTTCCTTGTGACGTATATGGGCTAGGCCGTCCGAAGACTCCCGCCGCTACTCGCTATTGATGGGAGCTTTTAGAGCAAGGAACCTCTTCTGCCCGTGCCCTTTGAGTCTATGCCGGTCGCTAGGGTCCGAGTTCTTGCGGCTGCTCAATTGCCCCCCTTGGGTGGCCCGCTCAGTATTCTCTGGTGACCGGCACAGTTCCAAATGGGTTATTCGCGGGAGTTAGCCTTGAAAAAGAAGCCAGGAATATCTTCGGCACGCC
>Ga0114129_10009447_pt1 | contig 13899 bp, 10 predicted proteins | sample RhiMetdeltSRZDD1_FD_80071 | JGI IMG/M metagenome (GOLD analysis project Ga0114129, IMG submission 80071) | Populus rhizosphere microbial communities from Tennessee, USA - Rhizosphere MetaG P. deltoides SRZDD1 (version 2) (version 2) | ecosystem: Host-associated > Plants > Roots > Rhizosphere >...
AAGGCGGACCTCAGGGACGGGAGCGCAAGCTACACGTAAACCTCTTGCAGAAAGCCGGCCGCGCCGACAACATCCGGCGGAGACTACTCGAGCTGCAACGAGTTCGCTGAATCATGTTGCAGCGCTCAGCTTGCATCGATTGCGTGACGCGCTCATAGTGATCTTTTGCCGCGCGCGTTGCCCCACGCGCATGCAAGCAGGAGGTACTGATGTCCAAAGCCGCGAGCTATCGTCCTGAAAGTTTCCACACCGTCACCCCGCAACTCACGCTCAACAACGCCGCCAGAGCCATCGAGTGGTACAAGAAGGCGCTGGGCGCCGAAGAGATCGCCCGCAGCGTCGGGCCCGACGGCAAGATCATGCATGCCGAGCTGCGCATCGGCGACTCGTATCTCTACGTCAGCGACGTGATGATGGGCAAGGGACCGAAGGAATTCGGCGGCTCGCCGGCCGGATTCTGGATCTACATCGAAAACAGCGATGCCTTGTTCAAGCGCGCCGTCGATGCCGGCGGCAAGGTGCAGATGCCGCTCGAGAACCAGTTCTGGGGCGACCGCGCCGGCGCGATTGCCGATCCCGAGGGCTACACCTGGTGGATCGCGACGCGCAAGGAGGATTTGACGAAGCCCGAAATGGAGCAGCGCGCCCGGGAGTACTTCGCCAAGATGGCGCAGCCCGTCGAGTAGGAATTGATCATGGCAACAACCATTACGTCGCGGAAAACCGCCGCGGAACAATTCCTCAAGTTAGTGTGCACCGACGTCGACCGCGCCTACGCGGAGCTGGTGGCGCCGGGATTCCGACACCACAACGTGTTTTTCCCGGGGTCCGCGGCCGCGCTCAAGGCGGGCATGGCGGACAATCTTCGCCAGTTCCCGCAGAAGAAAATCGACGTCAAGCGGAGTGTCGAGGATCGCGACCACGTGGTCGTGATGTCGCACGTCCGCCTCGAGCCCGGTAAACCGGGCTACGCGCTCATGCACATGTTCCGCTTTGAAGGCGATCGGATCGCCGAGCTGTGGGACGTGGCGCAGGAGATTCCGGCCGATCCGCCGAACGAAAACGGGCCGTTCTAACCGTTCGAGATCCTGTCCTAGGGCAGCGCGAACACCCAGATCGCGCCGCCCTCGGGCACTTCAGAGAGTCCAGGCAACATCTTGATCAACCGGCTCTGCATGGTGCGCGCGTCGATACCCCAGCCGGATTGCACGGCGATGTATTGACGGCCATTCACCGAGAACGATGAGGCCGGGCCGATCACGCCGGAGTTCGTCGTCTGTTCCCACAGCACCTTACCGGTCGATGCATCGAAGGCGCGGAACTTGCGATCGTTGGTGCCGCCACTGAACACGAGTCCTCCAGCGGTGGTCAGCATCGGCCCCCAGTTCGCGGATGCCGGGAACGTGTGCGTCCACACGCGCGTGGCGGTGTCGACGTTCCATGCCTGCACTTCGCCGATGTGATCGGCGCCGGGTGCGAGCAGGAGAGTGCCGGTCGCACCGCTGAAGGTCCGTCCCGCAGTGTAGGTCACCGGTTTGCCAACGAGATTGGTGCAGAGATTTTCGTTCGCGGGCACGTAGAGCATCCGCGTCGCAGGATTGAACGCTGCCGGCGGCCAATTCTTTCCGCCCCAATGTGACGGGCAAAATTCGGCGGCCTTGTTGGTGCCCGGCTGTCGTGCCGGATCGACGTCGGGCCGTCCGGTTTTCGGATCGAGACTGCGAAAGACGTTTTGCTTCACGTAGGGCAGTCCGTGCACGAAGTTGATGCGGCCGGATGTGCGCTCGAGAAACCACATGTAGCCATCGCGCGCGACGTTGATCAGTCCCTTGACGGTCCGGCCGTTGCGCCGGTAGTCGATCAGGATCGGCGGCGACACTTCGTCCCAGTCCCACGAATCGTTCGGGTGATATTGGAAGTGACCCTTGATCGCGCCGGTGGCGACGTCAATCGCGAGCGTTGACGAGGTGTAGAGATTGTCGCCCGGCCGTTGATCGCCCATCCACGGACCGCCGTTGCCGGTGCCCCAGAAGGAGAGGTTGGTGTCCGGATCGTAGTTGCCGGTAATCCAGAACGACGCGCCGCCGGTCTTCCACTGATCGCCTCGCGGCCACGTCTCGCTGCCGGGTTCGCCCGGCGCCGGCACCGAATAGGTCTGCCACAGTTTCTTACCGCTGTTGACGTCGAAGCCGGCGACGAATCCGCGCACGCCGTACTCGCCGCCTGACACGCCAACCATCACCTTGCCATCGGCGACGAGCGGCGCCATCGTCATGTAATACCCCTGGCTGTTGTCGGCGATCTGCGTCGTCCAGACTTCTTTCCCGGTCTGCACATCGAGGGCCACCAGCACGGCTTCGTTGCCGGCGAGAAATACCTTGTCGCCATACAGCGCGATCCCGCGTGAGGTGGGATGCATCAGCACGACGCCTTCAGGCAGCGCCCGCTGATAGCGCCACAGCACGCGGCCGGTCGCGGCTTCGAGCGCGATCACCTGTTTGCCGGGAGTGGACACGAACATCACGCCGTCGCTCACCACTGGCGGTGCCTCATGACCGTTGCCCGCGCCGGTCTCGACCATCCACACGCGCTGGAGCTTGCCGACATTGGCGGCGCTAATCTGCGACAGCGGACTGTATCCCCAGCCGTCGTAGGTGCGGCGGATCATCGGCCAGTCGCTGTCCGGTGGATTGCGCAGTCGATCGGATGTGACAGGGCGGTAGTTCTTGAGGACGCCGGCGACATCCGGCGTCCCCTGATTCGCGAGTAATGCGACTGAAACGAGAACGAAGCTAAGGCAGCGCAAATGCCTGCAGTCCGTTCGATACCTGCACCACGATGTACTGCTTGCCCTGGTGCTGGTAAGTCATCATGCCGTAGCGGCTGAGACCCGCAGTCGTGATTGCGCCGAGCCGCTTGCCGGTCTTCTTGTCGATCGCAAACAGCTTCGGCGACCCATCCGCGGTCTGTCCCGGTGCCAGCAGCATGGTCGCCGTCACCATCAACCCGCCCAACGCATTGCGGCCGATGTTCGGATCGACTTTCGCGCCCTTGAGCAGCGGATTGTTGCGAATCGCATTCTGCACTTCCGGCGGCGCATCGCCGTTCGGAATCACCCACAGGTAATCGCCGGTGTTGAGATCGATCGCCGAGATGCGGCCGACGGGTCCCTTGAACAGCGGCAGGCCCGCGAGCGGATCGCTGCCGGCTCCCGCACCGGCGCCGCCACGACCGCCGCCACCACCGCCGGCGCCATCGCCGCCCGCCGCCATGCCTTTGCCTTTGGTGGCGCCGGCTTTCTTTGCGGCTTCCGGATACATGTCGACCGCGGCGTCGACCGACGTCGACGTGCAGCCGGCGCTTGTCGGCACCCACTGCGTCACGGTGGTTCCCGTCTGACCGAAGCAATCAAGCTCCTTGCCCGGTACCACCACGCGCGCGCCGCCGCCGCTATGCGACGGGATGTAGATGATGCCCGTCGTGGGATCCGCGGCCGGCGGATGCGTGATGTTCATGCCGCCCGTCTCACCCGGATAGAAGCGGCCCGTGGGCACGCCGTCGGGATTACCGCGATGCACCGGCGGATTGAACGGCGGCGCGAGCAGACCCTGTTCGGTGACGCGCTTGAGCGCGAGCTCTTTGATCTGCGGCGTGTAATCGATCACGTGTTCGGCGCTGCGGCCGATGAATTCGAACGGCGCCGGCTTGACCGGGAACGGCTGCGTCGGCGACAGCTTTTCACCGGGCACCTTCGACGCCGGCACCGGCCGTTCCTCGAAGCCCCAGATCGGTTCCCCGGTGACGCGATTGAACGAGTAGAGGATGGCCTGCTTGGTCGCCTGGAAGACACCGGGAATGCGGCGGCCACCGACATTCACGTCCATCACGATCGGCGCGGTCGAGGTGTCGTAGTTCCAGACGTCGTGATGCACCATCTGGAAATGCCACAGGCGCTTGCCGGTCTTCACATCCAATGCGATCAGGCTGGCGGCAAAGAGGTTGTTGCCAGGACGGAACCCGCCGAACATGTCCTGCGTCGCGCTGTTGGTCGGAATGTAGACGATGCCGCGTTCGTGATCCGCCGCGAGCGGCGCCCACGACGACACGTCGCCGGTGGTGCGCCACGCGTCGTTCTCCCAGGTCTCGTGGCCGAACTCACCCGGACGCGGAATCACGTGGAACTTCCACAGGAATTTTCCGGTCTTGGCGTCGTAGCCGAGGATGTCGCCGGGCACGTTCTCGGTGCGCGTCTGGTGATAGCCCTGCTCGGCGGAGTTGCCGACGACGATCACGTCGTTGACGACGATCGGCGGCGATGAGGCGGTAATGTAGCCGAGCTCGAGCGGCACGCCCTCGTTCGGGTTGTATTTCTGCTTCCGGCGAATCCAGGGATCCCAGTCGCGAATCAGATCCTCGACGAGATCGACGACACCGGTTTTCGGGAACGACGGCAAGTTGACGGGACGGCCCCAATTCTCGAGCGGCTTGCCGGTCTCGGCATCAAGCGCGGCGAGGAAGAATCCCGGCGTCGAAATGAACACTACGCCGCGGCCGTTCATCTCGTAATACGCCACGCCCTTGCCATACGACGCGCGCATCGAATACTTCGAGCGATAGGTGGGCGGCTCGACCCACGTCCACAACAGCTTGCCGGTGACCGGATCGATCGAAACCACCTTGCGGTCAGGTCCTGCGACGCTGAGCAGCTTGCCGCCCACATAACTCGGTGTGGCGCGGGCCGTCATCGGGCCCACCTGGTCGAGCGGGCTGAAGCGCCACGCCTCCTTGAGCGTTTCGAAATTTGCCGGCGTCACCTGGTCGAGCGGCGAGTAGCGGGTGTGCCCCGCATCACCGCCGAGGTAGCGCCATTCCCCGTTTTCGGTTCCACGACGTGACTGCGCCGACGGCAGGGTCAGGAATGCGACCGCCAGCAACACGGACAGGCTGCCAATGATGGGCCGAGAGTGGCTTTTCATACGGCGCCATTCTACGTCGTCTTGAGGGTGTCCATAGGCTGGATCCGGAGGGCTCGGCTGGCCGGAATCGCGCAGGCCAGGCCGGTCACGATGGCCATGAACACGGCCACGCCGGCGCAGACCCACATCGCCAGTAGCGGGCCGCCGCCGGCGGAGATTTCATGCGCAAGCGAGGCCGCCAGCGCAAACGCCGGAATCCCGCCGGCGACGAGGCCCGCGGTGATCTGCAGGAGTGCGCGGCCAAATGTCGACAGCACGATGCGACGCGGATTGGCGCCGAGCGCGAGGCGAATGCCGATTTCGCTGGTGCGGCGCGCCACGGTGAAGGACATCAGCGCGTACACCCCCGCGGTGGCGAGGACCAGCGCCACGCCGCCGATGCCGGCGAGAATGCGCAGGAAGAAGTCGAGCGCGACGCGATCGATCGCGCTCACCTTGTCGAGCGTCATCAGCATATCGAGGCGCATCGACGCGTCGACCTCCGAGGCAATCACGCGAAGGCGCGACAGCATCGCCGCGGGATTGTTCTTCGCGTGCACGGCGATGCGAATGGGGTTCAGGGTTTCCGCGGCGGCGGGCCGATAGACCACCGAATCGTACGTGCGCTTGTTGATGTCGACGGTCAGATCCCTGACGACACCGACGATCTCGATCCACGGTCCGGCCGCCTCGCCATTGCGCGCCGGCTGACGCAGGCGCCGGCCGATTGGATCCTGTCCGCCAAGCGCCTGGCGCACGAATGTCTGATCGACAATCGCCACGTTTTGACCGGGTGCGAGATCCGCTGCGCTGAACGCGCGGCCGGCGATGATTGGCGCCTGGAACGTCTCGAAGAAGTTCGCGGCGACACGGCTGGTCTGCACATACGGCACGTCGCCAGGGCGCTCGCGCCCGTCCAGCTCGAGCTCCACTTCACCCAGCTGCATGGCGGGGAAGTGCGTGGCGTAGGTGACGGCGGTCACTCCGGGCTCAGCGGCCAGCCGCTCGGCGAATTCGCTCTGAAACGCCCGCAACCGCGCGCGGAATCGCTCATCGTCGACGACGGCGTCCGCTCCGGTAGCGGGCGGGTCGCGATCGAGCGTGAGACGCACGCCGACATACTCGGACGAGGGATAGTTCACCTCGCGGTCGCCGGCGTTGCCGAAATAGATGCCCCACGCCATGATTCCGACGATCGCCAGGAAGAGCACGGTGACGCCGACTTGCGTCACGATCACGCCGGTCCACACGCCGCCGAATTTCAACCCGGCCGCGGAGCCGCCGGTGGCGTGTTTCAACCGCTGCTGCAGCTTCGGCCCCGTGGCTTTGAGCGCGGGAATGACGCCGACGATGACGGCGGCGCCGACCGCCAGGATCGCCGCGTAGACATAGGTCCCGGGCGACAGTCGATCGTTCCACCAGAACATCATGCGATTGCCTTGCGCCACGGTGACGGTGTGCCGGACCCATTGCAGGGCATTGGTGGCGACGAGCAGTCCGATCGCCGCCGCGATCGCCGACAGGACGAGCGCTTCGGCGAACAGCTGCCCGGCAATTCGCGCGCGGCTGGCGCCCAACGCCGTGCGCAGGCTGATCTCGACGTCACGCGTCGCGGTGCGCGCGAAGACCAGCGTCGCGATGTTCGCGCCGCAGAGCGCCAGCAAGCCGAGGAAGAAGAAATTGGCGGCGTACATGACGATTTGCTGCAGTCGATTCTCCTGCTGCGATGACCACAACGAGGTGACGTAGTCGTCGACCACCGGGTGTAGATACCGGTGCGTATCGGGATAATCGGCGGCGATGCGAAGCGATACCGCCGTCAATTCCGATTGGGCCGCGGCCAGTTCGACGCCTGGGGCGAGCCTGCCGAAGATCCTGATCGTCGCGCCGGCTCGACGCGGATAGTTCACGTCGTTCAGCTTCAGTGGAATCCACATGCTGTGGCTGATCGGGAAGCCGAAACTCTCCGGCATGATGCCGACGATCGTGTGCGGCGCGTTGCCGACGCGCACGGTGCGTCCAATCACCGCCGGATCGGACCCGAGACGGTTGACCCAGACGTCATGGCCGAGCACCACCACCGGCGGCGCGGCCGCGCGTTCATCGTCTTCGATCAGTGGACGGCCGAGCAGGGGCGGCACACCGGCCAGGCGGAATGCCGACGCGCTGATTTCGGCGCCACGAACCAGTTCGGCGTGACCGGAGTCGGTGACGAGATTGCGAGAGACGTCGCGATACGCGCCGATTTCGTCGAGGGAAGCAAGCGTGCCCTTCCACGCAACAAAATCAAACGTCGATCGGCTTTCCGGCACGCCGGCCTGCTGGTCCCAGTTGATGATGCCGACGATGCGATCCGCATGGGGGAAGGGAAGCTTGCCGTGAAGCAGATCGTTGACGAATTCCAGGTACGCTGCGCCCGCGCCGATGGCCAGCGACAACGCGAACAACGCAACCGCCGTCAGGCCCGGGTACTTCCGCAGCATGCGGACGCCGAGCTTCATGTCGGTCGACAAGCCGCGGGCCCACGTGAACCCCAGCGCGTCGCGGCCGGCGCCGCGATACTTCTCGACGCCGCCGAACGCAATCGCCGCCCGGCGGCGCGCCTCGTCGCGATCGAGGCCGTGCGTCGCCATCAGCCGCTGCGCTTCCATCTCGATGTGAAAACGCATCTCGTCGGACATGTCAGCGTCGAGCTGCGCCGGCTTGCGCAGGCCGTGCCAGTACGAGCGCAGGCGCGCCAACAGCGAACGCATGACGATTAGATCTCCTGGGACGTGGCGCGGAGTGCGGCGGCCATCGCGTCGGCGAGGCGGTTCCAGCTCGCCGATTCATCCTTCAGGCGGGCGCGGCCGAGCGTGGTCAACTTGTAGTACTTGGCGCGGCGATTGTTGTCGGACACGCCCCACTCGCTCTCGATCAAGCCCTGTTGTTCGAGGCGATAGAGCGCCGGGTACAGCGCGCCCTGCTGGACCTGCAGCGAGCCGCCGGTGATCTGCTCGATGCGCAGCAGCACCCCGTAGCCGTGCAGCTCGCCGAGCGACACGGCTTTCAGGATGAGCAGGTCTAACGTTCCGGGCAGCAGCTCCGCCGACTTGGCCATGGACGCTCTCCTAAGCGATATAGGAAAGCGTATCCGGTCTCTCCTAAGCTGTCAAGGAGAGTCAGTTGCCGAAGCGGAATGTCGCGCCGATGGTGCCGCGCCAGAAGTTGAACACCTCGTTGGCAAACGGCTGCTCGAAGAGCGGGTTGTCCACCGGATCTTCGTCGTCGATCGACTCGAAGCCGCGGAAGTAGCGGACGTCGAACCGCAGGCCGAATCGCCCTTTCGCGAGCAGGTGCGCGCCGGCGCCGAAGTTGTAGCCGGTGTCGTTGCTGGTCAGGTCGTCGAAGACGTCCGATTCGCTGCGCAGTTGCGTCCGGATGGTGCCGAGGCCGCCGCTGATGTACGGCCGGAACGGGCCGTCGGCGCCGCCCACCGGCAAGGCCAGCACGACGTTCCCCATCAGCGTCTGCACGCTCGAGTCGAGATCGAGCAGATCGAAGTTGCCGGTGCCGCCGGTGAACTGAAAGAAGTTCGGCGCCATGCTGTAGTCGAGCTCGAAGCCGAGCACGCCCCTGGTGTAGTAGCCGGCGCTCAGCCCGAGGCTGATGCGCTGCTCGAATTCGTCATCCAGATCGGCGACGGAAAACTGGTTGGCGGCGCCGCCAAAGACCACGCCGAAGTACGGCGTCAAGAGCCAGTCGGCCCGTGCCGGTGTGGCCAGGGCCAGCACCAGCACGGTGAACGGAAGGATTCGCTTCATTACTAGCCGCCGAAGCGGACGGTGAGGCCGATGGTGGCGCGCCAGAAGTGGAAGTCGTCGAGGCCGAAGTCGGTGAACTCAGGCACGGTGCCGTCGTCGTCGTTGTTCTGGAGGCCGCGGAAATATCGCACGTCGCCGCGCAGGCCGAGGGTGTCGCTGAAGAACACGTGAGCGCCGCCACCGAAGCTGACCGCGAGATCGTTGCTGCTGAGGTCCTCGAACAGATCCTCGAACTGCACGCTGCCGCGCATCAGGCCGACGCCGCCGGTGACGTAGGGACGCACGCCGACGCCGCTCGTGCCGCCAATCGGCACGCCAATGATCACGTTGCCCATCAGCGTGGTGACGCTCGAATTGACATCAAAGAACTCGAAGTCTCCACCGCCCTCGGTGAGCTGGAAGAAATTCGGCGCGTAGGCGAAATCGAACTCCAGTCCGAAAATGCCGCTCCCCATGGTCGCGAGGCTGCCGCCGAATACCGCGCGCTGCTCGAAGGCTTCATCCAAGGTATCGATATCCACCGTGTTGGCGGCGCCGCCAAACACGATGCCCAGGTAGGGCGTCAACAGCCAGTCGGCCGATGCAGGTTTTACCGTCGTGATGACAAATAGCACCACCATGGCCAAACGAAGACCGTGTTTCATCCCACTTTTCATAGCGAATCTGCTCCTGGGCCACATCGCGCTGCAAACGTGACGCCATCTCCGCGCCGCACGGCCGAGGTAGCGCGACATTCTGTTAGGGGGCATGCAGATTGCAGCTGTATTCCCGGGTAGAACGTTTTGACAGATTCAAGGAGGCATGATGCGCAAGCTCTTCATGATCAGTCTCCTGGCGTTGACGTTGGTGCCCGCGACCGCGTCTGCCCAGAACTGGTTTGTTTCACCTTTCATCGGCGCGAACTTTGGCGGCAACGCCGACTTTGGCGATTTCCCTGATGCCGACGACGAAGTCGAGCGGCGGATGGATCTCGGTGTGACGGTCGGTTGGGTGCCGAACGTGGTGGGTTTCGAGATCGACTTTGGATGGTCGCCGAACTTCTTCGAAGACACGGCCGGCGATCGCAATTTCGATTTCGGCGACAGCAATGTGACCACGCTGATGACCAACGTGTTGTTCAGCGCACCGTTGGGCTCTCCGATACGCCCGTATCTGTCGACCGGACTCGGGCTGATGCGCGCCAACGTGAGCGGTGGCCAGGGGCTCTTCAACGACCTCTCGACCAACGACCTCGGCTTCAACATCGGCGGCGGCCTCAACGGCCAGTTCACCGATAACGTCGGCATCCGCGGCGACATCCGCTACTTCCGCGGCCTCGAGCAGCGCAACGATGACGATCCGGCCGAAGACGACGATTTCTTCGATGAGGACTTCGGATTCGAGCGCTTCAATTTCTGGCGCGGGACCGTCGGCCTGACGTTCCGCTGGTAAGCTCTGCTGTGGATCGCACACGCGCCATGCTGGCGCGTGTGCGGTCATCTCTTCCCAAAGTTTCGCATCGAGTCATATTCTCTTGTTGACTCAACGCCTGCCGTAAGTTAGAAACTATCTACTGAGCAGCGGGCCCCCGCCGCGGCTTTTCCAAAACTTTCCCTGAATCGATCCCGGATGTGGATGTGATTCGTCTACTCGTCCGTACTGTCGTGGTGTCGGTACTGGTGTGCGCGCCGCTTCACGCCGAGGCGCAGTATTTCGGCCGGAACAAGGTCGAGTACGCGAACTTCGATTTCCGCATCCTCGCCACTGAGCACTTCGACATTTATTACTACTCGCAGGAAGAGCCGGCGGCGCGGCTGGCGGCGCGGCTGGCTGAACGCTGGTACGCGCGCCTGTCGACGGTGCTCAATCACACGTTTGATCGCCGGCAACCCCTGGTGCTGTATGGCAGCCAAGCTGAGTTTGCGCAAACCAACGTCGTGTCGGGCCTGCTGTCTGATTCCATCGGCGGCGTGACCGAGGGCGCGAAACGGCGCATCGTGATGCCGTTCGCGCCGACGCTGACCGAAACGGATCGCGTGATCGGCCATGAGCTGGTGCACGCGTTCCAGTTCGACATCTCGCGGAAGCATGGCCACGACACCGGTCAACCGCTGTGGTTCATCGAGGGCATGGCTGAGTACCTGTCGAAGGGACCGCTGACCGGCGCGTCGACCTTGTGGGCGCGTGACGCCGTGCTCAGCGGCAGGCTGCCCGAAAAAATCAACGGTGCGGCGAGGGACCTGTCGCCCTACCTGTTTGGTCACGCCTTCTGGTCGTACATCGGCGAACGCTTCGGCGATCAGAGCGTCGAGCAAGCGCTGAAGCCCGGCCGCAAGCAGCGCCGGCTCAAGGATCGCATCCGCCACGCCACCGGCGCGGACCTCGACGAGGTCTACCGCGAGTGGCGCGCCGCCATGCACGAGCAGTACGGCCATGCGCGCGACGGACGCGAGCGTTACCGCTCGTGGGATCGCGACACCATGCAGATCGGCCCGGCGGTGAGTCCCGATGGCACGCGCGCGGTGTTCTTCTCCGAGCGCGATCGGATGTCGCTCGATCTGTTTCTCGCCGATCTCGACCGCAAGCACGTGATCCGCAAGATCGCGACGACGGCGGCCAGCGCGAAGTTCGACAGCCTGCAGCCGCTGCGGTCGGCCGGCACGTGGAGTCCCGACGGGCGATGGTTTGCCTTCGCCGCGGTGCGGCAGGGCCGGGCGGCGCTGCAATTGATCGACGTCCGCGACGGCAGCGGCGATCGCGAGCTGATCTTCCCGACCCTTGGCCAGGTGTTGTCGCCGGCCTGGTCGCCCGATGGCGCCTCGATTGCGTTCTCCGCGCTCGCCGGCGGCTGGACGGACCTCTACGTCGCGGATGTGGCGAGCGGCGCGCTGCGCCGCATCACCAACGACGGCTTTGCCGATCTGCAGCCGGCGTGGTCGCACGACGGCCGCACCATTGCGTTCGCCACCGAGCGGTATTCCAGCGACCTCGAGACGCTGCGGATCGGATCGCCGCGGCTCGCGCTGCTCGATGTCGGCACCAACGTCATTCGCCCGCTCGCCATCAATACCGGCGGCATGCAGATCAATCCGCAGTGGTCGAAGGACGATGGCGAGCTGTACTTCGTCGGCGATCCCGAAGGCATTGCCAACGTGCTGCGCGTCTGTCTCGAGACCAACGCGGTTTATCAGATCACCAACGTCGCAACCGCGGTGTCCGGCATCACGCCCACCGGGCCGGCGCTCTCGGTGTCGGCCGACGAACGGACGATGGCGTTCACCATTTATGCGAATGGCCGCCCGCACCTGACCGTCGTGGAGCCGAACGAGGTGCTGGCCGGCGCGCGGGCCCTTCGGAGCTCCGAGAACACGGCGATCGAGACGGAGAACACGGATGGCGCAAGCAACGGTGATCTGGTGAGTCGCGCGCTTGCCGACTACGGGAGCGGGCTGTCGGGCGCGAGCGCGCCGATGGTGCGCGAGTATCGGCCGCGCCTGTCGCTCGAAGGCATCGGGCAGCCGTACTTGAGCTCGGGCGGCGGACCGTTCGGCACCTTCGTGCGCGGCGGCGGCGCGCTGTTGTTTGGCGACATGCTCGGCGAGCGGCGCCTCGGCGCCGCGGTGCAGATCGGCAACCGGCTGCACGACACCGCCATCGAGTTGCGATACCTGAACCAGGAGCGCCGCTGGACGTGGGGCGGCCTGGCCGAGGTCGAGCCCGGCATCGCGCGGTTCCGGACCGCGTCGGCCGTGAAATTCAACGGCCAGGAAGCGTTGTTGCGGCAGACGGAATATTTCCAGCGCATGCAGGTTCGCGCCGCCGGCCTGCTGGCCTATCCGTTCAGCCGCGGCCTGCGGGCGGAGATGTTCGGCGGCGTGCGGCACGCGCAGTATCGGCGCGATCAGCGCGTGTCGGTGGCGTCCGCCGAAACCGGCGAGATCTTCGATCGGGAGCAGTCGGAGTTCAGCGGCGGCAGGCCGACCACCGTCGCCGAGTTTGGCGCCGCGCTGGTGCGCGATACCACGGTATTCGGACCAACGGGTCCGCTCCTGGGCTCGCGCTATCGCGTCGAGATCGCTCCCGCGATCGGCCAGTTGCGCTACACCAGCCTGCTGGCCGACGTCCGGCACTACCTGATGCCGGTGCGTCCGTTCACCGTCGCGATGCGCATGGTGCACACGGGCCGCTATGGCCGCGACCGCCGCGATCCCCGCCTGCTGCCCAGCTACCTCGGCTCGAGTTATTTCGTGCGCGGGCATCGCGAGGACCTGCGGTACTGCACGCCCGACGCGACCCAGGTCTGCGGCGACGAGCTGCTGGGCAACCGGTTGCTGGTCGGCAACCTGGAAGTGCGATTTCCGCTCATGGGCATGTGGTCGCGACAGCTCGAGTACCGCGTGATCCCGATCGATGCATTCTTCTTCGCTGACGGAGGGATCATCTCGGGATCCGGGAACCGGGATCCGGGATCCGTTGTCGGTTCCCGGTTCCCGGATCCCGGTTCCCGGCATTCAATCAGCAGCGTCGGCGCCGGGCTGCGCATGAGTGCCGGCGGCCTGCCGCTCGAGATCGGCGCCGTGCGTGCTCTTGATGGTCCTCGCCCGCGTTGGCAGTTTGATCTCGGATTTCGAGTCGGCTTCTAAGACGGGCTGACGTTTACGGACCTAATTCCGTGCCGACTTCGACCCGACAACGATAGAATCTCTGCCCGACACATGGCGCTTTCTCCCGGCAAGCGCCTCGGCCCGTACGAAATCACCGGCGCGCTAGGCGCTGGCGGCATGGGTGAGGTTTATCGCGCCACCGACACCAACTTGAAGCGCCAAGTGGCGATCAAAGTGCTGCCGGCTGCGGTGGCGAGTGATCCAGAGCGTCTTGCCCGGTTCCAACGCGAAGCCGAAGTCCTCGCCGCGCTGAACCATCCGAACATCGCGCACATCCATGGACTAGAGAACTCCGATGGGAACATCGCGATAGTGATGGAACTCGTCGAGGGCCACACGATCGCGGACCGCATCGCCCAAGGCGCCATCCCGCTCGACGAGGCCTTGCCGATCGCGACACAGATCGCCGAGGCTATCGAAGCCGCGCACGAGCGAGGGATCATCCACCGCGACCTCAAGCCGGCGAACATCAAGCTACGGTCGGACGGCACTGTGAAG
>Ga0114129_10009448_pt1 | contig 13899 bp, 11 predicted proteins | sample RhiMetdeltSRZDD1_FD_80071 | JGI IMG/M metagenome (GOLD analysis project Ga0114129, IMG submission 80071) | Populus rhizosphere microbial communities from Tennessee, USA - Rhizosphere MetaG P. deltoides SRZDD1 (version 2) (version 2) | ecosystem: Host-associated > Plants > Roots > Rhizosphere >...
CGCTCGGCTCGTTCCACGGGTCTACTTACGACGAAGTCTCGTTTCCGCTGCAGCCAGGCGACGTCTGGATCTACTGTTCGGATGGGGTGTTCGAAGCGATGAACGCGCTCGGTCAGGAGTTCACCGCAGCCAGGCTGCTCGACGTCGCCAGCCGCTCGCGACAGCTGCCGGCGAGCGGAATCGTCGACGCGATCTTTGCGGCAGTTGCGGAGTGGAGAGGTGAGACACCGCCGAACGATGACATGACGGCGGTGGCGGTGAAGATCACGGCCTGACGGAGCCAGGCTCCGGGCCCAAAGCCTCGACCCCTGAGCCTATCGGCTTTCGAAATGAATGTCCGTCTGCCGAATGTGCAGCCCGATCGCTTGCCCACCCAGGGTCGCGACGTCGTCCACGCGTCCTTTCACTCTGACGCGCGCGCCGCGCGTGGGGACGCGGCCGTTTTGCGCGACCACCGTGACCTCGCCCGTCCCGTCATCAACTTTGTAGACCTTGAAGGGCATCAGCGGTGTGCCCCATGAGCTCGTCACGACCCCGTCAATCGCAACCACGCGGTCCTGGTATCGACCGGGGTTGTATTTCAGTTCCGCCACACTAGGATGATGCAGGGCGCAACCGCCGAGAGCGACGGCGAATGTAATCAGCGCAATTCGTAACTTGCTCATGCGTCGTTAATCCGGGGCTTCGCCTCTTCGGATCCCTCACAAAGCAGGCCGCTGAAAGAAGACGGCCCGATGGGAAATGGCAAATGGGAGATGGCAAAATGTATGGGGTTTTCCGATTCCCATCTTCCATTCCCATTCAGGATGCGTTTTTCAGCAGCCTAGACAGCAGTGGCCGCGCGAAATCGACTGATTGCGACGGGATGCGGCGATGCCAGCGCCTGCCTGAGTTTACGCACCCCGTTGACTCCGCGCGACCGCACCCAGTCACATCAAATCGCGTGCCCGAAAAATCACCGCAATTCCACGTGTTTGCTCTTTCAAGCGTCCCTTGCCGGGGACGAACGCTGACCTCCGTTCGGGACGGCTCAGTTGTGCGGGCACAACCTTTCGCGGAAATCGTGCGTCTACCCCAACGATCGACGATTGAGAGTTCCCGGTTCTCGGTTCCGGTTCTGGGTTCCGAGGTTCGTGCTGCCGAGGGTGGCTCGGGCACCGATGCCGAGAACAAGAACCGGGGAGCCATGAACTGAGAACCGAGAACTGAGAACCTCTTGGGAGGTTGTATGGTGTTTCGTTGGAGAACGGCTGCGATAGCGCTAGCTGTTGTCGTTACCGCCGGGATTGGACCGGCGACAGGGCCCGTCGTTCGAGGCCAAATCGAGAGTTCGCGCGAGAAACCCAAAGTCGCGCGCGCGTTCCAGTTGATTGGTGGGCCCGCCAGCTGGATTGGTGTATCGGTCAGAGATGTGGACCAAGATGATCTCAAGCGAGCACAGCTGACGAACCCGGGCGGCGTCATCATCGAAGACGTATCGGCGGAGAGTCCTGCGGCGATGGCTGGTCTCAAAGAAGGCGATGTCGTCGTGGAATTCGACGGCGAGCGCGTACGAGGAACGCGACAGTTTTCGCGACTGGTTCAGGAGACGCCAGCCGGGCGAAAGGTCCCGATGACGATCGTGCGTGACGGTCAGCGTTCGACGATGACCATCGAACCGCGTGAGGGCGACGGCTTCCGCTACCTGGGGAGTTTCGATCGCTTCGACGAACTTCGCGACGTATGGCCGGTTCCCATTACGCCGAAGGTTGCACCACCGGCCCCACCCAAACCGCCTTCAATCCCGAATTTCTTCGATGACTTCGCCGGGCGCGGAAACACGCGCCTTGGAATCACCGTCGGTGAACTCTCACCGCAACTGGCGCAGTACTTCGGAACGAAGGACGGCGTGCTGGTGACGTCGGTCTACGACAACTCGGTCGCGGCCAAGGCCGGCATGAAGGCCGGCGACGTCATTACGTCGTTCAACGGCGTGGACGTGACCTCTCCCATCGACCTGAGACGCCGGATGAGCCGTCTCGACGACGGAGAGGAGTTCACGGTCGGCATCATGCGCGATCGCAAGGCCATGACGATCAAAGGAAAGCTCGAGGCTCGGGCGATTCGACGACGCACGGTCATCTGACGGCCTCGACCGTGGCTACGGAACGCGAAGCGGGCGGCCCTACGAGCGATGCGAGCTGGGCCGCGACGATCATGGCGGCCGCCTTCTTTGCTTCCTGCTTCTCTCCCGCCCCACGGATTTCGGCAGCCATGACCCCGACGCACCCACCCGACGTGACGAGCGGCGCCGCGATCGCGCCGTTCGATGCGTCGTCGGCATCCACGGTCTGGAGCAACGATGTGCGGAAGGCGGCCGCGGTCGCGTTCTGCGCGTCGCGCGGAATCGATCCTAGCCGCGCGACGAGCTGGTGCGGGTAGCCTTGAGCGAGGATTGGGCTGAGCTCGCGACAATCCGGATCCGCGATCCAAAGGATGATGCCCGCGGCGTCGAGCAGAGTGGCAGCTCGTTCGAGGAGCGGCGGCAGCGCGAGCGTGTCCTCGACGCGAGAGAGCTGCGTGCAGAGTGCGGCGATGCCCCGCAGGTCGATTGGCGGCGGGGCCGGAGCGGTTGGCGCGGAAACCGATTCGGCAATCGGCACCGCGGCCGGTTCCACGGGCGTCGCGATAAATTCCGATGGCTCGGATGAAGACACCGTGGCGGGTGGAGGCGCTTCCGTGGCCGACGGGGCCTTGACGCGCTTCGCTGTCGACCAGCTGTCCGCGTCGGGGTTCATCAGGTCGACCGAATCGCTGGCGGTGGGCAGCGTCCGGTGGAATGCCGGTGCGTGTGTTGAAACCAGCGTGGGGTCGAGCTCCATGTCGACGCGTGGAAAGAGCAGGAGGACCACCAGAAAGGCTGCGGCGGCCGCCGCCGCGAGCGCGAACATCTGACGGCGCTCGAACGTGGCCTCGGCGGACGACCGCGCCTGCAATTCCGCGGACCTCGCGCGTTCGAGCGCCGCGAGGACGGACTCCGTCAGCTCCATTCCGCTCGTGAAAATGAGGTCGGAGGCCAGCAGGTTCTGGTTCGAGCGGACGTAGTTGCGGGCGCGACCGTCCGTCTGCACGAAATCCTGAAGGGCGGCGGCAGCGCTGTCGATCTCGGTCTGCGCCTGCGGCGACGCTGCGGCGGCACGCAACGTCGTCAGGGCATTGCGGACCGTGGCGACACCATCGGTGACTTTGCCCGCCCATTGATCGCCCGGCTGGCCGGCGGCGACGTACGCGCGCTGCGCGGCCCGAATCTCCATTACGCCGCGTGCGACCGTACGCGCGTCATCGCTGAAGTTCAAAGCCGCTTCTGATTGGGTTCGCGCCGCTGACCCGCTGGTTCGGAAGAGAAATGCCGTAACAGCCAGCGCCACCATGAACAGAACGAGCAGTGCGAGGCGCGCGGCCCGACTCTTCATCAAAGCCTCCGGATACCAGTTACCCGACGTTGGCAGCTACTATAGCACCCGTGAGTACGAGTTGAGCACGCCGAAAAGGCCCGTACGGACGCGATCGACATGCGTATCACTGCGATCATCAATCCGGTTTCCGGCGCGGGACTCGATGCATCCGCGGCGGATCGGCGCGTGGGGCTCCTCCGCGACGCGCTCGCGCGTGACGGGCTCTCGGCCTCCATTCATTTGACCGAGCGATCGGGACATGCTCGTGAGCTCGCACAGCGGGCGGTTGCAAGCGGCGCCGATCTCGCGATCGTCTGGGGTGGCGACGGCACCGTCAACGAAGCAGGTTCCGCGCTGGTCGACAGCTCGACGGCGCTCGGGCTCGTCCCCGCCGGCTCGGGCAACGGTCTCGCCGCAGGGCTGTGCGTGCCCTGGGATCCCGTCGCGGCCATCCAGAAGGCGATCTCATCCCCCGCGAGATCTATCGACGTCGGTTTCCTCGACGATCGGCCGTTCTTCAATGTCGCCGGTATCGGCTTCGACGCACACGTTGCCGCGCTCTTCAACCGCCGCGCTCGGGGCAGCCGTGGCCGATGGCCGTATGTCTTTATCGGCGTTCGTGAGGGTTGCCGCTACTGCGGCCGCGAATATCGTGTGCGGCTCGACAATCGTGAGCATCGATCGAAGGCACTCCTGCTCGCATTCGCCAATGGCCGCGAGTACGGCAGCGGCGCCTGCATCGCGCCCGGTGCGAAGCTCGATGATGGACTCCTCGAGGCGGCAATCGTCGAGGATCGATCGATTCTCGCGCGCTTCTGGCACACCCGTTACCTTGCCATGGGTGCCTTCGATCGGACACCGGGCGTCCAGATCCACCAGGTGCGCAGCGCGACGATCGAGACCGGCGGTCCGATCGAGTACCACCTTGACGGCGAGCCGGGCGTAACGAGCAATCGTGTCGAGGTACGGATACAGCCGGGAGCGCTCAAGGTGCGGGCGTGACGAGGGAACTAGAGCCAGAAGCGAGAAGCCAGAAGCTAGAGACGTGAATCACGATCGCTCTAGATTCTAGCCTCTCGTCTGCGTTAGTACGCCGGCAAATACGGCTGAAGGAACCGATTGATGGCGGTCAGCTGACCAGAGAAGATCAGGACGCCGAGCACGACGAGCATGCCGCCAGAGACGAGCTCGATTGCGTGGTAGTGCTTTCGAATACGTTTGCTGAACGCAAAGAAACGGTCGATCGCAACCGCGGTGAGCAGAAACGGGATGCCGAGGCCCATCGAGTACACCGAGAGCAGCGTGACGCCTTCGAGCACCGTTTCCTTGCCGCTGGCAACCAGCAAAATGCTGCCGAGGATCGGGCTGATGCACGGCGTCCAGCCGAACGCGAAGGCGATCCCGACGACGACGGCGCCAAGGGGGCCGGCCGGCTTGCGCTGCGTCTGGACACGCTTCTCCGTTTCGAGCAGCGCGATTCGGAAGGCGCCCATCGTGTGAAGTCCCAGAACGACCACGATGACGCCGGCGATTTTCTCGAGCAGCGACTGCTTCGAGGACAGGAACTGCCCCAGGGCGCTCGCGGTCGCGCCGAGCGCCACGAAGACGAGCGAGAACCCGATGACGAACGCCAGCGACGTCAGCAGCACGCGCTGACGCGTTCCGCCAGACGCCGGCGCTTCACCGCGCATCTCCTCGAGCGTCGCCCCTGAAACGAACGAGACGTAGCCAGGTATCAACGGCAGCACGCAGGGAGAAATGAAGGACAGGAAGCCGCCCACCAGCGCCGCAATGAGCGAGACCTGATCGGGCACAGTGTCAGTCCACTTTCTGCAGCGGAATGCGCAGATGCTGCGCCAACGTCGCCCGTGGCGTTGCCGCGAACTTCACGGGCGGGAGGTCCTGGAACATGAAGTCCCACTTCCACCGCTCCGACGGGTTCGACGCCTGGAGCCAATGGTGCGCTGACACGGCGCGAGCGAACTGCATCGTCGCCAGGCCTGCGTATACAGCGTTCCCCGACATCGCCTTCGCCAGCTCTGAGCGGATTTCGCCGCTGCTCGCGTAGGCGACCGGCGATTTCAGAGCGATGCCGACGTTCACGAGCACCTGCCAATCCTCCTGTGCGTCCCCGGGCGCCGGAATCACGCGGGCGGCGGCCTGGAGACGTCCCTGCTCATTTATATAAGATGCGTCCTTTTCGACCCAGGTTGCACCGGGCAGCACGACGTCGGCTGCTGCCGCGAGATCGGTCATGAGGACGCCGTGGAAAATGAGCAGCGGAAGCTTGCCCGATCGACGCGCGGCGATAATCCACGACGTATCCCCGATCGAATCGGCAGGACCGGGGTCGAATATGTAGAGCGCCGCGACGCGGCCCGCCTCCACATCGTTCTTGAAGGCCGTGATGTCGGCGCCCGAGGGCGTCGCATTGACCGGGAAGCCGAGGTCGCGTGCGCCGGTGACGTTCGGCGCGTCGACCGGTGGAACCTTGAACTTCGTGCGCGGAGGCTGCGGCTTCTCTCTGGCGCGCCAGCCAATCGCCACACCTTCTTCGGGCACACCAAATGCGCCACCGAGCCGGCCGATCACGAAGAGCTCCTCGAGCGAGGCGTGCGCCGACATCAGGAATCGCAACGATGACGGCCCGCCCGCCGCTCCGACGTGAGCGGCCAGCTTCGTCAGCGCGTCGGACCAGTCCGTCGGCTCGAGCGTGCCCGCGTCCGTCCGCAAGAGCGGCCGGCGAAGGCGCTCCTCGCTTTCGACCCAGTGATAGTCGAACCGGCCGATGTCGCACATCCAGAAGCTGTTGACGTCGGGGTTGAAGCGCGGAGTCATGCGCACGAGCCGTGCGCCCTTCGCCCATTCCGGCTTTGCCTTGATCCACGCGGTCGTGTTGCAGCCTTTCTCGCAAAGCGTGCAGATCGTGTCGACCGCCTCGGGGTTGTCCCACGGCCGCGACTTGAAGCGGTAGTCGCGCGTCGTGATTGCGCCGACGGGGCAGACGTCCATCAGGTTGCCCGAGAGCAGCGAATGAACGCCTTCCTCCCTGAATGTCGCAATCTCACTGCCATAGCCGCGATCGACGATGTTGATCTGCGCGTCGGTGTCGATCTCGCGCATGAAGCGCACGCACCGCGTGCAGAGGATGCACCGGTTGCGATTGAGCATCAGCGTCGGACCGAAGTCGACGTCCGCGCGCGCGCCCTCGCCGTCGAACACGCGGCGCGCGAACTCCATCCGGCTTTCGTTGGGTCCGTACGTGTACGAGAAGTCCTGCAGCGGGCATTCGCCGCCCTTGTCGCAGACGGGACAGTCGAGCGGATGGTTGATGAGGAGGAACTCGAACACGCTGGCGCGCGCCTCGACCACGTCAGAGGCTTGCGTGTGAACGACCATGCCCGGCGCGACCGGCGTCGAGCACGACGTCTGCAGCTTCGGCATCTTCTCGATCTTCACGATGCATACGCGACAGGATCCGTCGATGCTGATTCCGGGGTGGTAGCAGTAATACGGGACCCTGATGCCGTTCTCGATCGCGGCCTGCAGGACCGTCTTCCCCTTTTCCGTCGTGATCTCGCGCCCGTCTATCGTCAGCGTGACCGTTTCCATGAGCCTGCAATCATATCAAGAGCATTGCACAAGGACGGCGAAGGCTCCAGCTCGCCTCAGGAGCTTCGGTTTGGCAATGTGCCCCGACTCGATCTAAAGTACCGTCTTCTCACCAGTCGCCCGGCCAACCCTACCCAGCAAGGGAGGCCAGTATGGACGCGCTACACACCCGGTCTCGGCTTCGCCTGGCGCCGGTCTTCGAATGGTTCGTGGCAGCGGCATTTCTGGCGGCGACCGTTGCGGTCGGCTCGCTGGTGGTCCGGCAGATTCGCTTTCCCACATTGCCCCCGCCGACGGCTCCCCCTGCGCGACCGCTCGTGGCCAGCATCCCCCCGGCCGTACCGGCCCGCGCCGTGTCGGTTCCGGTGCTGCCGTTCCTGGACGGCAAGGAAATCCGCGTTGGCGAAACGCAGTCGGCCGTGGCCGCCCGGCTCGGTCGTGCTGCGGAAATTGGACGACAGGAAATCGATCGCGGCAGCCTGGGCGAGCGTCTGACTCGGTTCTACGAGTACTCAGGCTCCCGCTTCATTCTGGTGTTCGAGCCCTTCGAGCGAAACGGAGAAGCGCGAGTCGCCGCAATCTACCTGCCATAGTCCTCGGCTTTGGGCTCAGGGCTCTTGGCTTTTGGCCTGATCGAAACTCGAAGTTCTGGCACGCCTAGAGCCCAAAGCCCTAAGCCGGGCGCGATTCAGCGATCGACCTCCACCAGCGCTCCATAGTCCTGATTCAACGCGACCTCGCGCAGGGGGCCCTTGAGGGGCAGCGTGCGGGAGACGCTCGTTTCGTCGACGTTGACGACCGTGTCCTCCGTCTCGCCGCTCGCGTACATCAGCGTCACCGTGACAGGCACGGGGATGACGACACCCGCGTGGGAGATCTTGACGACGACCTGGTTTGGCGCGATGACTTCGTACCCTACCTTCACATGCGGTATCGACGATGCGTAGATCCAGGACTCGAAGAACGCGCTGAGGTCGCGGCCGGTCGCGGCTTCCATGGCGACTCGGAAGTTATCGGTCCCCGCCTTTCGGAATCGCCACTCCCGGTAAAACTTCCGAAGGCCTCCAAAGAACGATTCATCGCCGACGTAGCGTCGCAGCATGTGAAGAACCATGGCGCCCTTGTTGTAGAGGAGCGCTCGCCGCGTGCGTCCGTCGCTCTTGATGTGGCCGAGGCGGTATCCGAGGTAGATGGGGCCTTGCACGGACGAGTCGATCGCCCAGCGGCGCATCTGGCGGCGGACGCTCAACGCCACGTCAGTGCCGCGTTCCTTTTCCGCATAGAGCAACGCGAAGTACTGCGCGAAGCCTTCGCTGAGCCACTGCTCGTGATAATTCTTCCATCCGACCGCCTGGCCCCACCACTGATGCGCGAGCTCGTGCGCGAGGAAGAACGTCGGATACTGATCGAAGCTCACAGGATCGTTCCGCCACACGAGCTGTGACGTCGGGAGCGGTTGGTTCAGCAGCGCGAAGTACCCCGGGCTGTGCCCGCCGGGCAAGTCGCTCTCGCTGACGGCCAGCGTGAAGCTCGGATACGGCGCGTCGCCCATCAGCGATGCGTAGTATTGAAACACTGCTGCGGAGCGATCGCCGATCCCGCGTGCCCTCCCGACCTGGCGAGGATTGGCTTGAACGATGAGCGCCACGCCGCCGTTCGCAGCAGCTTCTTCATCGCCATCGCCGGCTGCCCTGTCGATGTTCGGTCTGCTCCCACCTGATTCCGGATAGGACGGGGCGGGCAGTTGCGCCGTCGTCACCGTGTTGAAGCGGCTGATGACGCACGCGAGATACCGCACCGGCCGCGGCGAGTCGAAGACGAACACCTTTCGGGCGCGCTCGCCCGATTCGACCGGACCGGGGGCGGGCGCCGGTGGACCGGTCGGCGTTCCGCTCGCGACGACATCGAACTCGGAAGGGACCGTCACACGCAGCCGCGCCGTTGCGTAGTCAGTCACGGTCGATTGCGGATACCAGTAGCTTCGATTGCTGTACAGAAATCGCGGCTCCGCCGGGATCGCGAACGAATCCTGTTCCTGCTGCTCGAGCGCGATGGCTTCGTTGTCGAGCGCCTGCGATTCGAGTCTGCCGTTGTAAGTCACCTGCAACGTGAGCTCGGTATCACGTACGGTCGGACCCGGCAAGCTGACGATCAGGCTGTTCTGCCCCACGACGCGGAGGCTCAACAACCGTCCGAATCCCGCCGCGTACACGCTTCGCACCGTCAGTGAATCGGCGAGTCGCAGCGTGAGCGTTGTGAGGACCGGCGCTCGCACCTTCAGCTTCAACCGCGCGCTTCCACTGATCCATAGCCGTTCCGGGTTGAAGGCCGTCTCGATGTCGTAGTTCAAGACGTCGTAGTCGATGAGATCGTCTTCGCTGTAGAACCGTCCGCGTGCCGCCAGCTTCTGCTCGGACGCGTAGACGGAGATGTTCTTTCGTCGCTTTCGATCGAAGAGCGAAACATCCTCCGCGTCGTTACCAACTCGCGCGTATGTCAGATTGCCGTATTTGCGCGTGCGCACTTCCGCGATGAGATCGCTCGCGACAGGCACGAGCAACCATCGATCGCGGCTCAGGTCCGTCAGATCGATCTGCAACGTCCGCCCGACGTTCTCTTCGAAGAACTCGTTCGCGCGCCGAAAATCGCCGCCGGAAACCGTCCGCGGCGTCAGCGCGGACCCGGCGAACCGGCTCTCGAATTCGGAGGGTCGCACGCGAATCAGCGCGCAGTCGAAATCCGTCGTGAGCGTCTCGTTTCCAGAGAAGATCCGGACCTGCGTCCGTTCGGCGGCGTCCGGCGGCGCGAATTTCATCTGCCCTCGGCCGAGGAGCACGATTGCAGTCGGCCCTTCGGCCGTATCCGCGACGAACGCACTTCCGGTAGCCATTTGCAGCGTCAGATCCTGACCCGCGACGGTCAGGTTCTGCACGGTGAACTGCTGTTTTGCGTTGAGCGACAGCCGGTACAGGCCGGACACGACCGCGAGGCGTTCCATGTTGACGATGTGCCAGGCCGAGGGATCGTCTACCTTGCCGCCGGATGCCATCGCGACGTCGGCTTGCCACGTCGCGACTCTTCCTTCGATCCCCTGCTCGGTGAACACCTCCAGCAGCAAACGCTGCTTCGCATCGTCGAGCGCCGTGCGATCGCGTTCCTTGATCACGACTCGTGCCGGCGCGGGACTCACCGACTCCACGAACTCGGCTACGCTCGAGCCCTCTGCTCCCGGTATGCCCAGTGCGTTGATGGCGCTCTGATTGCCGCTGGACGACGCCTCCTGAAGACGAATGACGAGCGCGCTTAGAGCGTCGGGGCGCTGCGAAGACTGCGCTGCACCCTCGACCGTCGCGACCAGAACAGCCAGCGCGAGGACGAGACGCAATGCCATGGCGGTCTTCATATTAGACCCCGTGCGCCGTGAGTCGCCGGCCAAAAACGGTCCTTACGCGACCGCCGTGAGACCCTCACTTTACGACTGACGACTGACGCGGATGGGCCGCTAGGAACACACGGGGTCGGGAAGGGAGCGGCGCGTCAAGCCACTTGGGATCGATGCTGGGCCGAATCGCTCAAACAGAGAACGCGCGTCTGAGCAGCAGGACCGTCAGATCGTCGATGAATCGGGTGTGCTTCGCGTGATCCTCGACGTCGGCGAGGATGTTGCTCGCCAGCTCAGCTGGCGATTTCGCAAGATATCGATCGAGCACGCGCTGCAGCCCGGACTCCTCGAACGGTTGTTCCGACGGGTTCTCGGCTTCCGTGATTCCGTCGCTGTAGAGCACGAGCAGGTCGCCCGGCTCGATGCAGGTTTCGATCGCGCTGAATTGCGATCCCTCGAACATGCCCAGCGCAACGCCCGTCGCCGTCAGTCGGTCGTACCGACCGCTGCGACGCCGGATGAGCGGCGGGTTGTGACCGGCGTTTACATACGTGAGATTGCCGGTAACCGGAGCGTAAACGGCGTAGAACAGGGTGATGAACCGCGAGGCAGGGCTGTGCCTGCAGATTTGCGCGTTCAGTCGTTCGACGAGTGGCGCCGGCTCGAGACGCTCGTCGACGAGCGTACGCAGCACCGCGAGGAGGAGCGCCATCAGCAAGGCGGCGGGACTTCCTTTCCCTGCCACATCGCCAACGGTCAGGATGACGCGTCCATCGGGGAGCGGCAGCACATCGTAGAAATCACCGCCGACCGTGTTCGCCGGGCGGGTGACACCGAACACCTGGATGTCTGCCGTCGAGTAGGTGCCCCGGGGCAGCATCGCGAGTTGAATTTCGCGCGCGACCTCCAAGTCGCCCTTCAGCGACAGCCGGTCCGCCACTTCGAGCAGCACCAGAAGGTTGACGAGCAGGAGACTCACGAGAAGCGCGAGGGTGCCGTGCGACCAGACCGGCATCAGCACGGGAATCTGGAAGAACGGCGTCCCGAACGGCACCGGCACGGCTGCAAAGCCTCGATACAACTGAACGATGCCGACGAGCGCGAAGCCAAGCGCGACGATATAGAGAGCGCGTCGTGCTGCCGGGAGGCGCAGTGTGAAGGCAACGAAAACCTGCCGGAACTGCAGCGGCAGGCGTTTCCACCAGGGCAAACCGGCGAGGCGATCCTCGTCGAGACCCCGCGCGAAGAAGTCATACGCCTCGGCCGTGTCGTGCGTGAACAGCCGCTGAAAGTCTTCCCGCGAGAAATCGCGCGTGTAAGTGTCAAGCCACTCGCGCGCGCGATGGGACGCCGATGCTCTCGACGACATGGGTCGATCAGGAATGTTGACGTCCGATCAGCTTCGCGAGTTCCATCAGACGCGAGAAGGGCAGAAAGCTCGATTCTATCTTCTGGACTCCGAGAGCGTCAGTTCACTCCACACGACCTGCAGAATCGCTGCGGTCGGAACGGCCAGCAGCGCACCCAGGATGCCGAGCAGCTTTCCACCAATCAGCAGCGAGACGATGACGGTCACGGCGCTGACGCCGACCTGGCGCGACATGATCCTAGGTACGAGCAGGTGATTCTCGGTCTGCTGCTGAATCACGAAGAAGACGAGCACGAGCACGACCTTCTGCACCGAGACGGTCGCCGCGACGGCAAGCGCGGGAATCGCTGAAAGAATCGGACCGATCACGGGGATGAGCTCGCCGATGCCGGAAATCACCGCGAGCACGTAGAAGAACGGAATGCCCAGCAGCCACAGGCCGATGCCGGAGCTTCCGCCGATGATCGCGCCGAGCAGCAGCTGGCCTCCCAACCACGCGCTCACCTTCAGCGTGATATCGCGCGCCGCCGTGTCCGCGCGCGCGCGGCGGTCTGGCGGAAAGAGTCGCAGCAGCATCGCGCGCAGCTGCGCAGCTTCGACCAGCAGATAGAAGGTCAGGATCAGAATCGTGATGAACCCGAAAACCCCCCCGACCACGCCGACGATCGCTCCGAACACCGTGCCGAAGGCTTCGGTGCCGCCGGCGACCGGGGCGTGCTGCACGGCTTCCTGCAGCGTGAGGCGCTGCTGCAGTAATCCCTTCTGAATGAGGAACTCCTGCGCGCGTTCGAACATCTGCGGCAGCGCGAGCCAGAACTGCTGCGTCTGTCGCACGAGCGGAGGGATCACGAGAAAGCCAATCCCGGTGAGACTTCCGAGAATGATGACGTACAGCACGAGGATCGCGAGCCATCGCGGGAACCGCCGCGTCCCGATCGGCAGGACTTTCTGTCGTTCGATTAGTCGCACAATCGGGCTGAACCCGACGGCGAGCAGCCCGCTGATGTAAATGAGCAGGAGAACGTCGCGAACGAGATATGACGCCCACAGTACGACGACGGCGAGCGCCGCCATCCAGATGGTCCAGAGGATGAGCGATTTCTGGACCGCGGAGGGGGTCGTCACTCGGAGATGCTCAACATGGAAGTGCGTCCGCTGTCACGCGTCGACGGCGAATGCACGAAGGCCATCAAGCTCACGAAGACCACGAAGGAAGATCACGAAGACTCATGAAATTCTTTGTGATTTCATCGTGGTCTTCGTACCTTCGTGAGCTTGGTGATTGCCCCGTGGGCCGTGGCTCGGACAAACGTGACAAAGATCTAGTGGGTCGCGAGGAACCCGCCCGTGAAGTCCGCGATCGTGTCGTAGATCCCCGACAGCTCGCTCGGTGACGCAAGAAACACGACGCGGAAGAAGCCGTCCTCGGCACGAGTACCGAACCCCGACCCGTAGACGCACAAGACGCCCGTCGCACGCAGGAGCGCGAGCACGTAATCCTCGTCGGTGACGCCGGCGGGCAGAGTGACCCGGGGCATCGCGTAGAACGCCGCCGACGGCGCGACCGCGCTGAGCCCGTCAATTGCATTGAGTCGTCGGGTCGTGAGTTCGGCGCGCTCGCGAAGCGCCGCGCGAAACGCCTCCTGATGCGATCGATCGCCGGTGAGCGCGGCAACGATGGCGTACTCCATCGGCGCCGTCGCACAGAGGCGGCCGTCTGCCAGCTTCTTCACTCCGGCCAGCACATCGTCGAGCCGCTCGCTGCGACCGACGGCCATCCAGCCCGCGCGCCATCCCGGGGCGAGATAAGCCTTCGACAGCGACGAGAACGAAATGACGGGTGCGTCCGGATTCACTGCAGCAAGCGCCGGCACCGGACCGTCGAAGGCGAGATCCGCATATACCTCGTCGGCAAGCAACGGAAAGCCATGGCGATCGGCGAGGTCGAGGAGTGCGCGCCGGACCTCGGTCGGGTAGGTCGCGCCCGCCGGGGTGTTCGGGGCGATCGCGACGAGCGGATAGGACGCCTTGCGGAAGATCCGCTCGTAGAGCCGGATGACCTCGCCGAACCACGGGCTCTTGCGTTCGACCCACCCGACGGC
>Ga0114129_10009449_pt1 | contig 13899 bp, 9 predicted proteins | sample RhiMetdeltSRZDD1_FD_80071 | JGI IMG/M metagenome (GOLD analysis project Ga0114129, IMG submission 80071) | Populus rhizosphere microbial communities from Tennessee, USA - Rhizosphere MetaG P. deltoides SRZDD1 (version 2) (version 2) | ecosystem: Host-associated > Plants > Roots > Rhizosphere >...
CCGAGTACGCGATGCGCGCGAACCAGGTGATGAGCTTCTTCGTGCCGGAGCATCGCGGCCACGACGACCTGCTAAACGCCGCCGCCCTGGTCGTCCAGGCCCAGCCGCTGGACCGCCTCCGGACGGCGACCGGCCGCCGGCGGAGACAACTGGATTTCTGATCGCGATCCCATCGCGCTGACGAGGCATGGGATTCGACTACCTGGTTGCGCGAGCGGTCGCGGGCCACCGATCCAGCAGGCCTCAGCCGGATTCGCGTGATCCAGGCCGCACGCTCCAGCGTACCCGTAGCGCACCTGGTGACGGGTCGCGTCGCTCGCATGCGGAGCTCGACTCGACGTCGGGACGCCGCGCGCCTGCGTTGCGGCCGGAGGCAGCGTTCGAGTCGCATGGGGTGGTGCCCGGGGCCTGCGCACCCCTGAGACCGGCTCGCCGAGGAAGGGAGGTTGCGCCCCACCGGGACGGCTGGTCCGGGCCAGGTCGGTGGCCCACAGCGGCCCAGCGAACGGTCCACAGTCGAGTCGCACGACGACCGAAACATCTCGGTCGGAGGAGGCAGCTCGTGCAGCAGCCCTTTGCCATTCGAACGCTCGCCCACCTGGGAATGGTGGCCGTCGCGGTGATCGTGCTGGTCACACCGCCCGGACCGTCACGGGAGGTCCAGGCCGCTAGCCACCGCGAGGCGCCGGCCATCTCCGAGGACCCGGAGGCGGACATCACCGACGTTTTCTTCTTCCGCAGCTACGAATCCGGCAAGGCGGACAAGGTCGTGCTGATCATGGACGTCATTCCGGGTGAGGAGCCCAGCTCCGGTCCGAACTACTGGAACTTCGATCCGGATGTTCTGTACGCGTTCAACCTCGACACCGATGCCGACGGGGTGGCCGACGACGTCGTCTTCGAGTTTCGGTTCAACACCGAGATACGCGGCGTCTGCAAGGACCTTGGCCTGCCCCTCTCCTTCGTCGCTCTCCCACCGATCACCAGGCTGGATGGGTCCGGATCAGAAGGGTTGTGCCTGCGCCAGAAATACAGCGTCACGATGGTGCGCGAGCGGGTCCGCCGGCAGGCGGACGACGATCAGGACGACGACGAGGCGGCCGCCGCCAACCGCGGGAATCGACGCGTGCTGGCCGATGACCTGATCGCCGTGCCCTCCAACGTGGGGCCACGCACGACGCCGAACTACGATGCGCTCGCCTCTCAGGGCATCCGCGATCTCGGCAATGGCATTCGTGTGTTCGCCGGACAGCGCCAGGATCCGTTCTCCATTGACCTGGGCGGCGTCTTCGACACGCTGAACCTCCGTCGCAATCCGCCGCTCCTGAGCCAGGCCGAGGACGCCGACGACACCCGCAACCCGTTCGGCGTGGACATGCTGTCCGGCTTCAATGTCCACACCATCGCCCTCGAAGTCCCGGCGAGCCTGCTCACGCGCGACGGCAAGGGCCCGGGCGAGACAACCCAACCGAAGCTCGGACTGTACGCCAGCACCAGCCGCCGAAATGTCACCGTGCTGCGAGCGCCGAACGGATCCAATGGACACGGCCAGGGGCGGTTCGTGCAGGTCCAGCGGCTCGCGAACCCGCTGATCAACGAGCTGTTCATCGGCACCGTCGACAAGGACCGCTGGAACGCGACGGAGCCCGACGAGGAGGGCCAGTTCCTAGACTACTACCGGAACCCGCGCCTGGCGCTCGCTCTGGAGACCGTCTTCGGTGTACCGGCGGCCAAGACGGACCGCAACGATCTGGTCGATGCGCTGCTCAGGTATGCGCCCGGCCCGGCCAGCCCGACTGCACAGGCCAGCCCGACTGCACAGGCCAGCCCGACCGTGCAGGGTAAGCCGACCGGCCAGCCTGGCCGCCCCGGCAACGAGCGCCGAGACGGAACGCTCTCTGAGCTGCTCCGCCTCGACGTCAGCGTGGCGCCCACGCCGTTGGGTCAGCAGAAGCGCCTCGGCGCCCTGCTGTCGACGGACAAGGCCGGCTGGCCCAACGGTCGCCGGCCGAAGGACGACGTGACCGATGTCGCGATCCGCGTTGTCGGCGGCCCCAACTTCGTCAACGGCCGGGCAGGTGATGGCGTCAACGTCGACGACGCCGCCCTGATCGACAAGTTCCCGTTCCTGGCTACTCCGGCCAACGGACGGGATCGCGTCCACACCAACCCGTAGCCCCACATCGTCTGTCCGGGGAGGGATGCCGCGTGGCCTCTCCCTCGCCGGACATTGGGGCGCAGTCACCATCCCGGGAGGAGTCAATGATCCTCTCCCGACGACTCGGAGCGGTGCTCACGCTGGCGGCGCTGATCTCGGCAGGGGCGGCGTCAGCGCATACCACGACGGGCGGAGCGACCCGCATGCTGCCCGACCATCCGGGTCGGCGACTATCTCGAGGCGAACGGCCAGAAAGTCCACGAGCTGCTCTTCGACGCCGACGATGTCAATATCCGCCGCTCACACCTCTGCCGGGGCCGCGGTCGGCATCCGTCCATTGGCCAACGCAATCGGTGCACGGGACGCTGGCGCGCCTGAAGCTACCTGCCGTCTCTGGCTACCTCCACCTCCAGACTAATGGGGCCGCGGAAGGCAAGGTAGTCCGGGAACTCCAGCTTCTGGTCCGGGGCGAGGCGGAGGTCAGGGAGCCGTCGGGTCAACTCCTCGAAGACCACTTTCGCTTCAAGGCGGGCGAGCGGGGCGCCGAGACAGAGGTGGTTCCCCTTGCCGAACGAGAGGTGGTCCCTGGCGTTGACTCGGCGGGGGTCGAATCGATCCGGATCGTCGAACACCTCAGGGTCACGGTTGGCGGCGCCGATCAGGAGCAGGACGTTCGCTTCGGCCGGGAGGTCGACGTTATGCACCCTGGTCGGTGCCTTCGTCTTGCGCCGCCACATCACGACCGACGAGTCGAAGCGCAACAGCTCCTCGACGGCGTTCGGGATCAGGGCGGGGGAGGCGCACAGCTCTTCCCAGATCGAATGCTGCGCGAGAAAGCGCCGGACGCCGTTCGTGAGGAGGTTGGTGGTCGTCTCGTGGCCGGCGAGCAGCAGCCCGAACAGGATCGTGCACGCCTCGACGTGGGTCAGCGTCTGACCCGTTGCGTCGGTTGCCCGCACCAGCTCGCTGGTGAAATCGTCTCGGGGCCGCTCGCGGCGGTCGGCGGCGAGCGCCTCGGTGTAGCGCCAGAACGCCGCCATGCCCTCGGCCACGCGGGTCTGCTCGGCCTCTTCCGACCGCCCGAACATGAAGCGCAGGCGGTCACCGCCCCAGGCTTTGACCCGGGGGACGTCCTCGTCCGGGATCCCGAGTATCTTGAAGATCACCAGCATTGGGAGCTCCCAGGTGAGCGCTCTGACGATGTCGACGTGTCTCGCCTGAAGGCGCTCGTCGATGAGACGCGCGGCGGTCGCGCGGATGAACTCTTCCATCTGCGCCACTCGACCGAGGGTGAAGGCGGCGTTGGCGATGCGCCGGGCGCGGGTGTGCTGGGGCGGATCGGCGTTCGTGAGCGTCGGGACAGACCGAAAGCCGCCCTGCTGAAGTGCGGCCTGGGCATGGGGGCAGGGCGGGTGGATCGGCGCCAGCGTGTTGGCGGCGGAGTAGACGGTCGTGCCGCCCCACGCTTCCGCGTGCAGCGAAGGCGGAGCCTGACGGTGATCCGGCGTGTCGCTGCCAGGCCGCCGCCAGGCTCCCACGGCGTCAGTTCGGCGGCTAGCTCAACTGCCTGATCGAGCCGTCCTTGCGGTCGCAGACGAACACCTGGCGCGCGGTGCCGCCGGCGGTCGCGATCCCCCACGGCCACGGGCCGGCCGGGATGGCGCGGTCCACGGTGAGGGTCGTCGCGTCGATGACGTAGACGTTGCCGTTGTCGCAGGTGACGTAGACCTCGCGCGCATCGCTGTCGAGCGCGACGTGACGGATCGCCTTCGGCAGTGGGATCGTCGCGAGCAGGGCGAGGCTTGCGCGTTGGTACACGTTCACGCTGGGTGGCCCGACCTCGGCGTTCCCCAGGCAGACGACGTAGATCCGATCGTCCTCCGGATCGACCGCGACGTCCAACGCGCCTCGCCAGATCGGGCTGATCGGCACGAGCGGCAGGATCTCACGATGGTCCGGGGCGTCGATCACGACGCCGAGTCCGTTCGTATGCGGCTGGACGACGGGGTTGTAGATGGCGACGTAGAGTGTGTGGGTCGTCTCGTCGACAGTGAGCCCCTGCGCACCGGGGCCGATCTTGATCGGGTCGAGGAGTTGATCGGTCGCGCCGTCGATCACGTGGATCAGTCCCTGGTACGGGTTGCTGACGTAGACTCGATTGAGCGCCGTGTTCACGGCGACGTCGATCGGTACCTGACCCAGCTTGATCGTCTTCGCCTTCAGCGTGTTGCCGTCGACGACCGACAGGCTGTAGCTCTCCTTGCCGTAGTTCGTGACGTAGATCTTGCGGGTGACCGGGTTGACGGCGACCGAGCGTGGCTGGAACCCGACCGGGACGCCGCGCGGCATCCCCGGGAACTGAGGCAGCTCGGGAACTGGCTGGAGTGTCTGGCGATCGAGGACGACCAGGACGCCCGGCTTCGACGACGGGTGGGGCGGTGTGATCGACGTGTCGTAGCGGCCGGCGTAGACGTGCCGCTCGTCGACGGCGAGCCCCACCACGACCGCCTGCTGCCCGACAGGTGCCTGTTCGAGCGTCGCGATCTGGGTCGTCGTCGTTGGCTTCGGCGGCAAAACGTACGCGTTGAGCATCCAGGGCTGGAGCACGCCGTCTTTCTCGAGGTTCGTGGTGCGGCGCTCGGCGTCGATTTTCACCCAGCGGGCCGCCCAGGCGTGCGGCAGCTCTCGCCGCTCCCAGATGCCGTTCCAGAGCTCTCCCTTGCCATCCGGCCGTATGCGGACGTTCATATCCACGGGGATGTAGCCGTCGTCCTCGTGCTCGCGCGCCTTCTTGAGGAGCTCACTGCGCGGGAAGTTCTGGTGGAGCCACCAGTCAACGGGATCCCCGAGCGCACCTTGTTTGACGAAGATGCCGTTCCAACCTTCTGCCCCGTCCGGCGTCTCGTAGGCGTTGACGAGTACCGGGCGATAGTTCTGCTCCTGGAGCTGCCCCCGGCGGACGACGAAGCTGCCCAGCGAGAGGTCCAGCAGCACCTGCATGTCCACGTCGTTCCTGGCCCAGACGCCGTTGAAGCGAGCCGCGCCATCGGCGTTGACGAAGGCGTTGACGTCGATCAGGCGGAGCCCCTGCCCCTCCCACTTTGCACGCTGTTCGTCAAAGTTCTCGCGACTCCGGTCCGTGACGTAGTGCCGCTCCTGTTCGAGCTTCTCGAAGATAGCGTTGTACAGGGTGCCCGTCGGCAGGACGTAGGCGTTGACCCGGCTGATCTCGAAGCCGTCGTCCGCCTGCCGGTCGACCTCGCTCCGCAGCTCGTCTCGCGTTAGCCCCCACGCCGCCTGGCGCGGCATGGTGCCCTCCATCCAGATGAAGTTGAACCGTTCCGGGCCCGGCGCACTGTAGATGTCGTCGATGCCGCGCCGGTCGTCGAGCTCGAGCGCGATTCGGGTCGGATCGATGTTCTCCATTACCGCCGGCGGCGCGTTCGTGTGTTGTAGCCCGAGGACGTGCCCGATCTCGTGCAGGGCGACCGCTTCGACATTTGGAGGGTCCGAAGGGTTCGCGGCCGGATCGGTCCATGGCGCGATGGCGTCGTCGTTGAAGTGGACCGGGATCGGCAGGGTCGGCTCGCCGACGAACGCCGAGAAGCCGGGCGGGAAATCGGCGTGGGCCTTCAACCCGACCAGGGTGTGATCGACGGTGTCGGGCGGCGGCGACGGGTTCGGCCTCTGATGCGTGTCGGACTCCGGCCGCCACTCGACGAAGATGTCCGGCGTCTCGCCGGGCTTCGCTGGCTTGAACCGGAGCTGGATCGGCTTGCCGTCCGGGCTGGTTGCCTTTGACCAGGTGGCGAATGCCCGCTCGACGGCCGCCCGCGCAACCGATGCTGGAAGTGTCTGGGTCGGGCCCGGGGGGTTCGACGTGACGCCGGGGCCGTTGCCGAACGCGTAGGTGAAGTCTCGCCGGTCCCAGAAGCCGAACGTCAGGAAGTGGAGCGGCGATGACGGCAACGGAGGCGTGCCACAGGCCGGTCGGGCTGTGCCGCCGCGGGCTGCCTCGTTCGCCGGGGTGGTCTGGGGGATCTGGCGTTCCTGCTCCTTATTCGGCGGCTGCGCGCCCCGAGTCAGCCTGGGGTCGCCTTGCGTGATGCTCATGTGGCGGTGTCCTTCCGGGGGCTCTTGCCCCAGGGGTCGCCTCAGAGCGCGCTTTGCAGAGAACCGGTCGCAATGAGGCGTCACCATCACGATACGGCGGCCGTCGGCTGGCGCCATCGTGAGGAATGCGGATTCCCCCTGGCCGGCTGTAGATCGGCCGGATTACCTACCCCGTCAGCCGCCGGTCACCACCGCCAGGAGCGCCGAGGCCGTCACCGAGAGCATGAGGTCGATATTGGAACGCGCGACGGAGCGCCGGCCGAGTCGGCCGGCACCGTGCGCGTCCGTTCGGCCACTCACGAGTCACCTGCCTCGACGGCGTAGCCGGCCGCCTGCCAGGCTTTGATGCCGCCGTCGAGGTGGGCGACGTTCGAGTAGCCCATGCTCATCAGGGCGCTAGCGGCCAGCGCGGAGCGGCCGCCGGAGGCGCAGTAGAGGATCACGCGGCGGCTGGGCTCAAGCTCGGGGCGGTGGTAGGGGCTGGTGGGATCGGCGTAGAACTCGAGCATCCCGCGCGGGGCGTGGATCGCACCCGGGATCGTGCCGGACTGCGCCAGCTCGCCCGGCTCGCGCAGGTCGACCAGGAGCGCCTGCCCCTTCCCGATCTCGGCGGTGACCTGCTCCGCCGTCAGGTTCTCCACCCGCTGCTTCGCCTCGGCGACCAGCTGCGCGGCGGTCTTCGTCGTCGTGTTCATCGTGCTGTCTCCATTGGTGAGGTCTGTGTCGAGCGACAGGGAACGCTCGTACCTTCAGCCTACGGTCGGAGACCGGTCGCGATGATTCGGGAATCTACGGTACCTGTCTGCGTACGGTACGGTACCGGGTTCAGCCGTCGAGGACGCCCAGCTCGCTCGCCCGGTGGATCGCTTCGGCGCGAGAGCGGCAGTTGAGCTTCGCCAGCGAGTTGGCGACGTGCATCTCGACGGTACGCGGGCTCAGGTAGAGGACCTGGGCGATCTCGCGATCGGTCCGGCCAAGCGCAATGTGCCGCAGCACCTCGAGCTGCCGGTGCGACAGGCCGCCTTCGGATGCACAGGCCGCGTTCCGACTGGGGCGGCGCTCCGGCGGCTCGCCGAGGGCCTGTAGCTCGCGCGCTGCCTGCGCAGCCAGCGGCCGGGCGCTGAGCTTGCGCGCCATCCGGTACGCATCGGTCAGGTGGTCCACGGCCCGGGTGCGCTGACCGACCGTCGCCAGTGCCACGCCGGCCCGGACGTGGGTCTGGGCCACGTCGAACGGCAGCGGCAGGTCGCGCAGCAGAAGGAGGGCATGCTCGAACTGCCGGCCCGCCTGCTCGGCCTCGCCGTCCAGGAGCAGCGTCTCGCCGAGCGCGTGCGCGAGTCCGGCCAGCGCCTCGACGTTGCCGGTGTCGGCGGCGATCCGCGACAGGGCGCTCGCGCAGGCACGCGCCTCCGCCGCCGCGCCTCTTCCAGCGAAGAAGGTCGTCGCCCAGCGAAACGGCGAGATCGCGTAGTGAGTCTCCTCGCTCCGCTCCCATCGCGCGAGCAGTGACCGGCAGTGGCTCGCCGCCGCGTCGTCGTTCCCGTCGACCTGCTCCAGATACCCAAATGCCCATGTATTCAGCAGTTCCATGTAGACCACGTCGACCAGGTGCGCGATCGTCGCCGACTGGAGCAAGAACGGTCGAGCCTGGGTCGTCTCGCCGCGGAACGCGTAGATCGAACCGAGCATGCCGGACGCCGCCATCCGACCGGCCCGGTGCCCATCGTCGGATGCCAGAACCTCGCGGCAGATCCGCATGGTCTGGTCCCACTCGCCGGTCTGCCGTAGCACGACGGACATGCAGGCCAGACAGAGCTCGGCCAACAGGGGCTCCCCACGAGCGCGGCAGAAATGGCTGGCCGTCTGGTACGTCTCGCGGGCCTGGTCGTACTGGCCCGCGTGCGCCAGCGAGTCGCCCAGCCGCTGGTACAGCTCGACGGCCGGCCCACTCAGGTCGTGCTCGAGTGCCAGGGCGAGGCCGTCCCGGACCAGCGCCAGCCCGGCGTCATACTGTCCTAATCTGGCGCGGACGTTTCCTTCGTGCCCCATCGCGCGCGCCTTCAGATCGACCCGACCGGCAAGCTCGGCCTCGGCGTGGACGAGCTCGAGCAGCGGCAGCGCCGCCGTGAAGCTCCCGGCCACGCGAAGGTGGTGGACGACGGCCAGACGTTCAGCAGCCGCGTCGCCGGGCATCCCGATCGAGGCGAACGTGTCGGCGGCGGCGAGGCAGGCCGCGAGCACCTGAGGCCACGCACCCTGCAGCTCGTGGACCGTCGCCAGGCGCCGCTCGACGTTCGCCGCGCGACGCAGCTCGCCCAGCGTCCGCCAGCCATCGGCGGCCTCGCGCAACGCCCGGACGGCGACGGTCTGGTCGCCGGATAGCTCGGCGCAGTGTCCGAGGCGCTCCAGGAGGTTCAGCCGCTCTGGATCAGCGTCCTCAGTCCAGAGCACGAGCGCTCGGTCGGCGGCGCGGGCGGCATCGCGGTAGGCGTGGATGGCGACGGAGGCTTCGACGGCGAGAATGAGCGCCCGCCGCGCTCGCTCCGGCTCGTGGGCGGCGTCCCAGTGCTCGGCGACGATGCCGGGCGGGGCCGCGCACGCTTCGAGTCGCTCGGCGATCTGCCGGTGGAGCGCCCGCCGGCGCCGCCAGGGGACGTCGCCGTAGGTCGCCTCACGCACGAGCGCATGTCGAAAGGCGCCGAGCCAGGCGCCGCTTCGACCAGGATCTCCCGCTCGATGAGCTCGTCCAGGCCGGCGTCCCCGCCGACGAGGTCCGTCACCAGGCTGAGCTGAAAGCGCAGGCCAGCCACGGTTGCCACTTCCAGCGCCGTCCGGGCCGGGGCGCTCAAGCCGTATGCGCGCAGCAGCACGGCGTCGCGAACGCTCTCGGGGATCGGCAGCGCGTCGCTCGGATCGAGGGCGAGACCGGATGGCGTCGCGCGCAACCGGCCGCTCTCCCTGAGCGCAGCCGCCAGCTCCTCGACGAAGAACGGCAGCCCGTGCGTACGATCCTGGAGCGTCGCGGCGGGGGCCGGGCTCAGGTTGCTTCTGAGGACGAGGGCGGCGAGGGCGGCCGTCCCAGCCTGATCGAGTGGCGCCAGCACCAGCTCCCGCGATCGACTGGCCTGACGCAGCCCCAGGCGCAGGCGGCGCAGCGGGTGATCGCGGGAGAGATCGTCGCTTCGGTATGCCCCGACGACGAGCATCGGCAGGCTTTCGAGCCAGCCGAGGGCGGCGGCCAGGAGGTCGATGGTCGCCTCGTCGGCCCGGTGCAGATCGTCCAGGAACGCAAGCGCCGGCTGACGCACGGCGATCTGCTCGAAGCCCCAGCGAATCGCCTCGATCAGCGTGGGCGGATCGGAACGGTCCGGCGGCGGGCCCAGCTCGGGCAAGACGGCGTTGAGGTGAGCCGAGAGCGGCCCGGTCCCGTTCAAGCCGTCCGGCACGACGCGGAGATACGCGCGGAACACGGCGACGATCGGGCCGTACGGCTCCGAGCGCGCGTACGATGGCGTGCCGACGAGCGCCAGCAGGCCGCGCCGATCGCGAACGGCCTCGACCAGCGCGGTCTTCCCGACGCCCGCCTCACCAGTGACCAGCAGGAGGCCGCCACTGCCCCTTCGGACGTCCTCGATTGCGCGATCGAGAACGGCCTGCTCCTCCTCACGACCGATCAGCGGTCTGCTCGGGTGCATGGTCCGAGTATAGAAGGGGGAGGCGCAGCCTGTCTGTTCCGGGCGCGACAGTCCGGTCGGCAGCGGAATGCATCACGTTCGCCCGCGCCGATCGTGACTGTCTGTATGACGTGCCTGGCCGGAGCGCTCCGGCCGCCGTCACAAGGGTTCCTGGTGTGGAAACTGTCTGCTAGACTGACCGGGGACCGACGGTGGGGCGGTGACCGAGATGGCGATCGATCCGGAGCGCGAGCGGCGGGTGCGCGAGGCCCGGGTGCAGGTCCAACTGGCCCCGGACGACGTGGCCGCACGGCTGGAGCTTGGGGCGGCGCTGTTCGACGCGCACGACCCCGCGGGTGCGCTGGAACAGTTCGGCGCCGCGCTGAGCCGCGATCCGGCCAACATCGCCGCGCTCCAGGGGGCCGCCCAATCGGCCGTTGCGGTGGGCGACGTCGCGCGGGCAGGCGGCTACCTGCGGCTGCTGGCGGCGCTCTCGGGCGTGCAGATCGACGCGGGCCCCGCGAGCAATCCGGCGCCGCCCGACGAGGCGCCGGAGTCGGACTGGCCGGCCTTCGGCGACCCGCGTGACGCCAGCCCGGACGTGCGCCGTGAGCCGGCCGCGGTGCGGGCCGAGGGCTGGGACGATGCGCCCGACGACGAGACGTGGCGGGCCGAGCGGCCGACGATCACCCTGGCAGACGTGGCCGGCATGGAGGCCGTCAAGCGCCGGCTGAATATCGCGTTCCTGGCGCCGCTGCGCGATCCGTCGCTCGGCAAGGTGTTCGGCAAGTCGCTGCGGGGCGGGCTGCTGCTGTTCGGACCGCCGGGCTGCGGCAAGACGTTCGTGGCGCGAGCGACGGCCGGGGAGATCGGGGCGCGGTTCATCTCGGTCGGGCTGGCTGACGTGCTCGACATGTGGCTCGGCCAGAGCGAGCGCAACCTCCACCAGATCTTTCGGACGGCCCGCGAAAACGCTCCGGTGGTGCTGTTCTTCGACGAGATCGATGCGCTGGGTCGGAAGCGGAGCCAGATGACGCACGGGGCCGGGCGCAACGTCGTCAACCAGCTCCTGGCCGAACTGGATGGCGTCGAGGCGAACAACGACGGCGTCTTCGTCCTCGCGGCGACCAACCACCCCTGGGACGTCGACACGGCACTGCTCAGGCCGGGACGGTTCGATCGGACGGTGCTGGTGCTACCGCCCGACACGCAGGCCCGGGAGGCGATTGTGCGCCATCACCTGCGAGGGCGCCCGACGGACCGGGTCGACGTCGGCCAGATCGCCGCGCGGACCGAGCACTTCTCCGGGGCGGATCTGTCCCACCTCTGCGAGTCGGCGACCGAACTGGCGCTGGAGGACTCGATCGCTCGCGGTGCGCCGCGCCCGATCGCCAGCGCCGACTTCCAGCAGGCGCTCCGCGACGTCCGCCCGAGCACCCGATCATGGTTCGAGGCCGCCCGCAACTACGCCGTGTTCGCGAACGAGAGCGGATTCTACGACGACCTGCTGGCCTACCTGAAGGCGAACCGGATGCTGTGAGCGACGGCGTGAGCGCGAGGGTGAGCGAGCCGAACGACGCGGAATCTCCGCTCGCGCGGGGCGAGGCGCTGCTGGCGATCGGCCGTCACGCCGACGCGATCCGGTGGCTCGAGCGTGCCATCGCCGCCGATCCTCATGCCCTCGAGCCGCGCTGGCGTCTGGCGCTGGCCTACATCAAGTTGAACCAGTACGGTCAGGCCGTGCGCGCCGCCGACAGCGCGATCGGCGTCGCCCCGGACCACGAGTGGCCGCACCGGGTGCGCGCCCTCGCCCTGCTCCGCAACCGGCGGAAGCGGGAGGCGCTCGCGGCGGCCCGCGAGGCCGTGCGCCTGGCACCCGAGGTGCCGGAGACGCACGTCATCCACTCCGAGACCGAGCTGGCGAACGGCCACAAGAGTGAGGCGCTCGCAGCAGCCGAGCGGGCCGTCAGCCTGGCGCCGGAGCGGGCGCTCTGCCACGAGACGCTCGGTGAGGTGCTGGTGGAGCTCGGCGACCTGGACCGGGCCGAGACGCACTACCGAAAGGCGCTGTCGCTCGACCCCCAATCGTTCGAGGCGATGAACAACCTCGGCGTCGTCCTTCAACGCCGGGGCCGCGATGGCGAGGCGATGGAGCAGTTCCTCCAGGCCGCCCGCCTCAACCCGAGCAGCACGCTGGCCCAGGAGAACCTGGCGAGCGCGATCGACCGCCACGTGGACCCGCGCCCGGAGGTCTCGCGGCCGGTCCAGGTCGGCCTGATCGTCCTGGCCATTCTGCTGCCGCCGGTGCGGCTGGTGATGCTCGTCTGGTGGCTGACAAGCGTGGCGATCCGCCGGTCGAGGATCCGCGCGCTACCGCCGACGCTGCTGATGGCGTACCAGTTGCCGCGACGCTCCGGGATGTCGTGGCTCGCCTTCCTCTTCTGGCTTGGCGTGGTCTGCACGCTGATGTTCGGTATGGCCGGCGCGGCGATGCAGCTGGAGCGGCAGACCATCGGTCTGAACGGCCTGCTCATCACGGCCGCCGTGCTCCTGCTGATGACGGTCGTGGCGGGCGTGCCGGTGTGGCGGCGCTGGCGGGCGCGCCGCGCCGCCACCTGACCGGCGGCGCTATTTCGCGTTGGCCGCCCGGATCGCCAGCGCTTGCGGCTCGACCTCGTTTGCCAGGGTGGCGGCGACAAGGTCGCGGTCCATCGAGGTGGCGATCGTCGGATAGCCAGCCCGCTCGATCATGGCCGGCAGCTTGCCGCCCTTGAACTGGTCCAGGGTCCAGGTCAGGGTGTCAGGGACCAGCGTCTTGTCCCAGTAGATCCGAACGTCCTGGTTGCGCGGCCCGTAGTGATAGTGCGGCCCGTTCTCGAAGCAGTCGAACGCCAGCAGCTCGATCTCGCTGCCGGCGACGTCGCTGAGGACGTGGATCGTCAGGCCGCGATCGTTCGCCGTCTCGCGGAACTCCAGCCCGAAGCGGACGTTGCCGGCTTCGATGACCTGATCGCCCCGATTGTGGATCACGTAGCGCCGCTGGGTGCGCGCCATCTCGCGGGCCGTGGTCTCGACCTCGTCCATCTTCGAGGCGACGAGATCCCGGTCCAGGCTGCTCGCCACGTCGTCGTAGCCGGCCCGGTTCAGCATCTCGGGCAGCCTGGTCCGGAGCTGTTTGAGCGCCCAGCCGAGCGGGTTGCCAGCGGTAGTCTTGTCCAGGAAGATCCGCTCGTTCTTGTCGAGCGGGCCGTAGTGGTAGTGCGGCTCCTGATCGAAGCAGTCGAACCGGAGCAGCTCCTTCATGACGCCGTTCGCCGTCCCCATCACGTGGATGCAGACGCCCTGGTCCGCCATCTGTGTCCGGTACTGGAGCGCAAATGTCACCGCCCCGGCTTCAATCGTGGCGCTACTCTCCGACATGGCATCCTCCCCTCGTCATTGAGACGACTTCGTCTCGACGGTCGCGCATGGTCGTCTATAGCTTGCTGAGCATCGCATGTGCAAGCTGGCGGTGAGATGAATTGGCGTCCGCCACCGTGGCGCTGCTCCCGATTGGTGGTCTGGTCGCGTGCAGACGATCCCGGTCCGGCCTACAATGGGTCATGCCGACGTTGCACGTCCCGCCAGACCTGGACCTCCACTACGAAGTGGACGACTACACGGATCCGTGGCGCCAGCCCAGGACGATCTTGATGCTGCACGGCAACGCCGAGAGCAGCGCGTCCTGGTACGGCTGGGTACCGACGCTGGCGCGCCAGTACCGGGTAGTGCGACCGGACATGCGGGGCTTCGGCGCCTCGACGCCGATGCCGCGCGATTTCCCCTGGACACTCGACGTCATCGTCGACGACTACTGCCGCCTGATGGACCACCTAGGCGTCGACCGGTTCAACCTGGTGGCCGCCAAGATCGGCGGGACGATCGCGCGCGCGTTCGCCGCCCGCCGGCCCGACC
>Ga0114129_10009450_pt1 | contig 13899 bp, 6 predicted proteins | sample RhiMetdeltSRZDD1_FD_80071 | JGI IMG/M metagenome (GOLD analysis project Ga0114129, IMG submission 80071) | Populus rhizosphere microbial communities from Tennessee, USA - Rhizosphere MetaG P. deltoides SRZDD1 (version 2) (version 2) | ecosystem: Host-associated > Plants > Roots > Rhizosphere >...
ATCGTTTCTTGTTCCACATCGTCATCGAGCACCCGCCCGAGGACGAGGAGTTCGACGTCGTGCGAGCGACGACGGCCATCATCGACCCGCATTTCACGCGGCCGGTGAACGGCGACGATCTCGTCGCGTTCCAGCGACTCGTGCGGCGCGTGCCGGTGGCCGACGCCGTCATGCGCTACGCGCTCAGCATCGTGCGGACCAGCCGCCCGAAGTCCAAGCAGGCGCCCGAATCGGTCAAGAAGTTCGTGGCGTTCGGAGCCAGCGTGCGCGCGGCGCAGTATCTCGTGCTCGGCGCGAAAGCTCGCGCGCTCACCAGCGGCCGGTATCACGTCAGCTTCGACGACATCCGCGCGTTGGCGCATCCGGTACTCCGCCACCGCGTGCTGACGAACTTCCGCGCCGAGTCGGAGGGCATCACGACCGATTCCATCGTCGACGAGTTGCTCAGCGCCGTGCCGGTGCCGAAGAGCGGGATGTAAGACGATCATCGCAGAAGTCGCAGAACCCGCAGAAAACCAATTGGCTCTGCGGGTTCCGCGGGTTCTGCGTTTGATGTCGTGGTTGAGACATGGAACAGCACGTCATCCCCGGCGCCCGTTTCGTGGACCCGAAGGTCCTCGCGCGCATCGGCAACCTCGAGCTGCTGGCGCGGACGGTTGTCGAAGGCTTCATCAACGGCATGCATCGCGCGCCGTACTTCGGCGCGTCGATCGACTTCGCCGAGCACCGCGGGTACGTGGCCGGCGACGACATCCGACGCGTCGACTGGCGGCTGTACGCGCGCACCGATCGCTATTACGTGAAGCAGTACGAAGCGGACACGAACACGAACCTCTCGGTGCTGCTCGACATCTCGCGTTCGATGAAGTTCGCGAGCAAAGGCATCGCGAAGCTGGACTACGGCTGCTTCATCGGCGCCTGCCTCGCGTATCTCGCCCAGCGGCAGCGCGACCGCGTCGGCGCCATCACGTTCGACAACGACATCGTCACGCACATCCCGCCGTCGGCGAAGCATTTCAACGTGGTGCTGCACACGCTCGACCGCGCGCGCCCCGAACGGCCGGGCAACCTAACGGTGCCGCTGAACAAGATGGCGGAGCACTTCAAGCGACGCGGCATCCTCGTGCTCATTTCCGATTTCTACGAGGAACCCGAGGCGATTCTCGAAGCGATCAAGCCGCTCCGGTTCATCGGGAACGATCTCATCGTCTTTCACGTGCTCGATCCGGCGGAGATCGACTTCGGCTACGAGGACGCCTCCAGCTTCGAGGATCTCGAGAGCGGCGAACAGATCCCGGTCGTACCTGAATCGCTCGCCGCCGAGTACCGCTCGATGATTCGCGCCCACATCGACTCGTTGACGACGAAGTTTTCCGAGCACCGCATCGACTACACGATGGTGAACACCGCCGAGCCGCTCGATAAAGCGCTGTTCAGTTATCTCTCGAGCCGAGAGCGTCTGATGAGGGTACGTTGAGGGCAGAGCCATGGCGTTCCTAACTCCCCTCTTCCTGCTCGGACTCGGCGCGCTGGCGATCCCGGTGTTGATCCACCTCATTCAGCGGGAGCGGAAGCGCGTCGTGGAGTTCCCGTCGCTGATGTTCGTGCGGCGCATCCCGTACCAGTCCGTTCGGCGCCGACGCATCCGGCACTGGTTCCTGCTGCTGCTGCGAGCGACGGCGATCGCCTTGATCGTGGCGGCATTCGCGCGCCCGTTCCTCCAGCAGCGGGCGACCGCATCGGCCGTGACCGGCGGCGCCCGCGACATCGTGATCCTCCTCGACCAGTCGGCGAGCATGGGCTATGCCGACCACTGGGCCAAAGCGCGCGACGCCGCGCGCGGCGTGGTGCGCGACATGGGCGCGAACGACCGCGCCACGCTCGTGCTGTTCGCGAAGAACGCCGAAGAGAACATGCGGGCCACCTCGGATCGCGGGCGGCTCGAGGGCGCCGTCAACGCCGCGAAAGTCGGATCCGGAGCGACGCGGTACGGCCCCGCCCTGAAGCTCGCCGAGAGCATCCTCAGTCGCTCGCCGCTCAAGCGGCGCGAGACGGTGCTGATCAGCGACTTCCAGAAAGTCGGCTGGACCGGATCCGAAGAAGTCCACTTCTCCGAAGGCATGACGATCAGCACCGTGTCGGTGGCGTCGCCCACGACGTCGAATCTCGCAGTGCCGTCGGTGACGTTCGGACGGGCGGCCTTCTCGGGTCAGGAGCGGATCGCGGTCACGGCCGGTCTCAGCAACAAAGGCGACCAACTGCTCAAGGACGTGCCCGTCACGCTGACGATCGACGGGCACGAGATGCAAACCGAGCGGGCGACGGTCGCGCCGCACGCGTCGTCGTCTGTGACGTTCAAGGAGTTCACATTGGCGGGACCGAACGTGCGCGGGATGGTTCGCGCCGGCTCCGATCCGCTGCCGGCGGACAATGCTTTCCACTTCGTGCTGGCGCCAAGCGATCCCGTCTCGCTCGCCATCGTGGACGGCGGCGACCGCGCGGCGGCGAGCCTGTTCCTCTCGAAGGCGCTCGCCATCGGCACGACACCGTCCTTCCACGTCGATGTGTCGTCCTCGGCCCGCGTCTCGCCCACGGCGTTCGACAAGCGCGCGGCGATCATCCTGAACGACACGATGTTTCCGCCGGCCGGTGGCGGCAATGTCCTGAAGCGCTTCGTCGAGCGCGGCGGCGGTCTGCTGATCGTGGCGGGCGATCGCACATCGTGGCCGCAGGGCGAAGCGGCGCTGCTGCCCGGAACACTTGGTGCGGTGGTCGATCGAACGAGCGGCCGCAGCGGCTCGCTCGGCTACCTCGACTATAGCCATCCGGTGTTCGAAGTCTTCAAGGCACCCCGTAGCGGCGACTTCTCGGCGGCGCATGTCTTCCGGTATCGGGCGCTGCAGCCCGCGCCGACCGACCGCATCATCGCGCGCTTCGATGACGGCGCGGTGGCGGCGGCGGAACGGAAAGTGGGCCAGGGGCGCGTCATCGTATGGACGACGACGCTCGACGATTCGTGGACGGACATCGGCGTCAAGCCAATCTTCCTGCCACTTGTGCACCAACTCGTCCGCTACGTCGCGCACTACGAGCCGGCGACGTCGTGGTTCACCGTCGGTCAGGTGCTCGACCTCGCCGCGCGCGCCAAAGACCACGCGGACCGCATCGTCGTCACACCTTCAGGCGAGCGCATCTCGCAGCCTGGCGCGGGTGAAGGAAACGAAGGGCTGCTGGAGCTGAGCGAACAGGGCGTCTACGAAGTCCGCAAGCCGGGCGCCCCGACGAGTGCGCGGCCGGAGTCGCTGGCCGTGAATCTGGACCCTCAGGAATCGGACCTCTCGGCGCTCGATCCAGCGGAGCTGGTCGCGGCCGTGACCGGTCACGCGACGCCGACGGCAGAGCAGGCGGCCGCGCCCCAGGAAATGACCCGCGAAGAGGCCGAGCGGCGCCAGAGCCTGTGGTGGTACCTGTTGATGGTGGGCCTGATGCTGCTCGCGATCGAGACGGTCATCTCGAATCAATTGTCGCGGAAAGAGAAGTTCCTGTAGCGGGCCTGGAAGGCCCGCTCTACGTCAGCCGGACATTGGCCGGAACTGGGACGCGGCGCGCCCGGGTAAATCGTACGTAGCGCGACCCTTTTAGGGTCGCGACCGTCGCCGTGGATGTTAATCTGTCCTCTCAGGGAGAGCGCCCACATGGACCATCGCCTCGAGCTCGTCGACGTCATCAGACGCGTCAGGAACCGGTGGCGGATGAAGCTCGCGCTCCGCGGTGCCGTGGTCGTCGTGGCCGGCACGGTGCTGGCCCTGCTGCTCTCGGCCTCCGGCCTCGAATCCTTCCGGTTCAGCGCCGCGTCGATCATCGCGTTCCGCATCATCGCGGTCGCCGTGTTCGCCGGTCTGCTCTGCTACGGCCTCGTGTGGCCGCTGCGCCGGCGGGTCACTGACGCGCAGGTCGCGATGTACCTCGAGGAATGCGATCCGACGCTCGAGGCGGCCCTCATCAGCGCCGTTGAGGCGGCGGCGCACGCCGAAGCCGGTGGCACCACCCACTCGCCGCGTCTCGTCGAAAAGCTGGTCGAACAGGCGATCGCCCAGTGCAGAGTCTTGGACGACGGGCGCGTGGCCGAACGCGCGGCGCTTCGCAATCAGGGTGTGATGCTCGCGGGAATCGCGGCTGTGACCGCGCTCGCCATCTTCCTGGGACCGGCGTACATCCGCCACGGGCTTTCAGCGCTGCTGACGTTCAAGAGCGCTGAAGCATCGACGCCGTACAAGATCGATGTCAAACCTGGAAACTCGAAGGTTCCGCGCGGCGCGGACCAGGCTGTCAGTGCGACACTGGTCGGCTTCAGCTCGAACGACGTCAGCGTGATGATGCGCGGCGCGCCGACCGCGCCGTTCGAGCGCGTCCCGCTCATCGCGGGCGCGCAGCCAGGCACGTTCGAAGGCGTCCTCTTCCACCTCGAGAAGCCGACGGAGTACTACGTCGAGTCGAACGGCGTTCGATCGCCCGCGAGCGGTCTTTACACGCTCGCCGTCGTGGATCTGCCGACGGTCTCGCAGCTCGAAGTCGAATACCACTTCCCCGCCTACACGGGTCTCGCGCCGCGCAAGTCCGAAGGCGGCGACGTGGCGGCCATTCGCGGGACGGAGGTGCAGCTGCACGTCGTGCCGACCATGAAGACGCCGGGCGGCCGGATTCTGATGAAGGACGGCGGCGCCATGCCGCTGACGACCGGAGCCGACGGCACGCTCACGGGCAGCTTCAAGATCGAGGGCCAGGGCTTCTACAAGATCGAGCTCACCGGGCCGCACGCAGAAAAAGTCGACGCGTCGCCGCAGTACACGATTGACGTCATCGACGACCAGCCGCCGGCCGTGCACTTCACCAAGCCGGGCCGCGACACGCAGGCGACGCCGGTCGAGGAGCTGTTCCTCGAGGTGCGCGCGGACGACGACTACGGGGTGAAGCAGCTGCAGCTGTTCTACTCCGTGAACGGCGGCGCGCCCAAGAGTCTGTCGTTGTTCGGTGGCGCGCGGCCGATGCCGGAGGTCAGCGCCGGTCACACGATTTACCTGGAGGAGCTGGGCCTCAAGCCGGGCGACTTCGTCTCGTATTACGCGAAGGCGACCGACACCGACGGCGTCCAGGGACCGAAGACCGCGACGAGCGACATCTACTTCGCGCAGATCCGTCCGTTCCGCAAGGATTACAAGCCTGCGCAGTCGCAGGCTGGCGGCGGCGGTGGCGGTGGTGGCGGACAAGCCGTCGGCGAGCTCTCGCGGCAGCAGCGCGAGATCGTCGCGGCGACGTTCAACGTCGTCCGCGACAAGGCGAAGACCAAGGCCGACAAGTTCCGCGAGAACGTCGTCTTCTTGAACCTCGCGCAGGCGAAGCTTCGCGAGCAGGTGGAAGAGCTCGTCGGCAAGCTGAAGGCGCGGCTCGGCGCCGTTGATCCCGCGTTCAACAAGATTGCCGAGGCGCTGCCGAAGGCGGCGGAGGAAATGAAGGCGGCTGAGTCCGACCTGAAGGCGTTGAAGGCCGACTCGGCGCTCTCACCCGAACAGCGCGCGTTGAAGCTGTTGCAGGACGCCGAGCAGCAGTACGAGCTGCAGGTCGCGATGCAGAATGGCGGCGGCGGAGGGGGCGGCGGGCAGAACCAGATGGCCGAGGATCTCGCCGACCTGTTCGAGCTGGAGCTCGACAAGCTGGCGAATCAGTACGAGATGCAGTCGCGCGCCGAGCAGCAGGGCAACGATCAGCAGATCGATCAGCTCGTCGAGAAACTGAAAGAGCTCGCGCGCCGGCAACAGCAGGAGATGGAGCGGCAGCGGCGTCTGGCACAGCAGGGCCAGAGCGGGTCAGGCAACGCCAGCGATCTGCAGCGGCAGCTCGCGGAGGAAGTCGAGAAGGCCGCGCGTCAATTGCAGCAGCTCACGCGCGATCAGCAGCGGCAAGAGCTCGGCGACGCGATGAAGCGTCTGCAGGACGCGGCCGATGCGATGCGGCGCGCGGCGGCGAACGGCGCGAGAGACGGTGGCGCGCAGGCGAACCAGGCGCTCGATCGGCTGCGCGAGGCGCAGCAGAAGCTGGAGCGCAACCAGTCGGGCCGCGGCGAGCGCGATCTGCAGCGTGTGCAGCGCCAGGCCGAAGAGCTCGCGGCCGAACAGAAAGAGGTCGCGTCGGACGTGCAATCGCTCGAGCAGGCGGGCGCGGGCCGCGACGCGAAGGCGCAGGGGCTCGCGCAGCGCAAGGACCAGATGGACGCGAAGGTCGCCGATCTCCAGCAGCAGCTCGAGAAACTGGCGAACCAGGTCCGCAAGGACGAGCGCGACGCCTCCCGCAAGCTCGACGAAGCGGCCGGCAGCATTCGCGACAAGCGGATCCGGGAAATGATCCGCTACACGAAGGGCGCGCTGCAGGGTCAGGGCTCGCAGTACGCGCGCGGGATGGAAGAGACGATCGGGGCCAATCTCGACGCGCTGAACAAGAAGATCGGCGACGCCGCGTCGGCGATGGGCAAATCGTCGAAGCAGGACGCGATGTCGCGCGCGGCCGACAAAACGCGGGATCTCGTGCGCGGGATGGAGTCGGCGCAGCAGCGCATGCGGGATCGCCAGCAGCAGGCCGCGAACGGCAAGGGCCAGCAGAACAACGGTCAGAACCAGCAGGGCGGAAAAAACCAGCAGGGCCAGCAGGGACAGTCGGGTCAACAGGGCGGCCAGCAGGGTTCTGAAGGATCGCAGGGGCAGCAGGGTCAGAACGCGCAGAGCGGCCAGAACGACGGCGGCGGCGCGCGGGACGGCAACAATGCCGGATCGCCGAACACCGCGGGCGCGTACGGTGGCGACGCGCGCAACTGGGGCAACTACGGTGGCGGCAACGGCCGCTGGTATTCGCCTGACGACATTCGCCAGTGGCGCCGCGAGTTCCGCGAGTGGGCGAACGACGCCGAAGCGCTGCGTCGTCAGCTGCAGACCGCGGGCGTCCAGCCGCGCGATCTGGACGAGGTGCTGCGCCAGCTCCGGATGCTCGACACCGATCAGGTCTACGCCGATCCGCGCGGGCTCGAGCAGCTGCAGGCTGCGGCGATCGACAAGCTGAAGAAGTTCGAGTTCATGCTGCGGCGGAACACCGAGACCGGCAACGAGTCGCTGTCGCTGTCAGGATCCGACCAAGTGCCGGAAGGATTCCGCCAGGCGATTGAGGAATACTACCGGTCGCTCGCGAAGAAGCCGCAGAAGTAATCTGGTCTGTGTCAGCGTCTGGCGGCTGATCGTTCCAGCAGCTGGACGATCTGCGCCACGCGGTCGTGGAACACGAGGGCGGCTGCGCCGGCGCCGACCGACATCATCAGCACGAATCCCACGACGGCCAGCGCCGGGTGAACCGCCGAGGACCGCGGTTGCCGGACTCGCTTGCCCTCGATCCCCGCGCCTGTTGACGTGGATTCTGTCGGAAAGGAGTTCAGGCTCGCCTCTGCATCGTTCCTCTCGGGGCGTTGCGGCGGAGGCGTCGTGACTGTGTCGTCCGGGGTCGTGCGGCCTGAGGCACTGTCGGCGATTGAAACGCTCTGAGTCGCCGCGGCGTGCCGATCGTCGTTCGTGGATGTGCGGATGCGGACGATCGTGCGGTCCGCCCGACGGTGGCTGGACGATCGACGGCGGCTTGGTGGCGGTGCCAGCACGAACTGCGGCCCCTTCGTGCGCGGTCCGAGGGCGGGCGGCAGTTCGTCGGCAATCGCCACCGGCTGCGGGTGTTCCCCGACTGTGGGCGCGGACTTCGGAAAGGCGCTCGTATCCTCATGCGGCAGCGCCTCGAGCTTCGCGAGTTCTTCGACGAATCGGGCATCGTCCAGCAGCGAGGCTTCCTCACCCATTTGCATCGGCCGGTGACTCTTGCGGATGACATGCCGCGTCAGGAGTCGCAAGAAATGGCCGGGAATCCGCTGGATTCCCAGCAGTGCACGAATGTGCGGTGTGCTGTTTCGGCACCGGGTACACAGTTTCGTGAGTGGCGGTGGGCGCGATCACTCGTCCGAATCATCGCAGACGTCGAGGGCCGCCCTGAGCCTGTGCTCGGCTTGACGGGTCGTGGCGAGGCGTGTCCCGTCCTTCAGCACGACGTTCGACTCGCGGCCGCCAGTGCCCGCTTCGATCGCCTTCACGCGATCGAGGTTGACGATCGTCGGGCGATTGATACGGAGGAAGCCGGCGCGCGCGAGACGGCCTTCGAGGCGCTTCAGGCTGTCTCTGATGACGTGCGTCTCGGATCCCGCGTGCAGGCAGGCATAGTTGCCGGCCGCTTCGATCCAGTCGATCTCGTCGAGCGAGACGAGCGCGAATCCACCGTCGGTCCGAACCCAGAATCGCCGCACACGCGCCGACGGGAGCGAGTCGTCGATCGACGTGAAGGGCGGGACGGCCGCTGCATCCTTCGCCGCGCGGTAGAACACCATCGCGTGAGCGAGTGCAACTGCCGCCCAGTAGAACGTCAGCTCCCAGTCGAGTGTCCGCAGGTACGCTTCCGACACATTGGGCCACCAGGACGGCTCCATGCCGACCAGCCGCTGCAGCCAGGTCCGTCCGGTGGCCGCCATCAGCACGTGCGCGGCCACGAACAGCAGGCCGCCGACGATGTGCCAGGGAAGCGAGCGGCGCCACGTGTCGCGCGCGAGAAGAAACCGTTCGCTGAACGACAGAATGGCCGGCGTCAGGATCGCCCACGTGTTCCAGTAGATGAGATTCATGCCGAGCGCGTATTGCCACGCCGCCGACGGATCCGCCTGCAGCGTCCAGAGCGCCGCGCCCGTCATCACGGTGTAGGCCCAACTGACGCAACCGGCAAACAGGCTGACGATGAGGCCTGTGGCCAGGATCACGCGGCGTCGGATGCGTGCGCCTTGCGGCCTGTCGACCGCCCTTACGATCGGCTTCTCGATCGCGTCGCCGCGAAGCTCGCGCCCGGCCTCGGCGCGAGGGTCCGCCATCTGCCACGGAAGCGCCACCGTCAACGGTGATTCCATCTCGAGATCTCCTTGGATTGCAGCCGCGCGCTGCAAATCATGCACCTGTGATGACGTGGCGGTCCCGCAAAAAACAGCGTGGCAGACTCGATCTCGATGGTCTGTTCGACAGCGCGGATACCACAATACGGGTTTTCGTAGCGCGTCGATCCAAACCCTTGATTGATTCCCGGATTCGAACGAACTCGATGAGTCGCGGTCTGCTTATCCCGTCTGCATCGTCCCTCGAATCGCCTGTCTCATCTCATGGACACCGCCCTTCATCTCAGATCGCCCCCTCGCGCGCAATCGCGGTATTTCGGTTGCTCGCCGCAGGTGCCTCGAAGCCTCGCGCCGACTCTTGTCGGCTCCCGGTGTGCTTCGAGGAGGATGAGCATGAAACGCGCGATCGCGTGCGCGGCCGCAGCGGCGCTGGTGATTGGCATCACGGCACCGGCAGCGGCGCAAGTGCAGAGTGGCAACGTCGACGGCCGAGTGCAGGACGAGCAGGGCGGCGTCCTCCCCGGGGTCACCGTCACGCTGCAGGGCGTCGATTCGACACGAACGTTCACGACTGAGAAGGCCGGGCGCTATCGATTCCTGAATGTGGCCCCGGGCCTGTATCAGCTGAGTGTGTCGTTGTCCGGTTTCACCACCGTGTTGCGCAGCGGCATCGTCGTCGGCGTGGGCAACACGGTGAGCGTGGACTTCACGCTGAAGGTGGCGGCCGTCGCCGAATCGATCACCGTCACGGGCGATTCGCCCATTGTCGACGCCAAGGCGATGGGCACGGCGACCGTGTTCTCGCAGGATGAACTCGGCCGCGTCCCCAACTCCCGCGATCCCTGGGCGCTGCTCAGGACCGTGCCGGGCGTCGTGCTCGATCGCGTCAACGTCGCGGGCAACGAGACGGGACAGCAATCGCAGTTCGTCTCGAAGGGGACGCGGCCCGCCGACACCGTCTGGGTGATCGACGGCATTGTCGTCACCGACATGGCCGCGGCCGGCTCGTCGCCGACGTACTTCGATTACGACGCGTTCGACGAGATCCAGATCTCGACAGCCGGCAGCGACATCCGTCAGCCGACGGCGGGCGCCGGACTGAATTTCGTCGTGAAGCGCGGGACGAACGCCTTCAAGGGCACCGCCCGCGGCTACTTCACGGGCGATGGTCTCGAAGCGTCGAACGTGCCTGCGGAGCTGCGCGCGCTGGGCGTGACGCCGGCGACGGCGGATCACAACGATCGGATCTCCGACTTCGGTTTCGATCTGGGCGGACCGATCGTGCGCGACCGCGCATGGCTGTGGGGATCGTGGACGCAGCAGGACATCCGGCTCGTGAGGCAGGCCGGCAATCTGATCGACAGAACCGTGCTGAAGACGACGAACGTCAAGGGCAACTGGCAGGCGACGAGGCGCGATATGGTCAGCGTGCTCTGGTTCAACGGCGCCAAGGAGAAATTCGGCCGCGCCGTCGGGTTCGAGCAGCTCGAGCCGGCGTCGGCGCGGTGGAACCAGGGCAACAACTATCCGGAAGGACGGCCGCCCGGCCTCATCAAGCTCGAAGACAATCGCGTGTTCTCGTCGAATCTGTTCGTCGCCGCCAAGTATGCCTGGTACGGGACCGGCTTCAAGCTCGAGCCGATCGGCGGCATGGACTCGCAGGCGGGGCGAAGCACCGTGCTGGGGCAGACGTTCGGCACGACGCTCGCGCAGCGGTTCCTGCGCCCACAGCAGACGGTCGCCATCGATGGCAACAGCTTCCAGAACGCCCTGCATGGCGTGCACAACCTGAAATTCGGCGGCAGCTACCGCCGCGCCGACGCCTACTCGCAGGTCCTCTGGCCCGGCACCATGGTCCTCGGGTGGGAAGTGGCCGCCGGCGATCTGCGCGCGCGCGTCTATCGGGAGGGCGCCGGCACGAACCGCATCGAACAAGTGAATCTCTACGTCGGGGACACGTTCTCGACGTCGCGCGTCACCATCGACGTGGGGGCGCGGCTCGATCGCCAGTGGGGAACGGCGCTCGCGAGCGACACGCTGGGCAACGCGGCGTTTCCGGCGCTGGTGCCCGGCATCACGTTCGCCGGCTACCGCGCGCCGTTCACGTGGAACGACGTGTCGCCGCGCGGCGGTGCGACGTTCACGCTCGACCGCGCGCGCAAGACCGTCGCGCGCGCGTCGTTCGTGCGCCAGGCGGGACAACTCGATGCCGTCACCGTCGGCTTCATGAATCCCACGGCGGCTGCGGGCTTCGCGGACTACCGGTGGGTGGACGCCAACGGCGATCGCTTCGCGCAGTCGAGCGAAGTGCGAACCGACCAGTTCATCACGTCCGGAAGCGGATTCAATCCCGCCGAGCCGACGTCCGTGCGATCCGCGAACGAGATCGATTCGAGCCTGCGATCGCCGAGGACGACAAGCGTCGTGCTCGGGTTCGATCGCGAGTTGATGCCAAACCTGGCGATCCAGGCGAGCTACAGCTGGACCAGGACCGACGATTTCACCTACACGCCGCTCATCGGCTTCACGCCGGCGGATTACGTGGCGGGGACGGTTGTCTCCGGCACGCTGCCGGACGGCTCGTCGTATCGCGTGCCGACGTTCGTGCCGAACGGCGCGAGGGCGGCCGCGGTCGGCAACGGGCGGACGCTGACCAACTACGACGGTTATTACTGGGCGTTTAACGGTCTCGAGCTGTCGGTGATCAAGCGGCTGTCGAACCGCTGGATGATGCGGGTTGGCGCCGGCTTCAACGACACGCGGGAGTTCTACGATCAGAGCCCGCCTCGGAACAACAACGGCGGACCGACGCCCACCGACACGAACCCGCTGAAGACCGGTCCGATTTCATTCCGGAGCGCGACGAGCGGCACGGCGGACGTGTTCATCCACCGGAAATGGCAGCTCAACGCGAGCGGCGTGTATCAGCTGCCGTGGGACGTCGAGCTCGCGGGCAATCTGTTCGGCCAGCAGGGCACGCCGTTTCCGTACTTCACATCGGTGAGCCTCGGCGCCGACGGCCCGACGCGCGTGATGGTCTCGGCCGACCTCGACACGCGCCGGTTCGCGAGCATCTGGGATCTCGATCTGCGCGCCGCGAAGCAGGTCAAGCTTCGCAACGTGAGACTTCAGGTGATCGCCGACGTGTTCAACGTGTTCAACGCGAATACGGAGCTGAACCGGCAGCGCAACATCGCGTCTTCGGTGTTTGGAACCCTGACGCAGAACCTCAGTCCGCGGATTCTTCGAATCGGAGCGCGTATCGGCTTCTGACGCCGGGGCGCTTGATGGCCACAGGCCCACGGGCACGAGATGCGGCGCGCGGACACCATCTAACGGTCCCGCGCCGCCTCGTGTCCGTGCCTCCCCAAACGAGGTGCGTGAAATGCTCTACAATCGAGGGGCCAGATGACGTCGGGGCGTAGCGCAGCCTGGTAGCGCACCTGCCTTGGGCGCAGGGGGTCGCTGGTTCGAATCCAGTCGCCCCGACCACTTTTCGAGTTCCTTGTGCAAGATTTGGGCAACGGGCGCCCGGTTCCCGGAGCTGTCGTGGCTGAGACACCAGACTTCGAGAAGATCGCGCGCGACGAGTTATTCGGTTTCTTGGCGTGACGTCGGATCTGACTGTCGCAGTTGACCGAGCGCGGCTCGTGGCAAGGGTTGCCGACGAATTTCCGCAAAGTCTGGAACGCCCGCGGCGCTGCCGACATCACCAAGATCGAAGACGACTTGTCGGCGATGATGGGGCCGGCAGCCGCCGGCCCCTATTGTAAGAACCTGGAACGCGCGATCCGGAAACTCGATCGCTAGCCGACGCGCACGCGTTCGAGCGATCCAAGGGTGATGCAAAGTAGGCCGGCAACCGGGTGGCGCCCCGCGCGCGAAGTCTGCCGCCGCCGACTCGGCGCGACCCGTTCGCCGCAAACGACGCCAACGTCAGCCGCCCGCGCCTCCTAACAATTCCTAACATCCAGGCCGCGAATCGCCTGAGGTCGCGAGAGCTCGAGCCGCTGTCCGCAGTGCGAACTTCCAGTTTGGCTGTGAGCGTGCCGGAACGCTCCCGTCAAGAAGATCGAGGATTTTCGTCGGCTGAGCGCGGTCATACTGCCAATCTTCAACGCCTTGCTGTTGTGTGACCGCCAGAGCAGGGTTCGGTCGCCACTTCGGCGTTGATCGCTACCATCCCGGCGCTGACTCGGTGGGCGTTTGTCGTTTTCATAAGACTGGCCCGCGCGTTGGCGTCCGCGATCGGTCCTATCGCTGCTTTGCGCGGCAGGTGCGCGGCCAATTCGCGCCGGCCCATTCGCACGCCTGCTTGTAGATCGGGTGCAGGCTCTTCCCGAGGTCGGTGGCCGAGTACTCTACGCGGGGCGGCCCGCTCTCGAAAAACTGCCGTCGGACCAGGCCGTCGCTTCGGAAACGAATGGAGGTTCTCTCGAAACGCGGTGCTCTCCTGGCTCGCCAACGGTGAACCACAAAAGCGGCCGCGCCATAGTTGAACGCGCCGACATAAACTCGCCGAAGGAGAGAAGAAGATGATGCCACCAGATGAAGAAGCGGCGGCGGCCCAGGTACTCGCCGACTACTACAGAGCTTTCAGCTCACTCGACGCGCAAGCAGTCTGGCCCTACTTCCATGAGCCATCGCAGTTGGTCAGCCCGGCCGGCGTCGTAGCGACGCCGACGCGCGCCGCCGTGGCCGCTGCTTTTCAACCGTTCATGGACGCGCTGCGGGCGAGAGGCTTCGCCAAGAGCGAGCTGATCAACCTCCACGTCAAACGGCTGAGCGCAACCACGGTGATCGCTGGGGGCGTCGCGGTCCGCACCAAAACCGACGGACAAGAACTGGAGCGGGCCGGCGTCGTTTACTTGTTGCAAAAGACAAACGGG
>Ga0114129_10009452_pt1 | contig 13897 bp, 10 predicted proteins | sample RhiMetdeltSRZDD1_FD_80071 | JGI IMG/M metagenome (GOLD analysis project Ga0114129, IMG submission 80071) | Populus rhizosphere microbial communities from Tennessee, USA - Rhizosphere MetaG P. deltoides SRZDD1 (version 2) (version 2) | ecosystem: Host-associated > Plants > Roots > Rhizosphere >...
AAGCCGATCAGGCGAATGGCACCCCGCTCGCGTTCGAGCTTGAACGTCATCGCCCATGCGGCACAGCAACTCGCAGGCCAGCAGCAATTGCTCGGCATTTGCCGGGGGTATAGACAAAAGTCATGGCGGACCGCGACGACGCGCGCCGGATGCTCGACTACCTGCCCGTGCTCTCGTGGCGCGGCCTGCCCAGCGGCTCGAAGGACTTCTTCAACGCGCGCTGGCACGAATATACGGGCCTCTCGCCCGAGCAGGCCCATGGCTCGGGCTGGCATGTGACCATCCATCCCGACGACGTGCCCGCAGTGGCGAGGAAGTGGCAGGAGGTCGTGACCTCGGGCAACGGCGGCGAGATCGAGGCGCGCCTGCGACGGTTCGACGGAACGTATCGCTGGTTCCTCTGCCGCGCCGCGCCGGTGCGGGACGAGAAGGGCAGTGTCGTGGCGTGGTTCGGCACCGACACGGACATCGAAGATCGGAAGAACGCGGAAGAGGAAACCAGGCGCGTTCTGGACGCCATTCCCCAGGCCATCGTGGTGCTCGATCCAGAGGGGAAGACCGTCAGCGCGAATCGCGCCTCGCTCCAGTATCACGGCCTCACGCCGGACCAGGTGGCGGGGAAGGATGCGCGCAAGCTCATCTTTCATCTCGAGGACGTCGAACGGCTCCGGGAAGAGCGGGCGCAGTCGCTCTCGCGCGGCGTTCCCTTCAGCCTCGAGTGGCGGGCCCGGCGCCACGACGGGCAGTACCGCTGGTATCTCATCCAATACGAGCCGCTTCGCGACGACATGGGCCGCGTCCTGCGCTGGTACGCGACCGGCACCGACATCGACGAGCGGAAGCGGGCCGAGCTGAGGGTCCGCAACGAAAACCAGGCGCTGCGCGACGAGATCGACCGCTCCTCGATGTTCGAGGAGATTGTCGGTGCTTCGGCGCCGCTGCAGCGCGTCCTCGATCAGGTGGCGCGAGTGGCCGGCGCGGACACGACCGTGCTCATCCTCGGCGAGACGGGCACCGGCAAGGAGCTGATCGCCCGGGCGATCCACAAGCGATCGAAGCGCACGCACCGCGCGTTCATCCGCGTCAATTGCGCCGCGATTCCGCCGTCGCTCATCGCTTCCGAGCTGTTCGGACACGAGAAGGGCGCCTTCACCGGCGCGGTGCAGCGGCGCATCGGCAGGTTCGAAGCGGCGGACGGCGGCACGATCTTCCTCGACGAGGTGGCCGAACTGCCGCCCGAGACGCAGGTGTCGTTGCTGCGCGTTCTACAAGAAAGGGAATTCGAGCGCATCGGCAGCAACCGGCCGATTCCCGTCGATGTGCGCGTCCTCGCCGCGACCAACCGCGACCTCGCCTCGGCCGTGGCGCAGGGAAGATTCCGCGAGGACCTGTTCTACCGGCTCAACGTCTTCCCGATCGCCGTTCCGGCGCTGCGGGAGCGGGCCGACGACATCCGACTGCTCGTCGAATACCTGGTCCGCCGCTTCGCGCAGGCCGCGGGCAAGAAGATCCGGCGCATCGACGCGCACACGCTGGAGCTCCTCTCGGCATACGACTGGCCCGGGAACGTCCGCGAATTGCAGAACGTCATCGAGCGCTCCGTCATCCTTTGCGATGGCGAGACGCTCTCCGTCGATGGAGCGTGGTTGAGGGGGAATGCAGAGGCGAAACCCGCCGGCGATGGCGAGCGCGGGAGAATCGAGGCGGCGCTCGCGGCGACGAAGGGTCGGGTCTCCGGCCCGCACGGAGCCGCGATGATGCTGCGTATTCCGCGGCAGACGCTCGAGTCGCGCATCCGCGCGCTGCGCATCAACAAGAACCAGTACAAGCCGGTCTGATGCTCGGCAATTGCCGGGCATTGCTCGATCTCGGCCGCGCTCCTCGTCCGACCCGCTCGCAGCGCGGTGGCCCGCCGATTGCTGCTCGGCGGTGCATGCCCATGATCGATGTGTATGCCGTTGCGGATCTCTTCCCCGCAGATGCCGACCGCAAGCTCGCCGAAGAGCTGACCGCCGCGCTACTCAGGGCCGAAGGGGTCCAGAAACCGGGACCGACCCACCTCGACAACACCGGTGCTTTCATTCACCGGATGCCGGCGAGCGCGGTGAACACGGCGGCAGCCGGCGCGGCGCGCACGGTGCGTGTGCAGGTGCTCACGCCGCCGGGCGTGCTCGACCGGTCGGGTCAGAAGCAGCTGGTGGCGGAGGTCACGCAGATCGTTGCCAAGATCTCCGGCGACCCGACGCAGGGCGGCCGCACCTGGGTGCTGCTGACGGAAGCCGCTGAGGGCGGCTGGGGCATCGCCGGAACCGCTTTCGGGAGGGAGGAATTCGCTGCGCTGGCGGCGAAGAAGAAGTGAGGGGCGCTCTCAACCGCAGTTCAGCGGGGCGCGCCGACCTGGCGACCGAGATCAAGCGAGGAGCATGAGTCATGGCTAAATCGTCGCATCTGCGCATCATCGAGGAGACCCCGGCGTACTGGAGGGCTGTGTTTGACAATCCGCCGCTGAACGTCATGGGCGCGAGGATGTTCGAAGGCCTCCAGGATTTGCTCGCTCGCATGGACGCCAGCCCGAGTCTTCGTGTCGTAGTATTCGAGAGCTCCAATCCGGAGTTCTACCTCGCCCACTTTGATCTCAGCGATATCGCAGGAAGCCTTGGTCTCATGAAGACCGCCGGGCCTTCTGGCCTCCCCATCCTGATGGATACGTTCGTCCACTTCACCAAGTCCCCAGTCGTCAGCATTGCGAAGATTCGGGGACGCGCCCGCGGCGTGGGCAGCGAATTCTTGCTCGCTTGCGACATGCGATTCGCGTCGCGCGAGAAAACGGTCTTGGCTCAAGTCGAAGTCGGCTCTGGAGTGCATCCCGGCGGCGGCGGTACCGAGCGCCTTCCCGCCCTTGTGGGTCGCGGTCGTGCACTCGAGATCATCATCGGCTCGGACGACTTCGACGGCGAGACCGCCGAGCGATACGGGTACGTCAATCGGACACTCCCCGACGCTGAGCTCGACGGATTTGTCGATAAGTTCGCGCGGAGAATCGCCAGCTTCGATCGGCGCCCGATCGAAGCAGCGAAGAATCTCGTCAACCAGGTGTCGCTTCCACCCGTCGACCGGCTGCTCGACGGCCTCACCTCCTTTACGACTGCGCTGACGTGGCCTGAGTCGCAGCGGCGATTCCAGGCGCTGGCCAGCCGCGGGCTCGGGCAGCCAGGCAAAATGGAGAATCGGTACAGCGAGCTGCTCGGCACGCTCCTGGAGACGGACGGCGAGGCCGGATGAAGAACGCTGCACCCGCGAAGAAGAGACGCTGCGACTGGTCGGGTACTCTTCCAGAGCCGCGATTTCGTTGCCCCCTGGCGGGCGCCTCAGTCGGCGTGGTCGGCCACGATCGGGTCCTCCGCCCCAGTTCGCCACGGCAGCTCAGGCCACCAACGCTCCCGGGGTCTCTCTTCCGTGGGCTCGACGCTCTGCCCCGGCCGGGGAGTGATGACGACTGCGCCCGCTTTGTGGCCCGCCGCAAGTGTTCTCTCGATGGGCTCGGTCCAGCCGTGTGACGCCAGGGCGAAGAGCCCCCAATGCACCGGCAGCATCACTGCGCCGCGCACGCGCAGGTGCGCCTCCACGGCTTGCTCGGGGCCGAGGTGCCAATCCGGCCACGACCGATCATATTGGCCAACCTCGATCATCGTGAGGTCGAAGGGGCCGAATCGCTCGCCCACCGTTTTCAGGACCGGAAAGAGGCCGGTGTCTCCCGAGTAGTAAACGCGATGCCGCGCGCCGAGAAACGCGTAGCCCGCCCATAGCGTTGCCCCGTCGTCGAAGATGAGCGCGCGTCCCGAGGCGTGTCTCGCCGGCGTCGCCCAGAGAGCCAGATCTCCGAAAGCGCGCGACTGCCACCAGTCGAGCTCGATGATCTGCGCCGCGGGAATCCCCCATCGCTTGAGGTGCGCTCCCACTCCCAGCGGAGCGACGAACAGGAGGTTGCGATCCTTGAGCGCAACGATGGTCGCGTAGTCGAGGTGGTCGTAATGATCGTGCGAGAGAACGACAGCGTCGAGCGGCGGGAGATCCCGGAGCGCGAGAGGCGGCGGATACCAGCGCTTGGGGCCAGTGAAGTGAGTCGGCCCCACCCTCTCGCTCCACGCAGGGTCGGTGAGGAAGCGGTGCCCGTCGATCTCGAGCAGAACGGTCGAGTGGCCCAGCCAGGTGACCCGCAGGCCCGAGCGCGGTGTCGTCGCGAAGCGGCTCCGTTCGACCGCGACCGTGCTCGGCGGAGACCGGGGCGCGACGTTGGGGTCAGGCTTGAACAGGGTAACGATCGCGGCCCATGTGTCGTTCACGATCGGCTGCGGGTTCTCGAAGTGCGAGCCGTTCCACGCGGGCGACTGCCGCATTCGCTCGAGCCGCGCACCGGTGGGCCGGCCGCCGAGAGCGGCACAGCTGGCAATGGCGCCCGTGGCCACCATCGCCGCCAGCACTGCGGCGATCGCCAACCAGCGTCGCCATCGCCGCGATCGGGTCCTTCGATTCATGGTCGAACCAGAGCCCGGATATCACGGTTCTCGAAAACCGGTCCGGGGCGGGCCGGTGTTCCGAGCACGGCAAGATCCACCATGACCCGGGCCAGGATCTCGGTGACGTCGCCCACCCAGCGCTGGTTGGGCCGCTCCGCCTCGAAGCGCCGGCGAGCAGATTGGCGGTGGCCGGCACGGTCGTGATCGCTCATCGTAGTGCGGCGGTAGGAGGCGCCCGGCAGCTTTCGGCCATGACGATCAAGGTGACGCCAAGGCCCGAGTGGTTTACTCTCCGTGAAGGGAATTCCTGCCAAGGGCACGAGGGATCGTAGATGTGCGGACTGCGGAATGGTCTTCCAAGGCGAAGCTCGTTCAGCTCATCCAGAAGTCCCGCGAAGCGAGAAAGCGCCGCGACGCAAAAGAGCCATGCCGCGCAAATTTAGAATCATGGTTATCGACGATGACAAGGACATCCGAGATGGTCTTTCGGACCTTCTCGAGGATGCGGGGTACGATGTAACGAGAACGTTCAGCGCACGTCGAGCACTCCAGCTCATGCGCGAGGGCGTCGTACCTGACGTCATCCTTCTCGACCTGATCATGCCCGATCTCGACGGTTGGGATTTTCGCGCTGCACAGAAGGATGACGCACGCCTCGCCGGAATTCCGGTGATAGCGCTGTCCGCCGCGGGGAAGCTCGTGGATGCAGCCGTATCTCTGCGCAAGCCCATCCGATTCGAGGAGGTGTTGCGCGCAGTCGAGCAACTGCGAGCGACATGAGTCCGTAGCCCACCCAGGGGCTCGGCTGGCGCGACATCGCCCGTCTCACGAGCAGGCGAAGGGCGCCTCGCTCGATCGCGCTGGGGAACACATGGAGCGGCGACCCCGGGTGCGTTATGGTGGCGGACGTGTCGGACGAACGCGCGACGATTCTGATTGTCGATGATCGTGACGCCAACCTGCTTGCATTGGAGGCGGTGCTCGAGCCGCTCGGGGAGCGATTGGTCAAGGCGCGCTCCGGACGCGAGGCGTTGCGCTTCCTGCTCGACGAAGACTGCGCGCTGATTCTGCTCGACGTGCAGATGCCGGAACTCGATGGGTTCGAGACCGCCGCGCTGATCCGCGAGCGGGAGCGCAATCGCTATACGCCCATCATCTTCGTGACCGCAATTCGCCGCGAGGAGGAGCACATCCTCAAGGGCTATGCCAACGGTGCGGTGGACTACGTCGTGAAGCCGTTCGCCCCCGAGACGATGATCGCAAAGGTCCGCATCTTCCTCGAGCAACATCGTCGCGAGCAGGCCCTCGTCCGAGAGGCGGCGCTCCGTACGCAAGAGCGCGATGAGTTCGAACGCCGCGAGCGGATGGCCCGCGCCGAGGCGGACGCACATCGCGAACACTTGTACGCGCTGTTCATGAAGGCGCCGGCGGCGATCGCGATCGTCCGCGGTCCAGAACAGGTCTTCGTGCTGGCGAATCCGAAATTCGAGCAGCTCGTCGGTCGGAGCAAGCTCGTCGGTCATCCCGGGCGCGAGGCGATTCCCGAGCCGGCCGCACGGCCGACCTGGGACATCCTGGAGACCGTCCACCGGATTGGCGATCCTTACTTGGGGAACGAGTACCCCTCCTTGTGGGGACGATTCGCCGAGGACGGTAGCGAGCGTTACTTCAACTTCGTTGCGCAACCCACCGAGGGTGTGCACGGAGTGATGGACAGCGTGATGGTCCATGCGGTCGAGGTGACGGATTCGGTGCTCGCCCGGCGCAAGACCGAGGCGTTGGCGAAGCAGCTTCTCGACACCGATCGAAGCAAGGACGAGTTCCTCGCCGTGCTGGGCCACGAGCTGCGCAACCCGCTCGCACCGATTCTCACGGCGCTGCACATGATGCGCCTACGGTCGACGGATCAAACGACGGAGCGCGAGCGCGCGGTGATCGAGCGGCAGGTCACGCATCTCTCACGACTCGTCGACGATCTCCTGGATGTGTCGCGGGCTACGATGGGCAAGATCGATCTTCGTCGTGAGCGGCTCGACGTTGCCACGGCAGTCTCCCGTGCAGTGGAGATTGCGCGGCCGTTCATCGAGTCCAAGAAGCATCACCTGGCGGTTTCAGTGCCGGTTGGAGCATTCTTCGTGGAAGGAGACGTCGTCCGGCTTGCGCAGGTGATTGCGAACCTGTTGCACAACTCCGCGAAGTACACCGACCCCGGTGGCCACATCGAGGTCGACGCCGGTCAGGAGGCCTCGGAGGTCGTCATCCGTGTGCGCGATGACGGGAGAGGCATCCGTCCCGAGCGGCTCTCGTCCATGTTCGAGCTCTTCGTGCAAGGGGACCAGCCGCCGGATCGATCGGAGGGCGGACTTGGCGTCGGTCTCACCCTGGTGCGGAGCCTCGTGCAACTGCATGGGGGTACCGTCGACGCGCGGAGCGAGGGCCCGAACCGGGGTAGCGAATTCGTGATCCGTCTGCCGGCGTTATCGGAGGACTCGCCCCTGCCAGAGGAGCCCGCGGTCTCAACCCGTGCCAAGCCACAGGCGCCTCGACGGGTGCTCATCGTCGATGATGACGTCGACGCTGCCGAAATGCTCGCGCAGGCACTGAAGGATGCGGGCCATGAGGTGCGCGAGGAGCACGATGGGGCGTCTGCGCTCGTCGCCGCCGCGCAATTCCAGCCCGACGTGGTCATCCTGGACCTCGGTCTGCCGGGCATGGATGGGATCGAGGTAGCGCGACGCCTACGCGCATATCCGCAGCTGGCAGGAATCCGAATCGTGGCACTGACCGGGTTCGGTCAACCGGGAGAACGATCACGAATTGCCGCCGTCGGCATCGAGAGTCATCTCGTCAAGCCAGTAGACATGGATACGATCATCGAGGCGATCAGTGCGACGCGTCTCAGCAACCTCTCTAAACCCTCGGCGTGATCCTGGCGGAGCGGAAAGTGCACCCTATGCTGGAGTTCCTGGAGGGGCCGGAAGAACTCCAAGCACTGCGGCGAGTAGATCTTCAGGCAGCAGCGGCTTGGCAAACGCCAGCGTAGCGCCTGTGACGAGTGGTGTGCACGTCAGCGAATCCCGTATTCCGGCCGAAACCACGATCACGGGAATATTGACCGTCTCAGGGTCACCGCGAATGCGGCGAAGGACTTCGATTCCGTCGAGATGGGGAAGGTTGATGTCCAGGACGACGACGTCAGGCCGGCCCGCCGAAAGATGCGCGAGGGCAGTCAGTCCGTCGGGCGCCTGCACGACTTCCATGCCATTGAGCTCGAGGAAATTCACGTACATCTCGCGCGCGTCCGCATAGTCCTCGACGACGAGTACCCGCGGCATGATGTGAAGCTACGCACGTCCCTCAGAACGAGCCAAGAGCGGCCGCCCCAGCTCGCCGAAAAGATGAGCCGGTGCGGTCGAGACGTGCAGGGGAGCCGGCCATGAATGTGGTCCTCCGCGGCTGTCGAGCAAGCCGCTACTCGACCGCCGTGCGCAATGAGGATCTGCTTCACGGTGCAAGAGCGCGGCCGGTATCGATCGCCTTCGTTGCGCACTTCGATTACGAACGTCACCGTGGCGGTCGCCAAGCGAGATCTACTGAGCGGTCCGGTACATCGCTCTTCAAGCCGTTTCGCAGCAGGGTGCCGCGGCACATCGAGGCGCGGTATCGTAGGGCCGTCGCGGGCGGCACGACCGTGCGTCGTGCGGGGAGGCTTGAAGCGCGGTGAGCTTTGCGTAGCGGGGACGAGCGACACTGGGTGAGAGAGGAGCGTCACGTTGGGCCAAACGGTGGCGAGTACATCCGACCCGCGGCACCGGCGCGCGCAGCCATTTCTCATGGCCGTCCTCGCCTCTGCGGTGACGGTCGCCGCGAGCGTCGTGCTGGCGCCCATGTTGAGGACGTTCCGGCTCACGATGCTTCTCCCGGCGATCCTGCTCGCGGCGTGGTTCGGTGGTGCGGCGTCTGGTCTGCTGGCCACCGGCTTGTGCACGGCCGCCGCATGCTGGCTGGTTTCTATCGGCAGCCCCGTCCAGCCGGTCGTCGCTGGAGATATCGTCGCCCTGTCCCTGTTTGCTCTCGTCGGTATCGCGGTGTCGTTGCTGTTTCGGCCCGCGCCTCTCGACGAGATCGCGCAGCGCAAGAGGGCAGAGCGCGCGCTGGAATCCGAGCGAACGCGTTTGCGGCGCCTTATCGAGGAAGCGCCTTTCGCCGTCGCGGCCTATGAAGGGCCCCACCACATTGCCGTCCTGTCGAATGCAAAGCACCACGAGATGACCGCGGGGCGCGTCGTCATCGGGACGCCGCTCCTCGAATCGATCCCCGAGTTGCGCGGGCAACCGGTCATTGCGGCCCTGGACGAAGTGTATGCGACGGGAGTCGCGAAAACTGTTCGTGAGGTCCGCGCGCAGCTTGTCCGAGAAGGCTCCCTCGAGGATTGCTGGTTCGACGTGACCTGGCAACCGACGCACGACACGTCCGGGGGCGTGAACGGCGTTTTCGTGTCAGCCGTCGAAGTCACCGATTACGTGCGGGCCCGCCAGACAGCCGAAGCCGCCCATGCGACGGCCGACAGGGCGAAGCGCCTGGCTGAGGCGATCACTTCGAACGCCACGCTCGGGCTCGTGGTGATGGACGCTAGGCGGCGCTGCACGTTCATGAACCCCGCGGCGGAGGCGATCTTCGGATGGACGTTGCCCGAAGTCCAGGCGCTGGATCGCCCGCTTCACGAAATCGTCCATCATACGCGCCCAGACGGATCGCCTTATCCGCTCGCGGATTGCCCGATCGACAGGGCACTGCCGAAGGGCACGCAAGAACAGGGGGAGGACGCGTTGGTTCGGAAGGATGGCAGCTTCTATCCGGTCGCTTTCACGGCGAGTCCCCTGTTCGAGAACGGGATCGCGGTAGGGACGGTCATCGAGGTCGAGGACATAACTGAACGGAAGCAGACCCAGGACCGATTGAGAGCGAGCGAACGGAAGTTCTCGGCGGTGTTCGAGCACGCAGCCTTCGCCATCTGTCTCGTGAAGATGCCTGACGCCGTCATCGCCGACGTGAATCCTGCTTGGGTCGAGTTGTTCGGCTACACCAGAGATGAAGTCATCGGGAGGACCAGCGTCGAATTGGGAATGGACGAAGACTTGGAAGCCCGACGGCGCGTCAGAGAGGAGTTCCAGGACCGCGGATTCGTCCGGAACATGGAAACGAAGTTCCGTACGAAGGCCGGCGAGCTGCTCACCGTCTCGAACAGCCTCGACTCCGTCGAACTAAATGGGGTGCAGTACGTACTGGGCACTTACCAGGACGTTACCGAGCACAGGGAAGCAGAGCGGGCGCTTCGGGAGAGCGAGCGGCAGTTCCGCGAGCTCGTGGACAACCTGCCCGAGCTAGCCTGGAGCGCGCGGTCTGACGGACACATCGACTTCTACAACCGCCGCTGGTACGAGTATACCGGCACTACGTTCGAGCAGATGGAAGGGTGGGGGTGGAAGTCCGTGCATGACCCGGAATTCCTTCCGAGTGTCCTCGAGACATGGTCACGCTCGATCACCACCGGTGAGCCCTTCGAGATGGAGTTCCCGCTGCGTCGGAGCGACGGGGTGTTCCGTTGGTTCCTGACACGCGTACGGCCTCTGACCGACTCGCAAGGCCGAATCGTCCGTTGGTTCGGGACGAATATCGACGTCGAGGACGCCAAGCGCGCCCGCATGGAGCGCGAGCGGCTCGTTTCGCAACTTCAGGACGCCTTGCACGTCCGCGAGGAGTTCCTCTCCGTCGCCGCGCATGAGCTACGCACGCCGGTGACCTCGCTCCTCCTCCAGCTCCAATGGCTCGTCCGACTCCTGCGATCGGGACGAGAACCAAGTAATGAACTCGAGCCGCGGCTGGAGGTTGCCACCAAGCAAACGAAGCGGCTCGCTGCTCTCGTCAACGAACTCCTCGACGTCTCCAGGATTTCGAGTGGGCGGCTGGAAATGAATGTGGAGGAGGTAGATCTCATCGGCCTCGTCGCCGAGATGCTCGACCGGCACAGGCACGTCGCGGAGTCCGCGGGTTGCGTCGTCGCGATGGAAACGAATGGCGACGTTCGCGGGCGCTGGGACCGCCTGCGTCTCGAGCAGCTCATGACAAACTTATTGAGCAACGCGATCAAGTACGGCCCCGGAGCCCCGATCAAGATCACCGTCGCGCGAGCCGGTGGCGACGCGCGTGTCTCGGTGAGGGACGAGGGGATCGGGATCGGACGCGAAGATCTCGGCCGCATCTTCGACAGGTTCGAGCGCGCAGTTTCTTCCCAACACTATGGGGGCCTCGGGCTCGGCCTCTACATCGCGCGTGAGATCGCCGAGGCGCACGGTGGTCGCATCGAAGTCGCAAGCGAGCCCGGCAAGGGTTCGACGTTCACGGTCTGGCTGCCGATCGAGGCGCGCACAGGGGCGCACGAAGCTGCAGAAGACCGCGATGCCTGGCGGCGTTCGCGATCCGTCTGATTCGGGCGCCTTGGTTGTAAAGACGCTCTACGTCGTTTCCGCTTCCTTCGGTGACCCCTTGTCGCTTCGGAGCAGACCGTCAGCCAGTTCGCCTGCGGCGTGATTCGCCCCGCGGATCACGTCGTAGACAATCCCGATGATCTTCGTTTGCACCTCGGCAACCGTCTTCGTAAACGACAGGTTCGGTGCGATCAGCTCCACCACTTCGATCGGCTTGTGCATGATGTCCTGGTGCACCTTTTCCACGGCGGTGGTGCCCTTGTCGATCGCGTCTTGCACCCGATCCTTGATCTGTTTCACGTTTCCCACGAGTTCTCCCTTTGGCACTGCCCGCTCACTGGCAGGCGTCTATCCCCTTGCATCGCAGGTTAGAGGTCACAGGGTGGTCACGCGCGGCGCAGCGCGGCATTAGGGCGCAGGATCGAAGAACCAGGGGCGCGTCGACGAAGCTGTCTAGCAGCCACTCGAGGGGGAGGGGATTGGTGGGGCGCCACCAGCAGGGGGCAAGCTAGCGAGCGTTCATTCCAGTACCCCACCGAAAGATCGCTCCCTATGCTCAAGTCATGTCAACCGAGAGCAAGCGAGGCGAGGGCGCCGCTGAGGAACTGGGCGGCACGATCAAGAAGGTGGCCGGCAAGGTGCTCGGCAACGAGCAGATGGAGGCCGAGGGCCGTGCCAAAGAGGTCGCGGGCGAGGCCAAGCAGGAAGCGGCCAAGGCTGCCGCGCGCACCGAGGGCAAGATCGAGGAAGTGGTCGGCGCAGTGAAGAACCGCGTCGGTCAGGTCATCGACAACGAGCAGATGGCCGCCGAGGGCAAGGTCAAGGAGATCAAGGGCGAAGCCAAGCAGAAAGCCAACGAGTAATCGAACCGCGCTAGGACCCTCCGGTCGCCCCCGGATGAGCAGCTTGGGCGGCGTACGAACTGGAGGATGGATTTCGCCAGGCGACAGGCCGTTGCCCGGCAGCGGCGGGTCTTCAATCGCCCGCCGCACCGGCGCCGATCTCCACCTCGGAATGGTGCTCGACGCCGTCGTCGCGCAACGGGATAGTCCGCTCCGGCTGTTCGACCCCGTCGCAGACGACGCGGCTGACGTGGCGGCCTCCGCCACCCAGGTTGCGGACATGGATGTGGTGGACGGTGTTGCGGTGGCGATAGTGGACGTCGAACGCGTCCCACGAGGGCGGCATCAGCGGCTCGACGCGCAGGCGGTCCACCTCGAGGCGTAGGCCGAGCAGCGACTCGACCAAGAGCCGATACATCCACGCCGCCGAGCCGGTGTACCAGGTCCAGCCGCCGCGGCCGGCGTGCTGCGGGTTGGTGTACACGTCGGCCGCGACCACGTACGGCTCGACCTTGTAGGTCGCGATGGTCTGCTCGTCGTTGCCGTGGCGCACCGGATTGATGAGCCCGAACAGATCCCAGGCTCGCGCGACGTCGCCGGCGGCTGCGAACGCCATGATTGCCCACACCGCCGCGTGCGTGTACTGGCCACCGTTCTCGCGCACGCCCGGCACGTAGCCCTTCACGTAGCCGGGTTCGAGATCGGAGGTGTCGAAGGGCGGGTCGAAGAGCTGGATGAGCCGGAGGTCGCGACGCACGAGACGCCGGTCGAGCGCGGCCAGCGCCTGCCTCGAGCGGTCGGGATCTCCGGCGCCCGACAGCACGGCCCAGCTCTGCGGCAGCGAGTCGATCTGGCACTCGGGGTTGGACGATGAGCCGAGCGGGTCGCCGTTGTCGAAGTAGGCGCGCCGGTACCACTCGCCGTCCCAGCCGTGCTCCTCGATGTTGCCGCGCAGGAGCGTCGCTTCCTTGGCGCACAGATCGGCGAAGGCCACCTCCTGGCGCTTCCGCGCCAGCGCACCGAAGTGCATCAGCACGTCGTAGAGGAAGAACGCCAGCCACACGCTCTCGCCCTTGCCGTGGTCGCCGACCAGGTTCATGCCGTCGTTCCAGTCGCCGCTGCCCATGAGCGGTAGCCCGTGCTCGCCGAAGCGCAGGGCGTTCTTGATCGCGCGCACGCAGTGCTCGTAGACGGTCGCCGACTCTTCCGAGCGGAGCGGCAGGTCGTAGTAGCTGTCCTCGTCGGGCTTGACGCTGCGGGCCTCCAGGAACTGGACCTTCTCGTCGAGGACGCCGGTGTCGCCGACCGTCGCGACGTAGCGGCATACGGCACTGGGCAGGAACAGGTAGTCGTCGGAGATGCGCGTGCGCACGCCCCGGCCCAGGGGCGGGTGCCACCAGTGCTGCACGTCGCCCTCGCGGAACTGTCGCGCCGCCGAGCGCAGGATCTGCTCGCGCAGGATCGCTGGCTCGGTGTGCACCAATGCCATCGCGTCTTGCAGTTGATCGCGGAAGCCGAAGGCGCCGCCCGACTGGTAGAAGCCGCTTCGCCCCCACATGCGCGACGCCAGCACCTGGTAGAGCAGCCAGCCGTTGGCGAGGAAGTCGAGCGACGCATCGGGCGTCTGCACGTGGACCGCGCCGAGCGTCCGGTTCCAGTAAGACCAGACGCCCTCCAGCGCGGCGCGCGCAGCCCCGGCGCCACGGAAGCGGTGCACGAGCGTACGCGCATCGCCGAGGTCGCGCCCCGAGCCGAACGTGAACACGAGCTCGCGCTCTTCGCCGTGAGCCAGATCGATCGCCACCTGCATGGCCAGGCACGGGTCCAGCCCGGCCCCGACCCGGCCCGACAGCCGCGCCTTGCTCATGCACGCTGGCCGGGCCATGGAGCCGTTGCGTCCGATGATCTCGAGGCGATCCCCGCTGACCGAGCGCTGCCCTTCGCTGGAGTCGAGAAAGGCGACGCGCGGCGCGAATTCGCCCGAGTAGGCGTTGCGCGCCATGAGCGCGCCGCTGCCCGGATCGATCTCGCTGACCACGTGTGGCACATT
>Ga0114129_10009454_pt1 | contig 13896 bp, 7 predicted proteins | sample RhiMetdeltSRZDD1_FD_80071 | JGI IMG/M metagenome (GOLD analysis project Ga0114129, IMG submission 80071) | Populus rhizosphere microbial communities from Tennessee, USA - Rhizosphere MetaG P. deltoides SRZDD1 (version 2) (version 2) | ecosystem: Host-associated > Plants > Roots > Rhizosphere >...
AACATCGGCCATTGCGAATCGGCGGCGGGGATTGCGGGACTGACGAAGGTCCTGCTGCAAATGAGGCATCAGCAGATTGCGCCGTCGCTGCATTCGGCGCGGTTGAATCCCCATATCGATTTCGCCAAGACTCCGTTCATCGTCAATCAGGAGTTGAAGTCATGGGAGCCGCCTGTGATCGAGGGGCGGAAACTGCCCCGGATCGCGGGCATCTCGTCGTTCGGGGCGGGCGGATCGAATGCGCATCTGATAGTGGAGGAATATCAGGAGCCTGCGCCACAGCCGGTGCCTGGGACGAACGCTGTGATTACGCTGTCGGCGCGGACCGCCGAGCAACTGCGACAGAAAGCCGATGATCTGTTGGAGTTCGTTCGCGCACGGCTGAACGCCATCGATCTGGTCGGGATGGCCTACACGCTGCATGTGGGCCGAGAGGCGATGGGGGAGCGGCTGGGCTTCGAAGCGAGTTCTGTCGGACAGTTGGCGGATAGGCTACAAGCCTATGTGGCCGGCGAGCAAGACATCGATGACGCGTATCAAGGACAGGCGACACGCAACAAAGAAGCGCTGTCGTTGTTCAGTACTGACGCCGACCTGCGGCAAACGATAGACAAATGGATCGCGAACCGGAAGTTCTCCAAGCTCCTGGAGCTGTGGGTCAAGGGTGTGGAGGTGGATTGGGGCAAGTTGTACGGCGAGGCCAAACCGCGGCGCGTCAGCCTGCCTACGTATCCATTTGCCAAAGAGCGCTACTGGGTCGATACGTCAGCAGGCGGGCGCGTGGCCGCCTGCGCGGCGCCGGCGGTACTTCATCCCTTGCTGCACAGCAACACCTCTGATCTGAGCGAGCAACGCTATAGCTCGACGTTTACGGGCGAAGAGTTCTTCCTCTCCGATCATCAGGCGCGGGCGAACGGCCGTGCGGGGCAAAAGGTGTTGCCGGGCGTGGCCTATCTGGAAATGGCGCGGGCGGCGATCGAGCGCGCATTACCGTCTCGGCCCGAATCGACGGTCCTGGAGCTGCGCAACACTGTCTGGGCGCAACCGGTCATCGTCGCCGAGAAGAAGCGCGTCAGCATCTCGCTCGCGGCGAACGATAATCATGAGATCGACTACGAGATCTACAGCCAGGAGGCGGACCAAGAGATCATCCATTGCCAGGGGCGCGCGGTCTGGGGCCGTCAACCGGAGCCAGCCAGGCTCGATCTCGAAGATCTCAAGGGGCAGATGGGGCTGGGCCAGTTAGAGCCGGGCGACGTGTACGCCATGTGCGCTCGCATGGGCCTGATCTACGGGCCCTCCTTTCAAGGAATAAGCGCGATCCATCGGGGGAACGGCCGGGTATTGGCGCAACTGCGACTGCCGAGTATCGTAGAGGATACGTTGGGAGACTATGTTCTCCATCCGAGTTTGATGGATGGCGCGCTGCAGGCTGCGGTCGGATTGATCGACAGCGCCTCCGAATCCACCCAGCCACAACTGCCCTTTGCGCTGGACTCGTTGCGCGTCGTCAGGCCATGCGTCCCGGACATGATCGCGTGGGCGCGGTACGCGCCTGACAGCCAGGCGGGAGATCAAGTCGTCAAGCTGGATATCGATCTGTGCGATGAGCGTGGGAACGTCTGTGTACAACTTCGCGGATTGTCTTCGCGCGCGCTGGGCAAAGAGATCGGGACGGCCACCGCAGAGAGTCAAGCGATAGGCAGTCTGTTTGCCGTCCCAGTCTGGCAAGCGAGCGGCGTTGATGCGTCGGCTGAGGCCGGTAAGCTCGAATACGCCGAACATCACATCATTCTGTGTGAGCTATCAAAGGTCAACGCCAAGGAACTGGGGGCTTTGGTTGCTCATAGTCAATGCCTATCGCTGCAGGCAGAGCCGCGAAAGAACATTGCGCAGCGCTACAGCGAGTACGCGCTCGCCTGCTTTGAACTCATTCAAACCATTTTCCAAGGCAAGCCCCAGGGCAAGGCGCTCGCCCAGATCGTGGTCGCCGACCGTCCTGAGCAATCCAGCTTTGCGGGTCTGTCGGGATTGCTCAGGACGGCGGCGCTGGAAAATCCACAGTTCATCGGTCAGTTCATCCTCGTCCCGGCGGGCATATCAGTCGAGGAACTGGCCAAGCGTCTGCAGGAAGAGAAGACTCGCGGGCTGGATACGCTGATCAGATATGATGATAGCGGTCGGCAGATCTTAGTTTGGCAAGAGGCGCCGGAAGACCTGGAACAGCCGCCGATTGGGTTCAAAGACCCAGGCGTCTACCTGATCACCGGCGGGATGGGCGGCCTGGGCCTTCTCTTCGCCAAAGAGATTCTAACGCAGACCCGCCAGTCGCGGGTTGTGTTGACGGGGCGCTCGGCATTGAGCGCGGAAAAACAAGACCTATTAGATGGACTGTCCGCGCAAGTTGGCCGTGTGAATTATCGACAAGTGGATCTCGGCGATCTCGATCAGGTCAAGCTACTCATAGCCTTAATCGAGGACGAGTGTGGACATCTCACCGGCGTCATTCACAGCGCTGGAATGATTGCGGATAGCTTCATCTTGAAAAAGACCAGCGCGCAATTCAGCGAGGTTCTCGCGCCGAAAGTCACCGGCGCGTTCAACCTGGACCTGGCAACCCAGGAAGTTGACCTGGATTTCTTCGCGCTGTTTTCTTCGATCGCCGGGGCGGTGGGTAACCCGGGGCAAGTCGATTACGCCGTCGCGAATGGATTTATGGACTGGTTTGCGGCATATCGCAATAGGCAGGTGGCCGTCAACAAACGGCGCGGGCGGACGCGCTCGATCAACTGGCCGTTGTGGAGCGCAGGTGGAATGCATGTCGATCCGGCTACCCAGGAGCTGCTGCGACAAACCACGGGCATGCAGCCGATGCGGACGGCCACGGGGCTGCAAATGTTCTACCGCAGCCTGGCGTCGCCCTACGACCAGATCCTGGTCGTCGAAGGCGCCCTCACGCAAATACGTCGCGCATTGCTAGCCCGTCCTGCTGTTCCATCCGAACCTCGAGCTAAACAGCCGGAGGTCGCTGTCGAGATAGATTCTGACAGCCTAGTCGCGAAAACTCAGGACTACTTGCGGGGGCAGTTTTCGGAACTGATGAAATTGCCATCGCACAAAATCGATCCGCACGCCGCGTTGGAGGAATACGGGATTGACTCGATCCTGGCGATGAAGCTGACGAACCAGTTGGAGAAGACCTTTGGTTCGCTCTCCAAGACGTTGTTTTTCGAATACCAGACCATAGCCGGGTTAGCTCGATATTTCGTGAAAGCGCATCCGGCAATCGTGCGGGAAACAATCGGCCTCCTGCATGAAGAGCCCAAAGCGAAACATACTGATCAAACTACAATAGACGATAGGCGGCCGACTTCGGCGATACGGAGTAAGAAACGTTTCCTGGGCTCAAAAACCGATTATCGAAAAGACATCGCCGTTATCGGGATCGCCGGACGATACCCGCAGGCCGAGAACCTGCAGGAATTCTGGCGGAACCTACAAAACGGCCGCGATTGCATTACGGAAATCCCGCCGGAGCGATGGGAACACTCGCTGTATTACGACCCCGACCAAAACAAGCCGGGGAAAAGCTATAGCAAATGGGGCGGATTCATCGACGATGTGGATAAATTCGACCCGTTGTTTTTCAACGTATCGCCGAAAGAAGCCGCGCTAATCGATCCGCAGGAGCGATTATTTCTCGAAACCGCATGGGAAGCCATCGAGGACGCCGGCTACGCCAAAGAGAGCGTCTCAGGGGGCCGAGTAGGTGTTTATGTAGGCGTCATGTGGGGGCATTATGAGTTGATCGGAGTTGAGTCGCTTCTGATAGGCGATACTGCCATCCCTATTTCGTCACACGCATCTATCGCTAATCGAGTTTCCTACTTCTTCGACTTTCATGGGCCGAGCATCGCGCTGGATACTATGTGTTCGTCTTCCCTGACCGCGATTCATCTCGCGTGCGAAGACCTCAGGAAAGGCGAGATAAATGCGGCGATCGCTGGAGGGGTCAATCTCACGATACATCCATATAAATATCTGAGTCTGAGCCAGGGAAAGTTTGCCGCGAGCGATGGGAGATGTCGGAGTTTCGGAGCAGGAGGGGATGGATATGTCCCTGGAGAAGGGGTGGGGGCCGTTCTGCTCAAGCCTTTGGAAGACGCCTTCCGCGATGGTGATCAGATCTACGCGGTGATCAAATCGAGCGCCGTCAATCATGGCGGCAAGACCAACGGCTATACCGTTCCCAATCCGAATGCCCAGGCCGATTTAATTCTCGACGCCCTCAAGAAGGCGAATATAGATCCCAAAACTTTAAGTTACGTGGAGACTCACGGGACGGGCACTTCACTGGGCGACCCCATTGAAATCACCGGGTTGATGAAGGCGTTTGAAGGCGGCGCCGAAGAGCAGCAGTTCTGTTCGATCGGATCCGTCAAGTCAAATATCGGGCATCTCGAGTCGGCGGCCGGAATCGCGGCCCTTACGAAGGCCTTATTGCAGATTAAACACGAGCAACTGGTCCCCTCTTTACATGCGGACCCTCTTAACCCGAACATCGATTTTGGCGATACGCCGTTTTATGTGCAGACCGAACTGACGGAATGGAAGCGCTCCGCCGCGTATCCGAGGCGCGTTGGCGTGAGTTCGTTCGGCGCCGGAGGATCGAACGCGCATCTAATTTTGGAAGAGTACGCCGATGCGCCCGAGCCGGAGAGCGTCTCGCTGTCGACGATGTGGCCCGAAGCTATCGTTCTCTCGGCAAGGGACGAACACGCGCTTCGCCGCTACGCCGAGAAAGTCGTCGAATACCTGGAGAACGTATCGGGCATTTCTCTCGCGAACGTGGCGTATACCTCACAGGTCGGCCGCACGCCGATGTCCGCGCGCCTCGTGATCATTGCATCGAGTCTGGATGATCTCAGGGGCAAGTTGAGTCAATGGGCGCATCTGCGTAACCCGGGGCTAGATCCGGCGAGTAACGCGCATGAGTTGGAGAATGTCTTCTACGGAAACATCCAGAAGGCGCAGTATGACGCCAACAGTCTGATCGAAGGACGAGCGGGGAAAGCTTTTCTTCAGGAACTTCTGGCGCACAGTGACTTGGCAAAACTTGCCAATCTCTGGATTCTCGGGGCCGACATTGATTGGTCCCTGATGCATCGGCCCGCGGTTCCGAGGAGAGTATCTTTCCCAACATATCCCTTTGCCAAAGAAAGGTGCTGGATCAATCAGCATTGGAACAATAGAGATTGGCGCACAATCACCACGGGGAGCATGGGGAACGCGGGGAAAGGTAATGCAGATCGGTCTCCCCGTGATCCCCGTGGTTGGCCTGCGCGTACCAATCTCGCCTGTTCTGATGTAGATGCCCGATCTGCGCATGCGATCGAGGGCTCTGAGGAAAAGCGGAGGGCTTATTACTCCCTCCAGTGGACGTTGAAACCGCTGGCTGCGCCTGCGGGAAGACCGCTGTCGATCGGCCCAATCCTGATGCTGGACGCGCCGGACCCACTGACCCGAACGCTGAAAGAGCAGATGGAGAAACGTTCGGCGGAGGGCCCTGTCGTCCTGGTAAAACCAGGGAAGGCGTTCCAGGAAATCGAGCCGAATGTTTACGTCATAGATCCTGAACGAGAAGAACAGTTCTATGAACTGGTAGAGAGTCTCAAGAATAAAGCCCTGCTCCCTGGCTTGGTTCTTCACCATTGTGTGGAGGTGTGCGATCTGGAAGACAAGCTACAGGTGGCTCAGCAACTGAATCGCGGGATCTATACGCTGTTCTATCTCTGTAGAGCCTTGATGAAACAGAAACATCGAGCGCCGCTTAAAATCATGTCAGTCTTCTCCAGCCGAGAGGGAGCGACGGCTCCGTTAGGGACTGCCATCGGCGCCTTTTTCAAAACCCTCACGCTGGAGAACCCCAGGTATCTTGCGAAGGTCGTGGAGATTCAGGGCGGGTTGGAAAGCGGGGAAATGCATCCTGCGGAGAAAGCCGGTCTCATTTGGGACGAGGTCTATGACAATGACTGGACGACGAAGGAGATCCGCTATCGATGCCGGCTTGATGAAGACCAGCAAAGGCCTGTCCGTTACGTCGGGGAGATCGCGCCTTACACGCCTGCGGAAAATGGCGCCTCAGCGGCGCCGCTAAGACAGAATGGCGTCTACCTGATTACGGGCGGATTAGGTGGGCTGGGATTTATCTTTGGAGAATACCTTGCCAGGAACTTTCAGGCGAGACTGGTCCTCGTCGGACGCTCCGCTCCAGGAGCAAAACACGAAGAAAGAATCAGCCGGCTCACACGCCACGGCGCTGAAGTCCTCTATCTTCAAGCCGACGTGTCTGAACTGGAAGACATGCGCGAGGCTGTGCGGGAGGCCAAGTCTCGATTCTCGCAAATCAACGGGGTGATTCATGCAGCGGGAGTGAACCGCGATGCTTTCATTCTCAAGAAGACCAGGGATGAGATGGACGCAGTGCTCGCGCCGAAAGTTTACGGCGCAATCAACGTGGATCTTGCGACGAGCGGAGAGAATCTGGAACTGTTCGTCCTGTTTTCTTCCGTCGCCGCCGTGATGGGAAACCTTGGGCAGTGCGATTACGCCTACGGGAACCGTTTCCTGGATTCGTTTGCGGAAAGTCGAGAGAACCTGAGAAGAGAGCGGAAGCGATCGGGCCGGACGCTGTCGATCACCTGGCCTTTGTGGGAAGAGGGCGGGATGAGTATCTCCCAGAGTGATATTGCGCTTTTGGAAAAACAAACCGGAATATCTCCTTTGCCGACGCAGGACGGCATTCAATACTGGGAAGATTTCCTGCGGTCCGATGCGTTACAAGGTATCGCCCTTTATGGAATCCCTCCCAGGATAGACGCCTACATAGCTCAGAACGTGGGTACGGTACAGTACCGCGCGCGTAAGCAAGCGGCTGACCCCGTAAGACAGCCGCTTGCTTACGCGCGCGGTACTGTAAACGAGCCGGGCACGGCGGAAGGTCTTGACGCCGCGACGCTCGTTGCGAAAACGGAAGCTTATTTAAGGGAGATGATCGGCGAGGAAATCAATCTCGAGCCGGACCGGATCGGTTCGTCAGATCGTCTTGAATCCTTTGGCATTGATTCGGTAATGATCGCTCGATTCAACGCCAATTTGGAAAGAGACTTGGGCGCGTTGCCGAAAACGTTGTTTTACGAGCGCGAGACGGTCGCGGAACTCGCGAGATTTCTGCTCGAGGATGCGCGGGAACCCTTGGCGGCGCTGTTCGGGGGCGCAGGCGTCCCCGGAAGCGCAGACGTCCCTGTCTGCGTGGTTCCCGGCGAAGACCAATCACCTCGTAGTAACGGCGCCGTAACGACTGAAGTCGTAACTACGAGGCTATTTTCGGAGGAGAACGACGCCGATGAGCCGATCGCAATCATCGGCGTCCACGGGTACTATCCTCACTCTGCGAATCTGGACGAATACTGGGAAAATCTGAGACGGGGGAGAGATTTGATCGATGTGACGCCGCCGGAACGCTGGGACTATGAGGATCTCTACGATCCGGATCCGGCGGCCGCTTCGGACGGAAAAATATACTGTAAATGGGGCGGTTTCCTGGACGACTACGACAAGTTCGACCCGCATTTCTTCAATATTTCCACTGAGGAAGCCAAGGTGATCGACCCCCAAGAGCGTCTGTTCCTGGAATCGGTTTGGGCGGCCATCGAGGATGCAGGATACACCAGAGATAGCTTGAAAAAGCGCTTTCCTAAAGCAAGAAGCGCGGACGTGGGCGTTTTTGTCGGCGTTACCACGAACTCCTATCATCTGTGGGCGCCGGAAGAACGGAGCCGCGGGAACTTTGTTTGTCCCGGCGCCATGCCCTGGTCCATCGCGAATCGGGTCTCCTATTTCTTCGATTTCAACGGACCCAGTATGCCGGTTGACACGGCTTGTTCTTCTTCACTCGTCGCGCTCCATCTGGCTTGCGAAAGCCTCAGGAGTCGCGAATGCCAGGTCGCGATCGCGGGCGGCGTGAATTTGTATTTGCATCCGGCAAAATACCAGTCGCTATGCCAGGGGCGCATGCTTTCACTCGACGGAAAGTGCCACAGCTATGGCGCCGGCGCCAGCGGGTTCATTCCCGGAGAGGGCGTAGGAACGGTAGTACTGAAACCGCTGAGCAAAGCGATCTCCGATCAGGATCATATTTATGCCGTCATCCCGGGCAGCGCGTTCGACCACAGTGGTCGGTCGAACGGATATTCCGCGCCTAATCCTAACTCTCAAGCGAATCTGATCAGCCGCGCCCTCGAGAAGGCGCATATCCACCCTGAAACTATCGGCTATGTCGAAGGCCATGGCACGGGCACCCCGCTGGGCGACAGCATCGAAATTGCGGCGTTGACCCAGGCGTTTCGAAAACAGACGACGAAAACGGGATTCTGTCCGATCGGTTCCGTCAAAGCCAATATCGGGCATTCGGAGTCGGCGGCGGGGATTGCCAGCCTGGCAAAGGTCATCCTGCAAATGAAGCATCGACAACTGGCGCCTTCCATCCATTCCGACGAGGGGAACCCCGACATCGAATTCAGGGAGTCGCCGTTTTACCTGCAGCATGGGCTGTCCGAATGGGTATCGTCTCCCGAGCGACCGCGGCGCGCGCTAATCAACTCCTTCGGGGCCGGTGGGGTGAACGCATGCTTGATTGTGGAGGAATACGGGGATGCGAGCGTCCCGCAGGACGCGCGATCGGCGGGACCTCGCGTATTCACGGTGTCCGCGAAGAATGAGGAACGGCTCCGGGAATACGTGAATCGTCTGCTCGTTCATTTACGAAGCGCACAGGAGATCGATCTTGCGAGCCTGTGCTACACCCTCCAGGTCGGCAGAGAAGCGGCGGAAGAGAGGTTGGCGCTTGTCGTGTCGAACGTGGATGAACTCATCGATCGGCTGAGCGAGTGGCGCGAACGACGATCTTCCGCCGGTATTTACCGAGGCGGCCTTGGCCCGCGCCGCGGACCCAAGCGCTCCTCGAAGGTCGCGCAGGCAGGTGTGGGAGAGCAGAGCTTGATCGATCTCGCTTCCAGGTGGGCCGCAGGCGAAGACGTGGACTGGGAGAGTCTATATCCCGCTACTAAACCTCGCCGGATCGGTCTGCCGACCTATCCGTTTGCGCGAGAGCGATACTGGGTTACTGACTCTCCGGTTCCGGAAAGACGGACGCCATCCAACGCTCAACTGCATCCGTTGATTTCCTACAACTCCTCTACTTTGAAAGAAGTCAGTTTCAGCTCGTCGCTGCCGGACACCGCATTTTACGCTGTCGATCACAAGGTGAACGACGAAAGGGTTTTTCCGGGAGCGGGGTTCCTGGAGATGGCATGTGTCTCAGGAAACATCGCCAGCGATCAAAGGGTTCGCAAGATCAAAGATATCGTGTGGGCCCAGCCTCTGATTTTCCGGACAGGTCCTCAGACGCTTCGGACCTCCTTGAAACACATCGGGGACAGCGTGGAATATACGATTTCGTCGGCGGACGATGAGAATGAAACGATCGTTCATTCAGAAGGCAGGCTGGGTTTCAGCGATGACTGGACGAAACCCGCTGAGCCGCGCGTTGACGCTGAGGTTCCCATTCCGATTCAAGCCCTGAAAGCGCAATGCGACAGATATGAACGGGCGGGAGCCTTTTACAGGAAATTAAGCGACTACGGTCTGCAGTACGGTCCCTCCTTCCAAACCATACAGGAGATTTACGTCAATGGCGCCTTCGCTCTATCCAAGCTGAAGATAGCGGATCATTTGAAAGGCGATTTCGATCAATTCATGCTTCATCCCAGTATGATCGATGGCGCTTTTCAGACAATCGCCGCTCTTGCCGGAGGCTCCGGATTGATGACGCCCTACCTGCCGTTTGCGCTGGATGAGGTTGATATCGTCCGTCCCCTGCCTCAAACGTGTTACGCGTATGTGGAGTTCGCGGACTCGCGCGCGGGGAATCACGCAGTCGTTAGGAAGTTCAATATACGAATCTTGAATGAAAGTGGAGACCTGTTGATCGCATTCAAGAACCTGTACATGAGACCGCTCGGCAAACCGCTCTCGAGTAATCAGCCCCTCGTAGTGGTGGAGTCGGCTGCGAACGGGCGGCCGCTCAGTTTGGCCGTGGAGTAAATCGAGTGATTCAACAACATGCGGATGCGGCGCGGAACGCGCCGCAAGTCACTGCGCTGCGCGTGCAGAATGGCCACATGAAGAACTACAACTACCTGGTGGTTGATCCAAGTAGCCTTAAAGCGGTGATAGTGGACCCGGCTTGGGAAATCGAAAAGATTGACTGGGCTGTGGCGGATACGCAAGCCATTCTAAGCGGCGTATTGCTCACCCATTCACATCCCGATCACGTCCATTTGGCTAAACCGCTGGCGGAGAAGTACGACTGTCCGATATGGATGTCGAAAGTGGAAATAGCCGCGTCCAGATTCGACAACGTGCGATTGGTCGGCATAGACACAAGCCCCTGGGCGGTCGGCCAAATGCTGATCGAACCCATATTCACGCCCGGCCACACGCCTGGCAGCACGTGTTATTTGATAGGGGAGAACCTGTTCACGGGCGATGTCCTCTTTGCCGAAGGATGTGGAATGTGTCCCGGTACCGAAGCCGCATACGCCATGTTTGCGAGCCTCGAGTGTTTGAAATACCGGGTCAGGCCGCAGACACGCGTTTTCCCCGGGCATTCTTACGGTCGCCCGCCAGGCCAGCCGATGTCACAGTTGCAGAAAGAGAATATTTATTTGCAGTTTTCCGATAAAGAGTCCTTCGCGGCTTTTCGCTTGAGAAAGGGACAGAACGTGACAAGGATGTTCAGTTTTAGCTGAGCATCTGGCGCGTGAAGTTAAATCATACCATCGGAGGGAAACAGATGCGTGTCGTTGGAATCGAAGCGATAAATGTTTTTGCAGGTAGCGCCTACGTCGACGTCGAAGAGCTTGCCAGACATCGCAAGTTGGACGTGACGCGATTTACGAACTTGCTGATGAAGGAAAAAACCGTCGCCCTGCCTTATGAAGATCCGGTCACCTTTGGTGTGAACGCGGCCAAGCCGCTAGTCGACGCCATGAGTCCGGACGAAAAAGACCGGATCGAGATGGTTATTACTTGTACGGAATCGGCCTTCGATTTCGGCAAGTCGATGAGCACGTATTTCCACAAGCTCTTGGGATTGAATCGTAATTGCCGCCTGTTCGAACTGAAAAACGCATGCTATTCCGGTGTGGCCGGGTTGCAGATGGCGGTAAATTTCGTTCTGTCTCAGGCCTCGCCCGAGGCCAAGGTATTGGTGATCGCCACCGACGTTTCTCGCTTCATGATGGTAGAGGGTGGAGAATCGCTGACGCAAGATTGGTCGTTTCACGAACCAAGCGCAGGAGCCGGCGCGGTGGCGATGATCGTCAGCGACATGCCGTCTGTATTCCAAGTCGATGTCGGGGCTAACGGCTATTATGGTTATGAGGTGATGGATACGTGCCGGCCCATTCCCGATGGTGATGCGGGCAATGCGGATCTATCCCTGCTTTCCTACTTGGATTGCTTCGAGAATTCTTTTCTGGAGTACAAAAAGCGTGTGGAGGGCGCGGACTTCGTGGGCGCCTTCAGCTATCTGGCCATGCACACCCCTTTCGGAGGCATGGTCAAGGGAGCGCATCGCGACATGATGCGCAGAATGGTTAAGGCGAATCCAAAAGAGATTGAAGCGGATTTCGGGCGCCGGTTGATTCCTGGCCTGATTTATTGCCAGCGAGTGGGCAACATCATGGGGGCGACCACGATGCTTTCGCTGGTCAGCACGATCGAGCATGGCGCCTTCCACACGCCTCAGAGAATAGGTATTTTTTCCTACGGGTCCGGCTGTTGTTCCGAGTTCTTTAGCGGAATCGCCACAAAGGACGCTCAGGAGCGCGTGCGCGCGCTGCGCATCAAGGATCAATTGGACAAAAGATATGAGCTGTCGATGGAAGAATACGACAGTTTGCTCGTGAGCAACAATGCAGTGAAATTCGGCGCCCGCAACGTTATTTTGGACGCCGATTTTATTCCTCATGCGAGGAGCGCTCAAGGGAACGGAACCCTGTTTTTGACGGAGATAAAGGAATTTCAACGACTGTATGATCGGATCTCCTAACCGACCCACTTTCAGGTCGCGCGTCAATTCAAAGCGGGCGATGTAGCCTGCGCGAAATGTGTAAAGCGCCACCATAATTCGCTCGCGTTCAATTCGCTCACTTCGCCTCCCAGCAGGAAATCGCCACCGAGGTGTGTCGCGAGAGCCGATGACACCGCCCTCTGCCCGCGCCTATTTCCCACCTTCTCGGCAGAAAGATCGACGCTCTCGCCAGTGTCAGAAAGTTTTACCTGTCGATCATCCTCCTCATCAACTTCTTTCATTCGCTCAGTCGTCATTTCAAGCATCCTATTACGATTATTTTTTGACTGCGAGGAGTTCTGCCGCGTTTTTGAACCGCAGGCGCGCGCCTTGCTCTTGAGTGATGGCAAGCGCCATCGCCATCGGGAATCAACCCCGAGCGCGAGCGCAGTGATGACGATTGTCATCCTGTTTCAGGCCTCCGGCTTCCGCAATTTCAAGACCTACTGCACGCAACAGAGTGGGACACGCCCAAAGAAATTTGGTGTCTATTTGGTGTCTATTTTTGTTGAGCGCTATCGAGAATAAAGAGAGTTTAGCGGCTTAAAGTGAATGGGCATAACTATGGAAGGAGCAGTGACTTATATGTAATTTCCAGCAAGGCCAACACTTTATGAGGAAATAAGAATTCGAGTCCCGCCCTCGGCATTACATTTTAAAATATTGCTATGCTTTACTTTATGGGCGCCGTTTTACTTTGGCGCCTATAATTGGGCAGCAAAACTTCGGACCCCCTACCTCATGCAGACATTAAGCCCTGAGATCTGGAAGAAGAAGAGGAGTTTGATGACGCCATGGATAGAGGGGAAAGAACGATAAATGACGAACCGGCTCGCCTGCAGAGCTGAAAGATGGTGAGCTTTAATGACTGAAAGGCGACAGGCGGAAGTATAACTGTCTGACTCATCTCGGACTGATTCCGTATTGAGTGTGACCCGATAGCGTCTTGCCTCGGCATCCAGGGCATCAATTACCTAAACCTCCTCTTCGCCGTACTTAGCGATAAACAGATTGTTGTCGTAGTCTCGCAATCCGAGTATAGCGACTTGCAGCGGCTTTACGCCATAACAAGCGGATGTCACGGCATACGCTGGCTAAAGGATCAAAGCGCCTCAGGGCGTTCTCCTCAACCTCGAATTTCGAACCGAGCGCGCGCTTGTGAGCGAGGAAGCGTTCGATGCTTTCTCCGAGGAAGCTTTGGAAACTACGATTGGCCGCTTTCATAGGAACTCCTCTCCGTCGCCGCAAGCGACTTCGCGAAGGGCTTCAATATCCACCTTGCTGTAGACCTGGTAGAGGCTGGCGCCCGATGTCCGACATAATCCCCAAGATTTCGCGCATTGTAATTTTCAGCTATCATTTTCAAACCACAGTGATTGAGCTAACATTGCAGTGTCAGGCTGAGGGTATGTTATATCTATAGTAAAGAGCCAATTTAAAGATGCAGCCCCGTATCGGTTGGGTGAACCAAAATGGGGGAAACAGTTCGAGATGACACCAGAGGAATTTGACCAGCTTCTCGCCTGGCTCCATTCCGATCGCAATCTGGCCGGCGAGAAGTACGTGGTTATCCGGCGTGGCCTGGCTCAGTTTTTTGAGCGGCGTGGATGCAACGATCCCGACAATTTGGCGGATGAAACAATCGATCGAGTAATCAAAAAACTTCCTGAAATAGCTGACCAGTATACCGGCGAGCGGGC
>Ga0114129_10009455_pt1 | contig 13895 bp, 12 predicted proteins | sample RhiMetdeltSRZDD1_FD_80071 | JGI IMG/M metagenome (GOLD analysis project Ga0114129, IMG submission 80071) | Populus rhizosphere microbial communities from Tennessee, USA - Rhizosphere MetaG P. deltoides SRZDD1 (version 2) (version 2) | ecosystem: Host-associated > Plants > Roots > Rhizosphere >...
ACGCAGTACTACTGCAACAACTTCCTGGAGACGGTCGATCGCGCGATCGAGGCGCGCATCGACTGGGAGCGCTTCGCGGTGTCGCGCGGTGACCACACGACGTACGTCAAGCCGTTCCCGATCAGCGTCGCGCCCGAGTTCGTCGACGATCCGCCGCGCGAATCCCGCGCCGAGCTGTTGCGGAAGCTCGGGATCTCGGCCGAGTTCATCGGTGTGGGCGTCGAGCGCATCGACTACACGAAGGGGCTGCCGGAGCGCCTGGCCGCGCTCAGGTACTTCTTCGAGGCCTATCCGCAGTACCGCGAGCGACTGGTGTTCGTGCAGCTGGCTGCGCCCAGCCGCTCCACCATCAATCGCTACCAGGAGATCCAGCGCGAGGTCGAAGAAAGCGTCCGCGATATCAACCAGCGGTTCCAGACGAAGTCGTGGCGCCCGGTGCTCTATCTCAAGGCGCACCACGAGCACCGCGACATCTGGTCGTACTACCGCCACGCCGACTTCTGCATGGTGACCTCGCTCCACGACGGGATGAACCTAGTGGCCAAGGAGTTCGTCTCCGTGCGCGACGACGAGGACGGCGCGCTCATCCTGAGCCGGTTCGCCGGGGCCTCCCACGAGCTGCGCGACGCGCTGATCGTCAATCCGTACGACCTCACTGGCATGGCCGAGGCCATCCACATCGCGCTCGAGATGTCGCCCGAGGAGCGGCGCGCGCGAATGATCCGGATGCGGCATTCCGTCACCGACCACAACATCTATCGGTGGGCCGGGATGCTGCTGAGCGATCTGGCGCGAATCCCCACCAAGGCGGCCGGAGCCAAGGCCTCCTGAGCCTGCCGGTGCGTCTCCTCAATCGGCTCGACCGAGAGCTCGGAGACGGCGCCAGCCTCGTGGCGATCCTCGATTACGACGGGACGCTGACCCCGCTGGTCGCCACGCCGGGCCAGGCGCGCCTGGCGCCGTCGGTGCGCGAGACGCTGGCCCGGCTCGCCGAAGGCGAGCGGACGCGCCTGGCGATTCTGTCCGGCCGGGGGCTCGCCGATCTCCGCGCGCGCGTCGCCCTCCCCGACGTGGTCTATGGCGGCTGCCACGGCCTCGAGATCGCCGGGCGCCATCTTCGCTTTCGCCATCCCGGCGCCCGGCCCTCATGCCTCACCGCGACCCGGCGCGCGCTGGTCGCATCGCTGCCGTCCATCCCCGGGGCGCGGCTGGAGTGGAAGGGGCTGGCGGTGAGCCTGCACTATCGCCGGGTGGCGCCGGAAACGCGGCCGCGGGTCAAGGCCATCGCCGCGCGGATCGTGCGCGACCGGGGCCTGGCGCTCGTGCCGGGCCACGAGGTGTTCGACTTCGTCCCGCGCGTGGGCTGGAACAAGGGCCGCGCCGCGCGCTGGATCGCGCGCCGGATGGCGCGCACGCTGCCGACGCGGCGCCGCGTCGTGCTCTACGCCGGCGACGACACGACCGACGAGTCGGCCTTCGAGGCGCTGCGCGGGCGCGCGGTCACGATCTGCGTCGGCACCAAGCCGACCGCCGCCGAGTACCGCGTGGCCGGTGTCCGGGAGGTCCAGGCGCTGCTGCGCCGCATGGCGTCCGCCATGACGGCCTGACCTCGACGACGATGCGCACCGCCGCGCGCCCTCTTCACTTCGCCGGATGTGTCGAGCTGCGCCAGACGCTCGACGTGCACGCGCACGACGAGCGCGAGCTCATGTCCCGGATCGCGGAGGTGCCGGCCGATTCGATCTACTTCCACACGTTCGGCTACTTCCTCCGCCATCATCCCCAGACCACCGCGTACGGCAACGACTTCGCCCGGTGGGCCGCCCTCGAGATCGGCGACCGCGCGCTCGCCGAGCGCCTGGCCGTCGTCGATCCGTTCGCGTTCCCGCGGCTCGACGCGCTGCGCGACCACCTGGTTTCGATCCTCGGCGACCACCTCCAGCGGCACACGGTCGGCGGCCGCCTCGAGTTCGACCGGGCGTTTCATTTTCAGCGCTCGCACATCGTCGAGGTGCCGCTCGGCCTGGACGCCACGAGCCTCGTCGAGTTCCGCGCCGGGCTGGCGCGGGTCGACGAGAGCGCCATCTACCTGCACACGGTCGAGACCCGCGTCCGCGCGCGCCGCGCCGAGTCCTTCACGACCTGGCTGGCAGACGCGCTCGGGATGCCCGAGCTCGCGGAGCGATTCGAGCGGGCCGATCCCTACCTGACGGCCCTCGAGCGCGCCCGCGGACGTCTCCTCGGCTTCGTCGACGAGGCGCTGGAGGACGAGCGGCGATGAGCCGGATCGACGACTACCGTCGCGTCTCCGGGCCCGGCGCCGTGGACTTCGTGCTCCGGCTCGCCGAGCAGGTCCAGGGCCGCCGCGTTCTGCACGTGACCGGCGGACGTCTCGGCGGTGGCGCGGCCGAGACGCTGCGCGCCATGGTGCCGATCCTCGCCGAGCTCGGCATCGACGCCCGCTGGGAAGTCACGGGCGGCGACGCGGGCTACTACCTGACGGCGCGGGCGCTCCAGGCGGCGCTCGAGGGCGCCGAGCGCGGGCCGAGCGAGGAAGGGCTCGCCCGCTGGGCCGATATGAACCGGCTCAACGGCAAGAAGCTCGACCTCGGCGCGGATCTGATCTCGGTCCACGACACGCAGCCGGCCAGCCTCGTGAGCGCGCGCAACGCCGGCCGGTGGGTCTGGCGCTGCCACGTCGACTGCTCGGCCGCCCGGGCCGATAACTGGGCGGCCTTCCGCCAGTTCGCCGATCAGTACGATGCCGCCGTGTTCCCGATGCCCGGCTTCGAGAGCCGGCTCGATATCCCGATGTTCGTGATCGCACCGTCGATCGACCCGCTCGCGGAGCGAAACCGCGACCTGACTCCGCGCGAGATCAACGAGACCCTCGGCGGGCTGGGCGTGGCGCGCGACAAGCCGCTCCTGGTCCAGATCGCCCCGTTCACGCAGGCACACGACCCGCTCGGCGTGGTCGACGCATACCGGCTCGTCAAGCAGCACCATGACGTGCGCCTGGCGCTGGCCGGCACGACCGACGGCGAGCCGGATCGGCTCGAGCTCCTGACCCAGCTGCGCGAGATCGCCCACCAGGACTCCGACGTGGTCGTGCTGGAGCTGCCGGCGGAGGCGCATCGCCAGATCAACGCGCTCCAGCGGGCGGCGACCATCGTACTGCAGAAGTCCGTTCGCGCGTGGTTCGACCTCGGACCGGCCGAGGCCATGTGGAAGGGCAAGCCGGTGGTCGGCGGCTACGCCGGCGGGCTCGCGCCGCAGATCATTCCGAACGTCACCGGCTACGCCGTCCACTCGGTCGAGGGCGCCGCCTTCCGGATCCGCCACCTGCTGAACAACCCCGAGCTGATTCCCCGGATGGGCGCCGCCGGGCGCGAACATGTCCGCCGGTCTTTTCTGATCACGCGTCAGCTCGTCGACGAGCTGGCGCTCGCGATCCATCTGCTCCGATGACCGCGGAGTCCGCCGCGGCGCTGCCGCCCGACGTCGAGCGGCAGCTCGAAAGCCTCATCCCTGCGGACATCGCTGTGAGTGTGCCAACCTACAACAACGCCGCGACGATCTCCAAGGTCGTCGAGGCGGTGCGCGCGGGCCTCGAGAAGCACTTCGAGGGCGTGCCGGCCGTGCTGATCAACACCGACGCGGGCTCGTCGGACGCCACCACCGAACGCCTCGGCGAGGCCGGGCTGCCTCTGGTGCGCGCGATCCATCCGGCGCCGCCCGGCCAGCTCGCCACCGTGCCGTTCCACGGTGTGCCCGGCCGCGGCGCCTCGATCCAGCTCTCGCTCGGCGTTGCCCGCCGTCTCCGCGCCAAGGCGCTCGTCGTGCTGGAGGCCGACGCCGTATCGATCGACCACGAGTGGCTCGAGCGACTCGCGCGCCCGGTCCTGGAGCGCGGCGCCGATCTCGTGCTGCCCGTGCACGCGCGCCATCGCTACGACGGGACGATGACGAACCTCGTGCTGGCGCCGCTCGTCGGCGCCCTGTTCGGCCGGCGGCTGCACCACCCGTTCGCCGGCGCGCGGGCGATGTCGGCGCGATTGCTCGATCACCTCGCCGAGCTGCCATGGCCGCTGCCGGGCCGCGGCGAGACCGATCTCTGGGTGACCGGCACCGCGATCGCCGCGGACTTCGCCGTCCGCGAGGCGCGGCTCGGCCCGTGGCGCGTCGAATCGAACACACGCGTGACCGATTTGCCTACGATGGTGGCGCAGACGCTCGGGGCCGTCTTCGCGCTGATGGACGGCTACGAGGACCTCTGGCACCGTCCGGCCGCGAGCGTTCCGATGCCCGCGGAGGGCGCCGCGCCGCCGCCGCCGGGCGTTCCCGGGCGCATCGACCCCGAGCGGATGCTCGACGCGTTCCGGCGCGGATTGAGCGACCTCGGGACCATCTGGGAACAGGTGCTGGCGCCGGAGACCTGGGGCGATGTGCTGAGCCTCGAGAGCGAGGAGCCGGCGCGGTTCCGTTTCCCGGACGAGCTCTGGGCGCGCGCCGTCTACGACTTCGCGGTCGGCCATCACCACCACGTCGTGTATCACGACCATCTCCTGCGCTCGTTCGTGCCGCTCTACCTCGGCCGCACCGCCGCGTTCGTGCTGGCGACGCGCGCGCGCGACGCCGAGGCCGCCGAGGCGGCCCTGGACACCACGGCCGCCGCCTTCGAGGAGCAGAAGCCCTACCTGGTGGACCGTTGGTGATGGCGCGACCGGCCCCGCGCGACTGGTACAAGGACGCGGTGTTCTACGAGGTCCACGTCAAGGCGTTCATGGACGGCAACGGCGACGGCGTCGGCGACTTCGCGGGGCTCATCGAGCGGCTCGACTACGTCCAGGAGCTGGGCGTCGACTGTCTCTGGATTCTGCCGATGTATCCCTCGCCGCTCCGCGACGACGGCTACGACATCGCCGACTTCTACGGGATCCACCCGTCGTATGGGACGGTGCAGGATTTCCAGAAGTTCCTCGACGCGGCTCACGCGCGCGGGCTGCGGGTCATCGCGGACCTCGTGATGAACCACACCTCCGACCAGCACCCGTGGTTCCAGGCCTCGCGCTCGGGCCCGACGTCGACGTTCGCCGACTACTATGTCTGGAGCCCCACCGATCATCGCTTCCGGGACGCGCGCGTGATCTTCGTGGATACCGAGAAGTCGAACTGGACGCTCGATCCGGCGCGCGGCGAGTACTACTGGCACCGCTTCTTCAGCCACCAGCCCGATCTGAACTACGACAACCCCGCGGTGCGCCGATCGATGCTCGACGTCATGCGCTTCTGGCTCGACCGGGGACTCGACGGCTTTCGCTGCGACGCGGTGCCGTATCTCGTGGAGCGCGAGGGCACGAATTGCGAGAACCTGCCCGAGACGCACGCGATCCTCAAGGAGTTCCGCGCGGTCATCGACCGCGAGTACGGCGGCGCGCGGGTCTTGCTGGCGGAGGCCAACCAGTGGCCCGAGGACGTGCGCCCATATTTCGGCGACGGCGACGAGTTCCACATGGCGTTCAACTTCCCGCTGATGCCGCGCCTCTATCTCGGCCTCCGGCTGGAGGACAGCCGCCCGATCACCGACATCTTCACGCAGATGCCGCCGATCCCGTCCGCCTGCCAGTGGGGGTTGTTCCTGCGCAACCACGACGAGCTGACGCTCGAGATGGTGACGAACGAGGAGCGGGCGTTCATGTACTACGCGTACGCGTACGAGCGCGACATGAAGCTCAACCTCGGAATCCGCCGCCGCCTGGCGCCGCTGATGGACGGCGACCGCCGCCGGGTCGAGCTCCTGAACTGCCTGCTGCTCACGCTGCCCGGGAGCCCGATCATCTATTACGGCGACGAGATCGGCATGGGCGACAACGTGGCGCTCGGCGACCGGGACGGCGTGCGCACACCCATGCAGTGGTCGCGCGACCGCAACGCGGGATTCTCGCGCTCCGATGCCGATCGGCTCTATCTGCCGGTCATCGCCGATCCGGTCTACGGCTACGAGGCCGTGAACGTGGCGGCGCAGGCGCGACAGCCCTCGTCGCTGCTCAACGTGATGCGCCGGCTCCTGGCGGCGCGCCGGACGTCGCCGGTCTTCGGGCGAGGCACCATCGAGTTCCTGCGCCCGCGCAACTCGCGCGTGCTCGCGTACTTTCGCCGGCTCGAGGACGAGGCGCTCCTGATCGTCGTCAACCTCTCGGCGGCCCCGCAGCCGGTCGAGCTCGACCTGGCTGCGTTCGCCGGGGCCGTGCCGACCGAGATGCTCGGCGGGACGACCTTTCCTCCGATCGGGAAGGGCCCGTACTTCCTGAGCCTGGGCCCGCACGGCTTCTACTGGTTTCGCCTGGAGCTCCAGGGCGACCGGCCCTATGGCATCGAGCGCACCGCGATCTGACGGGCCGCCTCGCGCGGATCCGGCGCGCGTGGCGTCCGCGCTGGGCCGCGCCGTGGCGCGCGAGCTTCCCGCGCTGCTCCCGCGGCAGCGCTGGTTCGGCGCCAAGGGGCGGTCGATCGCCGCGGTGAACCTGCGCGACTGCGCGGCCTTCGGGGATCGCGCGTGGCTCACCCTGGTGACGGTGGCGTTCACGGACGGCCCGGACGAGACGTATGCGGTCCCGCTCGTCGTCGGCGGCGACGCGGCGCCGGACGCTCCCGCCGTCGCGCTCGAGCTGGACGGCACGACCACGCGGAGCTCGGACGCCTTTTACCACGCGGGATTCTGCACGGAGCTCCTGACGGCGTTCGAGCGCGACGCGGCCGTGCCGACTGAGGGCGGCGGCGTCGTGCGCTTCGCGCGAACCGATCGCTATCCATCGCTGCGCGGCGATGCGCCGCTCGTGCCGCGCCGGCTCACGGCCGAGCAGTCCAATACCTCCCTGGCCTACGGCGACCGCCTCATCCTGAAAGCGCTCCGGCGCGTGACGGCCGGAGTCAATCTCGATCGCGAGGTCGGCTCGTTTCTCACGTTGCAGGCGCGGTTCCCGCACGTTCCGCCGCTGGCCGGGGCGATCGAGTACGTGTCGGGCACCGGCGAGGTGACGACCCTCGGCGTGCTGCAGGGATTCGTGGCGAATCGCGGCGACGGCTGGAGCTGGATCGTGGGGCATCTGCGGCAGCTCCCGCCCGCGCAGATCGTTGAGCTGTCCGCGCCGGTCTTCGAGGAGATCGCGGGCCTGGGCGCCGTGACCGGAGCGCTGCACGGCGCGCTCGCGTCCGACGTCGAGAGCGTCGACTTCGCGCCCGAGCCCGCCAGCGCTGCCGACGTCACCGCCTGGATCTCGCGAATCGCCGCCGACCTCGGCCGCACCTGCCACGCGGTCCGCGCCCGGCTTGCCGATTTGCCAGGCGAGATCGAGGGCGACGCCCGCACGCTGCTCGCCGGCGAAGCCGCCCTGCGCGCGCGGGCGGACGGGCTCGCGGCACTCGGCGCCGAGCACTGCATGAAGATCCGCGTTCACGGCGACTACCACCTCGGGCAGACGCTGCGCACGGAGTCCGGCTTCGTGCTGCTCGATTTCGAGGGTGAGCCGGACCGGCCGCTCGCCGAGCGCCGCCGCAAACAATCCGGCCTCGTCGACGTCGCCGGCATGCTGCGCTCGCTCGATTACGCCGCGCACGCGACGCTCTCGCCCGCCAGCGCGCCCGCCGGCGCGCGCTGGGTCCAGCGCGCGTCGGCCGCGTTCCTCGATGGCTATCTCGGCGAGCTCAGCCGGCGTCCGGCCCGTCTGGTCCCGGCCTCGCGCGCCGAGCTGGAACGCACGCTCGCGGCGTTCGAGCTCGACAAGGCGCTCTACGAGGTGCGCTACGAGCTCGACCATCGGCCGGCGTGGCTGGCCATCCCGCTCCGAGGGCTGGCGCGCCTGCTGACGCGCACGCAGACGCCATCGTGAGATCGCGCGCGTGGTGCGCATGGCTGGCGCTGGGCGCGCTGTTCGTCCTCTTCCTGACGGCCGCCGGGTGCGTGGGGCGGCCCGAGAGCGAGCCCATCACGCTCGTGTTCAAGTATTCCCGCATCCTCGGCAAAGGCGATCCGGTGCCCGGGCTCCTGCGCGAGTTCGAGGGGGCGCATCCGGGGGTGCGGGTCAAGGGCGAGGCGCTGCCGTGGACGTCCGACGATCAGCACCAGCTCTACGTCATCAACCTCGAGGGCCGGAGCCCGGGCTTCGACGTCATGATGCTCGACTGCATCTGGGTTCCCGAGTTCGCCCGTGCCGGCTGGCTGGTCGATCTCACGGCGCAGCTCACGCCCGACGAGCTCGCCCCATACTTCGCGAGCGCCGTGACGGCGGGCACGTACGAGGACCACGTCTGGGCGCTGCCGTGGAACATGAACGTCGGCCTTCTCTATTACCGCAGCGACCTGCTCGCCCGGTACGGTCTTCGTCCACCAGAGACGTACGAGGAGCTCATCGCCGCGGTCGGGCGAATTCGCGACGCCGAGCGCAACCCGGCGCTCGAGGGCTACCTGTGGCAGGGCAAGCAGTACGAAGGGCTCGTCGTGAACGTCCTCGAGGCGCTCTGGGCGAACGGCACCGGGCTCTTCGGAGAGGACGGCGCCATCCTGCCCGACCCCGCGCGCGCCGCCGACGCGCTGCGCTTTCTCCGCCGGCTGATCGAGACGAACGTGAGCCCGGCGTGGACGACCGCCGCGGACGAGGAATTGAGCCGGCGCGCATTCGGCGACGGCCACGCGATCTTCCTGCGCAACTGGCCGTACGCGATGGACCTGTTCGAGGCCCCGGGCTCGGCGGTGCGCGGCAAGGTGGCGTTCGTCTCGCTCCCCGGCCGCGCGCGCGGCGCCCCGGGCGTGGGCTCGACGGGCGGCGCGCATCTGGCGGTGTCGCGGCGGAGCCGCCATCCCGAGCTGGCGGTGGCGCTGGTGCGCCACCTGACCAGCCGGCCGGCGCAGCGCGCGATCGCGCTCAGCGCCGCGCTCTCCCCCACGCGGCGCGACCTCTACCGCGACGCCGAGCTCGTCCGCGCTCGCCCGGGCATGCCCCGTCTCGACGAGCTCATGGTGGCGGGGCGGCCGCGCCCGGTGACGCCCGCATACCTGCTCGTCTCGTCGACGGTGCAGCCCGAGTTCTCGGCGGCGCTCGTCGGGGTGAAGTCGCCGGAACGGGCGATCGCCGACGCCCGCGCCCGGCTCCATTACTTCCTCGAGAGCCTCCGATGACCCGGCGCGAGGCCGTGAATCGCCGCCGCGGCATGCTGCTGATGGCGCCGACCGTGCTGGCCCTGGGCACGCTCACGGTCTACCCGGGCATCTGGGTGCTCTGGCTCTCGCTCCAGCACCGCATCCCGATCTTCGGTGTGTCACGGTTCGCCGGATTCGACAACTACGCGTTCCTGGCCTTCGACTCTCGATTCGCGAGCGCTCTGGCCACGACACTCATCTTCACCGTCACGTCGGTGGCCCTCGAAGTCGTGCTCGGCGTGGCGGCGGCGCTGGCGATTCACACCCTGCGGGGGGGCCGCCGCGTGGCGCTCTCGCTCCTGCTGCTGGCGTGGGCCATGCCGGCCGTGGTGACGGCGAAGCTCTTCGACTGGCTCTATCACCCCACGGCGGGTCTTCTGAACGTCGCGCTCGGCGGACACGCGCTGAACTGGCTCGGCGATCCGCGTCTGGCGCTGCCGGCGATCGTGCTCGCCGACGTGTGGCGCACGATGCCCTTCGTCGCCGTGCTCTGCTACGCGCGCCTGCTGGCGATTCCGCCCGATGTATACGAGGCGGCGCAGGTGGACGGCGCCGGCCGGGTGGCGACCCTCGTGCGCATCACACTGCCGATGCTCGGACGGATTCTCCTCCTGGCGATCCTCTTCCGCACCCTCGATGCCCTGCGCGCCTTCGACCTCATGTTCGTGCTGACCGGCGGCGGCCCCGCCGGCACGACCGAGACGCTCACGGTGTACGCCTACCGGGCCCTGTTCCAGACGCTCCAGCTCGGCTTCGGCTCGGCGCTCGGCGTCGTCGTGTTCGCGCTCGTCATGACCGTCGCGTGGGCCTATCTGAAGCTTCTCAGGACGAGCACGGTGACCGCATGAGGCGCGGCGCCCGGACGTTCGCCGACGCGCTCGTGCTCGCGGCGCTGGCGAGCTACGCGATCCCGTTCTTCTGGCAGCTCCTGACGTCGTTCAAGCCCGAGGCCGAGCTGCTCCGGGTGCCGCCGCTCCTGCCGAGCCAGCTGACGCTCGCGCACTATCGCGCCGTCGTCGAGAAGAGCCTGATGCCGCAGGCGCTCGCCAACAGCTTCGGCATCGCCGCGCTGACCACGCTCCTGGCGCTGGCGGTCGGCGTGCCCGGCGCGTACGCGGTGGCCCGGCTTCCTCTGCCGGGCAAGCGATTCGTGCTCCTGGCGATCGTGGCCAGCACGGCGTTTCCCCAGATCGCGACGGTGAGCCCGCTCTACCTCTTGATGCGCGCGCTCGACCTGCGCGACACGTGGTCGGGGCTCGTGCTCGTGCACACGTCGTTCGCGCTGCCGCTGACCGTCTGGCTCCTCTCCGGGTTCATCCGCGAGATCCCGATCGAGGCCGAGGAGGCGGCGTCGGTGGACGGGGCGGGCCTGTTCGGCCTCTTCCGCTGGGTCGTGATCCCGCTGCTGGGGCCCGGCCTCGCCGCCACCGCGCTCCTGACCTTTCTCTTCAGCTGGAACGAATTCCTGTTCGCCTACACGTTCACGGTCTCGGAGGCGAGCCGGACGATCCCGGTGGCGCTGGCGCTCTTCCCAGGAGTCTTCGAGGTGCCGTGGGGCGACATCGCGGCGGCGTCGATGCTGGCCAGCCTTCCACCCGTGCTGATCGTCGTCGGGCTGCAGCGGTTTCTGGTCCGGGGGCTCGTCGCGGGCGCGGTGAAGGAGTGAGGACGCGCCGCCGCGCCGAGCGGCATAATACGAGGAGGGGACGTCCATGACGGATCTCTGGAGCGAGCTGGTCCTGACGGCCATCGGCAACATGCGGGCCACCCTCGCCATCGTCCTGCCCGGCATCCTCGCCATGCTGGCGCTGGTGATCATCGGCGCCCTGCTCGGCTGGATTGCCGGCACGCTGATCATGCGCATCGCCCGCGCCCTGAGACTGGACGATCGCAGCCGCGCCTGGGGTCTCACCTCGGCGCTGGCGCGCGCCAGCATTTACCGGCCGACGTCGCAAGTGCTCAAGCTCATCGCGTTCTGGGGCATCTTCATGTTGTTCGCGACGATGGGCATCGACGTGCTGGGGATTCCCGGCGCTCCCGGCGCGACCGGGGTGCTCATGCGCCTCCTGCCGCGGCTTCTGTCCGCGCTCCTGCTTCTCGTCGTGGGCTGGCTCGCAGCGAACTTCCTGGGGCAGGCGACGCTCATCGCCGCGGTCAACGGCGGCGTGCTCCAGGCGCGGCTCCTGGCGCGCGCGACGCGCTGGGTCGTCCTGCTCTTCGCCATCGCCACCGCGCTGACCGAGATCGGCATCGGCCGCGATATGGTCCTCATCGCGTTCGGCACCCTCTTCGGCGGCATCGTGGCCGCGCTCGCTCTGGCCTTCGGCCTCGGCGGCCGCCACGTGGCCCGCGAGATTCTCGAGCGTGGCCGCCGCCGCGAGCGCGAGCCCGCGGGCCAGGACACGATCTCCCACCTCTGACCCGCCGCGCGGGCAGAGCCAACTGCCGCAGCGCGTAGGCGAGCCCACCCGCACCGGGCCGGCGGATGTCCTATGCAGAAGGGGCTCCGACCACGCAAGAATGTGCCCGCCAACCATTGACGCTGTCGCACGCCGGGACCGGGAGCGCGGTGGGGGTCGAAGGGACCCGTTCCCTCGGAGCGGCACGGGAGTCGAGCGCCTGGATGGAGCCCAGCCGCTGCGGAGCAGCGAACGCCTGCCGCGTGGTCGTCTCGACCCCCACCGCGCTCCCGGTCCCGGCGTGCGACAGCGCCTCCTCCGGGTTCAGCGGGGGTAGAAGCGTGTGCTATGGTCTGGGCGTGAGCGGATTGCTGATCACGCTCGAGGGCGTCGAGGGGGCGGGCAAGACGTCTCAGATGATGCGGCTCGAGCGATGGCTGCGCCGGCAGGGGCGGAAGGTCGAGCGCACTCGTGAGCCCGACGGCACGCGACTCGGACTCGCCGTGCGCCGCCTGTTCGAGCGCCCCGGCGTCAAGCCCGAGCCGCTCGTCGAGGTCTTCCTGTTCATGGCCGCGCGCCAGCAGCACGTGGCCGAGAAGATCCGGCCGTGGCTCTCGCGCGGCCGCGTCATCCTCTGCGACCGTTACGCGGACGCGACGGTCGCCTACCAGGGCTACGGCCGCGGCGTCGATCCGGACCTGATCCGCGAGCTGAACGTGCGGGCCACCAGCGGAGTGCTCCCGGACCTCACGCTGCTCTTCGATCTCGATCCCGCGGAAGGGTTCCGGCGCATCCGCGGGCGGCGCTTCGACCACTTCGAGCGCGAGGCGCTGGCGTTTCACCGGCGCGTGCGCCGCGGCTATCTCGAGATCCACCGCGCCGAGCCCAAGCGCGTGAGGCTGGTCCACGCAGGCCGCGGGCCTGACGAGGTCGAGGCCGAGGTGCGCGCCATCGTGGAGGACTTCTTCCGTGGCGCCTGAGCGCCCGGCGGCCGAGCGCTTCGTGGCGCTCGATGAGATCGCCGACCAGCCGCGTGCCATCGAGCTCTTGCGGCGGGCCCTGGCGAGCGACCGCGTCGCGCACGCGTACGCCTTCATCGGGCCCTCGGGCGCCGGGCGGATGACCGCGGCGCTCGCCTTCGCCGCGGAGCTCCTGGGCAGTCCCTCGCGCCAGCACCCGGACCTGCACGTGATCGTCCCGACGCCGCCCGAATCGAACCCGAAGGGCGCCCGGGCCATCCGGATCAACGCGATCCGCGAGCTCGAGCGGGTGGCGGCGCTCAAGCCGGTCGCGGCCCGGCGCAAGGTCTTCGTGCTCGACGAGGCCGAGCGCATGACCGCCGACACGCCGCAGGCGTTCCTGAAGACGCTCGAGGAGCCGCCGCCGGCGACCGTGATCATCTTGATCCTGCCGCGGGCGCGCGCGGTGCCGGCCACCATCCTCTCGCGGTGTCAGCTGGTCCGCTTCGCCGCGCGCGACGACGCCGGCGCCGCCCAGGCGCGGGCCCAGGCCCGCGAGATCCTGGCCGAGGCGAAGGCGCAGGGCTTCGAGGCGCTCTTCCGTCGTCTCGATCGTGTCGACCGCGAGAAGGCGGAGGCGCTGGTGGACGCCTACTGGCTCCTCTGCCGCGACCTCCTGCTGGCCCGGAGCGGCGCGCCGGCCTCGCTTTTGATCGACGCCGATCACGCCGCCGAGCTCGCGCGCGAGGCCGAAGGCTGGACGATCGATCAGATCGTGGCGACGATCGATCTCTGCCGGCAAGCGTACGATGCCCTGCTGCGCAACGTGGCGCCGCGTCTCACTCTCGAAGTGCTGCTGAGCCGGCTCGCCCTGCGGGCGGCATAGGATGGAACCCATGGACGACTGTCTCGTCGGCATCCGGCTCCGCGACACCGCCCAGGCCGACGATTATCGGGTCGCGGGGGACCTCGAGCTCCACGTCGGCGACCTCGTGCTCGTCGAGACCTCCGCCGAGAGCACCATCGGCGAGGTGCGCCGACCCCGGCGCGAGATCCCCGAGGCGAAGAAGGACCGTCTCTACCGGCGCGTGCTGCGCCTGGCGACCGAGGCGGAGGCGCGCGCGTACCGCGAGCGCCGGCGCCGCGAGGAGCTCGCCATCGAGACCGCGCAGCAGGTGGCCCGGGGCCGCGGCCTCGCGCTGAAGGTCGTCGACGTCGAGATGCACCCTGTGGCGCGCCGGGCCACCGTGTACTTCAGCGCCGAGGAGCGCATCGATTTCCGCGACCTGGTCCGCGACCTCGCCCGCGAGCTTCGCTCGCGCGTCGAGATGCGGCAGATCG
>Ga0114129_10009456_pt1 | contig 13894 bp, 11 predicted proteins | sample RhiMetdeltSRZDD1_FD_80071 | JGI IMG/M metagenome (GOLD analysis project Ga0114129, IMG submission 80071) | Populus rhizosphere microbial communities from Tennessee, USA - Rhizosphere MetaG P. deltoides SRZDD1 (version 2) (version 2) | ecosystem: Host-associated > Plants > Roots > Rhizosphere >...
GGCCGCCTCTGTTTCGGCCGCCTCTGTTTCGGCCGTGACCTCGCCCGGCATCGCCTCGGCCTCGGGCTTCGCCGGCGCGGTTTCGGCCGCCTTGGCGTCGGGCTCGGCTTGCGCTGTGTCAGGGTCGGGCGGTGGGGTGTCGGCTGGGGCGGCGGGGCCGTCGTCCACCACGACCGGGGGGGCAGGCTTGGGGGTCAGCGGCTCGGCGGGCGCAGGGGCCTCGGGGGCAGTCTCGGTGGTCGGCGCATCGGCGTCCGCAGGGTGCTCGGGGTGGGCTCCGGCGGGTGCTGCCGCGGGGGTCGGACCCCCGGCGGGGGATCCGGTTTCGTCGTCGGGGTCCTTGTCGTCCATGCCGGGCCGATCCTGGGGTGGGGGCGCGCTCCGAAGCGCGCCGTGCCTTGGGTTGCCGTTGCCATCTCGTCCCCAGCGGCGCACACCTTGCCATGCGCGCGGCCCCGATCCCGCGCACCCCCGGGCTCGCTGGCCCAGGTGGATGCCGCCGTCACGGAGGAGGGCCGACCCCAGGTGCGGAAAGATGCGCACATGGACGTGTTCGAAGCGATAGCCACGACTCGGGCGATGCGGCGCCTCGACCCCGACAAGCCGGTGAGCGACGCCGACGTGCTCACGATCGTCGAGGCGGCCACCAAGGCCGCCACCGGTGGGAACCGCCAGCCCGTGCGCTGGATGGTGGTCCGCGATGCCGACAAGCGCCGGCGTCTCGGCGAGATCTACCGGGCCTGCTGGGAGTCGGTCCGGGAGGTCTACGCCACGACAACCGGCGACTCGCCGGACCGGGCCCGGGTGCTCCGGTCGGCCGACCACCTGGGTGAGCACATGGGCGCAGCGCCGGTGATCATCCTGCCCTGCTCACGCGGCCAGGCCGGCCAGGCCGAGGCGTCGGTGTTCCCGGGCGTCCAGAACCTGTTCCTCGCCGCCCGGGCCCTCGGGCTCGGCACGACGCTGACCACGGTCCACCGGCTGCGCGAGCCGGAGGTGCGAGCGGTCCTCGACATCCCCGAGGACGTCAACACCTGGGCCATGATCCCCGTCGGCTACCCCACCGGCCGCTGGGGTGAGGCGGTGCGTCGCCCGGTCCAGGAGGTCACCTACTGGGACACCTGGAAGGCCGCCCCACCGACCTGACGTCGCCCCGACCGCGCCGACCACGCCATCGCGCCGAGCGGAGTGCCGTGGCGCCGGTCACACTGGTTCCGTGGCGGGGCGGACGAGTGGCAAGGCAACGAGCGGGATCGTCGTGCTGGTCGTGGGAGTCGCTGTCGCCCTGCTGGCGGTGGCCCTGGTCGGGTGGTGGCTGGTCGACTCGGCCCGCGACCGGGCCTACGACGACGCCGAGGAGCGGCTGACCGCGCGGTCGTACGCCGCCCGTCACCTGCTCGGGGATCTGATGTTCGACGTGGAGTGGCGGCCCCCCATCGAGCAGGCGGCCGCGGAGCGCTGTGGTCTGGGCGGTGCCCTCGTCCCGGCCATCACCTTCGTCGTCGTCGACGAGGACGGCAGTGTCGTGTGCGACGAGAGCGGCGGCCTCGCCGACGACCCGGAGACGCTCGGGGAGTGGGTGGTGGCCAACGCGGACCCCCGCGGGCGCATGCTCGCGATCGATGTGCCGGGTGCCCGACTGGAGCTGGTGGACATCGTTCCGCTCGACGATCGTTGGGTGGTCGGCGTCGAGATCCCCAGGCACAGCCTCGTCTGGTTCTACCTCGACGTGCGCGACAGCTTCCTGGTGGATCCGGACGGCCGGGTGATAGCGGAGGAGTCACCGATCGACGCCCCTGAGGTGGTCACGGTGCCCGACGGCGGTTTCGCCCGCATCGAGGTCCCCGAGCGGGGCGAGTTCCTGGCTACGTCGTCGAACGTGCCGACCACCGGCGACTGGCGGGCCGTGCTCGCGCTACCCACCAGCGACATCGAGGACCAGGCCCGCCGCCAATGGGGCCCTGCCGTCGTCGTGCTGGCGGTCATGACCGTCCTCGGCCTGGTCATCTTCACGGCTACGCTCATCGCCAGCCGCCGGTGGTGGGGAGCGGAGCCGGCCCCGGCGAGCCCGGAGGCGGACGGCGACGACGGGAAGCGGACCGCCAGGGAGGTCCCGTCCCCCGCCTGACCCGGCCGGCCGCCCGCACGCTGCGCAGCGCGGGCCCACGCCGAGCGATCTCACCCGGCGGACATCGGCCGACCCCACCCGGATGCCCCTGGCCGGCGCTAGACCGGCACCATGACGTACCGGAATCTCGGCCGCACCGGCCTGAAGGTCAGCCCGCTGTGCCTCGGCGCCATGATGTTCGGCGCGTGGGGCAACCGTGACCACGACGAGAGCGTGTCGATCATCCACGCCGCTCTCGACCACGGCATCAACTTCATCGACACCGCCGACGTCTACTCCGCCGGCGAATCCGAGCAGATCGTCGGCAAGGCCATCGCCGGCCGCCGCGACAACCTGGTCATCGCCACCAAGGTCCACGGCACGATGGGCGAGGACCCGAACATGGTCGGCAACTCCCGCCGCTGGATCATGCGGGCCTGCGAGGACAGCCTCCGCCGGCTCGGGACCGACTACATCGACCTGTACCAGATCCACCGACCCGAGCCGGACACCGACATCGACGAGACGCTGGGCGCCCTGTCCGACCTCGTGCACCAGGGCAAGGTCCGCTACGCCGGCAGCTCGACCTTCCTTCCGTCGCAGATGGTGGAGGCCCAGTGGGCCGCGGAGCGGCGGGGCCGCGAGCGGTTCGTCTGCGAGCAGCCGCCGTACTCCCTGCTGGTCCGGCGGGTGGAGGCCGAGGTGCTGCCGACGTGCCAGGCCTACGGGATGGGCGCCATCGTGTGGAGCCCATTGGCCGGCGGATGGCTGTCCGGCCGTTGGCGCCTCGACGCCGATCCGTCCGACCTCACCAGCCGCCGGGCTCAGCGCATCCCGGGCCGGTACGACATGTCGCTGCCGGGGAACCAGCAGAAGCTGGAAGCGGCCGATGCCCTGGGCCGACTGGCCGAGGAGACGGGGATCTCGCTGATCCACCTCGCGCTGGCCTTCGTGCTCGTCCACCCCGCGGTGACGGCGGCCATCATCGGCCCTCGGACCCACGAGCACCTCGAGAGCCACCTCGGGGCCCTCGACGTGACGCTGACGGACGAGATCCTGGACAAGGTGGACGAGATCGTGCCGCCCGGCCACAACTTCACTCCGGCCGACGCGGGATACGTGCCGCCGTCGCTGGCCTCGGCCTGGCGCCGTCGTCGGGTGGTCCGGTAGGCGACCGGGGAGCCGCACGCAGGTCAGTTCACTTGTGCTACTGACCATTCCGGCGTAGGTTCACCCGGGTGAAGCGGACGTCGTTCGCCGGGTGGCCGTGCTCGGTGGCCCGATCGGTGGACCTCCTGGGCGACTGGTGGACCCCGCTGGTGCTGCGCGACGCGATGTATGGCGTCCGGCGGTTCGACGACTTCGAGCGCAGCCTGGGCCTCAGCCGCAACGTCCTCAGCCAGCGGCTGGGACGGCTGGTCGACGAGGGCCTGCTCCGCAAGGTCGCCTACCAGGACCGGCCCGTCCGCTACGAGTACCGCCTCACCGACAAGGGCCGTGACTTCTTCGGCGTCGTCGCCGCCCTGATGGCCTGGGGCGACCGTTGGCTGGCCGAGGAGGGCCCACCCATCAACCTGCGCCACACCACCTGCGGCCACGTGACCACCGCGACGGTCGTCTGCTCGGAGTGCGGCGAACCCCTGGAACTGCGCGAGGTACGCGGGGAGCTCGGCCCCGGCCATCCCCTCCGGACAGGAAAGGACCAGCAGTGACCACGACCGACACCACCGCCGCGACCTGGCACAAGACGGCCTGCATCCTCTGCGAGTCCAACTGCGGGATCGAGGTCCGCCTCGGCGACGACGGTCGTACCTTCGCCCGCATCCGGGGCAACAAGGACCACGTGGCGTCGAAGGGCTACACCTGCGAGAAGGCCCTCCGGCTGGACCACTACCAGAACCACGGCAACCGCCTGACCAGCCCGCTGCGGCGGCGGCCCGACGGCACCCACGAGGAGATCGACTGGGACACCGCGATCGTCGAGATCGCCGAGCGGCTGGCTCGGGTCCGCGACCAGCACGGCGGCGACAAGATCTTCTACTACGGCGGTGGCGGGCAGGGGAACCACCTGGGCGGGGTGTACGGCCGCGCGCTGACCGGGGCACTGGGCGTCCGCTACCGGTCCAACGCCATCGCGCAGGAGAAGACCGGCGAAGCCTGGGTCGACGGCCGGATGACCGGCAATCACACCCGTGGCGACTTCGAGCACGCCGAAGTCGCGGTGTTCGTCGGGAAGAACCCCTGGATGTCCCACGGGTTCGCGGAAGCTCGCCGGACGCTCAAGGAGATCGCCAACGATCCCGACCGGTCGATGGTGGTGATCGACCCCCGCCGGACCGAGACCGCCGAGCTGGCCGACTTCCACCTGGCCATCCGCCCCGGGACCGACGCGTACTGCCTGGCCGCCCTCGATGCCCTGCTGGTCACCGAGGGCCACCTCGACGCGGCGTTCCTGGCCGAGCGGGTCACCGGCGCCGACGCGGCGTGCGCTGCGCTGGCCCGGGTCCCGGTGGAGGACTTCGCCGACCGGTGCGGCGTGGCGGTCGGCGAGCTCCGCGCCGTGGCGCAGCGGCTCGGCCGGGCCGGCAGCGTGGCCGTGTTCGAGGACCTGGGCCTCGAGCAGGCTCCGAACTCGACGCTTAGCTCCTACCTGGAGAAGCTGCTGTGGGTGCTCACCGGGTCCTTCGGCAAGCCGGGCTCGATGTACCCGCACTCCGACTTCTCGGCGCTGATCGGCTCGGAGGGCCGCCGTGGTACGACTGCGGCCGGGCGGGTCCGTCCCAACCGGACCACCCCGGTCACCGGGGCCCGGATCATCGCCGGGCTCGTCCCCGGCAACTCGATCGTCGAGGAGATCCTGACCGACAGCCCCGACCGGTTCCGGGCCCTCATCGTCGAGAGCGCGAACCCGGCGCACTCGCTGGCCGACAGCACCCGGTGGCGCGAGGCGATGGCGGCGGTCGAGACGAGCGTGGTCATCGACGTCGCCTACACCGAGACCGCCCGCCTCGCCGAGTACGTCCTCCCGGCCGCGAGCCAGTACGAGAAGGCCGAGATGGTCTTCTTCAACTTCGAGTACCCCGACAACCATGTCTACCTCCGGGCCCCGGTGGTCGATCCGCTGCCGGGGACGCTGCCCGAGCCGGAGATCCACGGCCGGCTGGTCCGGGCGCTCGGTGCGCTGGACGGCATCGACCTCGACGGCCTGACCGCCGCCGCCCAGGACAGCCGGGCGGCCTTCGCCGCGGCGTTCATGACGGCGGCGGCGGAGAACCCGTCGGTGGCCCAGGTCGGCCCGGTGGTGCTCTACGAGACCCTGGGCCGGACCCTGCCACCCGACCGGCGCGGCGCGGCGGCCCTGTGGTTCCTCGCCCACATGGTGGCCCAGCAGCATCCCGATGCCGTACGGGCCGCTGGCCACGACGGCGACGGTGCGGATCTGGGCGAGGCGCTGTTCGACGCCATCCTCGACGGCGAGGACGGCACCGTCTTCACCCGCCACCGCTGGGACCAGGCCTGGGATCTGATCCGGCACGCCGACAAGAAGATCACCATCGACATCCCCGAGATGCTGGAGTGGCTCGACGGCCTCACCGAACGGCCCGTGGCCTACACCACCGAGGAGTTCCCCTTCATCCTGTCGGCGGGCGAGCGGCGGTCGTTCACGGCGAACACCATCTTCCGTGATCCCGGTTGGCGGAAGCGGGACGTCGACGGTGCCCTGCGGATGAACCCCGACGACGCTGCGGCCATCGGCGTGGTGGACGGGGGGCGCATCCGGATCACCACCGCCGCCGGCAGCGCCGAGCACACCGTCAGCCTCGACGACTCCTACCGGCGGGGGCACGTGGCGCTGCCGAACGGGCTCGGCCTGTCCCATCCGACCGACGCCGGCCCCTGGGCCATGACCGGCGTGCCCCCCAACGCGCTGACCAGCACCGACCACCGGGACGAGCTGGCCGGGACGCCGTGGCACAAGCACGTCCCGGCCCGGCTGGAACCCGTCGGGTCGGCGTGACCGCCATGGACCCCGCCGACTGGATCACCGAGTTCGCCGCCCGGCTCGACGTCCCCGCTCCGGACGCGGGGACGGTCGAGACCCTGCTGGCCCTGGCTGGCGTCGCGGCGCACTCCTCCGAGCGCACCGCCGCGCCGATCGCCTGCTACCTGGTCGGCCTGGCCGCGGCCGATCCCGCCCGGGCCCTGGACCTCGCCCGCGCCGTCACCGCCAGCTGACCGCGGACCCCTCGCCGGCCGACTGCCCCGACGTCTTTGAAGATGTTCGGCCCTCATGGGGCCGTTCGCCTTCAAGGACGTCAGGTGGCCGAGCTCAGGCGGCAGCCGGTCTCGAAGAACGCGTGGAGCTCTTCCGGCGTGGGGACCTCGACGTGGGACCGGCTGGCGCCGAACGGCTCGTTCCAGAACTCACCGCGGTATCGCTCGGGCTGCCACGGGCCCACATAGGCGTACGGCCCGCCGTGGTCGGCGTCGCCCGGAGAACCGCCGTAGTTGACCTCGGCCATCGTGACCGCGAGGTCGAAGTGCTCGGGCCACAGCTGGGCGATGGTGGGCTCGAGCCCGGGATGCTCGGCCCGTAGCGCCTCGAGTGCCGTCCCGGCGGTCTGGAACCACCCGTGGACCACCGCCACGGCGGCCGGCTCGAGGGCCAACGGCACGTCGGGCTCCAGCCGCGTCGCAAGGGCGTACACCGAGGCCGGTCCACCCGGCTCGATGCCGACGAAGGCCGCGGCCTGCCCCACGCTGACCAGCGGCGTTCGGCGCTCGTCGACGCCGGTCCGCACGACCAGGTCGGTACCCGTGATCCGGACCTGGTGTTCGACACCGTCGGCCATGTAGGGCGGAGTCCCGAAGCCGCCCGGCGTCACCCGCAGGCCGATGTGGCCCGTGGCCCGGTGCAGCGCGGCGGCCAGGACGTGCTCGGCGACCGTGTGCAACGCCGTCCGGCTCGCCATGTAGTCGGCCGGGACGTGGGTCGCCATCCCTCTCACGCTAGGCGGTCCGGGGCGTGCGCTGAGATATTGACTCCTAGTACAACAAGGGGGATAGTAGTTGACGCCAATCCGGCCACAGGGGGGATTCATGAAACCAAGACGCGTGACCCGCGCTGTCCTCGCCCTCGGGGCGGCGGCGGTGCTCATCGCTGCGGCCGCCGCGTGCGAACCACCGCCGAGCTTCTACGAGCCACCTGCCTCGCTCCCGGCCCGGCCCGGCGACGTGATCGCGACGGCGCCGACCAACTTCGGGCTGAACGGCAACGTCACCTCGACCGCGATCAAGTACCGGTCGACCACCGCTACGGGCCAGGCCAACTACGTCACCGGCACGCTGCTGGTGCCGACCGCCGCCTGGACGGGCGGAGGTTCCCGGCCGATCGTGACCTACGCCGTCGGCACGCAAGGGCTGGGCGACGGCTGTGCCGCGTCGAGGACGATGACCAGCAGCCTGCTGTACGAGCAGGCCAACGTGCAGTCCCTGCTCGACCGGGGCTGGGCGGTCGCGGTCACCGACTACGAGAAGCTCGGGACCCCGGGCGACCACACCTACGTCATCAAGAACGCCGAGGCCCATGCGGTCCTCGACCTCGTGCGGGCCGCCCAGCGGCTGCCGGGATCGGGCATCGCCGCCAACGCACCGGTCGCGATCTGGGGTTACTCGCAGGGGGGCCAAGCGGCCGCAGCGGCCGCCGAGCTCGAGTCGAGCTACGCGCCCGAGCTCAACGTGGTCGCCGCGGCGGCCGGTGGTGTCCCGTCCGACCTGGCGGAGGAGGCGGCCTACCTCAACGGGTCCGGGAACTTCTTCTTCAGCTTCCTGGCGTTTGCCGCGGTGGGCCTCAACTCGGCCTACCCGGAGCTCAACCTCGACTCCTACCTCAACCAGACGGGCCGTGACCTCCTCGCGCAGGGCCGCAACGCTTGCCTGGTCGTCGGCCTGCTCCTGGGCGCCGGCAAGCACATCGAGGACCTGACCACCACGAACCCGCTCAACAATCCCCAGTGGCAGGCCCGGATCGCCCAGCAGCGGTTGGGCACCATCCGGCCCCAGGTCCCGGTGTTCCAGTACCACGGCGTCCTCGACGAGATCATCCCCTACAGCCAGGGCACGACCCTCCGGGATGCCTGGTGCGCTCGAGGCGCCCGCGTCGAGTGGCACGACTACTTCTTCTCGGACCACCTGCTCGGCATCTTCCAGGCCCAGCAGGACGTCGTGAACTGGCTCGCGGCCCGGTTCGGCAACCAGCCGTTCACGCCGACCTGCAACGCCTGAGCCCACAGGTCGACCACTCGACCGGGACCGATACCCGGTCCCGAGGTGAGCCCGCCGGCGGAGCCCTCTTCTCCGCCGGCGGGCTTCCGACATGACGCTCGGCGACCCAACAATCGCGTCCGTTGTTGACTGCTGGCACAACTAGGCTGGGTCGGGTGAGTACCGGGGCCAAATGGGTGCGGAAGCGGCCGGAGGCCCGGCGCGCCGAGATCATCGCCGGCGCCCGGGACGTGTTCGCCGCCCGGGGGTTCGCCGACTCGGGGCTGGCCGAGGTGGCCGGAGCCGCTCACGTCTCCAAGGCCCTCCTCTACCACTACTTCCCCGGCGGGCGCGCCGAGCTGTTCGTCAGCGTCGTCGACCAGTTGCTCGACGAGTTCACCGAGGAGCTCCGGCGGGCCGCGCGGGTTCCCTTCTCCCCCCGGATCCGCTTGCGGCACCTGTTGAGCGCCGTCTTCGGCTTCTTCGACCAGAACCCCACCGCGTACCGCCTGCTGTTCCAGGATCCCGGCGTCTCCCACGACCCGGGCGTCGAGGCCGCGGCCGTGACGGTCCGGGCCCGGATCGCGTCGGAGGTGGCGACGCTGCTGGCCGGGTCGAGGCTGCCGTCGGAGGAGGTCGTCGCAGCCAGCGCGGGGATCGTGGGTTTCGCCCTGGCCAACGTCGAGCTGTGCCTGGCCGGCCAGCTGGAGCCGGAGCAGGCCTGGGAGGTGACGTGCGCCTTCTGCGCGGCGCCCATCGAATCCGGGCCGACCAGCGAGGGTGGAGTTACTGATCGTAAGATTTAGCTCTCGGTAGCGAGGGGCACGGCGACCGGGGGAGGGGGACATGGCCAAGGGCCTGGTTGGGGAGAACGCGGTGATCTCACGGCGCATCCGCGTGCTCGGTGTGGTCTGGGTCTGCGTGTCGCTCCCGGTCATCACGGCGGTGTCGGCGTTCGTGCACAGCCCGGGCGGGTACCGCTTCGTGCTGGTCTTCATGGCCTGCGGGGCCTACACCACGCCTGCGCTCGCGGCCGGCTGGTACGCGATGCGACGGGTGCTGCCCCACGACCGGATGGCCACGACGCTCCTCCTCTGCAGCCTGTGCATCGCCTATGCCATCGGCGTGGCCAGCCTCGTCGGGCTGGCCACCGGGTGGAACTGGGCCAACGGTGCCGGCGTACCCGCCGTCGCCCTGACCGGGGCCCTCAAGATGACCGGCCTGGTCCTGCTGCTGCGCAGTCGGTCCGGCCGCAGGGCTCTCTCGGTCGACGTCATCGAGGCCGTGACCTCGACCGTCGCGGTGACCGCTCCGCTGGTGGTGCTGTGGGGCCCGGCCGTGGTCGACGCCCGGGCGTCGTGGTTCACGCTGCCCTGTGCCGTCGCGACGGTCGGCGCGATCGCCGGGACGTACTGGACGGTGGTGCTGTTCGTCCGCCTCGGGCCCGGACGCGGCATCTTCGCCACGGGAGCGGTCGTGATGGCAGCGGTCGGCGTCCTGAACGCCGCGCTGCAGACGGCGCAGGGCGTGTCGGGGTTCACCCTGCCCGCGCCACCGCTGATCGCGCTCAACGCCGCCTGCTTCAGCATGTACCTGTTCATCCCGCTCAACGTCCCCCTGCTGCTCCCGGTGGGCCTGGGGCGGCTGCCGCTGCAGTCGCAGGTCCGGGGGGTCCGACTGGCCACCGTCATCACCCTCGCCGGCCTGGTGGCGCTGTGGGTCGCGACCTATCTCGTCGTGGACGTCCGGCCGTGGGCGTTGCCGTTCGCGTTCGCGGTGCTGTCGCTGCTGCTGGTCCTCGCGGGTTGCGGCAGCTCGCCGCCGCCCAGGAGGCCCGCCGCCTCTACCGTCAGATCGAGGAGGCCTCCGACGAGCGGCGCCAGCTGCTGACCCAGCTCCTGGAGCGGTCGGTCCACGATCGCCGCCGCTTCGCCGGGCAGCTCTACGAGCAGGCCGTCGCGGCCTACGCCTCGTTCAGCCTCATGGCCGGCTCCGAGGCGATGGACTTCCGGACGCCGTCGGTCGTGGCGCAGGTCTCGGCCCGGGTGGGCGGCGACCTGGCCCGGCAGGCGGAGTCCGTGCGGGAGCTGGTCCTGGTCATCCGCCCGCTGGAGGGGGAGCCGAACAAGCGGGAACGGCTCGGCATCCCGATCCGGGCCTACCTCGCCACCGTCTACGGCGACCGGATGGCGCCGCGGCTCACCGTCGGGGTGGACGACGAGCTGGCGCTGGACTGGATGACCGAGACCGTTCTCCTGCAGATCGTCCAGGAGGCACTGGACAACGTCGGCCAGCACAGCCGGGCGACGACGGTCGACGTGGGGATCCAGGCCGCCGGCGAGCGCGTCGCCTTGCGGGTCACCGACGACGGCGTCGGCTTCGACCCTGCTTCGGCGCCCGAAGGCTCCGGCCTGGCGACGATGCGGGCCGCCGTCGCGGTCACCGGCGGGACGCTGGTGGTCGGCTCCCGTCCGGGAGAGGGCACGACGATCCTGGCCCACCTCGGGCCCGATCGGTCCCCGGCACCGGCCCCGCCGGCCCTGCCCCCGTCGCCGCCGAGCCTCCGGATCGTCCCCTCCGGCTGATTCCGGGGCGAGCGGACGGGGAATGGCTTCGGCCTAGGAGGAGTGGCGGGACTGGAGGTCCTCGCCACCATGGCGCACGGGCGCCCACCCGTTGGCTCGCAGCGGCGGCCGCAGCTACCGGCACTGACGGTGCGCCGGCCGCGGCTCGAGCGCCGGCTGGAGGGGCCCGAGCGCCATCCGGTCACGCTGGTCTGCGGTCCGCCCGGCGCGGGCAAGACCACGCTGCTGGCGAGCGCCTTCGGGGGCCCCACCGAGCAGCCCGGCGACCACGGGACCATGTGGCTCTGCCTGGACGAGCGGGACAACGAGGCGGGCCGGCTCGGTGCCCGGCTCCGGTCGGCGCTACTGCCGGCCGCCGGTCGGCCCCGGCGACGGCTCACCCGGGCAGCGCAGGTGAAGGACCAGCTCGACGAAGCCCTCGACCAGGTCGGTCGGTCCGACCCGGCCGCGACGGCATCCGGTGACGGCGTCCGGTTCCTGGTGCTGGACGACGTCCACGAGGCCCGGTCGCCGATGGCGCTCATGACGCTGGAGCACCTGGTCCACCACGCGCCCGAGGCGCTGCACGTGGTGCTGGCCAGTCGGGCCGATCCGCCGATCGGCCTGGAGCGGCTGTACCTCGCCGGGCGGCTGGGCGAGATCCGCAACGCCGACCTCGCGTTCACCGAGGCCGAGGCGGCCGAGCTGCTGCGCCTCCACGAGGTGGAGCTGGCCGAGGACGAGATCCGCGCCCTCTGGGCCCGCACCGAGGGCTGGGCCGCGGGCCTCCGCCTGGCCGCGTGCACGCTCGAGGCCGACCACGATCCCGGACGCTTCGTGCGCAGCGCCACCCGCACCCAGGCCGTCCTGTCCGACTACCTGCTGCGCGAGCTGCTGGCCCACAAGGACGAGACGGTGCGCTCGTTCCTGCTGCGGACCAGCGTCGCCGACCTCCTGACCGTCGAGCTCGCCGAGCTGCTGTCGGGCGATCCGCGCAGCGGCGAGCACCTGGCCGAGCTCCGAGGCAGCGGCATCCTCCTGGCCGACCCGACCACCGCCGGGGCCTACCGCTACCACGGGCTGTTCGGCGAGCTGCTTCGCACCCACCTCCGGGGCCAGGAGCCGCCGCTCGCGCCCGAGCTGCACGGGCTGGTCGCGCAGTGGTGCCTCGATCACGACCAACCCCTCGCGGCCGGCCGGCACCTGCAGGCGGCGGGAGACTGGGATCGGCTGGGGCGGCTGCTGGCCGGACGCTGGTTGGCAGGCACGTTGGACGACGGTCGGACCCGGCTCGCGTCCTCGACGGCAGGCCTCGATCGCGCGGTGCTGCGCGAGGCGCCGGGCCTCGCGATCGTGGCGGCGGCGGAGGCCTGTCGTCGTACGAACCGGGAGGAAGCCCTGGTCTACCGGGACACCTTGGACCAGCTGGTGGCCGCGCTCGACACCGGCGACCGGCCCGCCTGGCAGCGGGAGCGTCTGGTCCTCGACGTGGTGGTCGGGCACGCCTTCGGCGCCGACCCGCGTGCCGGGCATGCCGCCGACGCCCTGGAGCAGACGTCGGCCACCGATCCGACGGCGGTCGGGTTGCGGCGGTTCGGCGGTCTGCGACGCGCGCAGATAGCCCTGGACGCCGGGGACTGGGACCGAGCCACCCACCGCCTGGGCGAGATGGCGGCGGAGAGCGCCACCGGCTGGATCGCCGTCGAGGCCGCTGCCTTCCTGGCGCTGTTCGACGCCGTCGCCGGCCGGCCGGCCGGCGTGATGACCCGGGTGGGCGCGGTGCAGGACGACCGCCGGGGTTGCGCCACACCGGCCGCTCGCCACGCGGCCCGTCTCGCGGCGGTGGTGTGCCTCGCGCAGCAGGGCGAGCTCCGCCACGCGCTGAGCCTGCTCACCGCGGGACCGCCGGGCGAGCGGCGGGGGCTGAACGGGGAGGAGGGTGAGGGGGGAACCGAGCCCCGGCTCCTCCGCCTGGTCGACCGGGCGGTCCGAGCTTGCCTGGCCGCGCGCTCGACCTTCCCCGTGAGCCTCGACGGCGGGGCCGCCCGCCATCCGTTGGTGGAGCTCGCGCTGGCCGGTTTGGGCGTGCTGGAGGTGATCGGTGCCGACGGGCGGCCGGTCGCGGTCGGCGGGCCCGGTGAACGGGCCGTCGCGGCCGCGCGCGCCCGGACTGCGGAGGGCGATCTGGTCGGCGCCCAGGCCGGCGTGACGGCGTGGCTGGCGAGCGACGCGACCGCCACCCATCCCCGGACCCTGGTCGAGGTCCTGGTCATCGCAGCCGCGGGCGCGGATGCCCGGGAGGATCACGGCGCTGCACGACGGCATCTCGGTGACGCCCTGGACCTGGCCGACCTGCGGGGGATCGTCGCCCCGCTGCTCGACCACCGCCGCGCCGTCAGCCGCCTCCTCGACCGGCATCTGTGCGATCTCGCCGACCAGAAGGCGACCGCCATCCGCCTGCTCGACCGGATGCGACCGAACCAACGGGACGAGCTGGTGGAGCCGCTGACCGAGCGGGAGATCGAGGTGCTGGCCCACCTGCCGACGCTCATGTCCAACGCCGAGATCGCCGAGGGCCTCCACGTGTCGGTCAACACCGTGAAGACCCACCTCAAGACCCTCTACCGGAAGCTGGGCGTCGACGGTCGCCGCCAGGCGGTGGTCCGGGGCCGGGAGCTCGAGCTGATCTGAGCGACGGCGGGCGCTTGTTTGTTGCAGGCTCTGCAAAGTTGCGTAGACTGCAACAACTGAGCAGAGGAAGCCCGATGTCCCCGGCCGAGACGGTTCAGATCCCCCCATCCCCGCTGAGCGACGCGCCTCCCGCGCGGCCGGCCCCATCACCGACGGTGCCGGCGCCGACTACGACCGACGGCGCGCCGACCGAGCTGCCGTACCGCCGGGTCCTCCTGGTCTTCACCGGCCTCATGCTCGGGATGTTCCTCGCCGCCCTGGATGCCAC
>Ga0114129_10009457_pt1 | contig 13894 bp, 15 predicted proteins | sample RhiMetdeltSRZDD1_FD_80071 | JGI IMG/M metagenome (GOLD analysis project Ga0114129, IMG submission 80071) | Populus rhizosphere microbial communities from Tennessee, USA - Rhizosphere MetaG P. deltoides SRZDD1 (version 2) (version 2) | ecosystem: Host-associated > Plants > Roots > Rhizosphere >...
GGCTGGTCATGGCGGCTCTCCTTTGCCGGCCGTGATGGTACCATCGGCTCGCCGAGTCGTAACGGCCCCGAGTAGCCGCACACAGTCGGAAAGGAGCTGGCCATGGGCGCGATCCTGGGTCTCGGAGTCACGCACTATCCGCCACTCGCCGGACGGGACGAGAACATGGCGCGAATCCTCAAGCGCGTCATGCAGGATCCGGATCTGCCGGAGCGCTTGCGGGGGCCGGAAGGCTGGCCGGAGCCGATGCAGCGTGAGTACGGTGCCGACCAGGGGCTCGCCGCGGCGAAGCGGCATCGCGAGGCGCTCGTCGCCGGCTTCCGCGACGCGCGGCGACGGCTGGATGCGTTTGCGCCGGACGTGGTGCTGATCTGGGGCGACGATCAGTACGAGAATTTCAAGGAAGACATCATCCCGCCGTTTTGCGTACTCGCCTACGAGTCGATCGAGCACCGGCCGTGGGCCGAGCCGCGCTGGCGGACGGCGAAGAACGCGTGGGACGAGGCGAGCGATGCCACGTTCGTCTACAAGGGCCACCGCGCGGCCGCAAAATCATTGGTGACGGGACTGCTCGACGCCGGCCTCGACGTGTCCTACGCGTACCGGCCGCTTCATCACCCGCTGGGCCACGCGTTCATGAACACGCTGCTCTACCTCGACTACGACCGGCAGGGCTTCCCGTACCCGGTCGTGCCGTTCTCGATCAACTGCTACGGCCGCAAGGTCATCTCGCAGCAGGGCGGCCAGTCGAGCTTCGCCGATCTGCCGTCCGAGATGCAGCTCGACCCGCCGTCGCCCGCACCGTGGCGCTGCTTCGATCTGGGCCGCGCGACCGCGCGCGTCATGGCCAAGAGCCCGTGGCGCATCGCGCTGGTCGCATCGTCGAGCTGGTCGCACGCGTTCCTGACGCCGAAGCATCACCTGCTCTATCCGGACGTCGAGGCGGATCGCGCGCTCTACGAGAAGCTGCGCGCGGGAGACTACGAGGCGTGGCGGAAGACGCCGCTGGCGAGCCTCGAGGAGAGCGGCCAGCAGGAGATGCTGAACTGGATGTGCCTGGCCGGCGCGATGGCCGAGCTCGATCGGCGGCCGGACGCGGCCAGCTTCGTCGAGACCTACATCTTCAACTCGAGCAAGTGCTTCGCGTCGTTCCCGGCCTGACGGCCGGGAACGCGCGCGCTCACTTGCCCATCGCGAAGTGCGGCTTGACCTCCTTCGCGAACCAGGCCAGCTGCTCGAGCATCACGCGCTGAGGCGTGCCCATGCTGTTGCTCACGTGCACGTACTCGAGCCCGGGGTATTTCTGCTCAAGCGATCTGAGGTGCGCGACGAACTCCTCGGGCGTGCCCGCGAACCACGCGCCGACCTTCATGTAGTCCTCGACGGTCGGCACGCCGGCGGCGTCCCAGCCGCCGCGCTTCGTCGCGGCCACGTTCTGCGCCGAGGTCATGCCCGGCACGAAGCCGAGCGGCCCGAACATCTTCACGTGCTCTTCGTACCAGGGCGTGATCTCACGCACCGCGCGCTCGCGCGATTCCGCGATGTGGAAGAAGATCCCGAGGCTCAGTCCCTCACCGAGCTTGTAGCCGAGGCTCGCACGCTCGGAGGCTTCCTGGAAGGCGTGGATCGACTTCTCGGCCATCGTCGCGGCGCCGCCGCCGATCAGCCCCTTGATGCGATGCTTCATCATGAAGTCGAGCCCGCGTGCGCCGGCGCTCACCACCGGCTGCCAGCACTCGACCGGCTGGTGGAGAGGCCGCGGCACGAGCGTGAGGTCGCGCAGCTCGTAGCCGCGATACGGGACGGCCGGCGGCAAGGTGTAGTGCTTGCCCCGGTGCGCGAATCGCTCGGTGTGGAACGCCTTCATGATGACGTCCACCTGCTCCTCGAACAGCTCGCGGTTCGCCTCGGCGTCGAGCATCGGGCTGCCGAAGGTCTCGACCTCGCGCGTGTGATAGCCGCGCCCGACACCGAACACCACCCGGCCGTGCGTGAGGATGTCGGCGGTCGCGAAATCCTCGGCCAGCCGGAGCGGATGCCACATCGGCGTGATGTTGAACCCGCAGCCGATGCGCAGGCCCGTCGTGACGTGAGCCAGATGGACGGCTTCCATCAGGATGTTCGGGATGCACTCGTAACCCTCGTGCTGGAAGTGGTGCTCGGCCAGCCAGAGGATCGAGTAGCCGTGCTCGTCCATGCACCGCGCGATGGCCTCGGTCTTGTCGAACACCGACGCCAGATGCTCGTTCGAGTAGCGCCGCTCGTTCGCCGGCGTGGACATCTGGCCCATGTCCGGCAGGTCCACGTGGCCGGCATACACCGTCGAGAACTTTGTGATCATGTCGATCCTCCGCTCGCTCGCAGCCTATCGCGCGCATCGCGCTAGCGTCAACGGGCGGGCGGCGTTCTTCCGGCGGCTGGGGCGGGATGGGGGTGGGGTGGCTGGCGACCACGCGGCACGCGCTCGCAAACCGAGTGCGGCTGGGCTCCATCTGGGCGCGTCCTCGTCCGTTGGCCCTAGGAGGGAACGGGTCCCCGCCACCCCACCCCCATCCCGCCCCAGCCCGCCGGAACGTCGGCGTCCGCTCGTCACACTCGCGCACGCGCGCCTAGACCGCGCGAGCATTCTCTAGGTCGTTCGCCACTCCACCCTGCTTGGCTCACGCTGCACAGCGCGCGCTGCCTAGCTCGCGCTGTACAACTCACGCTGTCTAGCCCACGCCTGCTTGGCTCACCACGCTTGGCGCGCGTGCCTCACGAGCGCCGCGCGGTCATGCCGAGCAGCGAGCGTGCTGACTCGCTCGCTGGACCTAGGCCCGGGCGCGCGACAGCGCGCGCATCGTGACCGCCGAGGCGCCGGGCGGGGGGTTGGGCTAGGGGGTGGGGTGGCTGGGACCCGTTCCCTGCCAGGGGCAACGGGCGCGGACGCGCCGAGATGGAGCCCAGCCGCACAGGAGCAGCGGACGCGTGCCGCGTGGTCGCCTGCCACCCCACCCCCCAGCCCAACCCCCCGCCCGGCGTGACGCCGAGTTACGATGTGCGCGGTGCGAATCGCGTCCCGATGCTGAGAGAGCTAGCGCGACATCACGGGTTCCGCTGCCTAGGGCTCTGCGTTTTCTTTCATTCGATCGGGATGGTCGGCGAGCAGGTCGTGCTGGGCTGGTACGTCCTCGAGCTGACCGACTCGGCCTTCATGGTGGGCGTCGCGCTCGGCGTCCGGAACCTCCCGCTGCTGTTGGCGGGCATCCCGGCCGGCGTCGTCGCCGATCGTGGGGATCGCGTCCGCCTGCTGAGAATCTCCGGGTTCACGATGGCGATCGGCACCGGCCTCATGGGCCTGCTGGTAGCGATGGAACTCGGCGGCGTGGCGCCGGTGCTCATCCTCACGTTCGTCACCGGCAGCTCGCGCGCCCTCCATCAGACCGCGCGTCAGGGCTACGCGCACGATATCGCGGGCGGTGGCGGCCTCGTCCACGGGCTCGCGCTGGTGGCGCTCACCTCGCGGCTGGGCGGACTGCTCGGCTCGCTCGTGACGGGCTACCTGATCGCCCGGCTCGGCTCCGCCTCCGCCTATCTGCTCGTCGCCCTCGGCTATCTCGCCAGCGCGCTCGCGATGTTGCCCGCGCGATCCGACGGCCACGCGAGCGAGGCGAGCGCCGGCTCGATGCGGGCCGACGTCTTCGGATTCCTCGGCATGATCCGGCGCGACCGCGTCCTCATGCACCTGATGAGCCTCACCGCGATCGCCGAGGTGCTCGGCTTCTCGCACCAGGCGCTCCTGCCGAGCCTGGCACGAGACGTATTGCGGGTCGGGCCCGAAGGCCTGGGCGTGATGACCGCCGCCCGGCAGGTCGGGGGCCTGGCCGGCATCACGCTCACCTCGAGGCTGGGCGCCGCGAGCGGCTATGGCCCGCTGTTCCTCACGGTGCTGATCGCCTTCGGCGCCTCGCTGGTCGCGCTCGGCTTCGCCCCGAGCTTCGCCGTCGTCTTGCTGGTCCTCCTCGCGGCGAACGCGCTGGGCGCGACGACCGACGTGCTGGCGCAGACCCTCATCCAGCTCGCGGTGCCGAGCGGGCTGCGCGGCCGCGCCGGCGGGGCGTGGGTGGTGTCGATCGGGATGGCGCCGCTCGGCCAGTTCCAGGTGGGCGCGCTCGCGTCGCTCTTCGGCGTCGGTGCGGCGCTCGGCGTGAACGGCCTCGCGCTGATGGCGGTGGGAGCGGCCGCGGCGCTTCTGGTGCCGCGGCTCCGGCGGCTTTGATGGCGGCCTCGCTCGAGCGGCGCGTGGCGATCGAGGCGGCGCGCGCCGCCGGAGCGTTGTTGCAGGCCGAGTTCCACGCGGCGCATCGCGTGGCGTTCAAGGGCCAGACGATCAACCTCGTCACCGAGATGGACGTGCGCACTGAGGAGATGATCGTGAGCCGGCTCGCATCGGCGTTCCCGGACGACACGATCCTCGCCGAGGAGCGCGGCGCGGCGCCTGGGCGCTCGGGCCGTCGCTGGATCGTCGATCCGCTGGACGGCACGACGAACTACGCGCACGGCCTGCCGTTCTTCGCGGTGTCGATCGCGCTCGAAGTCGGCGCGCGCGTCGTGCTCGGCGTTGCCTACAGCCCGAGCGCCGACGAGCTCTACGTCGCCGAGCGCGGCCGCGGCGCGACCTTGAACGACGCGAGGCTCGCCGTCTCGACGACGGCGAGTCTCGACGCGGGCCTCCTGGCCACCGGCTTTCCGTACAACATCCGCGAGACGCGGGACACGAACCTCGCCGAGTATGCCGCGTTCGCGCTGCGCTCTCGCGGCGTGCGTCGAATCGGCTCCGCCGTCCTCGATCTCGCGTGGGTCGCCGCCGGACGATTCGACGGCTTCTGGGAGCTGCGCCTGGGCGCGTGGGATGTCGCGGCCGCCGGTCTCTTCGTCGAAGAAGCCGGCGGGCGCATCACGAATCTGACGGGCGAGCCCGTGAACCTCGACGCGCCGGCGATGGTCGCGAGCAACGGCCGGATCCACGACGAGATGCTCACGGTGCTGCGAGAAGTGCGCGAAGCCCGGGGCGGAGGATCGGCCCCGGCGCGCTAGTCGGCGACGCGGGGACGGATCTCCAGACCGCCCAGCGGACCCGGCACGCCGTGCAGGGTGATCTGCACTGAAGACCGTGAGTCCGGCTGGCCCTCGACAACGACGTCGACAGCCTCGGCCGCGCTCAAGACTTCTCCGAGCCACGCCAACAGCTGGTCAGTCTCGAACGGTGTCCGTGTCATTCTCTCCCCCGGTTTCTAACGTGGACGGGAATTGGCTTATAATGCCGCCGGTTTCTGGCCATGATGTCCGCGTTTTCTGAAACGGACTTTCACGGTGGGGACTGCGACCAGAGGCTCGATCCCCTCTGGTACGTGGTACACACGCGCTCCCGTCACGAGAAGACGGTGCGCGATCAACTCGTGCGCCGCGAGGTCGAGACTTTCCTGCCCATCATCGAGCGCTGGAGCCGGTGGAAGGATCGGCGCAAGAAGGTGGCCTTCCCGCTCTTTCCGGGCTACTGCTTCGCGCGCTTCCCGCTGGTCGAGCGGCTGCGCGTCCTGAACGTTGTGGGCGTCGCCGATCTCGTCGGGACCAGCGGGCGCCCCGAGCCCGTCCCGGATGTCGAGATCGAGGCGATCCAGCGGCTGGCCAGGACGACGCTTCAGTACGATCCCCATCCGTTCCTGGTCGAGGGCATGGATGTCGAGGTCGTACGCGGTCCACTCGCCGGCGTCCGCGGCAAGCTCTTGCGCAAGGATCGGGTGACTCGTCTCGTGCTCGCGGTGACCTTGATCCGCCAGGCCGCGGTCATCGAAATCCATCCAGCTGACATCGTTCACGTCAGCAGTCCCTAGTTCCGGAGTAGCGCGCGCGCCTGGCGCGCCGCCGTGCTCGCCGGATACTCCCTGACGACGCGCTCCCACGTTCGCTTGGCCCGCGCGGCGTCGCCCAGATCCTTTTGACAGAACCCGATCTTCACGAGCGCATCGGGAATTTTCTCGCCGCGCGGCACCGCGGCGACGAGCGCCTCGAACTCCGCGAGCGCGCCACGCCAGTCTTTCTGCTGGTAGTAGATGTCGGCCACCAAGTACTGCGCGCTCTCGCGGAGCGGACTTTCTGGATATGTCGCGATCAGGTCGTAGAAGCTGAGGATCGCCGCGTCGGGCGCGTTGTTCCGTAGCTGCTCCACGCCGCGCCGATAGAGGTCGGCCGCCGGCGTCGTCGTCGCGGATCCCAAGAGGGGCGGCGGCCCAGCCGGGGACGCGCTCGGGGGCGCCGGCGCGAAGCCGCTCGGAGGAGCCGGCGAGGGCCGGCCGCGATTGGACGACTCGAGGTCGTCCAGGCGTCGGCGCATGTAGGTCAGCTGATCGTCTTGCGCCCGCGAGGTCGCGATCAGCTTGGCAACGGCGTTCTGCAGCTCGGTCAGCTCGCTCGCGATCCTCGCCACCTGCTCGCTCAGTCGGCTGCTCTCGGCGCCCGGCGACGGAGCGGCCGTCGCGGGCGGGGCTGCCGGCCGCGGCGATTCGGCGGTCGCCGGCGGCTTCGCGACCTCCGCGCACCCGATCAGGGTCAGCGCGATCATCACGATCGCGACCAAAGGGCTCACGGCACGTCCGTCCCCGGCACCAACTGCGGCTCGGCGCGCGCGGCGACGAGCAGGAGCGAGGCGCCGGCCGCCGACACCCAGCGTCGCGTCACGAGGCCCTGCCCTTCTGATCCTGCGCCATGCCTTGCAGCGTGATCCAGTCGCTCCGTCCATCGATCCAGCCCCGCACTACGCGGGCGATCGGCACCGCGTCGTATACGCTGATCACGCGCGAGGCCACGTCGTGCAGCCGGGCCAGGCGCACGCGGGCCTTCACCAGCGCGGCCAGGAAGGCCTCCAAGTCCTTCCGGTGCGGGCCGCCCTCGACCTCGGCGTGGAGCGTGAAGATGTTGATGCCGGACCGCACGGCCTGGGCGAGCGTCGACGGCACGCTCGCCACGCGCCCGACGATCTCGTCCATCGTCGGCATCGTGGTCGGCAGCTGGATGGTCTCGAGCACGTTGCCGTCGATGCTGGGCCTGAACGGCGTGTCCCCGCGCGTGTCGCTCGCGTAGAGGAAGCCGCGAGTGTCCTGCACCGCCAGCGCCACCGGCGAGGTGCGCCACCCCGGCGCCGCGCTGGCCGACGGCGAGACGCCGACGGCCGCCGTGAACGAACGCGCGGCCAGGTCGAGGTCGGCGCGGATCGCCGGTTCGCCGAGCCGGTGGACGCGGTCTTGCCAGCCGACGTGATCCCAGCCGTGCGGCGCGATCTCGTGGCCTTCGGCGGCGATCTGGCGCAGCATTGCGGGTGCGCCGGCACCGACCAGGCGCGCCCGGGCGAGCGTGCCCGAGAGCAAGGTGCGCATGCCGTAGAGCTTGAGCGGGTTCGTGCGCCACATCTTGGCCAGGAAGCTCGGGCGCAGCGCCCGGCGGATCGCGCGGCCGGAGTGGTCCGGTCCCATCGTCACGAAGAACGACGCTCGGATGTCGAGGCGCCGGAAGAGCTCCAGCAGGCGCGGCACGCCCTCGTCGAGACCACGGCGCGTATCGACGTCCACGCGCAGCCCAACGGTCGTGCGGTCGTGATCGATCATAGACGTATACCTGGGATCAGCATCCGCCGCGCGGCCCAATGATCGGCGGGCTCAGGCACCCCGTCGGCGCCCTGCACCCGCGTGAGCAGCAGCACGCCCTCACCCGCCGCCACCATGACACCTCGCCCGGGCACGATCTCGAGCACGGTCCCGGCCGCGGCCTCGACGGAGGCGCTGGAGCACACCGCTGCGGCCAGAAGACCCAGCCGCGCCGCGCCGTCACCGACGAACGCGCCGGGATACGGAGGAGCGACCGCGCGGATCATATTGAAGATTCTGGCGGCCGGCCAGGTCCACTGGATCCGGCCGTCCTCGGGTCGACGCCGCGGCATCGTCGTCGCCCGTGCATGATCCTGGGGGATGCGCGGCGCGCTGCCGTCGAGCACCGCCGGATACGTCTCGAGCAGGAGCTCGACGCCGGCCTTCGCCATGCGCTCGTACAGGGTGAACGCGGTGTCGTCGGGCTCGATGGCGAGCCCGCGCTGGGCGACGACGTCACCGGCGTCGGCCTCGGCCGTCATGTGATGCAGGGTCACGCCGGTGCGCGGCTCACCGTTCACGAGCACCCAGTTGAGCGGCGCGCGCCCGCGGTACGCCGGCAGGAGCGAGCCATGGAGGTTGAGCGCGGCGATCCGCGGCAGCGCGAGCAGGTCAGGGCCGAGGAGCCGGCGATACCAGACGGACAGGATGAGATCGGGCGCCGCACGCCGAGCAGCGTCGATCGTCTCGGGCGCGTTCGGCGAGGCTGGCGTCAGGCACGCGATGCCGTGGATGCGCGCGACCTCGGCGACCGATTCGAACCAGTCGCTCGCGCCCGGATCATCGGCATGGGTCACGACGACGGCGATCTCCTCGCCGCGCGCCAGCAGTGCCTCGAGCGCCCGCGCGCCGATCGTGTGATACGCGAAGACCGCCCACCGCGCGCGACTCACTCGAGCACCTCGGCGATCACGTAGCGCGGGGCGCGCCCGACCTCTTGATAGACGCGCCGCGCGCGCTCCCCCAGCGGCCCGAGCGCCAGCACCTGGACCGACAGGTCGAAGGCGAGCCGCAGCAGGCGCACCGGCCCGTAGCGGGAGTGCCCGTGCTCGCGGGCGCTATGGCCGACGGGAATCTCGGTCATCGACGACGCGAACCGGGCGGCGAGGACCGGAATATAGCGCGGCGCGCCAGGGAACCCGAGGATGCGATCGATCGCCGAGCGACGGTACGCCCGCAGCATGCAGCCATGGTCGCGGAGCCGCACGCCGACGACCGCCGAGGTCGCGCGGTTCACGAGCCAGGACGCAGCGCGCCGGATCCACGGATCGCGCCGGCTCACGCGGCAGCCGCCGACGACGTCCACGCCGTCCACCAGCGCGGCGAGCAGGCGCGGAATCTCCTCCGGCGGGTTCTGCAGATCGGCGTCGAGGGTCACGACGATGTCGCCGCGCGCGCGCGCCATGCCGGCGAAGAGCGCGGCGTGCTGGCCGTAGTTGCGGCCAAAGCGGATCACGCGCACCGTGGCGTCGCGGGCGCGGAGCCCGCGCAGGATGTCGACGGAGTCGTCGCGGCTGCCGTCGTCCACGAAGATGATCTCGTACGGGCGGTCGAGCGCCGCGAGCGTTCGCGTGAGCCGCGCGTGGAGCGGCACGAGGCTCTGCGCCTCGTTGAAGACGGGAATCACGACCGAGAGCGCCGGGCGCGCGCCCTGGCTCATCGCGCGGCCTCCCGGACCAGCAGGCAGTCGTTGTGGCCGCCGAAGCCGAACGAGTTCGAGACGGCGGCCCGGATTCGCGCGGCCACGGCGGCGTTCGGCACGTAGTGCAGATCGCACTCGGGGTCGTGCACGCGATAGTTGATGGTCGGCGGCGCGATCTGATCGCGGAGCGCCAGCACCGTCGTCGCAAGCTCGATCGCGCCGGCGGCGGAGATCGTGTGGCCGATCATCGACTTGGTCGAGCTCACGAGCAGGCGCGACGCCCTGGGTCCGAACACGGTCTTGATCGCGGCCGTCTCGACCCGGTCATTCATCGGCGTCGAGGTCCCGTGGGCGTTGACATAGTCGACGTCTCCCGGCTCGAGCTCGGCGTCGGCGAGCGCCTTCGCCATGGCGCCGATCGCCCCACGGCCGTCCGGCGCCTCGTCCGTGACGCGGTAGGCGTCGCAGGTCGTGCCGTAGCCCGCGAGCTCGGCGATGGCCTGGACGCCGCGGCGGCGCGCGTGCTCGGCGGCCTCGAGCACGAGGAACCCGGCGCCCTCGCCAATGACGAAGCCGTCGCGGCTCCGGTCGAACGGGCGGCTCGCGGTTTCGGGCGTGGCGTTCTGGCGCGACATGACGCCGAGCAGACAGAAGAGCTGCACCTCGATCGGCGCCACGATGCACTCGGCGCCGCCGGCCAGCGCCACGTCGATCGTGCCGCGGCGAATCGCGCGGTACGCCTCGCCGATCGCCTGCGCCGACGAGGTGCACGCCGTCTGGATCGTGGCGGTGGGTCCGTCGATACCGAAGTGGCCGGCCAGCCGCGCGGCCAGATACTGCGGCCACGTCCGGTAGGCGCCGCGTTCCGCGGCGCGGCGCGCGAACTCGGCGGCGAATCGCGCACGCGTCAGCGGCGCCCCCGGCTGGCGGCTCGCGTACGCGATGGCCCCGAGATCACGCAGATCGTGGCGCTCCCCGCTGGTGCCGACGAACACGCCGGCGCGCCGGGAGGCCAAGGCGGCGCGAGCTCCCGCCGCGGCGACGGCGCCGCGCGCGGCGCGCACGCCCACCACCACGCCACGCGGCTCGCGGGAATCCAGCCCGGCTTCGGCACGGAATTCCTCGAGCAGCGCCTGATCGTCGAGGGCGGCGGCGATCTGGGTCGGCAGCCCTTCGGGATCGAAATGCGTGATGCGCTTGACGCCCGAGACACCGGCCAGCGCGGCCTTCCAGAACGCGTCCGCGTCGGCGCCGATCGGCGTGACCAGATCGAGCCCGGTCACGACGACGTGCCGGCGCGCCGGCGCCTCAGGCGAGGAGCGAGTAGCCACCGTCAACCGTGAGGACCTGCCCCTGGACGCCTTGCGCCGCCGGGCTCGCCAGGAAGTACACGACGCCGGCGACGTCCTCAGCCGTCACCAGCGCGCCGCCCGGCGTGCGGGCGCGAATCGCGCCGAGGATCGCCGTGCCTTCGGGGATCGCCTGCCACACGTCGGTCTCCACCGCGCCGGCCGAGACCGTGTTCACCGTGATGCCCCGCGGCGCCAGCTCGACCGCGAGGTAGCGGGTGAGTCCTTCGAGCGCCGCCTTCGAGACGCCAATCGACGCGTAACCCGGGATGACCCGACGGCTGCCGAGGCTCGAGAGCGCGATGATCCGGCCGCCCGAGCTCATGATCCGCGAGGCTTCCTGCGCGACGATCAGGAGCGCGCGGGCGTTCGTCGCCATGACCCAGTCCCACTGTTTGGGCGAGAGATCGAGACCGTCGCGCAGCACGCCTGACGCGGCGTTGCTCACGACCACATCCAGGCGGCCGGTCCGCCGCTCGATCTCGGCGACCAGACGCTTGATCTCGGCCGGCTCCTTCAAATCCGCCTGGAGAAGATGCGGTGTGCCGCCGCGCAGCTCGATGTCGCGCGCGGTCTTCTCCGCGGCCTCGCGGTTCACGAAGAAATTCACGAAGACCTGGGCGCCGGCTTCGGCGAAGCGCAGCGCGATTGCGCGCCCGATGCCACGGCCGCCGCCGGTCACCAGGACGGTACGCGCCGCCTCAGCCACGGGCGCCTCGCGCCCCGATCTCCGCGGGCAGGGCCCGGAGCTCCCGCGCCAGCGCGCGCAGCCGCTCGGCGCAGGCGCCATCCTCCGTGCCCGGTGTCGCGGGCGCGATCGCGAACTCGAGTACGGCCTCGGCGACCCGCCGACCGTCGACGCCCGCGACCGCGTCGAGCACCCAGGGCCCCTCACCCGCGCGCCGCTCGCATCGGATCGCGAGTTGCTCGCCCGGCCGCACCTGGTGGCGGAAGGCGACTCGCGAGAGCCGGCGCAACCGTCCAACCCGCGCGAAGTCGTGGCTCAGACCGATGAGGAGCCGCGCCGCCTGGCCGAACGCCTCGACGATGAGCGCGCCCGGCAGCACGGGGTAGCCCGGGAAATGATCGGCGAACATGTCGTCGAGTCCGCTCACGCTCGTCGATGTCTCGATCCGGCGATGCGGCTCCACGGTGTCGATGCGGTCGACGAACACGAAGCGCATCGGGCGTCCGCGGCCTCAGGCTCCGGGCGCGAGCCGTCCGGCGCCCGCGAGCTGCCCGACGACGTACTCGGTGATCGCACGAACCGTCAGGCGGTTCATCACCACCTCGACGGCTTCGGGCGAGTGCAGGTTCTTCTCGAGGTAGCCGGTGAACTGATCCACCGGCAGCCCGGAGAGATCGAGCGGCGTCGACGCCAGATCGGCGACCATGCGCGTGACGAGGGCGCCGACGATCGCTCGCTCGTCACCGGGCGCGCGGGTGATGCCGTGCTTGGCCGCCATGTGCTCGAGCACCGCGCCGACCGTAGCCGGCGCCACCAAACGCAGGTCGTCCCCCGCTACCGACACGCCGTAGCGCGCCTCGAGCACGCGGGCCAGCACGGTCAGGTCGCGCCACTCGAGCCGGCGGTCCTGGATGAGCCGCATCGGCAGGTCGACGCCGAACGTCTGCTGGCATTTGAAGCTCAGGTCGAGAAAATCGATCGACTCGGCGCCGAGGTCGGAGACCAGGGCGGCCTCGTCCGTCACGCTCGCCTCGTCGACGCCGAGCGACTCGACGATGAGCGTGCTCACGCTCGCGCGAGCCTGCACCCGCGTCCAGATCTTTTTCGTATCGGGCTCCATGCGACTCTCTGAACCTCCTCAGCCGATGCCGCCGTCGACCGCGATGACCTGGCCGGTGATGTAGCCCGCTGCGTCGGAAGCGAGGAACACCGCCAGCGCCGCGACCTCGTCCGGGCGGCCGACGCGGCGCATCGGGATCCACTCCCGGAGCTTCGGCGCGGCCATGCCGATGAACGGACGGCTCATGTCGGTCCCGATCAGCCCCGGCGCGATCGCGTTCACCGTGATGCCGCGGGGCGCCAGCTCGCTGGCCAGCGCCAGAGTCAGCGCGTTCACGCCGCCCTTCGACGCGGCGTAGCCCACCTGGCCGCGGCCGGCGCGCGAAGCGAGCACCGAGCTCACGTTGATGATGCGGCCCCAGCCGTGGCGCAGCATCGCCTGGGCGCCGAGCCGCGCGCATCGGGCCGCGCCGTCGAGGTTGGTTCGGAGCACCGCATCCCATTCGTCATCGGACGTCTCGACGAAGAGCGCCTCGCGGCTCACGCCCGCGTTGTTGACCAGGATATCGAGTCGGCCCGCGCGCTCGACCAGCGCGGCGAACAACGCCTCGGTCTGGGCGCGATCGCTCACGTCGGCCTGATGCGCGAACGCCTGACCGCCCGAGTCCTCGATTGCCTGCAAGGTCTCCTTGGCGCGCTCGTGCTGCTGCCGGTAGTTGATGCAAACCTGCGCGCCGGCGTGCGCGAGCGCCGTCGCGATCGCGCGGCCGATTCCGCGCGAGGCGCCGGTGACGAGCGCGACGCGACCGGTCAGATCCACCTTCATAGACGCCCAGCCTGCCGCGTTCCGGCCATGCGGGCTAGCTCCGCATCATCAAGGCCGAGCACTCGCCGAAGAGCCCGATCGCGAGCACCAGCGCCGAGCGAAAGACCGGCGTCGTCGAGGCCGGGCGCGCGCAGACCGCGGCGGGCAGCGTCGCATGGCGAAGCGCCGACGAGCAGGCAAGCAACTCCACCGGGCTCGCCGCCGCGCCCAGATCGGCGTGCGCGTCCTTCAGCCGCAGGCGAGGCGCCGAGGGGGCGACCGCGCCCAGCGTGCGTGCGAGCGCCGCGCCCTCGGCCCGGTCGTGGGCGACGATGCCATCGCCGTGAAGGCTCACCAGATCGGGCGTGGCCCTCGCTTCTTCCAGTACGGCGTCGATCACACGGGTCAGACGATCCGCCAGCCGATCGGGATCGTCGGCGCCGCCGAGATGGCCGTCGCCGCCCGCCGACGCAAAGCCGATGATCTCGCCGTGAACCCGCGCGCCGCGCGCGAGCGCGTGCTCGGCCTCTTCGAGGACGAGGAGCCCGCTACCCTCTCCGGGCACGAGGCCGGCTGAGCCGTCGTCGGCGGCGATCACGCCGCCGGCCCAGTGCGCCGCGAAGAACAGATCCTCCAGCTGATCGTCGGCGCCGCCGCAGAGCGCGACGTCGA
>Ga0114129_10009458_pt1 | contig 13893 bp, 12 predicted proteins | sample RhiMetdeltSRZDD1_FD_80071 | JGI IMG/M metagenome (GOLD analysis project Ga0114129, IMG submission 80071) | Populus rhizosphere microbial communities from Tennessee, USA - Rhizosphere MetaG P. deltoides SRZDD1 (version 2) (version 2) | ecosystem: Host-associated > Plants > Roots > Rhizosphere >...
GGTGATCGCCAGCGGCTATCTAGAACCGGACCTGAGTTCAGAGATCGACCGGGCCGGAGTCAAATATTTCCTGCATAAGCCCTACATGCTCGACGAGGTGGTGAAAACGCTGCAAAGTTTGAGTGTGAGAGAGAAGAGTGTCGAGTGACGAGTGTCATGGGACGAGCGATTTACCCTCGACACCGACCCATGACCCTCGTTCCTTTCGAATTTTCATCCTAGAAGCGGTCGATGTCGACGGTTGCCACCAGCGGCAGATGGTCCGAAGCGACGCGGGTAACGGGCGTGATGTGGGGTTGCACCTTGATCAGCGCGGCGCAGGGTCTGACCCAGACGCGATCGAGGGAGAACAGCGGAAAAAACGACGGGAAACTCCGAAAGCACGGCGCCTTGCCGAATTCTTGATTGAAACGGAGAATCGGCGCGCCGAAGGGAAACCATTCGTTCATGTCGAGCAACGCGATGGTCGGACAGGGTCGCTCTTGTGCGAGCAGCTCGAGCAATCGCTTGGTTTGATAGCGCCGTTCGCGCACGCCCAGACCGAGATGCGAGACGATGACCCGCACGACGCAGTCGCCGACGGAGATATCGGCATCGATGGCGCCACGCGCCTCGCGGCCGGGAAAGCTCAGGTCTAGGCGGCGCACGCGAGCCACCGAATGGCGGGTCAATAGCACGTTGCCATATTCACTGTTAGATTTGGTGACGTTGGGGCCGCTGACGACGTGGTATCCGGTGGTTTCGGCCAGATATCTCATCTGATAGGCCTCAAAGGTCCCATCGTGAGCGGAATGCACCTCTTGGAGACCGATAATATCGGCATCAAGCTCTTTTAAAACCGTGGCAATGCGCGTGGCGTCCCGGCGCCGGTCAGACCCGACACATTGATGAATGTTGTAGCTCACCACCGAAAGTAAACGGGCGGCGTTTCCCGTTTGATCGCTGTCCATTAAAAATATTCTAGCACTTTCATTTTTCGTTCGTACCCTGCAAATCAACGTTACCGTTTCACGACTGGATACTCGGGCTAAATTGGGCGTCACCTTGGCTCAGACTGTGTGGACGCGGTTTCCGGGGAGAGCAATGGGCGCGTCAGCACATCGTCCATTGTGCCGCCGATCAGGATCAGCAACCAGAAAAATCCTGCGGCGGCGAACACCCAGGTCAGTTTGTCGCTATAGCGAACGTGCATGAAATAGAGAATGACCAACAGCGCTTTACACACCGCTATGGTGATGGCGGCCATGTTGTTTAGTCCTCCGCCGAGATCGAAGAAGGAGACGGCAGTGGTGAGCGCCGTCAGAGCGAGCAAAAGCGTGAACACGACGGCATAGGTGCTCACGGGCACGACAGGCTTGGAGCTCATAGGTGGCGTCCGAGTAAATAAAGTAAAGGGAAAAGAAAAATCCACACAATGTCAACGAAATGCCAATACAGGCCGGTTAGCTCGACAGGAGTGTGATAGATCGGCGAAAAGCGATCCTGCCTGGCTCGAAAGCTCAGCGCCGTCAACAGACCGACACCGATAATCATGTGCACGGCGTGCATTCCCGTCATGGCAAAATAAAAGGAAAAAAAGATTTCCGCCGGCCGCGCCAGCGATTCTTCAAATCTAAAAGAACTTCCAGGCACCAGATGCTCCACGAATTTGGTGTGATATTCGTAAAACTTGATGCCCAGGAACACCAGTCCCAAAACAATGGTGAGCAGCAAGAAAACCACCAGTGGTTTCCGTCTGCCGGTTTCGGCGCTGTGAACAGCCAGAGCCATGGTGAAGCTGCTGCAAATGAGCACGGCTGTATTGATGCCGCCCAGCACGACATCCAGCTGATTGCTCGCACTGGCAAATGCCTGCAGGTACCAATGCCGGTAAACGAAGTAGCATGCGAACATGCCGCCGAAGAACATCACCTCGGTGGTGAGAAAGACCCACATGCCCAACCACGAAGCGTCGTGCTGCTGGTCGACATCCACGAAATGATGCTGACGAAAGACTTCCACCTTAGACATGGGCTGGCTTCCCGACCGTGTAAATCTCTGCGGGATCCTTTTCGTAGGCGTAGGCGCCTTCCGTAACTATCGGCGTCCTGTCAAAATTTTCTGTCGGAGGCGGCGAGGGAGTTTGCCATTCTAGGCCCCTGGCGCGCCACGGATTGGCCCCGGCAACCGCGCCGTAGCGGAGCGACCAAATCAGATACAGCAATGGCAACACATAGCCCACGGCGAGGATCGACGCGCCGGCAGTTGACATGACGTTCAACACTTGAAACTCCTCTGGGTAGACATGATAGCGGCGCGGCATCCCCAAGTAGCCGAGAACAAATTGCGGAAAGAAAGTGAGATTGAATCCGACAAATATAAGCAGCGCGGCAACCCTTGCCCAGCTTTCTGGATAGCTTCGCCCAGTCATCTTGGGCCACCAGAAATGAATACCGCCTAAATAGCCCATGACCGCGCCTCCGACCATGATGTAATGAAAGTGGGCGACGACAAAATAAGTATCATGGACGTGAACGTCGATACCGAGCGAGGCGAGAAAGAGACCGGTTAAACCGCCCATGGTGAAAAGACCGATAAAGCCCAGAGCGTAAAGCATGGGCGCGTCGTAGGAGACCGAGCTCTTGTAAAGCGTGGCGGTCCAATTGAACACCTTGATCGCCGATGGAATCGCAACCAAAAAACTCAGCAACGAGAAAATCATGCTGGCGTGAACCGACTGCCCGGCAACGAACATGTGATGGCCCCACACCAGAAACCCGATCACGGCGATGGCCAGGCTGGCGAAGGCTACGAAGCTGTAGCCGAATATCCGCTTGCGCGAGAAACAGGCGATCAGCTCGCTCACGACGCCCATGGCAGGCAAAATCATGATGTAGACTGCTGGGTGCGAATAGAACCAGAACAGATGTTGAAACAGCACCGGATCCCCTCCTAAAGAGGGATCGAAGATCCCCAGGCGAAAGATCCGTTCCAGTCCCACCAGCAGCAAGGTGATGGCGATGACCGGCGTACCGAGAATGAAAATAATGCTGGTTGCGTAGTGCGCCCAAATGAAAAGCGGCAAGCGGAACCACGTCATGCCCGGGGCGCGCATTTTGTGAATGGTGACAATGAAGTTGAGCCCGGTGAGAATCGACGAGAACCCGGTGACAAAAACCCCGACCACCGTCAGCACGACATGGGTATTGGAGTAGATGCTGCTGTACGGGGTGTAGAACGTCCATCCGGTATCCACACCGCCGGCGGCCGCCGCCATCAAAGTGAACGCTCCACCGAGAATGAAAATATACCAGCTCGCCAGATTGAGCCGGGGAAAGGCCAGGTCGCGAGCGCCTATCATCATCGGCACCAAAAAATTTCCCAGCACAGCCGGAATAGACGGGATCAAAAAGAAAAAGACCATGGTCACGCCGTGCATCGTAAATAGTTTGTTATAGGTCTCCGCTTGGACCAAGTCTCCCTGTGGCGTCATCAGTTCGATGCGCATCAAAGTTGCAAACAAGCCGCCGATGAAAAAGAACAGAGTCACGGATAATAGGTAGAGCCAGGCGATGCGTTTATGATCGGTGGTGAAAAGCCACGAGCGAATGCCGTAGTTGATGTTCAAATAATGCTTGCGCCGCTCGATTACAGAAACGTTCATTTTTGCGCTGCTTTCCTTTCTGACTCGCCCAAGGATTTGATGTAGGAAATGAGCTGAAGTAGTCCCTCCTCGCTCACCAGACCCTTGAAAGTTGGCATGATCGGCTGATATCCCGCAACGATTTTCGCTCGGGGATCGAGGATAGACTCACGGATGTAATTTTCATCTACGGTTACCGTAGTACCGCCTTGGAGCTTCACTGTTTTTCCGAAGAGGCCCGCCAGCGAGGGGCCCTGGCTGGTGCCGCCAGATCGATGACAGGTTTCACAGCCGAATCTTTTGAATAGACTGGCTCCCTGATCGATCATGGACAGGCCCGTAGCGCCCCCACTAAGCCACCTTTCAAACTCGGCCGGTTCCAGCACCACCACCCGTCCCATCATGCCCGAATGTTGAGTGCCGCAATATTCGGCGCAAAACAGCCGATAGGCCCCGGCCTTGGTCGCTTCGAACCAGACACTGGTGTAACGCCCAGGAAGCACATCTTGCTTGATGCGAAACGCCGGCAGGTAGAAATCATGAATGACATCCTCTGATGTCATCATTAACTTGACCGGCTGCCCCAGCGGCACATGCAGCTCGTTTATCTCGTTTTGGCCCGTCGGATGCTGTGCCTTCCACATCCACTGCCTACCGACGACACTGATCTCCAACGCATCGGGTGGAGGATTATAAATATCGAAAAAAATGACCGCGCCCCAGACAAACATCACCATGGTCAAACCGAACGGGATCACAGACCAAAGGACTTCCAACCAGATTTTTCCCTCGATCGGTTCCGGTCGTTCATCCTCGACGCGGCGGCGGTATCTGATAGCGAAGATGACGATGAAAAGACAAATCAGTGTAGCGAAGAACACCGATACCGCGACAAGAAAAAAAAACAGCGCATCCACCCGCGACGCCGTAGTGGATGCTTGCTCGGGAAACAAAGGAAACCCGAGGTTCATCAGGTGCTTTCCCTAGGCTCCAGTTTTCGATTTCGATCGCGCCGAAGCATCAAACCGATAAAAGCGCCGAGCGCGACTACGGTGGCCGCTGCTGCGAGACGAATGATATTGGTGATCAGCAGGCTGTATTTTCCGGTAGCCGGGTCGTAGTGGTAACAAAAGAGCAAGAGCTGATCGATGGGTGAACCGATCTTGTTGGCCGAAGCTTCGATCAAGCCCAGGCGCAAATCCCGCGGCGAAAATTCGATGCCGTAGAAGTAACGCGCCACCTTCCCCGTCGGCGTCAACAGCATGATGCCGGCGGCGTGGCCAAAGCGGTCTCTGTCGCTCTCGTAGTTGTAGCGAAAGCCCACGGTTTCGGCTAAGCGCTGGATGGCGGTTTCGTGTCCGGTGAGAAAATGCCAACCTTCTGCCGCGCCCGGCCGCGCGTACTGTTGCAGAGTATCGCTCTTTTTTGCCGCCGCCAGGGCCGGAGTGTCCCGGGCGTCGAAGCTTACGGTGAGAACATCAAACTCATTGCCGATGCTGAAAGACAGCGGCCGCAGGCTTCGCACCAAACCCGCCGATGTCAACGGGCAAAGATCTTGGCAGCTGAAGTAAACCAGCGAGAGAATCACGGGCCGGCGGCCAAAATAGTCCTTGAACCGCACGGTTCTTCCAGCCTCGTCGCGGAACTCCGCATCCAGCGGCACCTGAGAGCCCAAATTTTGTACCAGATCTACGCTTTGGAGAGCAGCCGGCCGGCCGTCATGCGCTTGTAACAGCGGCGCCCACAAGAAGCTCAGGGCGAAAAAGAACGCAAGGAAATCCTTCCATGCAGAAGATGGGATCCATCCCCTCTTTCTCTCGCCCTTCGCAGAGACTGTGTCGCAATCACGAAACGTTCGGTTGTCATCCCGAACGAATGTGAGGGATCTAAGATTTCTCGCTACGCTCGAAATGACAGTGGGGATTCGCCGCGACAAAATGACCATTGCGACACAGTCTCTTCCAAGGGGCAGATTTAGTCGCGCTCGCGGATTCAGTTGCCTGAATGACGCTGCCAGCCACATCATTGTTTCTTTTGCTCCTGCTTTCTTGCCGGTAAGCCTTTCTTAGCGAGAATCTCCATGGCGCGATCGACGGGTATTCTCACGATGCCGGCGTCCTTATCCACCCACCCGTAATTTTTGAGAGCGGCTTCCTCGGTCGCCCGCATCTGGCGCAGCTCATTCCGTGCATCGATTTGCAAGCGCGGTTCCGGCACCGCTTCACGCTCCCCGGCCAGGCGGGGGAGCGGGGCTTCTTGCCTGGCATGCTGGAGCGCCCGGGAATGCATGAGCAAAGACGTTACGACCACCGCGAGGGCGACTGCGATCACGAGCGCCAGCGCGAAAAGCGCGATGCCGCCGGGCTTGAGATCGCTTAGCTCGTAGCCGGCTGGCAAATCTGCTCTGTGATCGTGGCCAAGATCCGATTGCGCCATGTTCAGGCTTCCTGCACTTGCTCTAGAAGTTCCGCAAAACGCGGATCATGCAGCGGCAGCAATGAGCGCGCTTTTAGATAGCTGATAAATACGGCGAGCCAAAATGCGCCGATGCCCAGCGGCGCGGCGATATCCAGCCAATGGATGTGCAATCGCGCCGGATAAAATGACGGCGCGACCATCCAGAGGATGTCCAGCCAGTGCATAAGAAGGATCATCGCGGCGACTGCCGCCAATATGTGGGAATCGCGTTTGGTGTTTCGCGAGAGCAGCAAGACGAAAGGGAGGGCAAACTGAAAGAGTATCAGGACGATAGCAATCCACTCCCAACCGCCGCCAATGCGGTGCAAATACCATGGGATCTCTTCGGCCAGATTTTCCGACCAGATCAGCAGGAACTGGCAGAAATTCAGATAGGCCCAAAACATCACCAGAGCGAGCAAGAGATTGCCGAGATCGTGCCACCGGTCCGGCGATACTACCTGAACGAGGGGCTTTTCCGCTTCCAAAAATCGCGTTGCCAGGATCGCCAGGGCCAAGGCGGCCAATCCAAAGCTCACCATAAAAATCATTCCAAATATGGTGGAGTACCACTTGGGTTCCAGGGACATCATCCAATCGACCGCGGCGAAGCTTACGGTCAACCCATAGAGCACGAGACCGGGTCCGCTGAGTTTCTGCAGTCTCACAGTCAAAGTGGCGTCGCCGGTGCGGTCCTGCTGGAGCGACCAAGCGACGAGCACGCGTCCCAATAAAAACCAAACGGCGAAGTAACCCGCGGTGCGGGCAACAAAGAAAGGGATGTTGAGATAACCGGCTTTCTGTTGCAGCAGCGGGTCAGCCGCGACGACTTCGGATCGCGCCCACGGATAAAGATCGGCCAAGCCGAACAACAGCGGAATAAAAAGCAGCGCCATCAGCGGCAGAGTTTGAATCGCCGCTTCCAACACACGCTGGATCATGAAGCCCCATCGCCCGCCGACCAGGTGATGCAGCATCAGCAGCGCCAAGCATCCCACCGGAACGCCAATCCAGAAAATATAAGCCGACAGATAAGCGCGAAAAAACACCGGTGGAAAGAAGATCGCTCCGCCGGCACACAACAGCGCGGCAATCAGTCCTACTACCAGCGAGCGCTTCCGCATGAGATCCCAGCGACCGTTCATGGTTTGATCCCGAGCTTTTGTCGTTGATCCTCCGGCACCTCCGCCAAGGTCGCGTGCTGGCTTAGCTGCAGCGCACGGATATAGGCGGCGATCGCCCAGCGATCTTCAGGCCGGATCTGCTGAGCGTAGTCCGGCATTACGCCGAAGCCTTTGCTCATAACCTCGAAGAAATGTCCGGCGGGTGCCTGCCTCAGCCGGTCGATATGAAACGAAGGAGGCGCGCGATAGCCGCGCCGCACAATCATTCCCTGCCCGCTGCCAACCCGATCGTGGCAGGGAGAACAAAAAATGTTGAAGCGCTGCTCTCCCCGTTCCAGCACGGCGAGGGTCACCGGAAAGGGAAACGTATCGACCAACTTTTCTCCCTCTTTTCCCGTGTATGAGGGTTCATCGCCGCGCAACTGTCCTCTGGCGACGGTGCCTTCTACCAGCGGTCGTGCAGCGCGGTCGTCGCCGAAAAAAGTGCTGTGACTGAGCGGCTCGTATCTGGGTTGATCCGCCATCTTTTGTTGACAACCGATGACGACGGCTAAACCGACAGCAATCCAGACGGGCAGCCATAGATTTAGCCCACTCACCTTTACTCTCTTCCACGAGAGACTGTGTCTTAGTGTCATCCTGAGGCGATAGCCGAAGGATCTGCTTTTCGTAACCGTCAGAAAATGCGAGATTCTTCGCTGACGCTCAGAATGACATCTGTGCATGTTCGGTAATTGCGACACAGAGAGGGATGCCTCCGTCGATGAATTGTTCAAACACAGAAATTCTTTGGTTCCGTTCACCGCTCAACTTCATACACTCCGTGAGGTCGAAGATTTTCTAAGAATCGCCGCGTCGCTTCCTGGTCGAACTTTAGATCGGCGGATTCGATGCACAGAAAGAAGCGATTTCTTGTCGCCATCTGGAAACGCTCGACGTTGAAAACCGGATGATAGGGCATCGGCAAACCGTTGAGCGCCAACAGGCCGAGCACGGCAGTCAGTCCGGCGACGAGGATCGTCAGCTCGAAAGTTACAGGAATAAACATAGGCCAGCTATTCAAAGGCCGCCCGCCGATGTTCAACGGATAATCGATCACTGAGGTCCAGTATTGTAAGTAGAATCCGCCGGCGCAGCCGAGGATGCCGCCGATTAGGACCAGCAATGGAAGTCGAGTTTTGCGAAAACCGATGGCTTCGGCGAGGCCGTCAACAGGAAACGGGCTGTACGCATCCATGCGCCGATAACCGGCGTCATGGGCGCGTTGCGCCGCTTCGAGGAGAGCTTCGGGCGTGACGAATTCCGCCATCAGACCGTATAGGGGAGATCCAGCCGGCATTATCCGAGCTCCTCAATCCCTCTCGTTAGTCCTTCCCCGCGTCGAGACTGTGTGGGAATGTCATTCTGAGGCGATAGCCGAAGAATCTGCTTTGTGTAACCTATTGCAAATGCGAGATCCTTCACTTCGTTCAGGATGACAGAACGTGGCGCTTCCGCGGTTACGACACAGGCTGATCGCGGGGGAGGACTAAGGAGGGGACTGGAACGATTGGAACTTTTGGAACGACTTGAACTATGAATGATTGTACGTGCCATTTACGTCTCCTCGGCTTCTTCATGAACGAGCTCGCGCATTTCGAAGATCGAGATCATCGGCAGGACACGAATAAAGAGAAACAACAAACAAACGAACAGCCCGATGCTGCCCGTAAAAATCGCGTAGTCCCACACGGTTGCGGAATACATCCCCCATGACGACGGCAGAAAGTCACGGGACAGGCTAACCACAACGATCACGTAACGTTCTAGCCACATACCGATATTCACGCAGATGGCGATCACGAAAAGCGCGACGACGTTAGTGCGGACGGCGCGGAACCACAGCACCTGGGACACCAAGATATTGAAGAGAATCAGAGCCCAATACATGTACCAATACGGACCGAACATGCGATTCCACAACATATATTGTTCGTAAATATTGCCGCTGTACCAGGCCATGAACGTCTCCATCAAATAGCCGTAGGCGACGATCAACCCGGTCGCCAGCATTACTTCGCCCATGTTCTTCAGATGACGCAAAGTGATGAAGTCTTCCAGGCCGTACAGTTTCCGCAGCGGAATGGCGAGAGTCAGCACCATGGCGAATCCGGAATAGATAGCTCCTGCGACGAAATAGGGAGGAAAAATCGTCGAGTGCCAGCCTGGAAGCAGGCCGACGGCGAAGTCAAAGCTCACTACGGTATGAACCGAGACGACCAGCGGCGTTGCAAGACCAGCCATTAGCAGATAGGCCATTTCGTAGCGATGCCAGTGAATCGCCGAGCCGCGCCAACCCATGGCCAAAATGCCGTAGGCAAAGCGCGCAAACCGACGGCGCGCTTGATCGCGCATGGTAGCAAGATCGGGGATCAATCCCATGTACCAGAACAGGAAAGAAATCGTGAAATAGGTGGAAACCGCGAAGACGTCCCAAACCAGCGGGCTGCGGAACTGTGGTTGGATCCCCATGGTGCTCGGGTAGGGGAATAGCCAATAAGCATACCAGGGGCGTCCCAGGTGCAGCAGCGGAAATAAACCGGCGCAGGCGACGGCAAAGAGCGTCATGGCCTCGGCAAAGCGATTAATTGACTGGCGCCATTTCTGTCGCAGCAGCAATAAGATCGCCGAGATCAACGTACCCGCATGGCCGATGCCGATCCACCAGACAAAATTGACGATCGCAAAGCCCCATGCGACCGGTACATTGATCCCCCAGACGCCCACACCTAACGTCAGCAAGTAGGCGATTCCGAACAGCAAGACCAAAACCAGGATGAAAGAGAGTCCGAACCCTATGTACCAGAACCGCGGCGTCCGCTGCGCGAGCACAATGGCGCTGATCTTGTCGGTCACCGAAGCAAAGGTGTGCCCGGGCTCGATGACCGGAGGTACCCCCTCGATCTCCGGTGATTTATTTAGTTGTTCGGATTCCATTGGTCGCGGCTGTTGTGATCTCCGGGTTGGGATTTTTTAGCTTGGCAAGATAAGTCGTGCGCGGTTTGGTATTCAGCTCAGTCAAGAGTCCGTAGTTTAGGGAGTCCGCTTTCAATTTGGCTACGGCAGCTTCGCGATTGTTAATATCGCCGAAGACGATGGCCTGGGTAGGACACGCAGCCTGACACGCCGTCTGAATTTCACCGTCACGGACCTGCCGGTTTTCTTTCTCCGCCTCGATCTTGCCGACGTTAATGCGCTGGACGCAGTAAGTGCATTTCTCCATGACGCCGCGGCTTCGCACCGTGACATCGGGATTTCTCAACGGCTTCAAACTCGGGGTTTCGAAATCGGAGTAATCGAAAAAGTTGAACCGGCGTACTTTGTAAGGACAATTGTTGGAGCAATAGCGGGTGCCGACGCAGCGGTTGTAAACCATGTCGTTCAGCCCCTCAGCGCTGTGATTGGTGGCACCCACAGGGCAGACCAATTCGCAAGGGGCGTTCTCGCAATGCATGCAGGGGACCGGCTGATGGTAGGTCTGCGGATTTTCCGGGCTTCCTTTATAGTAGCGGTCGATGCGCAGCCAATGCATCTCCCGGCCGCGGGTCACTTCGGTTTTGCCCACCACCGCGATATTGTTTTCCGCCTGGCACGCAACGACGCAGGCGTTGCACCCGGTGCAGGCATTGACATCAATGGCCATGCCCCAAGCATAACCTTCGTATTTGAAGCCTGGATAAAGCGACCTCTCCGATTCATGAGTATGCTCATGCTGCGCGAACCCCGGGTTTTTGCGATAATCTTCTAGAGTCGCGGCGCGCACCAGATCGCGCCCTTCCATGCTGTGATGGAACTGCGTGCAGGCGAGCGTATATTGCGCGCCGATTTTACGGATTGCCGCTCCCGCCCCATTATTTGGAGCGCTGGCCGTGCGGATCGCATAGGCATTGAATCCGCTGCCATTTCCGACCTTCCCCGCGCGCGTGCGGCCGTAGCCGAGATGAAGGGTGACACAGTCGTCGGCATGACCCGGTAGGATCCAGGCTGGAGCTCGCAAGCTACGCCCTTCGTAGCGAATCTCGACGACATCAACAAATATCCTGCCGTGTTCACCACCCCTGGCACCGATCTGGTAGGATAATCCCAGTCGCTCGGCAGTCTTTGGACTTATGAGGGCGGCATTGTCCCAGGTTAGTTTGGTCAGGGGCTTCGGCAATTCCTGCAGCCAGCCATTGTTGGCGAAGCGGCCGTCGAAAAGTGTTGGATCGGGTCGGAAGGAAATTTCCAGGGAATTCGGAGGCTCCGACTTGGCGTTTCTGGTTTCAGCTTTCTGCTTTTGCGTCTCAGAGGCGGATATCGAAGCGGCTAACCAGTCAGAACTTGGCGCTTTGAGCTTGACAAGCTTCGGTTGAAAAGCAGTTCCTGCGACGACGCCGTCATGCAGCGCCCTGCGCCAGGCAATTTCAAAGTCGCCGGCGATTTTCTGGCCCCTCCAGTAGTTACGCACAGTATCGTAGGATGCCTCTCCGGCTTTGCCTGCCACCGCAGCCAAAACTTCGTGAGCCGATTTTCCGCTATACAGCGGCGCGATCAACGGCTGCTGGATCGTTACGGTGCCATCGTAAGCGCGGATGTCGCTCCAAGATTCCAGATAGTGGGTTGCGGGGATGTGCCAGTGACAATAGGCTGACGTTTCATCTTCATAGAGGCCCGAATGAATTCGTAGCGGTACCCTTGCTAGCCGTTCGGCAAAGCCAAGATCCACCGGCGCGGTGTAGACCGGGTTGCCTCCCAGCATGAGTAGTATTCTCACCAAGCCGTTCTCGATGTCGTTGACCAACTCGCGTAGCGACGCCAGTTGAGCTACGGGGCTTGCTTGGATGGGGTCGGTGTAAATCACCGTCTTGCCGACGTTGTCCAGCGCCTGGTTCATGGCATGGGCCAGCGCGTGGACTCCCGGCGGCTGTTGTTCCCCAGCGACAACGACACTCGCGCCGCGGTGTTTTTGCAGATCGCTGACTAAGGCGTCGATCCATTGAGCGTGCCCGGGATCAGCTGTGGACTGCAGGGAAAGACCGAGCTTTGAGGCGATGGCGGCGGCGAAATTTGGGATCTCAGTGGGTCGAAGGGCAACGCGGTGATCCGCCATGGAGCCGGTTACCGATGGCATCGTCTCAATCGCGTAAAGCCGGTTCATCCCGATCTTGCCTTGGCGCACTCTTCGCTTGTCGGCGAAATCGCGCGCATAACGGAGGTTTGCCGGACCGCTGAAAAGAAAATCAGCGTCCAAGGATAAAATCGCCTCAGCGTTGTCAAATCGGTAAATTGTATTGACATCGGCGGCGAAAGCCAGTCGTGCGCCGGCGTAAACGTTATCCGAGTTGACCGGTTCGTATTGGTGCCACTTGGCGTTGGGAAATCTCGCGAGCAATTGGCGCAACTGATTTGCCAAGGTTGGCGAGGTGACAGTTTCCGTCAAAATCCGCAGCCCTCCACCGCCAATCACGCGCTCCGCTTCGAGATCATCGTTGATCGCCGTGAGAAAAGCATTCCAGGTGCTGATTCTTCCGGCGTTTCTCAGGACCTGGGAGCGGTCGGGATCGTAGAGAGTCAGGATCGATGCCTGAGCAAAGGCATCTGTCGCCCCCAGGCTGGCGGGATGATTTGGGTTGCCTTCTATCTTAGTCGGACGTCCTTCATGGCTTTCGACGAGGACTCCGGTGCCGGCTCCGCTCATCGGAAAGGCGGTGGCAAAGAAAAGCGGTTTTCCTGGGACAATTTCCTCCGGTTGGTTCACGTAGGGCACGATCTTCTTGTCCACGGGAGCTGCTTTGCCACACGCGTTAAGGCCAGCCAGTGCTAGTGAGGCGCCCATCAATCTTAAAAAATCTCGCCGGCTGACTCCGTTCCAACCCGCCGTCTGTTGCGGGAATTCTTGTTTCAAAAGTTTATGAAATTCTTCGCTGTCAGCCAGTTCATCGAGACAACGCCAGTAGTCCTGGCCCCGAGAGCATGCCAGCCGTTCGCGAATGGAGCCGAGATCGAGGCGGGAAGCGCTGGGCTTCGGGTTTCGGGTGTCAGTAGTCATCACTACAACTCTGGAGTATTAGAGTGATGGAGTGTTGGAGTGATGCATCCGGAAAGTATTGTTTCCATCACTCCACTACTCCAATACTCCATCACTCCACTCTTCTACCTATGACAAACCGAGCAGCTCGTGAGTCGCTGGATCTTGTATTCCTGCACAAGTTTTTGTCCGAGGGCGATTTGATCTGACTCGGGCTGCCAATGCATGTTGAAGATCTGCTCCCGCGGCCGAACAAACCGTTCCGGATTGCGATGACATTCTAAACACCACTCCATATACAGGGTGTTCTCGCGCCACATGAGCGGCATCTGATCCACGCGCCCATGGCAAGTGGCGCAGCCCACACCCTTATGGACATGGATGCTATGATCGAAATAGACGAAGCCCGGCAAGTTGTGCACTCGTGTCCATTCCAGCGACTTCCCGGTTCGGAAACTTTCGCGCACCGGCTCGAGAATCGGGCTCTCGGACCAGATCTGCGTGTGGCAGTTCATGCAGATCTTGGTGGACGGAATGCCGGCGAAAGAGGACTCTTCCACCGAAGTATGGCAGTAACGGCAATCGATGCCGTCGTCACTGACGTGGTGTTTATGGCTGAATTGCACCGGCTGGCTGCGCGCGAC
>Ga0114129_10009459_pt1 | contig 13892 bp, 12 predicted proteins | sample RhiMetdeltSRZDD1_FD_80071 | JGI IMG/M metagenome (GOLD analysis project Ga0114129, IMG submission 80071) | Populus rhizosphere microbial communities from Tennessee, USA - Rhizosphere MetaG P. deltoides SRZDD1 (version 2) (version 2) | ecosystem: Host-associated > Plants > Roots > Rhizosphere >...
AACCGATTTGTATGAACCGAGGTGCAGGAAGTGTTATTATGAGAGGTAGTAGGCATTTGACCATTCACGATTAAAATTTAACTTTTATCAAACAAGTGAACCACATACTGGCGCTGATCAAAAAAGATCTGTTACTTGAAATCAGGCAGCAATACTCCTTTTATGGCATATTGCTGTATGTAGCTTCTACCATATTTGTGTTGTACCTGGCCATGAACCAGCCCGAAGAAAAAGTATGGAACGGTTTGTTCTGGATGATACAATTATTTATTTGCGTGAATGCAGTAGCCAAAAGTTTTTTACAGGAAAGCCAGGGCAGAATGTTATACTTCTATACAGTTGCGGGTGCGCGTGATTTCATTCTTTCCAAATTATTGTTCAATGCCGTACTGATGATACTGATGAGCCTGGTAAGTTTACTGTTATTTCAGTTGCTAATGGGCAATCCCTTACAAAATCCCATACGGTTTATTGGTTTTGTTTGTTTGGGAGGCTGCAGTTTGAGCCTGGTATTTACTTTTTTGGCAGCAATTGCTGCACGTGCCCGCCAGGGCGCGGCGCTGATGGCCATACTTGGTTTTCCGCTGATCATTCCGCAGGTATTATTGCTCATGCGCATGTCGAACACCGCTTTTGCCGATGTAATACAGGCCGGTTTAGCGGGGATTGTACTGCTGCTGGTGGCCCTGGATATACTGGTAATTGTGCTGGCGATTATATTGTTTCCGTTTTTGTGGAAGGATTAGGGTGTAAGCCTCCTTTCCCCTAATTTTGCCCCACCTATTTCGGATTATTGGGATTCAGATTCTTTGCAGGTACCAATAATCATCAACAAACTACAGGAGTCTATGCGCCGGTACTGGTGGAAAATACTGAGCATTGTTTTGCTGCTCTATACGTTTATTGCAGGCCTTTTAATTCCGCTTCCTTACAAAACAGCTTACGAAGACAGTAATCTGTACGAAAGCATGCGAAATTTCTTCTTTCATGTGCCCATGTGGTTCGGCCAGCTGATCTTAATTACCGTATCGCTGGTATATTCAATTAAGTATTTGCGCAAACCCGATATTACCTACGACTTTTACGCTACTGAATTTGCCCGTACAGGAACGGTGATGGGTTGCCTGGGATTAATAACCGGCGCAATATGGGCAAATTATACCTGGGGGGCAGCCTGGAGCAATGACCCCAAACAAATTGGCGCCGCCATTGCCCTGCTTATTTATGTAGCCTATTTTGTATTGCGCAATTCCATGACCGATATGGATAAAAGAGGCCGCGTAGCCGCCGTATATAATATTTTTGCATATTTTATTTATATACCCATGATCATGATTTTGCCGCGGTTGACCGAATCATTACACCCCGGCGGCAAAGGATCTGAAGGAAATCCCGGCCTTGGAGGCAGCAGTCTCGATGCTACCATGCGTATTGTTTTTTGGCCCGGCGTTCTTGGCTGGACCTTATTAGCTACCTGGATCACTACGCTAAGGTTGCGTGTGCGATTACTGGAAGAGAAAAAACACACCGTTAATTTTTAGTATGAAGCAACTAATTGTAACCCTGATCGTTTTATTTGCCCGGTTAGTGGCAAATGCCCAGGACTCATTGAACCATGCCGCCCAACAACCAACCGGTTTAAATGCCGGAAATAAAATTTATGTAGTGTTGGTAGTTGCCGTAACCATTCTTATTGGCCTGTTGTTGTATGTAGCACGATTGGATAGAAAAATTTCCAAACTGGAGAAACATAGCTCTTAGTAATAAGGCGAGTGGCAGGTAGTAAGTTGCAGGTAGGCTTTCCTCCCGCAATTTATTATTTACTATTTTCTTTAAATACTGCTCAATCATAAAACAAAAACAGCTTAGTCATGTCAGAGTACAGTTTTTTTGGCGCGGTGGAAAAGAGTTTCGATAAAGCCGCGCAATTCACCAACTGGGATCCTGGTATCCTGGAACAAATCAAGCAATGCAATGCCGTATACCGCATGCATTTTCCGGTAAAGATTGGCGATAAGATAGAAGTGATCAAAGCGTACCGTGTACAACACTCCCATCACAAACTGCCCTGTAAAGGTGGTATTCGTTTTGCCCTTTCCGTGAACCTCGATGAAGTAATGGCTCTTGCCGCCCTTATGACCTACAAATGCGCTATCGTTAATGTTCCATTTGCCGGCGCCAAAGGAGGTATTACCATCGACCCCAAAAAGTACACGCCATATGAATTGGAAAAAATTACCCGTCGTTATACGTCGGAACTGATCAAAAAGAACTTTATTGGCCCCGGTATCGACGTACCTGCTCCTGATTACGGTACCGGCGAACGCGAAATGGCCTGGATCGTTGATACTTATACCAGCATGCGCCCCGGCGAAATCGACGGGCTTGGTTGCGTAACCGGTAAGCCCGTTACACAAGGCGGTGTGCGTGGCCGCAAAGAGGCTACCGGTTTGGGTGTTTTTTATGGTTTGCGCGAAGTGCTTAACATGAAAGACGTAATGGATAAACTCGGTTTACCGGTAGGTGTTGAAGGCAAACGCGTGGTAGTGCAGGGTTTGGGTAATGTAGGATATCATTCCGCAAAATTCTTCCAGGATCACGGAGCAATAATTGTAGGTATCAGCGAATGGGAAGGCGCCATTTTTAATGTAGATGGACTTGATGTAGATAAGGTAATGGAACATCGCAAAACAAAAGGCACCATTTTAAATTACCCCGGTAGCACCAACTTTGCCAAGAATACCGATGCACTGGAAATGGATTGCGATGTGTTAATTCCTGCTGCACTCGAAAACGTGATCAATGGCAAAAACGCGCCCAATGTAAAAGCAAAGATCATCGGTGAAGCAGCCAACGGTCCGCTTACACCCGAAGCCGATGAAATATTTGTAAAAAGAGGCATTCTGGTAGTACCTGATATGTACCTGAATGCAGGTGGTGTAACCGTATCGTATTTTGAATGGCTGAAAAACCTTAGCCATGTACGTTACGGACGTATGGAAAAACGCTTTACTGAAAACCTCAACACGCATATTCTGGGGCAAATAGAAGGGCTCACCGGCAAAAAAGTTAATGGTAAAGACAAGGAACTCATTTTGCATGGTCCCGAAGAAGTTGACCTGGTTCGCAGTGGTTTGGAAGAAACCATGATCACCGCCACCCGCGAAATCATGGAAGTATGGAAAAGCAATCCGCAAATACCCGATATGCGCACAGCCGCTTATGTGGTAGCCATCAACAAGGTGGGTACCAGTTATGCAGAGCTGGGAATATTCCCATAGCAAACGAAGCACATCTTATTGGATGGAGTGCTATGGATAACTCCTTAAAAAAATTATAGGGTTTTCATGTAAAATCCCAATTGCATTCAAAAATGTAATTGGGATTTTTAATTTAGTTTACAATACTCCGTTATAAGAATTATTATATTCATTTATAAACCCTTAAAACTTTAAGCCATGAGTAATTCTGAAGGCGGTTTTGTTGCACTTCTATGGATAGGAACAATATTTTTAAGTATTGGATCAGGAGTTCTTGCCTGGAATTGGGTTGAACCTGAAAGCTTTCCTGGCGCACTTGGGTTCATTGCTGTATGGGGCATACTTTCTAAAATCGCCCACTTTATTATGTTTGGAATTATTATGGCAGTTTTTGACCGTTAATTAATTAGCAACTACTTATAGCTACACAAAGCGATAAAAACATAGTAAAAAAAACCAAACAAGCAACGCAAACAAGACAGCTATCTTTGCGCCATGAACACATTTGATCAATCGCGCATCATAATACAACCGGTAACAGTAACATTTCTGGAAATGCATCAGCGGCCGGCAAATACGATTGCTCAAAAAAGGGATACAAAATTTGAATTGTTGCCCAAACCCATTTCAGTGGATGAATACCGCCGGTATTATTACGGCGTTGGTAAACCCTGGCATTGGCTCGACCGTATGGTAATGAACAATGATGTATTATTTGAAAAGATCAATACCGCCAATGTACACATCTACCTGTTTCAGGTACAGGGTCAGCCCGCCGGATTTGCGGAGTTTGTACAGGAAAATGAATTTGTTGAGATATTATACTTTGGTTTATTACCTGATTTTATCGGTAAAGGCTTGGGTAACTATTTTCTGCATCTGGTTATACAGCAGGCATGGAACTACCAGCCGAAATGGATACAGCTGAACACCTGCACCCTCGATCATCCCAATGCATTGCCTGTTTACAAAGCTGCAGGATTTAATGAAGTAAAGAAAACTACTGAGGATCGCAGAATATTGTTACCTGAATAAATCACTTATACAACTCCTGGTCTTTCACATAATCAATCCCGTTTTCTTTCAGATATTTGATCCCCCACTCGCTCACGAACGTGTACAGGGGCGACAACGATTTGCCAAAACCCGATAGACTATATTCTACTCTGTAAGGTTTATTTGATATTACTATCTTTTCAATCAGCTTATCGCGCTCCAGCTCTTTCAGCTGCTGGCTCAACATTTTTTCCGATACACCCGGCAGGTTATCCCTGATCTCACTGTAACTCTTTTTTTCAAACTGATGAAGATGTGATAGTATCAGCAGCTTCCATTTGCCGCCAATAAAGCTGAGCGTAACATCAACAGGACAGGTATATGTTTTATTATGCAGACTGATCATTAAAATACAGTTTCTGCAAGTTACTAAACAAACTTCTCGCCGGGCCTACTTTCAGGTAAGTTATTGTTTCGCAAAACCGTACACGCTAAATTGCCCGGCTTAAATCAATTTGTTATGAAACATGTGCTTATACCAATGCTTTTTGTATGTACACTTTTTTCAACTGCCATTAATGCACAAAACACCCGTAATAATATGGAAAATAAAAAAACCTATTCGGCAGAAATTATCCGGTACAACATTTCCGCCGACCAGCACCAGAATTTTGAACAGGCTTATACCAATGCCGGAAAACACCTGCAATCGTCGCCTTATTGTTTAGGATACCAGCTTATTCATGGCAAGGAGGAACCCGATAATTACATCGTGATCATTCACTGGACATCGGTGGACGATCACTTAAATGGTTTTAGAAAAAGCGCCGACTTTATGCCTTTTTTCAACCAGGTGAAACCATTTTTTAATAGCATCAAAGAAATGAAGCATTACGAATTAACTCCTGCTGAATGGCATAAGGAATAAAACTCATATGAAATTGTTATTGAAAAAATAAGCCGGATGCACAAATAAGTGTCACAGGCTTATTTTTTTATTTGGCTTCGTCATCGCCAAACAACACATCCTTATACCGGTTGTACAGGTAAGATACCAATAGCAATATTACACCCAACGAAATAAATGATATTGTTTTGGTAATCGTTTCTGCTCCGGCCAGATCGTAAATAAATAGTTTGATAAGCGTGATAAAAAAAAGTACAATAGCGGCCAGCCGCAGGTGCTTTTGTTCTTTGCGAATGCCCAGCACAACCAGCAACAACGCATATACACCCCACACAATACTAAGCCCTAATTTATATTGATTATCGGCGCCGCCTAATGTTGTCCAGCAAAGGTATTCGGCACTGATAAAACCCAGTATAACGGTGTGCACCATCAGTACCCATGCTTTATTCCATACCGGTTCCGGCACAAAATCAGGCATTGCTTTTACACCTGAATAAAGCATGACTGCCGTACATGCTAACACTATATATCTGATGAATAAATCTCCGGCACCAAAATATGCACTTCCCTGCCGGTGATAAAAAACAGCCAGATCATTAGCCGCTTCTAATCCCATCGACAGCAACACGATCACCAATATGGCAATACCTGCCAGCGAAACCCGGGCAAGCGTTCTGTTGTGCACCCATCGCCGGTTTACGATCATTATTACACTATTAAACACCATGGTATAAAGCAACAACACAATAAATGCAAACGCAGAAACTTCTGAACGCCATACACCTAATTGCTGATATTTTCGGGCGGCTTCTCCCAGTTGAGTGAAACAACCATTTATTTCCAGGTGAAAAACAAAATACGTTATAACAAGGAATATTACCGGCAATGCGTAATCATAAAAGCTCCGGTATATACTGCCCGCCGGCAGTTCAGATTGGTACTTTTTGTTTCTGTTATAAAAAATGATGGCGCCTTGTGCTGCACCAACCAATAAACCCGAAGCAAAAATGATATTCAAAAACGGCCGCTCCGGTGAGCTAACACTAAACGTAAATTCAAAATCATGGTCGAACCAATCCTGCATCAGGCTGATGAAGCTCAGTACAATCAGGCCTGCACCCAGCTTTTCATAAGCAGTCGCCTTCCGCATACGACCAATCAAAAACACCAGTACCGCTTCGGCAGTCCATAACAGAGTAACCCAGTTGCCATCTAACTGAACAGGAACAGCAATGGTGCAAAATACAATCATCAGACCCAGTATCATATAATACAAAGCCCGGTCGGCAAGTTGTAACTTCCTGATCACCTGGCTAACTACCAAATGAATAAGCGCATTGATTAAAGTAAAAAGACCTGCATAATTTTCCGAAGGTGCATCTTTATGCAACAATCCATATCCGATACCATAAAACCCAAACGCATTGGCTAAAAGAATGATCACATCATCCAGTTCATACCTTTCTTTCTTTATGATCTTATAGGAAAGAAATGTGCAATAAAAGATCAGAAAGAAAATGCCGAGGTAGGTCCAGGCAATGTATACATGTTTTGGATGTTCGTAACTGAATAAATACCACGTTAAATAAATAACCCAGGTAAGTGCAAATGCCGAATAAAACAACGATTTCCAGTATTTGCGAAACGACACCACCAGTATGCCTGTATTGATGATGGCGATATAGCCAAAAAACACCCCATACCGGCCTGAATTATCACTCAATAAATAAGGTATGGCATAAGCGCCTACCTGCGCCAGATGGGCAATAATAACCCGGTCATACAACAACGCCGCATAAATAGTAGCAACCGTAAAAACCAGCATCAGTGCAAAAGCGGTTGGTTGCGGCATCAGGTGATAAGTACTGTACGCTATGTATGTAATAAAATATAAAACGGATAAGCCGCCACCCATCAAAACCGAGCTGTATGCTTCGTATTTCTTTTTTAACCAGATAGCCACACCAATTAAAGCAGCGCCGCTTATGTATCCTGTTATCACACGCACAGTTTCGCTCACCATGCGGTGTTCAATGGCATACCGGGCGCCAATGAAAATTCCAACAATGGTAACCAGGATGCCTACTTTGCTGGCTACGTTTTTTCCAATAAATTCTTCGAAAGTGTTCTTCTCGTTACGGACCGGTGGCGCTGTAGTAACCGACTGTACATTTTCGGCAACAGGCGTTGCCGTTCGCTGGTATGAAGGGGCCTCAATCACCTCGTTTACTTCAATTGTCGATACCTGTACGGGTGGTTCAGGCGTAACAGCTTCAGCTTCGCTGATGGTTCGTTTCAGTGCATCAATTTCATTGATCAGTTGCATCAGCTGACCACTGATGTTTGTTTGTTGACGGGCAAGCTCGTTAATACGGCGGGTTAGCTCAGCAATTCTCTCATGGACGTTATCCATAAAGCAATTATTGGTTCAGCTAAAGAAAGCACAAAAACCGTTAACAATAACTTAATTCCCATATTCGGGCAGGGTGGTCAGCGATTCCAGTGAGCCGTTCTTCTTCATAAACGCCGAACAATATTCGCCGTTGGTAATCACCAGGTAAGGTACTGGAACAGCAATATTATAGCGCAAAACCTGTTGTAACACCCCCTGGTTCAGCTGCACATCCATGCCTTTACATTCTACCATCAGCCAGGGTTGGTGCTGATTGTCATACACTAATATATCAAAACGCTTTTTCAATTCGCCCAACCTGATCTCTTTTTCAACAGCCGTAAGCGAAGCAGGATATTTTTTTACCTGCAGCAGGTATTGTAAAAAATTCTGGCGTACCCACTCTTCAGGCGTGAGCCGTAACCATTGCTTTCGAAACTCATCAAAAATCAATTCCTTACTATCTTCTTCCTTCATCCGGAACGAAAAGGCAGGATAGTCGATCTTTATCATAGGTTCAAAACTACTATTTAGGAACAGATGCCACAGATAATTTTTAGAATCCCGCCTGCGGCGGAATGAAATACAAGTTTGCCACGGATGGCACGAATGAACACAGATAAATACAAAACCCGCTTATGCGCAACATAAAGGCAATATTTTACATCCGTGTTCATCCGTGCCATCTCCCGACAAGTCGGGACTCGCTGTGGCAAAATAACCTGCGGAGCGAAGCTCAGCCCAATCTATAGTTAAAAAAGTACGAAGGTTTGCCTAAAATAAACGAAATTTATAGATTATTTAAATCGGATCCGCAACCAAACAACGCGCTTTCAGCTTGCCGCATAGTAAAATCCCATCCCGGGAAGTACCTGGTGACCCGATTAAAAAGCAAAGAATATATATAGATGAAAACGAAAGATGAAATAGTCAAAAACTGGCTGCCCCGCTACACAGGAGAATCCCTGGAACATTTCGGCGAATACGTTCTGCTCACCAATTTCAGCAACTATGTAAAAATGTTTGCTGAATGGAACAATGTACCCATCATAGGCGTTGACCGCCCTATGCAATGCGCTACCGCCGAAAACATTACCATCATCAACTTTGGTATGGGCAGCCCAACTGCCGCAACGGTTATGGACCTTTTAACGGCCATTGAACCAAAAGCCACTCTTTTTTTAGGCAAATGCGGCGGATTAAAAAAACGCAACAACATCGGCGATTTGATTTTGCCCATTGCAGCAATCCGCGGTGAAGGTACTTCGAACGACTACTTTCCACCCGAGGTGCCTGCCCTGCCGGCCTTCGCATTGCAAAAAGCAGTTTCTACCACCATTCGCGATTACGGTGTCGATTACTGGACGGGCACTGTTTATTCAACCAACCGGCGGGTATGGGAGCATGATGAACAATTTAAAGAATACCTGCAAAAGATACGCGTGATGGCCATTGATATGGAAACCGCTACTATTTTTTCGGTAGGCTTTTATAACAAGATCCCAACCGGCGCCCTGTTGCTGGTAAGCGATCAGCCCATGGTTCCCGAAGGCGTAAAAACCGAAGAAAGCGACAAAAAAGTAACCGCCAGCTTTGTTGAACGCCATGTGCGCATAGGCATCGACTCGCTGAAACAACTGATCAACGACGGATTAACGGTAAGGCATCTTAAGTTTTAAGTTGTAAGTTCTACGTTTTAAGTTCCGGATCGCAGGAATACTGAATAAGTAGCATTCCTGCACCCGGTTTACCCACATCTGTTCCCTACTTTTTAATTACCCTGTACACTGTTTTGCTGTCGTTGACAACAACACTTAATATGTATACGCCGGCACTCAGCATATTTTCCGGTAACAGGAAGATGACACACTCCCTGCAATTTGTTTTGCCGGCCGGTTAACCCGGGCACATTCAAACGGCGACCATGCACATCAAACAAATCGATTTGTACCTGTGTATTTTTCAGCAGCTGAATAATTAATTCCGATTCGCCGCTTGCAGCATCGGTTGCTAATCTTACCGTATTGCTTTCGCAATCACTCAACATTGTCATTGATGAATAACCCGTAGCGCCTGATCTTTCGGTTGTCTTTATACGATAATAAGATATTCCCGGTAGTGGTGAACCATCGGTAAAGCTGTACGACTGCTGCGAAACACCGGTTGCTTTACTTTTCGCCACCCCTATAGTTGTAAAGTTGGCAGCATCGGCGCTGCGTTCTACTGAATAATTGTCTGCATTACTTTCAGCTGTGGTCCAGTTTAGTTGCGCCGTATTCCCGTGGCAGGTTGCCGTAAAGCTTACAAACTGAACCGGCAGCGGTGTAGCGGCCGAAGCAGATGCCAGGGTAAAATAAGGAGTACTGGTAAAATTAGATGCCGGCACCGTAACTATTACAACACCCGCAGCAACTGTAATAGTAACAGCGGGAGAACCGAGTATGGTAGCGTTGGTAAAGTCTCCGTCGTTATCAACCAACAACCGCAGATCAGAAGCGTTCAACGGCGAATAGCCGGGCGTAATTATATTAAAATCAAATTCAAGTTTAAGATCGGTATTGGTGAAATTAGTTTTTTGCGACAGCCATTCCCGCCGCAGCCTGCAGCAAATACCCGCCGGTACTTCAGTAGCAGCGCCGGCAAATAAATAAGGATCACCGTTATGTGCCGCCATAAAAAACGATTGGTCGCCGGCAGTGAAGGTGCCGGTATTACTCACCTGGTTCACCTGTTTTACCCCACCTATATACAATGTAAGCATATCCTGCACCATCTCAGTGCTTTTGGATTGCTTCTGGCTTAACGCGCTGTTATTATCCTGCGCAATACCAATAATGTTGTTGTTGTAAGCTGTATTTAGTGATCTGTTCCATACGGTGGCGCCGGCAGATGATAAATAATTATGGCTAAGTGTAACGCCGTATTTGATAGCCAGGTACGATTCTATTTTGTTTCGGGTAGTAACATCGTGCGAGGTATTAACATAGGAAACGATCTCGGCAATACCGCCATCATAAAATTCCTTGTTGGGTGTTACCGCACGCTGGCAGCCTAAAGCGCTATACTGATCCGGTGATTTACGGGCAGTACCGGCTTTGGTTCCTGCTGAGGTACCCTTAAGAAACATTTCGCGATACGATGAATTGAAAACAAAAGTAGCCATGCCCGGATAATTTCCCGTCCATTGATTGCCAACGATCAGATCATTTAAACACCAGGAATCATTAAACGAACCACCCGATCGAATATCGAATGAATTAAAAGTATTCCCTGCTGCATCAAATATACCCGAGAACAGGAATTTGCCCGGTGAAGTGGCGTTATTGGCGCCGGGTTTTATAACAGCATATACGGCATATGGATTATTTCCTGATGATAATATACCTCCGGCACTGATATCCATAAAATCGGCCACCGTTGCATTTTGCGAAGCGGCATCAAAGTTAACGACAGGATTAAAATTGATGTTATTGGTACTGTTATCATAATAAACAGGGCTGGTGGCAGTGGCAGCAGAGGTTGCATTACGGTTATTACCCGACTGATCGTTCCATGCACTTATAGCCGCAGCATTGGTCGTTGATGAAGTACCGGCATTGGCCTTTACCCAAAAAGCGAGGTTGCTTTTAACACTGCCCGGCGCTACAGAACAGGCGGCGATGGCACGCGTACCTGTAGGATTGGTCACCGTTGGTGTAAATGGCGAACCGGCAATAGTTACCAGCATGCATTGGGCATCTACTAAATTGCCGATGGTAGCTGCAGTGGTATTAATATCATACGTTATCCAGAAATAATTGGTACCGCTTACAAGCGGCTGCGAACCATTTGCCGTAATGGTGCCGGTTGCAGGATTTATTCCACCGCTTACAAATTCATTGGCAACAGACGGCACCGGCGATGTGCCGGTATAATAAACATGAATTTTTGAAACATCATTGGTATTGGTGCCGGGAATAGTAGAGCCCGTCATGTTCAACTGCAATTGCGAAACAGCAAACACCGTAGCACAATACGAAGCAACAACCTGTACCCCGATGATAACATGACCCAACTCACATTTTGAAGCTGTAGCGGTACTGACCTGTGTAGTCGTTAAGGAAACAATGCCGGGAACAAAGCGGTATACCTGACCGGTAGCGGGCGGGGTGGCAAGTATTTTGGTATCGGTACCATATACGGCACCGGGCGCAGTCCCTGTTCCGTTCAATGCATAAAAATCAGTAGCACTGGCGCCACCCGAAATACCAATGGAAGCATTGGGATTCAAAGGACTTGTACTTTCACGCCGGTAAACAAAGTCAATTATATTAGTGGTTTCATATAGTTTTACCTGGCACGATATAACATTTCCCGAAGCATCGTATCCCCATTTCATATTAAGAAATTCTATCGTTAACACACGGTTTGGAGCAGTTCCTGAAAGAACATAGTTTACACTTCCCCCCGTTCCTACTGATATATCATCCCACAATGGCGCCAGAATGGGCCCCAAACCGGTGGTAGCAAGATCGTTGATATTTGTTTCACCGGCTGCAGTTGTACCGAGGGTTATATAGCCATTTGAAGACACCTTACATTGTGTATAGCTGGTACAGCCGTATAAAAAAGTGAAGCCGATATTTTGAACAGATGATAATTCATCGTCGGTACCGGCTGCAAAAATGGTAGTTGCACCTGTATTTGCGGTGAAAGTACCGCTGTTTGCAGAAAAGCCGTAAACGAGCTGGGCTTTTGGTACAAGAGAAATTAAAACAGCAAGCAGCAGCAAAGCAGCTTTGCTTAAGTTTTGGTTTAGCAAGGTCTTCATTGGGATGAGATTAGGTTACGGTAATTATTATATAATCATACAGTTATACACAACCGTAAAATTTATGCAATAATAATTTAGCTACAACACTAAATCGACGTATGGTACATACCTTGCTAAACTGTTATAAGTAATCGTTTGCTGTAGTGCCTTTAATAAAAAAATTATAAAGTATACGAATAGACGAAATAACAACTGACAATCGGCTAAAGATAATTAGCAACCCGAAACCCTTTCATTGCTTATCCCCCCCCTTCACCACCCTGTACACCGGATAGCGCAAATACTCCGGCTCATACCAGGGACTGTTCCTATATACAAAATCAAGCTGCGCCGATGCATTGGTGGCAAATGCCGTATCAGTTGCTCTGCGCGCATCGAGTTGTTTTTTAAGATCGGGATGTTGAGCCAGGTAACCGGCCGCAATATCTTCAAATGCATAAGCACTGAACCCTTCCTTACGCCCGAGTATCGCATCGAAATAGTTCCAGGCAAAATATGAATCATTGCCCTGCGGCTCAAGTACTTCTGCTAAAAAACGATTAGCCGGCTGGTTCATCGGAATATAATAATCGCCTTTACGAAAACCGATAGTTGCATTTCGTTTACTCACTGTTACATCGGTATTCAGGTGGTGCATTTCGAACTGTCGGGGAAAGGTTTTATAGTCATCTATACGGTACACTTCCACATCAATGGTCGTGTCTTTCGAGAGTTGTCGCATATTTACTTTATTCAGCTTCAGCAGGTCAATTACCTTCCACCAGCCCTGGGGTATAATGTAAGCATCCGGTTTTGTTACCGTTGTGCGGGCATTATAAAAACTGAAGTATTGAATTTTCTTTTCAAAAGGTTTGGTACGATCATAATACAGGCGCGGCAGGCCCGATACATCGCTGGGTTTATAACCGGCTTCATATCCTTTAAATACCACCTGTTCAGAACGGGTTGTATCCAGCTTCCAGCTAACAGCAAAACTGTTTTGCTGAGTAACCGCTTTTTTGGTTTCGTTGCGAAGCTGTTGAATGGTATTACTGTTCAGACTGGTAAACGCGATCATACTTTGCATCATGGCATACGTACTTTGCACCCGCTGTGCATAGGGTTTCAGCATATGCGTTTCGGTTATAAAAGCAAAGGTGTGCCATAAGGTTGCATAACCGCTGCTGAAACGCGGACCGTCGAAAAAAGCCGTCATGCCCTCTTCAGGGGTTTTACCGTCAAAATCAACATAAGGCACCAGGTCGTATCCTTTTTCCTTCATCAGTTTGTATAAGCCCGGTTCAAACTCATTATGCAAAAAGTTGCCCATAACGCCACCCAGTTTATTATGCTGTGTAGTGAGCAGAGTCATCACATGCTGGTAATCGGCCCCGTTACTTACGTGGTTGTCGACAAATACATCGGGATCGCATAGGTGAAATATTTCAGCAAACGATCTTGCTTCTTTGGAGTCGCATTTGATGAAATCACGATTCAGATCGAGGTTTTGCGAATTACCGCGCGAGCCAAAACTATCGGGCC
>Ga0114129_10009460_pt1 | contig 13892 bp, 9 predicted proteins | sample RhiMetdeltSRZDD1_FD_80071 | JGI IMG/M metagenome (GOLD analysis project Ga0114129, IMG submission 80071) | Populus rhizosphere microbial communities from Tennessee, USA - Rhizosphere MetaG P. deltoides SRZDD1 (version 2) (version 2) | ecosystem: Host-associated > Plants > Roots > Rhizosphere >...
GCCGGGACCGACGGGTCCCTGGTCGACGACTGGGCGGCGCCGAAGAAGGCCGAGATGCCGGTGCCGGCGCTCGGCGCGTGCCACCGGGACGTCACGTACCGGACGAAGCTCGGCATCGCCAGCCTGCTGGGCCACACGTCGATCGACTGCGCCCAGCAGCACCTGGCCGAGACGTTCTTCGTGGGTACGTTCACCGGCGCGGCCGGGGCGCGGACGTCGGCGCCGGGGGAGAGATCCCCGGAGGTACGGGCCGTCTACACCGACTGCTCCAGCCGGGCGAAGGAGTTCCTCGGCGACGACTACCACATGGCGTTCGTCGAGGTGTTCATCACGGTGCCGAACCCGGCGGCCTGGCAGGGCGGTGCCCGGTGGTACCGCTGCGACCTGGCCCGGCTCACGCGGGACTTCGTCGACCCGTCGATCGAGCCGGGGTACGGGTCGCTCAAGGGCACGCTCGCGCCCGGCGGCTCGTCCCGCGCGGACTGCTTCACGATCACCGAGAGGTCGAAGACGGAGGTCGACACCGTACCCGTCGCCTGCACCACGGCCCACAACGGCGAGATGGCCGGCGTGTACTACGCCCCCGACACGCCGGTACCCAACGGCGACAAGGCGGTCGGCACCCTCGGCGAGCACTGCGGGCCGGTGGTCGCGGCGTATGCGGGCCTGCCCAACGACCGCACCCTGCTGGGGCGCGTGCTCTACCTGTACCGGTGGCAGGGCGAGGCCGAGTGGGCTCGGGGCAACCGGGCCGTCCAGTGTTACCTCTGGATGAAGAAGCCGGCGGCGAAGCTGATGAAGGGCGCCGGTCCGGCCGCGTTCCCCGTGTCATAGGCTCGCCGACGACGACCCACCGGGAGGGGCGGTATGGGACGCGTGTGGTTGGCGGCGGCGACGGTCGGTACGGCGGCCCTCCTCGCGCTCGCCGGCTGCTCCCGTCCGCCGGGCACCGACGGCACGCTCGTCGACGACTGGGCGGCGCCCCCGACCCCGACGTCGTGGCGCCCGGCCGCCAACACCTGTCAGCCCGAGCGGTTCGACGAGACGGTGTCGTACGCGCGGTACCACGCGATCGACTGCGCCGGCCCGCACCGGGTCGAGACCGTCTTCGTGGGGGCGTTCGCCGAGGGCAGCGGCCCCCCGCCGGAGGGTTCGCCGGAGCGGCGCACCGCGTACGCCGACTGCCTCACCCGGACGGCCGAGTTCCTCGGCGACGACTGGCGCGCGGGGCGGGTCTGGCTCGGGCTGGGGATGCCCAGTGCCAGCGCCTGGTCGGGCGGCGCGCGCTGGTACCGCTGCGACCTGTGGGAGATCAAGGACAAGAGCGACCCGGCCGACGTCCAGCGGACCGGCAGCCTGAAGGACGCGCTGCGCGGCACCCGGCCCCTCGGCTTCACCTGCTACGCCGCCACCGTGCGGGCGGAGACGGTCGAGGCGATGGCGGCCGTGGCCTGTGCGACACCGCACAACGCCGAGTTCGCGGGCGTGTTCGTCGCGCCGGACGTCACGTACCCGGCCACCGACGCCGAGCGCAACACCCTGGCCTTCAACGGCTGCCGCTCGGTCGCGGCGACGTTCGCGAGCGTGCCCAACGACGCGAACTTCTACCGCCGTACCGGACTGATCGCCACCACGTTCTCCGCCCAGGAGTGGGCGCAGGGCAACCGCGGTTTCCTGTGCCACCTCTGGTTCGACAAGAACACCACCCGCTCGATGAGGGGGGCCGGTCCGGGCGTCCTGCCGGCCGGCTGAGACTGGACCCATGCGGATACCTGCGCGGCTGACCGCGCCCGAGCCGGGTTGGGTGGAGACCACCGACGTCATCGTCGTGGGCTCCGGCGTCGCCGGGCTGACCTGTGCCCTGAACCTGCGCGAGGCCGGCCTGCACGTGACGGTCGTCACCAAGGTCAACATCGATGACGGCTCGACCCGGTGGGCCCAGGGCGGCATCGCCGCCGTGCTCGACCCCCTCGACACCCCCGAGGCCCACGCCCAGGACACGATCGTCGCCGGGGTCGGCCTGTGCGATCCCGCCGCGGTCCGCGTTCTCGTCGAGGAAGGGCCGGCGCGGGTACGGGATCTGATCCGCCTGGGTGCCGAGTTCGACCGGCACGAGGACGGCTCGCTCATGCTGGGGCGCGAGGGCGGGCATCACGCCCACCGGATCGTGCACGCCGGCGGCGACGCGACGGGGGCCGAGGTGCAGCGCGCCCTGCACGCGGCCGTGCACCGGGATCCGTGGATACGCCTCGTCGAGCACGCGCTCGTCCTCGACCTGCTGTCCACAGTGGATGGAGACGCGTGCGGGGTGACCCTGCACGTCCTCGGCGAGGGCAGCGAGGACGGTGTCGGGGCGATCCTCGCGCGGGCGGTCGTCCTCGCCACGGGTGGCATGGGCCAGGTGTACGCGTCGACCACGAACCCGACGGTGTCCACAGGGGACGGTGTGGCCCTGGCCCTGCGTGCGGGCGCGGTCGTCACCGACCTGGAGTTCGTCCAGTTCCACCCGACCGCCCTGTTCCTGCCCGGCTCGGCTGCTGCGCCCCAGGTCGCCCAGCAACCGTTGATTTCGGAGGCGCTCCGGGGCGAGGGCGCGTACCTCGTCGACGCCGACGGCAAGCGGTTCATGGTCGGCCAGCACGAACTGGCCGAGCTGGCCCCCCGGGACGTGGTGGCCAAGAGCATCCACCGGGTCATGCGCGCCGCCGGTACGGATCACGTGTACCTCGACGCCCGGCATCTGGGCGCCGAGCTGCTGGAGCGCCGGTTCCCGACGATCCTCGCCGCGTCGCGGCGGGCGGGCATCGAGCCGGTCAACCAGCCCATCCCCGTCGCGCCCGCGGCGCACTACGCGAGCGGGGGCGTGCGTACGGACCTGCGCGGGCGTACCTCGATCCCCGGCCTGTACGCCTGCGGCGAGGTCGCCTGTACCGGTGTGCACGGCGCGAACCGGCTCGCCTCGAACTCGTTGCTGGAGGGCCTCGTCTTCGCCCGCCGGATCGCCGAGGACCTGGCGGGCGTCGCGGATCGGCCGATCGGCGAGCCCGGCCCGAGCGACTCGCCGAGCGGTACGGTGGCCGCCGGCATCCGGGAGCCGTTGCAGCGTGCGATGACGGCCGGCGCCGGCGTGCTGCGCGGCGCCGGTTCGCTCGCCGCCACCGCCGCGGCGCTCGACGAGTTGGGGTCCACTGTGGACAAGGCCGGTACCGCGAGCTGGGAGGCGACGAACCTGCTCACGGTCGCGACCGCGCTCGTGGCCGCGGCGACCGTACGCGAGGAGACGCGCGGCTGCCACTGGCGCGAGGACCACCCGTTGCCGGACGGCGGGTGGCTAGGTCACCTGCTGGCCGCGATCGGGCCGGACGGTACAGTCGCCGAGACCTGGGAGCCGCTGTGAGACAGTCCACTATGGACAAGCTGCGGGCGCAGGGGCTGGACCCGGCCTACGTCCAGCACGTGGTCGACGAGGCACTCGCGGAGGACCTCGGTCCGTCCACTGTGGACGTGACGACCGAGGCCACGATCCCCGCCGGCCGTACGGGTACGGCCGATCTCGTGGCCCGGGCCCCCGGCGTGGTGGCGGGGCTCGCCGTCGCGGCCGCGGTCTTCGAGGCCGTGGGCGCGGCGCTCGAACCGCTGGTGGACGAGGGCACGACCGTCCGCCGCGGCGACCGCCTCGCCACCGTCACCGGCCCGACGAGAGCGTTGCTCACCGCCGAGCGCACCGCGCTCAACCTGCTGTGCCGCCTGTCCGGGATCGCCACGCACACCCGGCGGTGGGCCGACGCGCTCGACGGCACGAGCGCCACCGTCCTCGACACCCGCAAGACGGCGCCGGGCCTGCGCGCCCTGGAGAAGTACGCGGTACGCGCCGGAGGCGGTACGAACAAGCGCCTCGGCCTGTACGACGTCGCGATGGTCAAGGACAACCACAAGCTCGCGGCGGGCTCGATCACGGCGGCGTACGAGGCGGTGCGCACCGCGTACCCCCAGATCCCGGTGCAGGTGGAGGTGACCACGGTGGCGGAAGCCGAGGAGGCCGTGGCCGCGGGCGCCACTTTCCTGTTGTGCGACAACATGAGCCCGGCGTTGCTGCGTGAGGTGGTGGTGGCGGTGGGTGGCCGCGCGGAGCTGGAGGCCACGGGCGGGCTGACGCTCGAGCACGTCCGGGAGTACGCGGAGACCGGCGTGGACTACCTTTCGGTCGGGGCGCTGACGCACTCGTCGCCCATCCTGGACGTCGCGATGGACCTGCGAGGGGGTGTCTGAATGCTGCTGTGCATCGACATCGGGAACACGAACACGGTGCTCGCGACGTTCGACGGCGAGGCACTCGTGCACGACTGGCGCATCAAGACCGACTCCCGGTCCACCGCCGACGAGCTGGGCCTGCTCTACCACGGGCTGCTCGCCGGCGACAACGTCGAGATCACCGGCGTCGCGGCGTGCTCGACCGTACCGGCCGCGCTGCGCTCCCTGCGGACGATGCTCAGCCGCTACTACGGCGCGATACCGAGCCTGATCGTCGAGCCGGGCGTGAAGACCGGCGTACCGCTGGCCATCGACAACCCGAAGGAGGTGGGCGCCGACCGGGTGGTGAACACGCTCGCGGCGTACACCCTCTACGGTGGACCGTCCATTGTGGTCGATGTCGGTACGACCAACACGTTCGACGTGATCAGCGAGCGGGGCGAGTTCCTCGGCGGGGCCTTCACGCCGGGCATCGAGATCTCGTTCGACGCGCTGGCGGCGCGCGCCGCGCAGCTGCGCAAGGTCGAGCCGGCCCAGCCGCGGTCGGTCATCGGCAAGAACACGGTCGAGTGCCTGCAGGCCGGCATGTACTTCGGGTACGCGGGCCTCGTCGACCGCATCGTCGACCGGATGGCCGAGGAGCTGGGGCCGCTGCGCGCGGTCATCGCCACCGGCGGGCTCGCCCCGGTCGTGATCGACGAGTGCCGTACGGTGACGCACCACGAGCCGATGATCACCCTGATCGGCTTGCGGATGGTGTACGAGCGGAACAACGCGTCTGACCGCGGCCGGAGCCGGGGTGTGGCGGAGACCAGCACAGACAACGGTTACTGAGGAGGCGTTTCGTGGATCCGGTGAAGCTGTTCACGGTCATCGCACTCGTCGCGCTGCCGACGGTGATGTTCGGCGGGTACTCGCTGCTGCGGCTGGACGCCCTGCGCAAGCTGACCCCGTTCCAGCACACGTACTTCAAGGCCGGCCACGCGCATGCGGGTGTGCTGCTCACGCTGTCGCTCGTGGTGCTGGTGCTGCTCGGCCGCACCGACCTCGCCACCGGCGTGCAGTGGCTGGTGTGCCTGCTGCTGCTCGTGGGTGTGCTCGCGCAGTCGGGCGGGATGTTCGTGCACGCGTTCTTCGGCCGCGAGGGCACGTGGTCGCGGGGCAACACGTTGACGGTCGCGGGCGCGGGGCTGCTCGCGGTGGCGATGCTGATCGTCGCCTACGGGGTAGCTACCGTTTGACGGTCCGGTACGTGTGCGTGACGTACGGCAGCTCGATCGTCTCCCGGCCGGCGACGAGGTCGCGCACGCCGGCCTCCAGCGCCACCCGCTGCTCGGGCGTCGCGGTCAGGTAGTAGGAGCGGGACCGCACCAGGGCCACCAGGCTGTCGGGCGTGTGCGTGACCGTGTGCCGGAAGTCCGCGCGCTCGACGGCCGTGAAGGCGTCACCCAGCTCGTCGAGGCCCGCCGCGTCGTTGCGGGACCGGCCGCCGAGCGAGGCCACCCGGGTCAGCTCGGCGAGCCACGGCACGCTCTCGTCGCGCACGTTCCATATCGGGGCGAAGACCCCGCCGCTACGCAGGACCCGCGCGATCTCCGGGTGGGCGCGGGGCTTGTCGAACCAGTGGTACGCCTGCCCGGCCAGCACCGCGTCCACGCTGCCGTCGGGCAGGGGGATGTCCTCGGCCGACCCGGCCAGCGGGGCCGGTGCCGAGATCCGGGCGCGCATCCGCTCGTCCGGCTCGACGGGGACCACCTCGTGCCCGGCCGCGAGCAGGACCCGGGTCAGGATCCCCGTACCCGCGCCGAGGTCGACCACCCGCCGCGGCTGCGGGCCGAGCGCCCACACGATCGCCTCCCGCGGGTACGTGGGCCGGATCGCGTCGTACGCCGCCGCCACCTGGCCGAAGGAGAGCGCACCGGATTCCATTAGTGTCAGATTACTGCCTTGGTTACGCTTTCGGCGTGACCGACGAACTGCCCACAGTGGACGATCTGCCCGAGCAGATGCGCGTACGCCGGGCCAAGCGGGACCAGCTCCTCGCCGACGGCGTCGAGCCGTACCCGACCGGGTTCCGCCCGACGGCCACGCTCGCCGAGCTGCGGGCTCGGTACGCCGACCTGCCGACCGACACGGCGACCGGTGACCACGTGGCCGTGGCCGCCCGGGTGATCTTCGTACGCAATACGGGCAAGCTGTGCTTCGCGACCCTGCGCGCCGGTGACGGTACCGAGGTGCAGGCGATGCTCTCGCTCGACCGGGTCGGCGCCGACCGGCTCGCCGCCTGGAAGCGGCTGGTCGACATCGGGGATCTCGTCGGGGTCGCCGGCGAGGTGATCTCCAGCCGGCGCGGTGAGCTGTCCGTGCTCGCCGACGACTGGACGATGACGGCCAAGGCGCTCCGGCCGCTGCCGATCGCCCACCGGGAGATGTCGGAGGAGAGCCGCGTCCGGCGCCGCTACGTCGACCTCATCGTCCGCGAGCAGGCCCGCGCGACCGTACGGGCCCGGGCCGCCATCACGCGCAGCCTGCGGGACTCGCTGCACCGCCGGGGGTACCTCGAGGTCGAGACGCCCATGCTCCAGCTGCTGCATGGTGGTGCGGCGGCCCGGCCATTTGTGACGCACAGTAATGCGCTTGCCCTTGATCTGTACCTGCGGATCGCCCCCGAGCTGTACCTCAAGCGGGCCATGGTCGGCGGAGTGGAAAGAGTCTTTGAAATCAACAGGAACTTCCGTAACGAGGGCAGCGACTCCACCCACTCCCCGGAGTTCGCGATGCTCGAGGCGTACGAGGCGTACGCGGACTACAACTCGATGGCCACACTGACCCGGGAAATCGTGCAGGAAGCGGCGTTCGCCCTCACCGGCTCCCATGTCGTACGCCTAGTCGACGGTTCCGAGTGCGATCTCGGTGGTACGTGGCGTGAAGTTACGCTATACGGCGCGTTATCAAACGCTCTTGGTGTCGAGGTAACGGTCGGTACACCGATGAGCCGTCTTGTCGAGTACGCCGAGAAGCACGACATCGCAGTCGATCCGAAGTGGGGTCCGGGCAAGCTCGCCGAGGAGCTGTTCGAGGCGCTTGTGGTTCCAGGGCTTGGTGACCCAACGTTTGTCCGCGACTACCCGGAGGAGACCTCTCCCCTCACGAGAGCCCACCGTACCGAGCCCGGGCTGACCGAGAAGTGGGATCTCTATGTGCGCGGCTTCGAACTCGCCACCGCCTATTCGGAGCTGACCGACCCGGTGATCCAACGGGAACGGTTCGCAGCCCAGGCGGCGCTGGCCGCGAGAGGCGACGACGAGGCGATGAAACTCGACGAGGACTTCCTCGCCGCGATGGAGTACGGCATGCCGCCCGCCGGTGGGATGGGGATGGGAATCGACCGGCTCTTGATGGGCCTCACCGGACTCGGAATAAGGGAGACGATCCTCTTTCCACTGGTCCGCCCGGAATGATTCCGTCGGAGCGTGGTTGAAGCACCTCCCCGGTAGGAGCTATCGTTTTCCGCAACAGTTTCTTTTTGGCGGAAGGACAATTCGGGGTGGCGAGACGGGAAGTGGTCGTCCTGGAGGACGACCTGGACGGCGGAGATGCCGCCGAGACAATTAAGTTCGCGGTGGACGGGGTCTCCTACGAGATCGACCTGAACCCAAAGAACGCGAAGAAGCTGCGCGACGCGGTGGCGCCGTACGTGGCGGCCGGGCGGAAGGTCGGCCGCGGCGGTGTCGTCGTGGGCGGTCGTACGGCCCGGGGCCGCGGCTCCGCGGCCAGTGACCGCGAGCAGAACCGCGCGATCCGCGAGTGGGCCAAGAAGGCCGGCCGGCAGGTGTCGGACCGGGGCCGCATCCCGCAGGAGATCGTCGAGGAGTACCACGCCAAAGCCGGTCGGTGAGCAGGACCGGACCCGATCCTCACGTGCCACACGGCCGCCAACCCGTCCCGGGGCTGGCGGCCGTCACGCATCCGGGGGACGGCCTGTTCGCTCTGCGCGTAGCGGCTCGCGGTGCGGAACACCTCGGCGCGCCGCACAGTTGCGAAGAACATCGGTGGCCGAACTGGGCCGCCGGAGTGGTTTGTCCCGTAGTACGTGCTTTGGTGGCGGGCGCCCGTCACACGGCATAGTCAGACTTCGGCGATAGAGTGATGGCACGCGGAGAGTACTCAGTGCCGCAGCGCACGTGAGGAGCACAGGGAATGTTCGAGCGGTTCACCGACCGAGCGCGGCGGGTTGTCGTCCTGGCCCAGGAAGAGGCCCGGATGCTCAACCACAACTACATCGGCACCGAGCACATTCTGCTTGGCCTCATTCACGAGGGCGAGGGGGTGGCCGCGAAGGCGTTGGAAAGCCTGGGCATCTCCCTGGAGGGTGTGCGTCAGCAGGTCGAGGAGATCATCGGACAGGGCCAGCAGGCGCCGTCGGGGCACATCCCGTTCACCCCACGCGCCAAGAAGGTGCTCGAGCTGTCGCTGCGTGAGGCGTTGCAGTTGGGGCACAACTACATCGGCACCGAGCACATCCTGCTCGGCCTGATCCGGGAGGGCGAGGGCGTCGCGGCCCAGGTGCTGGTCAAGCTCGGCGCCGACCTCAACCGGGTCCGCCAGCAGGTCATCCAGCTGCTTTCGGGGTACCAGGGGAAGGAACCAGCGGCGGCCGGGGCGAGCGCGACGGGTGAGGCGGCACCGTCGACGAGCCTGGTGCTCGACCAGTTCGGCCGCAACTACACCCAGGCCGCCCGCGAGGGCAAGCTCGACCCGGTCATCGGGCGCGAGAAGGAGATCGAGCGGGTGATGCAGGTGCTCTCCCGCCGCACCAAGAACAACCCGGTGCTGATCGGCGAGCCCGGCGTCGGCAAGACGGCCGTGGTCGAGGGCCTGGCCCAGCAGATCGTCAAGGGCGAGGTGCCCGAGACGCTCAAGGACAAGCAGCTCTACTCACTCGACCTCGGCGCCCTGGTCGCCGGGTCCCGCTACCGCGGTGACTTCGAGGAGCGGCTGAAGAAGGTCCTCAAGGAGATCCGTACCCGCGGCGACATCGTGCTGTTCATCGACGAGATCCACACCCTGGTCGGTGCCGGTGCGGCCGAGGGCGCGATCGACGCGGCGAGCATCCTCAAGCCGATGCTGGCCCGTGGCGAGCTGCAGACGATCGGCGCGACCACGCTCGACGAGTACCGGAAGCACCTGGAGAAGGACGCGGCGCTGGAGCGTCGGTTCCAGCCGATCCAGATCGGCGAGCCCACGCTGGCGCACACGATCGACATCCTCAAGGGGCTGCGCGACCGGTACGAGGCGCACCACCGGGTCAGCATCACCGACGCCGCCCTGGTCGCGGCCGCGTCGCTGGCCGACCGGTACATCTCCGACCGGTACCTGCCGGACAAGGCGATCGACCTGATCGACGAGGCCGGCGCCCGGATGCGGATCCGCCGCATGACCGCGCCGCCGGACCTGCGCGACTTCGACGAGAAGATCGCCCAGGTGCGCCGCGACAAGGAGTCGGCGATCGACGCTCAGGACTTCGAGCGGGCCGCCCAGCTGCGCGACAAGGAGAAGCAGCTGCTCGGCCAGAAGGCCCAGCGGGAGAAGGAGTGGAAGGCCGGCGACCTCGACGTCGTGTCCGAGGTCGACGACGAGCAGATCGCCGAAGTCCTGGCCAACTGGACCGGTATCCCGGTGTACAAGCTGACCGAGGAGGAGACCTCCCGGCTGCTGCGCATGGAGGACGAGCTGCACAAGCGCCTCGTCGGCCAGGAGGACGCGGTCAAGGCGGTGTCCAAGGCGATCCGGCGTACCCGCGCCGGCCTCAAGGACCCGAAGCGGCCGTCGGGCTCGTTCATCTTCGCCGGCCCGTCCGGCGTGGGTAAGACCGAGCTGTCCAAGGCGCTCGCCGAGTTCCTGTTCGGCTCCGAGGACGCGCTGATCCAGCTGGACATGTCCGAGTTCCACGACCGGTACACGGTGTCCCGGCTCGTCGGTGCCCCGCCCGGGTACGTCGGCTACGACGAGGGCGGTCAGCTGACCGAGAAGGTCCGCCGCCGGCCGTTCAGCGTCGTGCTGTTCGACGAGATCGAGAAGGCCCACCCGGACGTGTTCAACACGCTCCTGCAGATCCTGGAGGACGGTCGGCTGACCGACGGCCAGGGCCGGATCGTGGACTTCAAGAACACCGTGATCATCCTGACCACCAACCTGGGCACCCGGGACGTGGCCAAGGCGGTCTCGATGGGCTTCCAGCAGTCCGAGGACGTCGAGTCCAACTACGAGCGGATGAAGCAGAAGGTCAACGACGAGCTGAAGCAGCACTTCCGGCCGGAGTTCCTCAACCGGATCGACGACACGATCGTGTTCCACCAGCTCAACCCCGACGAGATCCTGAAGATCGTCGACCTGATGGTGGGCCGGATCGAGACCCAGCTGCGCAACAAGGACATGGGCCTCGAGCTGACCGACAGCGCGAAGAAGTTCCTCGCCGTCAAGGGGTACGACCCCGTGCTCGGGGCGCGGCCGCTGCGGCGCACGATCCAGCGCGAGATCGAGGACTCGCTCTCCGAGCGGATCCTGTTCAACGAGCTCAAGCCGGGCCAGATCATCGTCGTCGACTGCCAGGGCGACCCGAACGACATCGAGAACGCGTCGCTCGTGTTCCGGGGGGCCGACAAGCCGGCCCTGGTCCCGGACGCGGTGCCCGCCGATCTCGGGGGGACGGCTCCCGCCGGTACGGAGGAGTAGGTTCGCCCGATGAGCGGGCGCCCGCAAGGCGGGGACGCGAGAGGAGGCGCCGGACCGGTGAACGGTCCGGCGCCCTCCTCTGTCCGGCGCGGGGCGCTGCTGGCCGCCCTCGACCGCGGCGCCTGGTTGACGGCCCTGGTCGCCGGACCCGGTGCGGGCAAGACGAGCCTGCTCGCGGCGTGGGCCGCCGGGCGGCCGGGGGTGGTCTCGCTCACGCTGCGGCCCGAGCACGCCGAGTTGCCGGCGCTCCGGGCGGCACTGGCCGAGGCGCTGCCCGCGCTGGTCGACGGAGCCGGGCCGCCCGGGGCCCTCGACGCGCTGCGGGACGAGCCGGCCCCGGGCGCGCTGGCCGACCCGCAGGCGTATGCGGCCGGGCTCGCCAGTGTGCTGGCCACCGCGTTCGACCGGCGGCCGGCATCCGGCGCCGACCCGCTCGTACTCGTGCTTGACGACGTACACCACCTGCCGGCCGGTTCGCCGCCGGCCCGGTTCGTCGAGGAACTGTGCCGGCACGCACCGGCCGGGCTGCGCCTGCTCACCGCATCCCGCGCCGAGCTGCCGTTCACGGTCGACCGGTTGCGCGCCGCCGGCCGGTGTACCGAGCTCGACGACGCGACGCTCGCGTTCGCCGACTTCGAGACGTACCAGCTGCTCACGGGCGTACTCGGCGACGCGGCCGCGGCCGACACGCTCGCCGCCCAGCTGCAGGCGCTGACCGGTGGCCGGCCCGGGCTCGTGGCACTCGGCGCCGCCTGGCTCGCGGCGCAGCCGGCCACGCAGCGCCGCGATCGCCTCGGGGCACTGTCCACGACGACGGCCGAGCTCGCCGATCATCTGGCCCGCGGGGTGTTCGCCGCCGCCGACCCGGCCGCGCAGGAGCTCGTACGGCGGGCCGCGTACCTGCCCCGGATATCCGTCGAGCTGTGCCGGGCACTCGGCCTGCCCGACGACACCGACCCGTCGCGCGCGGTCCCGCTCCTGGCCCCGGTAGCCGGTGCGCCGGGCTGGTACGCGGTGGCGCCCGGCCTGCGTACCGCCGTGGTCACGCGGCACGCGCTCCCGCCCGCCGAGCTCGCGGAGCTGCGCGAGACGGCCGCGCGCTGGTACGCCGGCCACGGCCACCTCGACGACGCGCTCGCCATCGCCGCCGGCGGGCCGACCGCACCGCTGGTCGAGCTGCTGACCGAGCACGGGTCGGCCCTGCTGGCGGCGGGCCGGGCGGCGGAGGTGGTAGCCGCGGCGGCCCGGGTGCCCACGGCAGCGCGTACCCCCAAAATCGATCTTGTCGAGGGGGAGGCCCGGCACCTGCGCGGTGACGCCGCCGGTGCGTTGGCCTGCCTGGAGCGGCTGGCTGAAGGCGACGGCGGCCTGGCGCCGGCGGTGGCCTACCGGATCGGCCTGATCCACCAGACCGCGGGCGACCTTGCCGGCGCGCTGTCGAGTTTCGCGCGGGCGCGGCTGACCGACGAGGCGGACCCGACGGATGCCGGGCTGCTGCTGTCGCAGGTGGCGACCGCGAAGTGGCTGCGCGGCGACAACGAGGGTTGCCGCGAGGCCGCCGGCCGAGCGCTGGAGCTGGCGGACACGGGCGGGGGCGACCGGGTACGCGCCGCGGCGCACACCGCGCTCGCCATGGCCGCCGAGCGGGAGGCGGACTGGCCGGCGAACGGTGCGCACATGACCGAGGCGATGGCGGCGGCGACCCGGGCCGGCGACCTGAACCAGCGGATCCGGCTGCTGGTCAACGGCAGTGGCCGGTTGCTGGAGGAGGGCCGGAACGCGGCCGCCCTCGTCCAGCTCGACGAGGCGATGCGGCTGATCGAGGCGACCGGCGCGATGGACCGGTACGCGGTGGTGCGCACCAACCGTGGCTGGGCCTACCGGTCGATGGGCCGGCTCGACGAGGCGGTCGCGGAGCTGGAGGCCGGGGCCCGGGCGTGGCGGACGGCCGGCAGCGACGTGCTCGCGTACGCGCTGACCGGGCTCGGCGCGGTGTACCTGGTCCGCGGCGACCTCGCACTCGCCGAACACGTGCTGCAGGAGAGCTGGGACATCGGCGAGCGGACGGGCGACCACCAGGCGCTGGCCGGGCTCGTGACGCTGTCGCGCGTGCGCTACGCCACCGATCCCGCGTCCGCGTGGGCCGTGGCCGAGCGGTCGATCGAGACGGGGCTCGGCGTCTGGCACGGCTGGGCGCTGCTGTCCGCGGGCTGGCTCGCGCTGTGTGACGGGGATCGCGCGGCGGCGAGCGGCTACGCGCGGCAGGCCCAGGAGGCCGCCGCCGCGCGGCGCGACGCGAGCGCCCTCGCCGAACTGCTGGAGCTGCGCGGCCACCTCGAGACCGGCGGTGTGGCGCTGCTGCGCGAGGCCCAGGTGGCCTGGGCCCGGATCGGCAACCCGATCTTCGTGGCGCGGGCCCGGATCGCGCTCGCGGCTCGCGGCCGCGGGGACGTCGCCCACGCCGAGGGCCGGCTCCGGGCTCTGGGGGTACGCCCCGAGGCGGCCCTCGCGGCCGGACCGCTGCGCGCGGCCGGGGCGTTCCGGCAGGACCGGCCGCGCCCGTTCCTGCCCGCGGCCCGGGACGGGCTGGACCGGTTCGCCCGCGGCGATCTCGGCGAGGCGCAGCAGCTGCTGGCGGACGCCGTCGACCGGGTGCCCGATCCGGCCCGGGGCGGCGGTGAGCTGCGGGCGACGTACCTCGACGCGCTGCGTGCCCTGGCCAGTGCCTCGGCCGCGGCCGGGGAGACCGACGTGGCGCTGCGGTGGTACCTGCGCCTGCTGGAGTTCGACCCGGACGACGAGACCGGCCATCTCGGGGTGGTGATCACGCTGGCGCGGGCCGACCGGCACGACGAGGCGCGGCGGCGGTACCGGACCTACACCGACCGGATGCGCGCGGCCGGTAC